>RCUJ01000685.1_pt1 | contig 19362 bp, 9 predicted proteins | sample 2166321 | NCBI WGS metagenome assembly RCUJ01 (sample SAMN09932808, study PRJNA488358) | compost metagenome | feature: garden; material: soil; isolation source: compost soil in an enriched community after 118 h of incubation | place: Germany: Experimental Botanical Garden Goettingen | collected... | reverse complement strand
CACCAACGGCATGAAGATCCTGCACGTTGGCGATCCGATGGTCTGAGTGACCGGTTGCTGAAAATCAAAAGCCCCGCCATGTGAATGGCGGGGCTTTTTGTTTTCTTATCCATTTTTTGTTTTGCCTGATCCGCCCCCTTCGCGGGCAAGCCCGCTCCCACAGGGGTTTCCGTTGGACACAGGTTTTGTGAACAACACCGGCTACTGTGGGAGCGGGCTTGCCCGCGAAGGGGCCGGCCCTGACACCGCAAGTTCAATGCCGCTTGATAAACCCGGTCAACGCCGCCAACGCTTCCGGCGAACGCAACCGCTGGGTGAACAACGCCCCCTCCTCTTCAATCACCTTGCGCAACAGCTCCCGATCCGGCGCTTTCATCAGTTGCTTGCTGATCCGCACCGCTTCCGGCGGCAGCGACTCAAAGCGCAAGGCCATCTCCCGTCCCTTGGCCAAGGCCTCTTCGCCACTGCCCAAGGCCTCATTGGCAATGCCCCAGGCAGCCGCCTGTTCACCGCTGAAACCTTCACCCAGCAGCAACAACTCCGCCGCTTTGGCCTGCCCGAGCAAGCGCGGCAGGATCAGGCTGGAACCGAACTCAGGGCATAACCCGAGATTGACGAACGGCATGCGCAGGCGCGCATCGCGGCTGACGTAGACCAGATCGCAATGCAGCAACATCGTCGTGCCAATGCCCACCGCCGCTCCGGCCACGGCGGCGATCACCGGTTTGCGGCATTCGAGCAAGTTGAGCATGAAATGGAACACCGGGCTGTCGAGACTGTTCGGCGGTTGCTGGATGAAATCGGCGATGTCGTTGCCGGCGGTGAAGCATTCGGCAGAGCCGGTGATCAGCACGGCGTTGATCCCGGGGTCGCTGTCGGCCTGTTTCAACGCCTCGGCCAGGTCGCTGTACATGGCGCGGGTCAGGGCGTTTTTCTTGTCCGGGCGATTCAGGCGCAGGGTCAACAGGCCGCGTTCGCGTTCAACTTGGATGGCATCGGTCATGGCAGGTCTCGCGTCTGAAAAGTCAGCGCTCAACCACGGGGCAGGAACACATCGGCCAGCAGTTGATTGCGCGGCAATCCCGCCAAATACAGACGCCGGGCAAAGGCGTCGACACTGTCGGGGCCTCCGCAGAGTAAGGCCAGGGTTTGCCGGGAAACAAGCCGCAGTTGCGCCAAAGCCGCTGGCAACTCGGCCGGGGTCCACAGTTCGACACTCAGGTTCGGACGGCTGGTTGCCATGGCTTGCAGGGGTTTGGCCAGGTAGTGCTCATCGGCATCATGGGCCAGGTGGATGACGCGGATGGTGCCTTGATGATCCTGGCGCAATGCTTCGCGCAAGACACCAAACAATGGCCCCAATCCGGTGCCGGCCGCCATCAACCACAACGGCCGGGCGTGCCAGTCAGGGTCATAATGCAAGGCACCGCCGCGCAGTTCACCGAGACGGATCGGATCGCCGATGCGCATTTGCCTGGCGGCATCGCTGAATTCCCCGGGCGTGCGGCAATCGAGATGAAACTCCAGAAAACGGTCTTCCTGCGGCAGGCTGGCGAGGGAATACGGCCGCGCCACGCTGCCCGCCCACAATACCAGGTGCTGCCCGGCGCTATAACGCAACGGTCGCTGGGGGATTACCCGCAAGCGCAGCACCGTGGTAGTCAGCCAATCGACCGCCGCGACTTCGGCCGGATGACCATCGGTTTGCGGGTCGAAGGCGTGCACCTGCAAGTCCTCGACCACCTGGCACTGGCACGCCAGCCGCCAGCCTTGTTCACGCTGCTGTGCACTCAGGGCATCGGGGCGGCTGTCGCTCGGCAGGCCCCGTACACACTGCACCAGGCACGCATGGCAACTGCCGGCGCGGCAACTGTAAGGCACTGGCACGCCGTTCTGATTCAGTGCATCGAGCAGATTGCTGCCCGCCGCCACCGACCAATGGCGCTCGCCGACCCGCAGCTCAGGCATCGACGTTCTCCCACGCTGCCGCGCACCGGTTGCGGCCGTCACGTTTGGCGCGATAAAGCGCCTGATCGGCCTGTTGCAGGGCGTCATCGAGGTCGTCGCCCCGTTCCAGCAGGGTCATGCCGGCGGACAGGCTGAGGTTGCGCACATTCAGACCAATCAGCTCGACATCGGTGAACGCGATGCGCAGCCGTTCGCAGCACGAAGTCAGACTGTCGGCATCGCAATCGGGCAGCAGCACCACGAATTCTTCGCCGCCGTAGCGAGCCAGAACATCGCTGTCACGCAGGCACGCGGTGGCAACGCCGGCAAAGGCTTGCAGCACCTGATCGCCGGCGGCATGCCCGTGCAGATCGTTGATGCGTTTGAAATGGTCGAGGTCGATCAGCGCCAGGCCATGTACGACACCGGCTTCCATGGCGTTCAACTCGCGGGAAGCCAGGCGCAGGAAATGCCGGCGATTGAACAGGCCTGTGAGTTCGTCGGTGGCCACCAGGTCTTCGAGCTGGCGCATCATCCCGCGCAAGGTGTCCTGGTGCGCCTGCAAGGCAAAACGCCGCTGACGCATGCGTTGTCGTGAAGCCTGGACGTAGCGGGCATACAACACCAGCCACACCAGCACGATGAACAGCACGCACACCTGCAACACCGCCATGGCCGGGTCGGGCAACTGGAAGTGGTAGCCCTCCCACAGAGTGATCGCGCTGAAGCTGAAGAACACCAGCAATGCGCATCGCACAAAGGATCGGCGTGACAGATGGAACAGGCCGAACAGCAGGATCAGCACGTAAAACACCAGAAACGCGCCCCGGGCTTCGTCCAGATGGGCAATCAGCCAGGTTTGCCAACCCAGCCCCAGCAACACTTGTGCCTCGGTCAGGCTGGGGTCGGCGAAGCGCAGGTTGCAGCCGCTGTAGAACACCGCGAACAGGATGGCCTGACTGATCACTACCAGTGCGCTGCCGATGGCGACACTGGAAAGCGGCGCGTTGTAGTGACCGGTAAAAAACGCCAGCCACAGCAACAGCAATGCCAGGGCATAGGTGCCGGCCGCGAGGGCGAAACGTTTGAGCAACAGGCGCTGGATGGCGTTATGGGTCAATCGTTGACTCACCAAATGAAAGGAGACTGACAGAGCGTCCTACTCTACAGACCGTATGTCACTTTAGTGGCGTGGCCGATAAATGACCATTCAATTTTCGGGATCGACGGTCGAGCCTTGCGCGACCCTGTGGCGAGGGGGCTTGCCCCCGTTCGGTTGCGAAGCAGCCGCAAAAACGGTGAAAACAATCCGCCTGACACAACGACCTGTCTGTTACCGGGACTGCTCCGCAGTCCAACGGGGGCAAGCCCCCTCGCCACAAAAGCCACGCACTCCTCTTGCAGCTTCAATCTTGCCGCTTGCAGCTGCTTCTATGCGACCAACGATTGACTGCCGGCGCGTGTGCCTGTCCGCGAGGCGCGGTATACTGCCGCGCCTTTTTAGCGTCGCGCCAGCTTGCCCGGCGTGCCTTGAAAGGTGCTTGCAACCGACCGATGCACCCAAGCTGCAAGCACCTTATTGAATGTTCCCGTCTTTTAGAGGAGCGCGACTCATGACCGTGATCAAGCAAGACGACCTGATTCAGAGCGTTGCCGACGCCCTGCAGTTCATTTCCTACTACCACCCCGTGGATTTCATCCAGGCGATGCACGAAGCCTACCTGCGCGAAGAATCGCCAGCGGCCCGTGACTCCATGGCGCAGATCCTGATCAACTCGCGCATGTGCGCCACCGGCCACCGTCCGATCTGCCAGGACACCGGCATCGTCACCGTGTTTGTCCGCGTGGGCATGGACGTGCGCTGGGATGGCGCCACCATGGGCCTGGACGACATGATCAACGAAGGCGTGCGTCGCGCCTACAACCTGCCGGAAAACGTCCTGCGCGCTTCGATCCTCGCCGACCCGGCGGGCGCTCGCAAGAACACCAAGGACAACACCCCGGCAGTCATCCACTACTCCATCGTTCCGGGTAACACCGTGGAAGTGGACGTGGCGGCCAAGGGCGGCGGTTCCGAGAACAAGTCGAAAATGGCCATGCTCAACCCGTCCGACTCGATCGTCGACTGGGTGCTGAAGACCGTCCCGGAAATGGGCGCCGGCTGGTGCCCACCGGGCATGCTCGGCATCGGCATCGGCGGCACCGCCGAGAAAGCCGCCGTCATGGCCAAGGAAGTGTTGATGGAATCCATCGACATCCACGAACTGAAGGCCCGTGGCCCGCAGAACCGCATCGAAGAAATGCGCCTGGAGCTGTTCGAGAAGGTCAACCAGCTGGGCATCGGCGCCCAGGGCCTCGGTGGCCTGACCACCGTGCTCGACGTGAAGATCATGGACTACCCGACCCACGCCGCTTCGCTGCCGGTGTGCATGATCCCGAACTGCGCCGCCACCCGTCACGCACACTTCGTGCTCGACGGTTCCGGCCCTGCTTCGCTGGAAGCGCCACCGCTGGACGCCTACCCGGAAATCGTCTGGGAAGCCGGCCCGTCGGCCCGTCGCGTCAACCTCGACACCCTGACCCCGGAAGACGTGCAGAGCTGGAAGCCGGGCGAAACCGTCCTGCTCAACGGCAAAATGCTCACCGGTCGCGACGCCGCGCACAAGCGCATGGTCGAGATGCTCAACAAGGGTGAAACCCTGCCGGTCGATCTGAAAGGTCGCTTCATCTACTACGTCGGCCCGGTTGATCCGGTCGGTGACGAAGTGGTTGGCCCGGCGGGCCCGACCACCGCGACGCGGATGGACAAGTTCACCCGGCAGATCCTCGAGCAGACCGGCCTGTTGGGCATGATCGGTAAATCCGAGCGCGGCCCGACCGCCATCGAAGCGATCAAGGACAACAAAGCCGTGTACCTGATGGCCGTTGGCGGCGCTGCTTACCTGGTCGCTCAGGCGATCAAGAAGTCGCAAGTGCTGGCGTTTGCCGAACTGGGCATGGAAGCGATCTACGAGTTCGAGGTCAAGGACATGCCGGTCACCGTTGCGGTGGACAGCAAAGGTGAGTCGGTGCACATCACCGGCCCTGCGATCTGGCAACAGAAGATCAGCGAAAGCCTGGCGGTAGAAGTGCAATAAGCCCTTCGCTGCCATAAAAACGGCCGGTTCATCTGCAACGATGACCCGGCCGTTTTCACAGGGGCCAACCGTTCGCGATAAAAAAAGCGCCGAAGCATACAAAATGATCTTGCGCACCTGTCAGATCTGACAGGTTCATTTACCCGCCATTCTTGTTAGCGTCAGTCCATTCACGCCCACCCCGTGCGCAATGGATTCGACCATGCCTGATCAACAAGAGCTGAGCATCACCACCCCTTCCATCGCCAAAAGCGCATCGATCGCCACCATCGGCAAAAGTTGGGGCGCTGTGGGCCCGACCGGAGCCGCCTCGTTCGAGTTGCCGATTCCAACGTCTGCCGGGCGGGGCTGGGATCCTCAGTTCTCGCTGAGTTACAGCAGTCAGAGTGGCAACGGTCCATTCGGCCTTTCCTGGCACCTGTCCGGCGTGGGTCAGATCAATCGCAGAACCAACAAAGGCGTGCCACGTTATACCGATCACGACGAGATCGTCGGTGCCGATGGCGAAGTGTGGATGCCGGAGCTCGATGAGCATGGTGAACTCAAGTTCCGAGAGGAAAGCGTCTACAACGGCGTCGACATTGGCCCGCACAGAGTCGTGCGCTATTGGCCTCGAGTGGAAAGCGATTTTGCCTTGCGCGAGCGCTGGCAGCGGCAGACCCGAGAAGCCGATCCACCGGTATTCTGGCTGATACACGGCGCTGACGGCTCGCTGCACCTTTACGGCAAAACCGAAGCCACACGAATTGCCGATCCCCAGGCTCCTGGACGAATCGCCACATGGCTGCTGTGCGAAAGCATGAACGCGCGCGGCGAACACATCTGCTTTGAATACAAGACCGATGATCAGGATCCCGCCCCCGTGCGTGACTATCGCGCCCAGCGTTATCTGCGCCGCGTGTGTTACGGCAACTTCACGGCCAGCAGCGATCTGTACAGCTGGACGACGGACAATCCCGCCGAACTGGGCTGGCACTTTCATCTGCTGTTCGATTACGGCGAGCGCAGCACGTCACTGACCGACATCCCGGCATATGACGGTGCCCCCCTCAAACCCTGGACCGTTCGCCCAGACAGCTTTTCAACCCACGGTCAGGGTTTTGAACTGGGCACTCGCAGACTCTGCCAACAGGCATTGCTGTTTCATCATTTTCCCGAGCAATCGACTGACCAACCGAAACTGGTACGCCGCCTGCTGTTGGAATATCACCAACCGCAAAATATCGCGCAGTGGGCCTACAGCCAGATCAGCGCGGCGCACTATCAGGCATTCGATGCGAGCGGCATTGTCGAAAACACGCCGCCGGTCGAGTTCGACTATGCCCCCTTCGACATCAATAAAACCCCGGCGCGCTTCTTCGAACCCGATGTTCAACCGGGTATCGAGGACGGTGGTTTTTACCAGTGTGTGGATCTTTATGGCGAAGGTGTGCCGGGTTTCCTCTGCCGTTATGACCAGGCCTGGTACTACCGCGAACCACTACGCGCGACCAAGGGCACCGATGAAATCGGCTATGGGCCATGGACCGCACTGGAAAAGATTCCGCTCGCCGATCGCAACCGTCCGGTCCAGCAACTGCTGACCGACCTGACCGGTGACGGTCGGCTCGATTGGGTCACCGCGCAACCGGGTATCAGTGGTTTTCGCACCCTGACAGAACAACGCGAGTTTGCCGACTTCGTCCCCTTCGGCAAATTCCCACCAGAGTTTTTCAACACTCTCTCGACACTTGGCGACTTGAGCGGTGACGGCTTGAGTAGCCTGGCGTTGATCGGGCCCAGCTCCGTGCGGTTGTATGCCAACGAGCGCGAACAAGGCTTCGCCGCGCCTGAAGAGGTGCTGCACGAACCCGACGACGACCGCTTGCCACTGTTCAGCAATTCGCGCACAGAACTGGTGCTGTTGGGCAACCTGCTGGGCAGCGATATGCCCGAGTTGTGTCGGATACGCCATGACGAAATCCGCTGCTGGCCGAACCTGGGCCACGGCCGGTTTGGCAAAGGTCGCAAGATCAGCGAGTTGCCCTTCAACTACGAGCAATTCGATTCGTCCCGGGTGCGCCTTGCCGACCTCGACGGCTCCGGTGCCGCGTCGCTGATTTATCTGAAGTCGGATACCTTCGAGATCTACCTGAATCGTGGCGGCAACGGCCTGGAGCAAATACCGATCAGCGTGCCGTGGCCCGACGGCGTGCGCTACGATCGCCTCTGTCAGGTGAGTTTCGCCGATCTGCAAGGCCTGGGCTGCGCCAGTCTGATCCTGACGGTGACGCACATGCAGCCGCAGCATTGGCGCTACGATTTCGTTTCGGCCAAGCCGTATCTGTTGACCAGCAGTAACAACAACATGGGTTGCAGTGCCAGCGTCGCTTATCGCAGTTCGGCGCAGGAATGGCTGGATGAAAAACACCGTTTGCTCACCCTTAAGCGTTTGCCGGCTTGCCACCTGCCGTTCCCGGTGGCGGTGGTCAAGAAACAACGGCAGCTAGATGAAATCACTGGCAATTGCCTGACTCAGACCTTCACTTGGCGTGAAGGCGTCTACGATAGCCGCGAGCGTGAGTTCCGCGGTTTCGGTCTGTTGCAACAAACCGACAGTGAGAGCGCCAGAGCAGATGAGAGCGAAGGTTTCAGCGAGCCGGTGCGTGTCTGCACCTGGTTTCATACCGGGCAATCGATGGACCGGCCGCGCGACGACTACTTCAATCAGGATGCACAAGCGGTAGCCCTGGGTAACACCCTGTTCAGTCGCCATCACCCGGAAGACGATGCCGATGAACTGATTCCGGTGCAGGATGAAGACAGCCAATACCAGCTCTCCCGAGCGTTGGTCGGCTCGATGGCCCGCAGCGAAACCTACGCTGATGCAGACATGGACGCCCCCGGGATTGCCACGCCTTATGCCGTAGAAGAAGTGCGATATCAGGTGCGCGAGGTTCGCGAGCAAGGTCCTTATGCCACCGCCGTCTTGCTGCCACTGGTGGTGGAAAGGATCAGCTACCAGTACGACGGTTTCGTCGATGACCCCATGTGTCGCAACGATGTGGTCCTGCGCTACAACACTTACGGCCAGCCGACGCACGCCATCACGGTGAGTTACGCCCGGCGACTGACCGAAAAAGATGCACCACCGTTCGACGACCCGGATGTACAGCAGTGGTGGTTCGACGCCCATGACCCGGCGCAACAATCGTTCTACCTGAATGAAAGCCGTTCAGCGTTCATCGATCTGGACAAGGACCGGCAGCATTGGCGTCTCGGTTTGCCCTATCAGCAGCGTGGCAATGCACTGGTCTTGCCCAAAGGCACCCTGCCCACCGGGCTTGAAGCCGCGCAAGTGTCCTATGAGTGCCTGAAGGCACATGAGGATTCGGCGCACTGGAACGCTGAACGGGTGCTGACCACGCAGTCTGTACAGCGCTACTTGAGTACCGATGGCCAACGGCTGGACGACGGCGTTGCCGGATTCGAGGCCCTGGTCGGTCCACTGGAAGTGGCACAACTGGACAAGACGGCGCTGGACGCTTACAGCGTGCTGCCTGCGCCCTTCAACGTGCGCGACGAACTGAAGAAGATCGGCTATCTGCCCATGCCGTTTCTGTTCTGGATAAATCCCTTGGGCAGCACGGAGCATGACCTGTGGTCGGCTAATTTCGGCTACGCCGAATACGCCAGCCTCGACGGTTTCTACAAGGTCCGGCGCTATCGCGAAACCCTCAGCCATGGCTTCACTCACGCCGTATACGACGCGTATGCGCTGGCTGTCACCCTCGTGGAACTGCCAGATGGCTGTACCACCTGCATCGAGTACGACTACCACGCGCTGCAACCGCTGAAAATCATCGATGCCAACCTGAATACTCATCAGGCGTTGTATGAACCCTCCAATCAGCCCCTGGCCACCAGTTTTTATGGCTCAGAGAACAACAGGGAAGCGGGTTTCAGGCCACTGAGCGAATACAAACTTCCGGAGGACCGGAGCCCGGCTACGGCAATTGCCAACCCGACCGATGCCGTGCAAAAAGCCGCGAGTACCCTGCGCAAGGATCTGTTCAGCTGGATGGGGCAGATGGCCAACGACACCCGCGCCGCCCTGGCATGGATCGCTCAGGGTTATCTGCTGCCCAGCGGCCACATCAGGGCCAGTACACGCCGCCAACTGACCCGGCGCAGCGGCGCCTTGACGCCTGATGAACAGGCGCTGCAAGACGCCATCGCAACAGTGCATCGCGAACCGGTGCACAGTGTGATCCTCAGTGCCGACCGCTACCCTGATGACGAGGTGGATGCGCAGATCCAGATCACCAAAGCCTGCGTCGACGGTTTTGGCCGGGCTCTGCAAACCCAGCAATTGGTCGATCCGGGCAAGGCCTATGCCGTGGACGCCGACGGCTCGCTGATCGTCGAGGATGGCCAGATCAAAGTGGTCGATGCCAACCCGCGCTGGCGCATCAGCGAGCGGGTCGAATACAACAACAAAGGCTTGCCCGTTCGTCAGTACCGCGCGTTTTTCGCCAACACCTATACCTACGTCAACGATCAGTCCCTGCGCACACTGAGCCATCACGATCAGCTTCGCTATGACGTCAAGAGCCGGCAGGTCGGAATGGTCAATGCCAAGGGCGACTTTTCCCGAGAGACGTACCACCCTTGGTATCACACCAGCGAAGACTTCAACGACACCGCCGAGCCGTCATCGCCAACCAAGGCATCGCAGCCATGATTGCCAACGTGCATCGCCGTACACCTGCGCTGGCGGTAAGCGATGCGCGTGGTTTGCCAATGCGGCAGGTCGGGTACTTGCGCAGTGTGACGGCCGACAACCCCGTAGCGCTGGTAACCCGTCAGCAGCATGACTACGCCGGCCGTCTGATCGAGCAATGGGATTCGCGCTTGTCGGCACCCTGCCTGACCACGATTTACAGCCTGGACGGCACGGTATTGAAATCCGACAGCGTCGACGCCGGTTGGCGCCTGACCCTGCCGGGTCTGGCCGGTGAGCCATTGCAACGCTGGGATCAGCGCGACAACCATTGGCGCACGAGCTTCGATGAGCAGCTGCGGGTGATCGCGGTCGAGGAAAATGGTCAGTCCAATGTCGACGTTTTTACTTACGCCGACGCCTCGGCCGAGGCCGGGTACAACCGCCGCGGCCAGTTGCTGGAACAGAAAGACCGTTCCGGTTCGCTGCTCACGGACAGCTTTTCCCTGACCGGCCAGCCGCTGAGCGAAACCCGCACGTTCCACGACGGCGAGCCGTTCACCACTCACCATGTGTTCAGCTCGCTCGGCGCGCTGCTCGAGCAGACCGACGCCGGCGGCCATCGGCGACGATCGCGCTACGGCCTGGCCGGGCACCTTCGGCAGGTACAACTGTTGATCAGCGGCCAGAGCCAATGGCAGCCCGTGTTGCTTGATGCGCAGTACAACGCCGCCGACCAGATCATCGAGCAGCAGGCCGGTAATCTTGTCCTCAGTCGCTGGACGTACGACCCTGCAGACAGTCGTCTGCACACTCAGTCCAGTCGCAAAGACACCGGCGCAGTGCTGCAGAACCTCGAATATTTCTACGATCCCGTCGGCAATATCACCCGCATCGAAGACCACGCCTTTCAACCACGTTACTTCGCCAATCAGTTGATCGATGGCCACCGCGACTTCACCTACGACTCGCTCTATCGGTTGACCAGCGCCACCGGCTACGACGACGCCCCGCCGCCGGACATTCCCGGCCTGCCGCAACCGGGCGACCCGAACAATCGCCTCAACTACACCCAGACCTACCAGTACGACAACGGTGGCAATCTGATCGAACTGTGTCACGTACGCACCGGCAACAACTCGACCCGGCAAATGTTCATCGATCTGAAAAGCAATCGCGGGGTGCGCTGGAAAACCGGCGACGAGCCGCCGGATTTCGACACTTTGTTCGATCGCCACGGCAATCAACTGACCGTGCAACCGGGCCAACCGCTGCTCTGGAATACCCGCGATGAGCTGGAAAGCGTGATCCTGGTCCAGCGCGATGGCGGTTCCAATGATGCCGAGTACTACCGTTACAGCCAGGGTATGCGCGTGTTCAAACGCCACGAAACCTTCGCTGCCAACGCCGAGCATTTCCACCAGGTGCGCTATCTGCCGGGGCTTGAAATCCGCACCCGCGACAACGGTGAAGAACTGCACGTCATCACGCTCGGCAACGCCCGCTGCCTGCATTGGGCAAAGAACAATCCCAAAGACATCGACGGCGATCAATTGCGTTACAGCCTCGAAGATCACCTCGGTTCCTGTGCGATGGAACTGGATCAGCAAGCACAACTGATCAGCGAGGAAGGCTATTACCCGTTTGGCGCCACGGCGTGGATGACCCCACCTCCAGAGACCGGGGTCAGCTATAAATTCATCCGTTATTCGGGCAAAGAGATGGACGTCAGTGGCATGTATTACTACGGCGCACGCTATTACGCGCCGTGGTTGCAGCGTTGGGTCAGTGCCGATCCGGCCGGAGATGTGGATGGGTTGAATCTGTATGCGATGGTGTTGAACAACCCGTTAACTTATGTGGATGTGCAAGGCAACAGCCAAGAGAAATTCGATATCGTCAATTTCTCAAACTTCGTGACCACTCTCGGTGATTACTCAGCCACAACGCTGGACCAAATGCTGAAAGTATCAAGCGGACAGTACGGGACTGAACTGCTGGCGAATATTGTTGCAGAGTCACTGATAGGCACTGCCGGCTTCTTCGCTGGTTATTTCGGCGGCGGGTTCGCAGGCTCAACACTTACCGCTGCTATGCCCGCCGCCGTCGGCTTCTTGTCGGAGATGATTGCCATGCACATCAGCGGCGATATCGGCGAGGAGATCGCCAGCAAATACACGTCCTTTGCAAATATGACAGTCCCATTGATTCCACAAACTTCGGCAATGAGCGTCGCAGCCATTGATCAAAAGGTCGGCATCACAGAGCGTTCATCGAGTTTCACGCCGGCCGATGCCGCCAACACCTTACTGAACCGCGGCGTCGGAACATTTGTTCCAGGCGTGGGGGCGACACTTAATATCGGTTCGCGGGTGCAGGAGGTGGAGGACATTAAACAGGGTCTGGATCCGGTCAAGATTGAAAAAATCGAAACGATGCTCGCCGACTGGAAACAAGTCCTCACTTCGCGAATGGCCGATATTGAGAAAGCCTTCAGACGCGTAGGACAAAACACGATCAATTCGGCTGACGTGCTACCTGACAAGAGCCGCTTAATGGCTGCCAAGACCATTCGGCTCGATACCTTGCGAGAGCAGACCAGTGCAATCCTGGGATATATCGAAAGCAGCCAGACCACCCTGAAGTGGCACAAAGAAGATTTGCTGACAGACAACAGATTTTTGCGCAAACAAGCGAAACCAGCGTCGAAATTTCAGACATTTGTTCAGCCCTTCACCAAACACAAATTCGCATGAAATACGACCCTGTTCATAGGCGCACTCCAACGGTGGCGGTGATCGATGGCCGGGGCTCGCCGATCCGTCAGGTCAGTTACTTGCGCACTCTGGCAGACGACACACCAAAAGCACTCGTGTCGCTTCAGCAATACGATGTGGTCGGCCGTATGGTGGCGCAGCGGGATCCGCGTCTGCCCACTGCGAACCTCATTAACGTCTACTCACTAAACGGTGATGGGGTATTGACCGACAGCGTCGACGCCGGCTGGCGCCTGATCCTGCCGGGGCTGGCGGGTGAGCCGTTGCGGCGCTGGGATCAGCGCGGTAGCCAGTGGCAGACGATCTTCGATGAGCAACTGCGGGTGGTCGCGGTCGAGGAAAATGGCCAACCCGATGTCGATGTTTTCATTTACGCCGATGCCTCGGCCGAAGCCGGATACAACCGCCGCGGCCAGTTGCTGGAACAGAAAGACCGTTCCGGTTCGCTGCTCACGGACAGCTTTTCCCTGACCGGCCAGCCGCTGAGCGAAACCCGCACGTTCCACGACGGCGAGCCGTTCACCACTCACCATGTGTTCAGCTCGCTCGGCGCGCTGCTCGAGCAGACCGACGCCGGCGGCCATCGGCGACGATCGCGCTACGGCCTGGCCGGGCACCTTCGGCAGGTACAACTGTTGATCAGCGGCCAGAGCCAATGGCAGCCCGTGTTGCTTGATGCGCAGTACAACGCCGCCGACCAGATCATCGAGCAGCAGGCCGGTAATCTTGTCCTCAGTCGCTGGACGTACGACCCTGCAGACAGTCGTCTGCACACTCAGTCCAGTCGCAAAGACACCGGCGCAGTGCTGCAGAACCTCGAATATTTCTACGATCCCGTCGGCAATATCACCCGCATCGAAGACCACGCCTTTCAACCACGTTACTTCGCCAATCAGTTGATCGATGGCCACCGCGACTTCACCTACGACTCGCTCTATCGGTTGACCAGCGCCACCGGCTACGACGACGCCCCGCCGCCGGACATTCCCGGCCTGCCGCAACCGGGCGACCCGAACAATCGCCTCAACTACACCCAGACCTACCAGTACGACAACGGTGGCAACCTGATCGAACTGTGTCACGTACGCGCCGGCAACAACTCGACCCGGCAAATGTTCATCGATCTGAAGAGCAATCGCGGGGTGCGTTGGAAAACCGGCGACCCGGAACCGGTGTTTGGCGATCTGTTCGACAGTCACGGTAACCAGAAAGCGATGCACCCCGGCAAGCCGCTGATCTGGAATGCCCGCGATGAGGTGGAGAGCGTGACGCTGATCCAGCGTGAAAACGATCGCAATGACGCCGAGCATTACCTTTACAGCCAGGGCATTCGCGTGTTCAAACGCCACGAAACCTTCGCTGCCAACGCCGAACATTTCCACCAGGTGCGCTACCTGCCCGGGCTTGAAATCCGCACCCGCGACAACGGTGAAGAACTGCACGTCATCACCCTCAGTAACGCCCGCTGCCTGCATTGGGCAAAGAACAACCCCAAAGATATCGACAGCGATCAATTGCGTTACAACCTTGAAGATCATCTCGGCTCCAGCGTGATGGAACTGGATCAAGACGCCGTCATGATCAGCCAGGAAGGCTATTACCCCTTCGGCGAAACCGCGTGGATGGCACCGAATTCGGAAACCAGGTACCGCTTCATCCGCTATTCGGGCAAGGAGATGGATGTCAGCGGGTTGTACTACTACGGCGCCCGCTATTACGCGCCGTGGTTGCAACGCTGGGTCAGTGCCGACCCGGCAGGGGATGTGGATGGGCTGAACCTATATGGGTTTGTGCGCAACAATCCCATGACTTACTTCGACACGACAGGCAACAAAACAGAAGAAGCTCAACCGTCAAGCGCAGGCGTTCGGGCATTTATTACCGGAAACACTCCCACAGAGCGTATGCAGAAGAAACTGGCCTTCCATAACGAGCTGCTTTCAGCCGTCGATCTGGCTGTCAGGGATGTCACCACTCAAATACTCAATCATCGCTCTGAGCCCAACAGCAGGGTATCAACCGCGAAACGTACAGGTTTTTTTCTTGCGGAAAAGGGCACATCCAACGCGGTTGGCATAGGCATGAGCGCAGCCGGGGTAGCACTGGGAATCCCTGGCGGCCCTCTGGGAATGCTGATTGGCGGGGTTCTTGGTTTCCTAGTCGGAAAAACCGTGAGTAAAACGACGAAAGCGATCGGCAGAAAAACCGGTTTGAACACCTCCATCAGCTTGCAACCGGATCGATTGAAAGGAACCAAGCTGTTAAAGCAAACACAGGCCGAACAAGGGCCCGTGGTTAACTTTAAAGCTATCGCCGATTACAACCCGCTCAAACCCGAAGGACGGCAAGAGATCAAACAAGGCGGCATCGCGGCTGGCAAGGAATTGGCGCTGGCAGGCGCTGGCAAGATCCCCTACGTCGGGCCGACTATCAAGGTGATTCCGGACACCCTCGATCTCTTGAATGAAATAGCAACCAGCGCAAATGATCTTACCGAGGATGAGGTGACTGCACTGGATGCCGACATTACCGACACGATTAATATGCTGCAGTATCGCTCGGAACATTTAATCGAAACGGTCAAGACCCTGAGTCGTACTGACCCCTCTAAGCGCATTGAACGCATTGAACGCGACACAGGACAGCGAATAAAAAGGCTTCGAAACCTGAGGACCGTGCTTCATTCCAATTCGTCGACTTTTACTGCCGTATGAAAAGGTGACGACGCGACTCCTGGCCTGAACAGTGCTCATGGTAAGGTGCCTGCCCGTCCTTATTCCTGCGCCCAGCATGCTGCCGACTTCCCGTACCCTGCGTCTGTCGTTGTATACCCTGCTGATCATTGCCGGCGCGGCGCTTGCCGCTACGCTTGCGATCCGCCACGCCGAACGTCAGGCGCTGGAGGAGGATGCCGCCCGTGCCAACCAGCAACTGGCGTTGTACGCCAACTCCCTGCATACCCTGATCGACCGCTACCGCGCCCTGCCCGCCGTGCTGGCGCTGGACCCGCAATTGCGTTCGGCGCTGGCCGGGCCGGTCGATGCCGACGAGCAGGCGGCGCTGAATCTCAAGCTGGAAAAGATCAACGGCGCGGCGCAATCCTCGACCCTTGAACTGCTTGATCACACGGGCCTCGCCGTGGCAGCGAGCAACTGGCGCTTGCCGAGCAGTTACGTCGGCCACAATTACGGTTTCCGCCCCTACTTCAGCCAGACCCGCACCCAAGGCACCGGGCGTTTTTACGCGGTGGGCGTGACCAGCGGAATTCCCGGCTATTTCCTCTCCAGCGCGGTGCTCGGCGACAACGACGAGTTCCTTGGCGCAATGGTGGTCAAGCTGGAATTCCCCGAGCTGGAACGCGAATGGAGTCAGGGCAATGACACACTGCTGGTCAGCGATGCGCGCGGGATCATCTTCATCGCCAACCAGCCCGGCTGGCGCTATCGCGCGCTGCGGCCATTGAGCGCCCGCGACATCGATGAGATCAAAGCCACCCGGCAGTACGACAAGCAATCGCTGCAGCCCTTGACTCATTTGTCGCTGCGCCGCTTCGATGACAACAGCGACCTGCGCCGCGTCGAAGGCCCGCTAGGCACGGCGGATTATCTATGGGAATCGCTGCCCCTGAGCGCCGAAGGCTGGACCCTGCACCTGCTGCGCCATCCGCAAGTGGCCTTCGAAGACCTGCGCAACGCCGGGCTGGCCGCCGCCGGGGTGTGGCTGGCGCTGGTGTTTCTGTTGCTGTTTCTCAACCAGCGCTGGCGCCTGTCGAAAATCCGCCAGCGCAACCGCGAAGAACTTGAACAGTTGGTGGAAGAACGCACCCGCGATTTGCGCACCGCGCAGGACGGCCTGGTGCAATCGGCCAAACTCGCCGCGCTCGGCCAGATGTCCGCCGCGCTGGCCCATGAAATCAATCAGCCGCTGACCGCTCAGCGCATGCAACTGGCGACGCTGCGCCTGCTGCTCGAGCATGGCCGGGTCGACGATGCTTATAAAGCCTTGAAACCGGTAGACGAGATGCTCACGCGCATGGCTGCCCTCACCGGCCACCTCAAGACCTTCGCGCGCAAAAGCCCCAGCGGCTTGCGTGAGCGCCTGGATCTGGCGACGGTGGTCGATCAGTCTTTGCAGTTACTCGATGCACGGTTGCGTGACGAGCAGGTCAGTCTGGTGTTGCACCTGACGCGTCCGGCATGGGTGCGCGGTGATGCGATTCGTCTCGAACAGGTGCTGATCAACCTCCTGCGCAACGCCCTCGATGCGATGCAGGGCAAAGCGTGCAAGCGTCTCGAAATCCGTCTGGAAGCCGATGAACAACTGTGGCGCCTGAGCGTCAGCGACAATGGCGGCGGCATCGCCGAAGACCATTTGGGCCAGGTCTTCGATCCGTTCTTCACCACCAAACCGGTGGGCGACGGTTTGGGTCTCGGCCTGGCGGTATCCTTCGCCATCGTGCATGAATCCGGCGGCCGTCTGAGTGCTGAAAATGGCGACAGCGGCGCGGTGTTCAGCCTGACTTTGCCGATCGATCTGGAGGCACACATCTGATGCTCAATTCAGTGATGGTGGTCGATGACGAAAGCAGCATTCGCAGCGCCGTCGAGCAGTGGCTGAGCCTGTCCGGCTTCGAGGTGCAGTTGTTCAGCCGCGCCGAAGAATGCCTCGCCGCCCTGCCCGCGCACTTTGCCGGGGTCATCCTCAGCGACGTGCGCATGCCCGGCATAGGCGGCCTGGCGTTGTTGGCCGAAGTGCAGAAACGCGACGCTGACCTGCCGGTAATTCTGCTCACCGGTCATGGCGATGTACCGATGGCCGTCGAGGCGATGCGCGACGGTGCTTACGACTTTCTGGAAAAACCGTTCAGCCCGGAAACCCTGCTCGGCAGCTTGCGCCGGGCGCTGGACAAACGCCGGCTGATTCTGGAAAACCGTGCGCTGCACGAGCAGGCCGACAACCGCGCGAAACTCGATGCGACGTTGCTCGGTGTGTCCCGTGGTTTGCAGACGTTGCGTCGGCAAGTGCTGGACCTGGCGGCGTTGCCGGTCAATGTGTTGATCCGTGGCGAAACCGGCAGCGGCAAGGAACTGGTCGCGCGCTGCCTGCATGATTTCGGCCCGCGCGCTACCAAGCCGTTTGTGGCGCTGAACTGCGCGGCGATTCCTGAGCAGTTGTTCGAGGCGGAGTTGTTCGGTCATGAAAGCGGTGCGTTTACCGGCGCCTCGGGCAAGCGCATCGGCAAGCTGGAATACGCCGATGGCGGCACCTTGTTTCTCGATGAAATCGAAAGCATGCCGCTGGCACAGCAGGTGAAACTGTTGCGCGTGTTGCAGGAGCAGAAGCTTGAACGGCTGGGCTCGAACCAGAGCATTCGCGTTGACCTGCGCATTGTCGCAGCGACCAAACCCGACCTGCTCGATGAAGCCCGGGCCGGACGTTTTCGCGAGGACCTGGCGTATCGCCTGAACGTTGCCGAACTGCGCTTGCCGCCGTTGCGCGATCGCCGCGAAGACATCCCGTTGCTGTTCGAAACCTTCGCCCACAATGCCGCTGAACGCTTGGGCCGCACCTTTCCACCCTTGAGTGGCGCGCAATTGAGCCATCTGCTCAGCCACGACTGGCCGGGCAACGTACGCGAACTAGCGAACGTTGCCGAACGTCAGGTGTTGGGCCTGGATGAACCGGCACCGGGGATTGATCCGGGGCAATCGCTGGCGGCGCAGCAGGAGGCGTTTGAGGCGCAGTGTTTGCGTGCGGCGCTGACCCGGCACAAGGGCGATGTGAAAGCGGTACTTGAAGAGTTGCAACTGCCGCGCCGCACGTTCAATGAAAAGCTGCAGCGGCATGGGTTGAGTCGGGAGATGTTTTTGGCTGAGTGAGGCTGGGTCGGGATTTTTGCTGCGGCTGAAAACCATCCCCCTCACCCCAGCCCTCCCGAAACGTCGGACCGCCCCCAAGGGGGCGAGGGGGAAAGGGAGCCGATCTTCATGCTTTTCGAAACCTGAGTTCGACTCGGTATCTCAGGTCGGCGTAACTATCAAAAGCACCTCGATCAGTCCCCTCTCCCCCCGGGAGAGGGTTAGGGTGAGGGGCTTTTGATCTCAGCCCCAATAAGCGGAAATCCGCTCACAAGATCAATTCCATCGGCACAAATCCGCTCACCCAATCCCGCCACGCCCTCTAAACCGGCCCTCCCCCCGTTGGCACACCTCCTGCTATAGCCCTCGCAGGCTGCGTTTCGACGCGCTCCACAAAAACAATTAAACGAAGGATCCTTCAATGGATAACTCCAACGCCCTGCCACTTGGGTCGGCTGCCGTGCCGGCCAAAGAAAGAACCACCGCCAGCCGGATCAAATCGATCTTCAGCGGTTCCGTCGGCAACATGGTCGAGTGGTACGACTGGTATGTGTATGCCGCCTTCTCCCTGTATTTCGCGAAAACCTTCTTCCCCGCCGGTTCCACCACCGCCCAACTGATGAACACCGCCGCGATTTTCGCCGTCGGCTTTCTGATGCGTCCGATTGGCGGCTGGCTGATGGGGATGTACGCCGACAAGGTCGGCCGTAAAAAAGCCTTGATGGCCTCGGTTTACCTGATGTGCTTCGGCTCGCTGCTGATCGCCCTCAGCCCGAACTACGAAACCATCGGCATCGGCGCGCCGATCCTGCTGGTGTTCGCCCGTCTGCTGCAGGGCCTCTCGGTCGGTGGCGAATACGGCACCTCGGCAACCTATCTCTCGGAGATGGCGACCAAGGAGCGTCGCGGCTTCTTCTCCAGCTTCCAGTACGTGACCCTGA
>RCUJ01000684.1_pt1 | contig 19375 bp, 17 predicted proteins | sample 2166321 | NCBI WGS metagenome assembly RCUJ01 (sample SAMN09932808, study PRJNA488358) | compost metagenome | feature: garden; material: soil; isolation source: compost soil in an enriched community after 118 h of incubation | place: Germany: Experimental Botanical Garden Goettingen | collected... | reverse complement strand
AATAGAGTTCGACGTCCTTGACGATGACCATTTCGTCATTGTCGGAGGCGAACAGCGCGCCGTTGACCACTTCCTCCAGGCTTTTCTGGTAGCCGTGACACAGGTATTGCATGGCTTTGGCCGCGCGTTTCGGCGTGTCCAGCAGACCTTCGCGGTCGGGATCCTCACCCACGCCAATCAGGATTTCACGAAAAAAGCTGGGCAATTCTTGGCTCATTGAGAATCCTTCATGGCGCCACTACTTGCGCGAGTTGCGCGAGCGGTCGAGGTTAAGGTTAGGAGGGTTAACACTTAAACGGAAACGGCAGACCTTGCCCTCGCGTACCATACATTCGAGATGCTCCACATCCCCCTCGCCGAGGGCGCCGATCAAGGCAAGATCGAGTTCGCATACTTCGGGATGAGACTCGGCCAGATGGTGGAACACGCAGTTATGCGCCACGATCTCTTTTTCGCCCGAGGAGCGGAAAAACACCTCAGCCTCATAGCCGGCGTGATTCATATGCTCGACGATCTGTTCCTCGCCAACCACCTGTTGCGCCATGCCCGCAGCCAACTTGCGGCCAAGACTACGCATTAACCTGACGAGGTTGTCATGGCCAATCACTTCTGCGACCTCACCGATCAAGAGGTCTGCAAGTAGCTGGTATTGCCTGGGGAACAACTCCCGTCCAGTTGCGGAAAGCAGATACAGTTGCTCGGGACGACGGCCGGTTGGTCGGGTATCTCCACGCACGATTAGGCCATCACGCTCCAGGGCACTAAGATGCTGGCGGATAGCCGTGCGGGTTACAGCCAAATGGCTGGCCAGATTATCAATACTCATACCCGCTGGCTGATACAGCAATGCCGACAGTAGATCTTGCTGGGTACGGCCCATCCCCTGAAACATTCTACGACCTCGCCATATCAAAGAATCCACGACCGGGACGCCTAGGCGTCCCGTATCGTCTGGTTCAGAACTTGTCCGGAAACTGCTTGACCAGGGCCACCGTCAAAGTGTCCGCAAGAACAAGCATATGTTCACGCATAGCCTGCCAGGTTCTTGCTTCGGCGGCGTAATCCCGATTGCCCAATTGGTCGATCTGAGCGATATGGTGGCCACCGTGAGCGCTGAGCATGGCGACCAAGGTAGTTTCCGGCAAGTTGGGGTTGGCTGTGGCCAGGAAGTTGGCAATAGCCTTGGCATTCGTTGTCAACGCCTCAACCGCAGTGTTCTTGCCTTGGGCTTGCCCTGCTACAGCCGCATCGCTGTAGTGCTTCACCGCCCCCCAGTGTTCAGCTAGCAACTTGAGCAATTGGTCTGCTGCCGGCTGGCCATATAAGGGCGCAAGGCTATTGGCAATGGAAGCAGCATTGGCTACTACCTCAGCGGCAGCAGTGTCGGCTTGCTTACGCTCACCCTGCTGATTTGCGATGGCATAGCTCCTCACCCAGAAGACATGCTCTACCCACAGATCCCTGAGCGCCAGACGGGTGTTAAGTGCGCCGGATTCGGTACCAGCAACAGCCATGGTATGCCCCACTTCCGCCTGCTGACTCCACACGGGCTGGGAGCACAGCGTAATGAGCAACATAAGCAGTGTCTTGATATTCATGGCTTGATCCTCTGCGTGTGAACCTCCAGACAAGAATATAAACGACATAAAAATATGTCAATAAGTAAAAAAACAAACGCTCTCGTCCTCAGCGAGAATAGTAAGGCCATGATTTATAAGGATTTAGCAAAGCATTCAGCGATGCCGCGGGGCCGTCTGGCTAGCATTCGCCAGGCAATCGTCGATCCAGCTGCAGGTCTGCTGCACTGTGGCATTCATTCCACCGGAGTCAGACACGGCCACCTCGAATTGCCACAAGAGTAAAAAGCCACGTCTGCATCAATAAAAATGTATTTAACTATCATTAATATGACTTTGTCATTGGCTTGATTGGGCAGCACACTTGTCATCTCCTGGTTTCGCCATGCAACGCTTAACCGTGAAACCCGGCCAGAACTGAAAGGCTGTCCACGCAAAGAGAACGCTTGTCGATTCGAAATGTGAAGAAAGGCCGGATATACGATTCCTTTTGCGTAATGGACCACTTATGGCAAATGCTATCGCTCCGAATACCCATTCCGTCTACAACTATGATGTTGTCCGCCAATTCACATTGATGACCCTGGTCTGGGGCATTGTCGGGATGGGCATGGGCGTATTCATTGCCGCCCAACTGGTTTGGCCAGCGCTGAACTTCGACCTTCCCTGGGCTAGCTTTGGTCGTTTGCGGCCGATCCATACCAATATTGTGATCTTCGCCTTTGGCGGCGGCGCACTGTTCGCCACTTCGCTCTATGTGGTACAGCGCACTTGCCGCGTCAGCCTGATTTCCAATCGATTAGCCAGCTTTGTATTCTGGGGGTGGCAGGCTGCCGTCATAGCTATTCTGCTCAGTTATCCGTTGGGCTACACGACATCGAAGGAATATGCCGAGATGGAGTGGCCAATTGCCTTATGGGTGACCGTTGTCTGGATTGCTTACGGTTATCTATTCTTCGGCACAATTGCCCGGCGCAACGTCAAACACATCTACGTCGGAAACTGGTTCTATGGGGCCTTTATCATCGTCACTGCGATGGTGCACGTAGTTAATCACCTGGCGATACCGGTATCACTAATGAAGTCCTACCCGCTCTACTCGGGTACTACTGACGCCATGATTCAATGGTGGTACGGGCATAGTGTGGTGGGCTTCATTCTTTCGGTGGGTTTTCTCGGCATGATGTATTACTTTGTGCCGAAGCAGGCGAATCGGCCGATCTACTCCTACCGCCTATCCATCGTGCACTTTTGGGCGATCATTGCCTTGTATATCTGGGCCGGTCCACATCATCTGCACTACACCGCCCTGCCAGATTGGGCGCAGACGATCGGCATGGTCATGTCGATCATCCTTCTGGCTCCCAGTTGGGGCGGAATGATCAATGGCATGATGACTCTATCTGGCGCTTGGCATAAGTTGCGCGACGATCCAATTCTACGCTTTCTGGTAGTTTCCCTGGCCTTCTACGGCATGTCCACATTTGAAGGGCCGATGATGGCAATCAAGACCGTGAATTCGCTGTCCCATTACACCGACTGGACTATCGGACATGTGCATGCCGGCGCACTTGGTTGGGTGGCCATGATCAGCATCGGCACCTTGTATCACATGATTCCAAAACTCTATGGGCGCGAACAAATGCACAGCATCAGGTTAATCAATGCACATTTCTGGCTGTCCACTATTGGAACTGTTCTATATATCGCGGCAATGTGGGTCAACGGCATCACACAAGGGCTGATGTGGCGCGCAGTCAATGATGACGGCACGCTCACCTACTCTTTTGTCGAATCACTGGAAGCGAGTCACTCGGGCTATGTCGTTCGCCTTGTTGGTGGTGCGATTTTCGCCAGCGGGATGTTGCTGATGGCCTACAACACCTGGCGCACCGTCAGGGGCCGTGTAAAAGAAATCCCTGTATCAATAGTCGCGCGGGCCTAAGTGAGATGAACACACCGGTCCTTATATCGGGAGTCTTGATATTTTGGCTGGGCAGTTACTGGGGCCCGCAAGGACTCGTAAAAACTGAATGGGCGCAGGTTTCTCTCCTGCCTGTCGCGGATGACCCGAGTACAGCGAGACGCATGCGCGAATCTACAGGACGGCACTGCGATCCGGTGGTCAGGCCGGCACTTGAACAGACGAAGAGTTTGATAGTGACCGACTTTCCGCCTGAGCGTCCCACGGCCTTTTTCCCTATCCTCTATCCATGGATGGATGCTCCCCGTGTCCGTATTGGACACACTCCGGAACTCACTGTTTTGTTTGTGAGTTCCTCTTTTAATTTATCGAAACAGCAGAAAATTTATGAAACTGGCTATCCTGTCTGATTTGCACCTGTCCGTCGCAGGGATGCAAGTACCCAATACAGACTGCGACGTTGTGATTCTAGCCGGTGATTTAGGGCGACCGCAGCAGGCCATCGGATGGGCCAAGCAGTTCTTGCAACCGGTGATTTTCATTCCTGGCAACCATGAATTTTATGGTGCCAGCTTGACCACTACACTGACGAACTTGAAGCAAGTCGCTCACGGTAGCAATGTGCATGTACTCGAGCGAGAGGAAGTCTGTATTGACGGTGTGCGCTTTCTCGGCTGTACGCTTTGGAGCGACTTTCGTTTATTTGCAACCGAGAGCGAGACGACCGCCGCCATTACCGAAGCGCATCGGTCGATCAGAGACTTTAGTCGAATTACGCTATCTGATGACTCGTCCACCTGTTTCAGCCCTGCACACTCAAGTCAAATATTCGATCAATCGGTCGATTGGCTAACGGACAGGTTTTCCGAGAAGTTTAACGGAAATACTGTCGTAATTACTCACCACGCGCCCTCACCGAGCAGTATTAATCCCAAATACGCGGACTCGCTGTTGAATGCCTGTTTTGTGTCTAATCTCGATGATCGGATCGTTCAATGGTCGCCGACACTGTGGGTTCACGGCCACACCCATAACAGTTGTGACTATCAAATAGGCAATACACGAATCCTGAGCAACCCCCGTGGTTATGCGCATGAGGGAATTCCAGAAAACATGGCATTTAACCCATGTTTAACCATTCAGGTGTGAGCTTTGCGTGCAGCAAGCGTACTAAGGCGCTATCATTTTAAGAGACGGTTAGCAGCCAGTCCGACAGACATTTTTCAAGGAGGCATATTAATGGTTGGCAAATTTCTCTCCCCGGACACACGCGGTCATACGCCGTTATGGATCGTATTCTGGATATATGGCGTGCTCGCCAGTCAAGTTTATTTTGGTTCGATTCTCTATTTTTACCGCGCGCTGGGGACATTGACATTAGGTGCGTTGCTGGCAGGCTTCATTCTATACACCGCCTGGATCATGCGCTCAGTGTGGGTGAACGCGTTCAATGTCGACAACGAGACATACGGCCACGTTGCACGCTACCTCACAGTTGCCTGGGCTCTCAATGCCGTGCTCGTATCTGGATTCCTGCTCCTCGGGCACATAGGAATGGTCTCGATGCCCATCTAATCCTGCAGTAGCCTCCCCCGCGAACATGCGGGGAATTATCCGGCCCGGCAGTTACTCCAAGCCGCAGAGCCAGTCTATTCCGGGCAGCAAGTTATGTTCTTCTTCGCCGCTGCAGTCGGTAATCTGCCTCGTATTGATGCGACATGATCAAGTTGTAGCGGTGCATCAGACAGGCAATGGCTGCCTGGCTATTATTTGATATTTATCTGCCAACTCAATCGGTTAGGTGGGTCATGCGCGGAACGATAGAATGATGAGACATCAGATTGGTATAAATGATATTGCACGATAGAAGCAGCACTATTCATTAGCGTTAACTAATCCGCCCCTCCAAAATGCCCGGGTGCACAGCACCACGCGACCTGCCTGGAATGTCGACATGAATCGGTACCCTCATGGATTTCGCCTGCCCAAGGGTGGCGTAGTGCAGACGGGATGCCTTCCTTCACAGTCGTCCGGAATGAGTGCCGGCCAATCTTACTGTCGCATTGCCCTTACCTTGCCTGTGGCCTCACTTTTTTGCCAAGCACTGGACTCGTTACTTACAACCATACGGAGACTAAGCAAGAACAATGCACGAACACTTTCTCGATTGGTTCAGAATTCTGGCCCCCGCCCAGCCCAACTTTCACCCGAGAGAGTGGCTGCGTGCCGCCATCGGGGTTGGTATTGTCATGTCGCTGACGGTTTCGCTCGGTGTCTGGCTGTTCGGAGCCTTGGTCACGCTGCATATCGTCGGCCCTACGTGCGCCTCGGCGGTATTGCTGTTCGCCACCTCGTCCAGCCCGTTCGCCCAGCCATGGTCAGTTCTCGCCGGTAATATGTTCGCCACCCTGATAGGGGTCAGTGTTGGCCTTAGCGGGCTGGATACTCCACCCGCCACGGTGCTGGCTGCCGGCCTCGCACTGGTCTGCCTGTTGACGTTGCGCTGCCTGCATCCCCCAGGTTGTGCCTTGGCCGTAGTGGCCGTGAGTGGAGGTGCGAGTGTCGCAGATATGGGTTACAGACTGCTTTGGCCGGTGGCAATCAACTCGTTGCTTTTGTTGGCGATAGCCCTGATCTATAACAATCTCACCGGCCATGTATACCCGAAATCGCGGCGGCCCAGAGAAAATAGCCATAACACCCGAGATCCACTGCCGGGAGATCGCATGAGTTTCACCCGGGACGACGTGGATCAGGCGCTCAAGGAATTCGGCGAGTATGTCGACGTCACTAATGACGATCTCGAACAGTTGATCAGGCAAACTGAGAAGTATGCCTTGCGCCGCAGCATGGGTGAGATTAGTGCGGCAGACATCATGTCCCGCGATCTCTGCTATGCCACTCCCGACACTTTTATCGAACAGGCCTGGCAGATTCTCAAGGAGCATCGTTTGCGTTCGTTGCCCGTCGTGGAGGAAGGTGGCGGCAAACTGGTCGGTATCATTACCTTGGTCGACCTACTCAAACAGTTCCAGCCCAGTCAGGCACGAGTCAATTTTGGCCAGTTGAAGTATCTGCGTGGAACCAAGTTGCGCTCGATCATGAGCGTGCCGGTAGTTGCCGTGTCGCAGGACGCTCACATGGTCGATTTGGTGTTCATGCTGTCCGACCGCGGGCTGCATTGCTTGCCGGTAGTGGATCAACAAGAGCGGTTGGTCGGCATGATCACGCAAACCGACTTGATCGCCGCGCTGTACCATAATTGGCTTAAGCAACTGCCGGGTTGAGTTGCTGCAGGCCGTTGCGATGATCCTTTGTCACGCCGACTCCGGCGCTATCAGGTGACAGAGTGATTCATACCTCATAATCCCAGCGCGACCAGTCGAAATTGTCCTGAGCCACCTCGCGCAACAGCCTCAGAGCATTGTGCAGAGCGGGGCTGTCGACTGCTCTGGAATAGACCAGGTAGATCGGGTAGGAGAACTCCGGAGTCTTTTCCACTCGTTTCAGAATGCCTTCATCGAGGTAAGGTTGCACGACGCGGGCGCGCAAATAACCGCGACCGCCACACTGCAGCAGGTACTGCAGGGCAAGTGGCCCAAGGTTAAAGGAGAGTGCGGCGCGGGTGTACTCGGGGAGAGCGATATCGTGCAACTTTCGAAAGGTCGGCCCCCAGTCAACATAAACATAGGGATTTGGATTGTTAATCTGTCCTACCTGGATCAGCTTTTCCTCGAGCAGTTGTTCAACCTGCAGGCTCGGCCAGTATTCCGGCTGATGCACCAGGGCTGCGTCGATTAAACCGAGGTCGAGTTGCTGTTGCAGCAAGCTGCCACTGGCGACTTCGCTGCGCACCGCGTGCGTGGGCATGGCTTGGCGCAAACATTGTAACCAGGCCAGCATCAAGGGATTGCACAGGCTCACCTCAGCGCCCAGAGTCAGTAGATTGGCGTAGCTATGAGGCAGAGGCAAATCACGACGTGCTGCTTCCCAAGTCTGCACCAATTGAGTCGCATAGGCGACGAAGCGCTCTCCGTCGGAGGTCAGCCGGGCGCCCGCACGATTGCGCACGAATAGTCGGCAGTTCAGTTGGCTTTCCAGGTTATGGACGCGCGCTGTCACTGCCGTCTGGGTGATATGCAGGCGCTCCGCTGTGGCGATGAAACTGCCGCTGCGGATTATATCCAGAAAGGTACGAGCAAGATCAATGTCCATTGCGGCGCTTAACTTCAATATATTTGCTGATAACCTATATTGCACTGTATCGGGTCCAGCCGAAAGCAGGCAGCAGGTGCGCTGCATGCACGAACGACCTGATGACGCTCAAAAACGGGAGAGGAATCATCCGTAGCGTTCTGATTGAGCCTCCCCCGATCGCCTAAATCACTCAGTAGTTGATTGCGGACTCCACGCCCACTCGGATACCCATTCCACGAGCTTCCGGACAGTGATTTCCGGCTGATCCGGACGCCCCGGCAGGAGCGACGCAGGATTTCATTCACTACCATCGGCTTCTTTTCGGAGCAGTGAGATTCGTCTGATTTCATCCCACCGGCGGATAACACTCAACAAATCCGCCCGCGCCTGCTGCCGGCCTCAGTCTGTCGCCTGCTCCTCTCCTCAGGCCGGTGCATCTGCACCTACCATTCCTGACGCTGGATTCGTATGCGCTCTTCACCCTCCTCCACCCAGCGCGCCTATGATTTGCTGAACGATTTCATCCAACTGGCTATGCGGCAGGATCGCCCTCTCCCTCCAACTGCCAGTCCATTCTGGATTCGGATGAGGACAATCAGCCCTTAGGCACAGCCGCCTGGTGGCGAAATCCATGCGAGTGGTCCAGTTGAAAGTCGGATAGAGACGACGCAGTTGCTGTGCTGGAATCTTGGAAACCCGCATGTACATTCCGTCAATGTAACGAGCATCGAGCTCCGGGCAGGGTTCCCGCGCGGCTGCCAGTCGAGTTGTCGGCACGGCGTCAGTCGGGCGTACAGCATTGCGCGCTGACTGGCCGGCTGGCCGTCATCGCGCAGAAAGAACCGTTCGCACGCGGGCCGCGGCACGAGCTGGTCACGCCGCCGGGCATATGCGCGCAGCTGCTCGGTGACACTCGGATGCAGCGGCACCAAACGACGCTGATGAAACTTGGCCTCCTCGATACAGAGCACCCCGCTCGCCGGATCGACGCCTGCACGCGTGAGCGCAAGCGCCTCGGCGACACGCAGCCCGTTGATCGGAATGAGATCATCGGTAGCCTTGAGGAGCGCGACCAGCTCCGCAGCCGTGTAGATGTGCGGGCCCAGGCGATGGCAAGCGCCACCGTCAGATGATCCGCCGTGCTGATCTGGTCAGCGAAGCGGGCAAATGATCTGAGCCGCGTTTCATCATTCGTCAGCTTGAGTCCGAGGCCGCGGCGATGCGCCAAATATGCCTCGACATGCGACATCCAGGAGATAGGCGTCTTCATGAGCAACTCCCGGGCCAGTGCAATGCGACGGCGCGCAAACCCTCCAAGCCGACGCGGGCGTAGGCGCTGGCCGTGCCGATGCTTCGGTGGCGCAGCAGACTTGACCGACGCCCCTGCGCGCTGCAGGCGGGTCGCCGTGGTACGGCGCAGACATGGGAATTGCAACGCTGATCACGCAAGCCGCAGCGGACAAAGGCGCGATTCATGGAGTTGCGAATGGCTGCCACGCTGAGCGGCATGTCGGCGGACGCGCGGTGGCGCACGAACAAATTGCGGTCAGTCGTCTGCGGTCGTCCCTGTCGCAGATAGCGGGCAATCGCCTCACCGGTAGGCACTGGAAGTGGGCAATTGCTGCACGCGTTCACTCTTGCTAGTGCCGAGCGTAAGCGTACCGTTGCGCCAGCCGACCGACTGCAGTGTCAGGTGAGCCACTTCATCGCCACGCAATCCGAGGTCAAGCACGCAGCGTGCGATGGCGTAATCATGCAGTTCGACCGTATTTGAGCAATCGAACGCCTTGAGAAACGCCGCCACCTAGGCGTCCGAGAGCGCCTAGGGCAAGGATGAAAAATGCCCCGTAAAAGTCCCTGACACGAAAAAGCCCGATTCTTGAGAAATCGGGCTAAGTCGTTGAAAAATATGGTCGGGACGGAGTGATTCGAACACTCGACCCCTAGCACCCCATCTATGCATGCCGCTCATAAGGTATTGATTTAAAATAACTAAATAATGGCGCTCGCTGCAATCGAGGCCCAACTATGTCGGACGATTTTCAACGATTTCCCGCAAAAGTCCCTCGGCCCAGTCAGTTGGCCGGCACGGAGGGTAAGCATGAATATGGACAGTCGCAATCACGGAAACCACACTGCTGAGCCCCTGAGTAAACGCAACAACAAACTGCCATGTGGACGGCTTGGGCTGATGCACAAGCGAATCGCCCCAATACACCACAATGCCTCATCGGCCACATGATGGATTGGACGGATTAAGCTATTCAGCGCCTAGATTAAATGACTTAACGGGCGCTCAGCGATTGATCCGTACCACTTTTTTACCACCTTACTGAACAACTCTGCCTTTGCCACTCTTAGGAATGGCCTGAAAAGCCCGCCCTCGATAAATACTTCGGCATGCTGGGCTGGGTCAATTTTCAATCAGCGCCAACAGCCCGGAGCAAATGAACGCTGAAGACCCACGCGGCCATCCTGGCCAGAGACGACGTCGCCCTGAGCGCCGTGGCACTTGAGTTTGACGGTTACATCAAGGATCTGCTGGCCGTGCGCCGTACAGCCGGCAATGCTGCGCCGGATGAGATAACCACCAGCTTGCTACGCAATCAATCCCTGGGCAGATCTCTGACAGGCGACGAAATCGTCAGCATTCTGCGTAACTGGACGGTCGGCGAGCTCGGAACCATTTCCGCCTCGATCGGCATTCTCACGCATTACCTGGCCGCCAACTCCGGGCTTCAGCAGCAATTACGCGAGCGCCCTGCACTATTACCTGCCGCCATCGATGAAATACTGCGCATTCACGCACCACTCGTCATGAACCGCCGGGTTACCACGAAACAGGTCACGCTGGGCGGGCGCACGCTAGCCAAGGGTTCGCGTCTCGCCCTGGTCTGGGCGCCGGCCAATCGCGACGAAGCGGTCTTCTGGGATCCCAATGAATTCCGCCTCGATCGCAACCCCGAACTGAATCTGCTATACGGTGCCGGCATTCATGTTTGCCCCGGTGCACCGCTTGCCAGGCGGGAACTGCGGATCGTGATGGAAGAACTCCTTGGACGCACCAGCCGGATTGCACTGGCGCCTGATGAGGAGCCGGTGAAGGCGTTTTTCCCGGCCAGCGGGTTTTCTTCTCTACCGCTGCATATTCAGAAACCTTCCTCCCAGCTTTTGTAAACCTGACCAGCCTCAGGCTCCGACGATATCGGGGCTGGTCTTTCATGCAGAGGGGCTTAGGCGGTGGCAACCCGCTATACCGCTGGTGGCCGCTTTAGACGCGGACAGTTGGGACAGAGTTCAACCTCTGGCAGCAGGTAGCGAATGCAGCACAGACGCCGCTGTCGCCATGGCCGCACCTGCCCATCAGCATGTTCGATAGCGACGTAGCGGATTGGCGCATACAGCGGATTGCGCGAACCATCCGGGCGCTGCGGGGCGCTTAACAGGCGCTCGCCATCGAGCAATAGCTGAGGCTGTTGGCTGCGTTTTTGCAGCTGCCCGAGCCAGGCCTCGAAGTAGTTGCCGGCATTGCTCCAGAGCACCTTCGCCGACACCCCGGTGTGGGCGCAGAGTGCCTGGATAAAGGGCTGCAGGTTGTCATCGAGCAGATGAGCGAAACGCTCGAAGGGGTTTTGTGGTGGCGGCAATGGCTCGCACTGACCCGGCAATTTGAATACCTGTGGCAAGCCCTGGGCATCGACGCTGATCGCCATGTGCTCGATCCGCAGCGGCATGCGCAGATCCAACAGCAGCGCCGCACTGATCACCGGCGGAAACAGGCGCATGAAGTACTGATTGGCCCAGATCGATGCCAAGCCGCGCTGATCCGCCGTCGCAAACTGAGGCCGAAAACGCGCCATCAGCGCACTCAACGTGTGCGGTTGGAGGAATTCCGCGCCACTGATGGCCTCACGTGGATCATCCGCCAGTGCGAAGACATTTCGGTAACGCGCCAGATCACCACTGAACAGTGTGGCGAGCCCGGCCAGCATCTCGCCCGCCGCTGCGGTATCCGTCGAGGTCGCTGGATTAGCCGTTGCAGACAAATTCGGCGGCTCAACCGTAACGTCCTTCTTGGGAAAATATTTGGCGTGCAATGCCGTCACCTGTCATAAATAAATTAATAATAACGCTAACGATTAGCATTTGCGAAAGGCTCCTTCATTATTTATGATGCAGCCCGCGCCCAATCTAGAGCGGTTATGCACATGGATGATGTCGGACACTCAAAAGCAGCCGTGCACCTGGCAATGCTGGTCAACTTGCTTTCCATCGGCAGCCTGATGATGGTGATGCCCCTGGGTCCGGATCTGGTTCGCCATCTCGGCATGCAAGCCAATCATGTCGGTTATATCAGCGGCGGTGCGACACTCGCCTCGGCCTTGAGCATGGCACTGGCCGCACCCTGGCTGGATCGTTTTAAGCGCAAACAGGCACTGGTCAGCCTGCTGACTGTGCGTTTTGTCCTGCTGATCGCCTGCGCCCTGGCCGGCAGCGCGGAGCAATTGATTCTGCTGTTCGTGCTCTCCGGCCTGGTCGCCGGGCCCATGGCGGCCCTGCTGATGGCGAGCATGCTGGACGTCATCGCGCCGGCCGAACGCGGGCGAAAGCTCGCCTATATCGGCATGGGCTTTTCCCTGGCGGCCATCGTGGTGGTGCCACTGGCCCTGGAGCTGGCGCTGCGCTGGACCTGGCAAGCACCCTTTCTCTTCTTCGGCGGCCTGGGCCTGGCGTTGGCGCTGCTGTGCCACCTGCTCTTGCACATCCCCGTCAGTGGTTCGCGGCCCAGCGGCTCGGTGCTACCGCTGTTGAAATCGCCGCTGTGCCTGGGCGCCCTGGCGATTACTGCGCTGCAGCTATTTGGCCACTTTCTGTTGGTGCCGCACTTCTCCAACTACTTCCAGTTCAACCTGAATTTTCCGCGCGAGCAGATCGGCCTGCTGTTTCTCTGCGGCGGCCTGGCCAGCCTGGCGGCCATGCGCCTGGGCGGTGTCTGGATCGACCGCGGCCAGGCGCTGACGGTGATTCTGCTCAGCAGCGGCGGCTTGGCGCTGACCACCCTGCTGGGTTTCGCCGCCCCAATTGGCCTGCCGATCTACCTGGTCTTCGTCCTGTTCATGGCCGCCAGCGCGGTGCGCAGCAACAGCAGCATGACCATCGCCGCGGCGATCCCTCCGCCACACCAGCGCGCTGCGTTCATGGCCTTCCAGGGCACCGTCAGCAATGTCGCCGCCGGGCTCGGCAGCCTGTTCTCGGCCATCTACCTGAGCACCGGCGCAGACGACCAACTCCAGGGTTTCAACCGGTTAAGCGGCTTTTATGTCGTCGTCGGAATACTCACGGGGGTGGGTATGTGGTTGCTCCAACGCGGTATCAAGCGGCGCGATGCCACCAATCAAGCCCCCTCCCTAACAACAATACAGACGGGCTGAACCCGTCGGCCAAGAGTGACCAGCTTGTAGCGTGCCAACCACTTAATCAGCCATGGAACCTGTCATGTCTTTTGTCAGAAACATCAATCGCCGTCGCGCCATCTCTGTGGGCGTACTGGGCGGTCTGCTGCCTCTAGCGGCACTGGCCGACAACAGCCTAACCCTGGAAGACAGCATCGTCACCGCCTCGCAGACCGCGCACAGCGAACTGAGTGCCCCGGCCAGCGCCTCGGTCATCACCCGCGCCGAACTGGACAAGATGCCGGTTTACGACCTGGCCGATGCGGTGAAGCGCTTGCCGGGCATACACATCAACACCTCTTCGGCCTTTGGCCGCGAGGAGATCAAGATTCGCGGCATGGATTCGGACTACACCCTGCTGCTGGTCAACGGCCGCCGCATCAACTCACGCGATGCCCTGACCTCCAACTACGCCAACGACTTCGACCTGTCCTCGATCCCCATGGCGGCGGTCGAGCGCATCGAGGTGATCCGCGGCCCGATGTCCTCGCTGTACGGTGCCGATGCCCTCGGCGGCGTGGTCAACGTGATCCTGCGCCAGCCGACCAACGCGACCGAAGCCGGCGTGGCCTACAGCTACGAACACCCCACCGAAGGCGACCACGGCGACGTGCACCAGACCAGCGGCTACCTCAGCGGTGCGCTGATCGAGAACAAGCTGCTGGGCAACCTGGTCATCCAGTCGACCGATCAGGCGGCCTGGCAAAGCGACCAACTCAACCTCAAAGGGACCGACGCCGCCGAACAGCGTCAGGGCGACAGCGTGCTGGGCTCGCTGAGCTGGCTGCTCGACGAGCAGCAGAGCATCGACCTGGACATCAGCCACCGCGAGGACGACCGCAAGGCCCGCTGGAACAACTTCGGCACGCTGGTCACCAACGTGCAGGACATGGACCGTACCACCTTCGGCCTGGCCCACAACGGCAACTGGGACAGTTTCAACTCCCGCGTGCGCTACTACTACGAAGAAGTCGACCTGACCGACGATTCGCAAATCATGACCAGGCTGCGCGGTCGCGTAGGTGAGGTGGAGCAGGACAACCACACCCTCGATGGCCAAATCTCGACCACCCTCGGCAACCACCTGCTGACCGCTGGCAGTGAGTTGCGCCGCACCACGCTGAGCCACAACCAGAACCTCGGCAAGGAAACCGAAGTCGACCAGCAGGCCGTCTACCTGCAGGACGAGTTCTCCCTGGGCGCGCTCGACGTCACCCTGGGCGGACGCTGGGATGATCACGAAGTCTATGGCGGCGAGTTCAGCCCACGCATCTACGGCATCTACAACCTGACCGATAACTGGGTGCTCAAGGGTGGCGCAGGCAAGGCCTTCAAGGCGCCGGACATCACCCAGTCCGACGACTCCTACAGCGTGCTGGCCTGCCGTGGCATGTGCCAGATTGTCGGCAACCCGGATCTGAAACCCGAGACCTCCGTCAGTTACGAGCTGGGCACCCTGTACCAGGATCAGCGCCTGCAGGCCGGCATCATGTTCTTCAACAACGAGATCGAAGACATGATCGTCAGCGACAGCTGGCGCGCCGGTTATCGCCCCGCGGTGATGACCTACAGCAACGTCAACAAGGCGCGTATTCAAGGCTACGAGCTGCAGGGCCGCTATGCCTTCAGCGACACCCTGGCTGCGCGTGCCAACTACACCTACTCCGACGCCGAGGACCGTGACACCGACAAGCCGCTGAACTACAGCCCGCAGCATGTGGCCAATGTCGGTTTCGACTGGCAGGCCCTGCCGAAACTGGGCCTGAACCTGGACTACCAGTACACCGGCAGCCAGATGCTGGTGGTACCGGCCAAGTCCGCCAGCTTCGAGTCGGGGGCGTACTCCACCCTGAGTCTGGGCAGCCAGTTCCAGGCGACCAAGGAGCTCACACTCAAGGCCGGCCTGAACAATCTGACCAACACCAAGCGTGACGACGTTGCCCAGTCCATCGACCACATCCTGATGGGCCGCACCCTCTACGTCGGCTTCAGCTACGACCTGTAACCCCCGTACCCCGGCGACAGCTGTCGCCGGGTCAGCCGAATTCTGCCCAGTGGACCCATGAGCCAAACAACCCGCACGCTTAGTACCCATCAACGCCACACCCTGCTCGGCGGCAGCCTGTTGCTGGGCGTGCTGCTGGTGCTGTCGCTGGCCACCGGGGCCGGCCAGTACGGCGCCGCGGAGGTGCTCGGCTTTCTGCTCGGCGACCCTACTAGCCTGGCCGACGACAAGCTGGCCATGGTGATCAACAGCCTGCGCCTGCCGCGCACCCTCGCTGCGCTGTTGGTCGGCGCCAGCCTGGCACTGGCCGCCACCCTGCTGCAGAGCGCCACCCGCAATCCATTGGCCGAACCGGGCCTGCTCGGGGTCAACGCCGGCGCCGTGCTCGGCCTGGTGGTCGGCCTGATCTACTTCGGCGTCGAATCGACCCGGGGCTACCTGCTCTGGGCCGGTGCCGGCGCGCTGCTGGGCAACCTGCTGGTGCTGGGTATCGGCGTAATGCTCGGCCAGGCCAGCCCGCTCAAGTTGATCCTCGCCGGCATGGCCCTGGCAGCGGTGTTCGGCGGCATCGCCAATTTTCTGTTGCTCTCCACCCGGGTGGCGCTGGAGCAGTTTCGCTACTGGAACCTCGGCTCGCTGTCGGCCTCCGAGTTATCCGCCGTAATCACGGTCGGCCCGCTGGCGCTGCTCGGCCTGGTGCTCGCCGCCCTGCTCTGCCGGCAACTGACGTTGATGCAGATGGGCGACAGCCAGGCCCGCGCCCTGGGCATCTCGACCACCTGGGTGCGCGTCGGCGTACTGCTCGCCGCGACCCTGCTGACCGCCTGCGCCATCGCCCTGGCCGGTCCCATCGGCTTCGTCGGTTTCCTCGCCGCCTATTGCGCACGTCTGCTGGAGCCGGTGGCGCTGCTGCGCCAGCTGCTGTTCTCCAGCCTGTTCGGCATGCTGTTTCTGCTCGCCGCCGACATCCTCGCGCGCTGGCTGGTGCAACCCTACGAGCTGCCGGTCGGCACCCTGCTGGCCGCGCTAGGCGCGCCGGCTTTGATCGCCATCGTCCTGCACGGCGGTTTCCGTTCCCTGCTGGCGGTTAAATAAACATGCCCACTCATCAACCCTCCGGGCTCTGGCATCTGCGCCTCGGTCAACTGAGCCTGCTGCTGCATCGGCGCACCTGGCTGCTCAGCCTGCTGGTGCTGGCCGTGCTGCTGGCATTGGTGGTCGTGGCCTTCAGCCTCGGCTCTGGACGCATGGGAGTGATGGAGGTGCTGGCCACCCTGAGCGGCCAGGGTAGCAAGCTCAACGACATCATGGTGTTCAAGATCCGCCTGCCACGGGTCGCCGCCGTGGTGGTCGCCGGGCTGGCCATGGGCATGGCCGGCTGCCTGATCCAGACCCTGGTGCGCAACCGCCTGGCCACCCCGGACATGGTCGGGGTCAACGAAGGCGCATCGCTGGCGGTGATCGGTTTCGCCCTCTACCTGACCCTGGGCAGTTGGCCCTGGTGGGCCTCGCCGCTGGGCGCGGCGCTGGCCGCAGTGGCGCTGTTCGTGCTGTGCCGCCGCCCGGGCGAGCAGGGCTATCTGTTTATCGTGATCGGCATCGCCCTGTCGGAACTGCTCGGCGCCATCGGCGACTTCTTTATGGCCACCCGCCCGCTGGTGCACCTGGGCAGCATCTACCTGTGGACGATGGGCCATTTCGCCGGAGCCAGCTACCAGACGGTCGCGCCGATTGCGCTGATTCTGCTGGCGCTCTGCCCACTGCTGGCCTGGCTCAACCGCCCGCTGGCGCTGCTGCGCTTCGGCGAGGCGACGGCGCAGAACCTCGGCATCAAGGTCGCGGCGCTGCAACTGGCGGTGCTCGGCGTGGCGATCCTGGTAGCGGCGCTGGGTACCGCCATCGGCGGGCCGGTGGTGTTTATCGCCATGGCCGCGCCGATCGTCGCCTCCTGGCTGGCCCGCGATCACCTCGCGCCGATCTGGCTGGCGGCCTTGTGCGGCGCGCTGCTGCTGGTTGGCAGCGATACCCTGGCGCGCCTGCTGGCGCAGCCCGAGGAAATCCCCACCGGGATCATGACCCGCCTGCTCGGCGGCGTTCTGCTGCTGATCCTGTTGCTCAAAGACCGCAAAGGCTCCGATTGATGACGCAGCTCCCTCCGCCCCTACCTGTGCAATTGCGCGCGCACAACCTGAGCTTTGCCTACCAGGCGAAGAGCGTGCTGCAGGACGTCTCGTTCGAACTGCCCAAAGGCAAGCTGATCGGCATTGTCGGGCCCAACGGCAGCGGCAAATCCACCCTGCTCAAGCTGCTGGCGCGGCAGCTGCCGTTGCAGGGTGGCCAGGTCGAGCTCAACGGCACACCGCTGCAACGCTATGCAATGAAGGCCCTGGCCCGCGAGCTGGCCTTTCTGCCGCAGCGCCCGGTGATGGCCGAAGGCATTCGCGTCGAACAACTGGTGCAATACGGCCGCCACCCGCACCAGGGCTGGTTCAACCAGTGGAGCGCGGAAGACGCCCACCAGGTCGCCCGTGCCCGCGACGCCATGCAGCTGCAGGACATCTGGCAGCAGGCCGCCTCCTCGCTGTCCGGCGGCCAGGCCCAGCGCGCCTGGCTGGGCATGATCCTGGCGCAGAACACCGACCTGGTGCTGCTCGACGAACCCACCAGCGCCCTGGATATCGGCCACCAGGCCGAGGTCATGGAGGCGGTGCTGAATATCGTCGGCGAGGGCCGCACCGTGCTGATCGTGATTCACGACCTGGGCGTGGCCGCGCGCTACTGCGATGAACTCATCGCCCTCGACAACGGCCGCATCGCCGCCATGGGCCCGGCCCGCGAGGTGATCAACAAGGCCCTGGTCGACCGGCTCTACCACACCGACGTGGACATACTCGCGGCACCTGGCGACGGCGCCCCGGTGGTCGTGCCGCGCCGACGCAAGCCCGCCCACTCTAAACAGGACTAACCGATGACTACTCTATTGCGCTGGAGCCTGCCCCTGCTGCTCGCCGGCCAGCTGTTAAGCGCGGCCGTCATGGCCGACACCCGCCAGATCGAAGACGCCTTCGGCAACCCCGTGACTGTGCCGAGCGCGCCGCAGCGGGTGATCACCCTCAGCGAACTGGATCTGGATGCTGCCCTGGCCCTGGGCATCACCCCGATCGGCACGATCAACGGCCGTGGCCAGGCCGCTCCGCCGCGTTACCTGGACAGCCAGGCCCTGGCCGGAATCAAGGTGGTCGGCGATATCGACAACCCCAATCTGGAAACCCTGCTGGAACTGGAGCCCGACCTGATCCTCACCGGCCCGGTAAAACCCGAGCAACTGGCGATCCTCAACGAAATCGCCCCCACGGTAATCACCTTCGCCTGGGCCAAGCCCTGGCAGGAAAGCCTGCAACGCACCGCCCAGGCACTCAACCGCAGCGAGGCCGCCGAAGCACTGCTGGCACGCTACGAGGCCCGCGCCGCCGAGGCCCGCGAACGTCTCAAAGCTCACCAGGGGCAGACCTTCAGCATCGTGCGCTGGAACCCCAAGGGCCCGTCCTACATGTTCAAGGACGCCTTCGCCAGCAGCGTGATCGGTGACCTCGGCCTGGAGCGCCCGAGCTATCAGCAGGACCCCGGCCACACCCACTCCATGGCCCTGAGCCTGGAATCGCTGCAACTGCTGGATGCCGACTGGCTGGTGATCGGCACCCTGAGCACCAGCGGCGAAGCGGTGGAGGCCTTGCGCCAGGCCGAACAGACCCCGGCGTTCAAGCAACTCTCGGCGATCCAGGGCAAACGCTTCGGCGCAGTCGACGGCTCGCTCTGGACCTCGCTCGGCGGCCCGCAGGCCGCCTTGCAGGTGATCACCGATATCGAACAGCTGCTCGGTAAAGCCGGCGCCCAGCCGATCAAACGCTGAGCGATCTAACCAGTCGTTAAAAACGCTATGTACGGACGCACTTTGTAGGATGGGTTGAGCGCAGCGATACCCATCACAGGCTTGGTCACGATGTAGTGGGAGGGGCTTTAGCCGCGAGTGCTGTTCTGCTGTTCAGAAAGCTCGCGGCTAAAGCCCCTCCTTCACACACCTCACACAACCATTACGGCTGCCATATGCCCTCGGGTGCCGGCAGACGCTTACGATCCAGCTTGCCACTGGCCGTTTTCGGCAGGCTGTCGAGTAGCAGAATGCGCCCCGGAATCATGTAGTGCGGCAACCGCTGCTGCA
>RCUJ01000683.1_pt1 | contig 19382 bp, 12 predicted proteins | sample 2166321 | NCBI WGS metagenome assembly RCUJ01 (sample SAMN09932808, study PRJNA488358) | compost metagenome | feature: garden; material: soil; isolation source: compost soil in an enriched community after 118 h of incubation | place: Germany: Experimental Botanical Garden Goettingen | collected... | reverse complement strand
GTCGAGGAACAGGGTGCCGCCGGCGGTGAGCTCCAGCAGGCCCAGCTTGCCCTCCGGGCGCGCGCCCTCGAAGGCGCCGGGACCGTAGCCGAACAGTTCGGTCTCGGCCATCGATTCGGGCAGGCCGGCGCAGTTGAGCGCCATGAACGGCGCCTTGCCGCGCGGGCTGGCCAGGTGGCAGGCGCGCGCCAGCAGCTCCTTGCCGGTGCCGGTCTCGCCCTCGATCAGCAGCGGCGCATCCAGCGGCGCCATGCGCCGCGCCTCGCGCACCACCGCGGCCATCACTTTCGAGCTCTGGAAGATGCTGTCGAAGCCACGCAATTCCTGCTTGCGCACGTTGTAGATGCGCTCGCCCACCCGGTCGGCGCGGTGCAATGTCAGCACCGCACCGGCCATGGCTTCGCTGTCGTCGTGCTCCGATTGCAGTGGCGCGATGTCGGCCAGGAACACGTCGCCCTTGACCTTGACCCGCAGCCCGTTGATCCGCGACTTGTTGGCGCGCACCAGTTCCGGCAAATCGAAATCCTCGGCGTAACGCGACAGCGGAATCCCCGGCACCTCATCCACCCGCACCCCGAGCAACTGCGCGGCGGCGCGGTTGGCCGCCACTATCGAACCGCCCATGTCGATCGACAACACCGGAAACTCCAGGGCACCGAGCAAGGCGTTCAACTCCAGATGGCGGCGTTCGCTGGGCATCAGGCCGACCCGCTTGACCCCGAACACCCCGGGGATCGCCTCCAGCTTCGGCCGCAGGGCCTGGAATTGCAGGTTGATCAGGTTCGGGCAGAGCATATAGATGGCGTTGCCCTGCTCGCCGCCGACCTCGCCACGGGCGACGTTGATGCCGTAGTCGACCAGCAGGTTGAGGATGTCGCGCAGAATGCCGATCCGGTTTTGACAGTGAATCTTGATACGCATGGCAGGCCTCGGGCACATTTCCTGGTCGGCAGAGCGTCGGAAATCGACGAATTCGACTAATTTTTCGTCAAGAATATGTGACAGATTAGTCCGACAGCAAGACGATAGTTGGCCGCGCCGACGCCAGCGTAACCTTTTCTTTACGAAAATCCCGACCCTCGCCCGCCCCAACCGCTGCATTCAGCGCTGCGCAGCCGCACAACCTGGGTTATCCATAGTCCAACACAACAACAATGGCCCCAGCAGGAGGCAGCAATGAAGAGCACGCAGTATGTGGCTCGGCAACCGGATGCAAGCGGTTTTATCCACTACGGCGAAGCCGAGCATCAGGTGTGGAACACCCTGATCACCCGGCAACTCAAGGTGGTCGACGGTCGCGCCTGCCAGGAGTATCTGGACGGCATCGAACAGCTCGGCCTGCCCCATGAGCGTATTCCCCAGCTCGATGAAGTGAACCGGGTGTTGCACAAAGCCACCGGCTGGCGCGTCGCCCGGGTGCCGGCGCTGATTCCGTTCCAGACCTTTTTCGAACTGCTGGCCAGCCGGCAATTCCCGGTGGCCACCTTTATCCGCAGCCCCGAGGAACTGGACTACCTGCAGGAGCCGGACATCTTTCACGAGATCTTCGGTCACTGTCCGCTGCTGACCAACCCCTGGTTCGCCGAGTTCACCCACACCTACGGCAAGCTCGGCCTCAAGGCCAGCAAGGAAGAGCGCGTGTACCTGGCGCGCCTGTACTGGCTGACCATCGAGTTCGGCCTGGTCGACACCAGCCAGGGCCGCAGGATCTACGGCGGCGGCATCCTCTCCTCGCCTAAGGAAACCGTGTACAGCCTGTCCGGGGAACCCGAGCACCTGCCGTTCGATCCGATCGAGGCCATGCGCACGCCTTACCGCATCGATATCCTGCAACCGCTGTACTACGTTTTGCCGGAACTCAAGCATCTGTTCGAACTGGCTCACCAGGACATCATGGGCATGGTCCACCAGGCCATGCAGATGGGCCTGCACGCGCCGAAGTTTCCGCCGAAAGCGGCGTAGGGTGGAAATGACCGCGGGTCTTTTCCACCCTCTCACCCTCTGGTGGAAAACGCTTCGCGGTTTTCCACGGGGTGGCCATTCACCCTACGCTGTGAAAACCCTTTTCCCTGGAGAATCCCCATGAGCCTTGCCCAAGCCCAATGCGAAGCCTGCCGCGCCGACGCCCCGAAAGTCTCGGACGAAGAGCTGGCCGAGCTGATCCGCGAGATCCCCGACTGGAACATCGAAGTGCGTGACGAGCACATGGAGCTGGAGCGGGTGTTCCTGTTCAAGAATTTCCGCCACGCCCTGGCCTTCACCAACGCGGTCGGCGCCATCGCCGAGGAAGTCGGCCACCACCCGGCCCTGCTCACCGAGTGGGGCAAGGTCACCGTGACCTGGTGGAGCCACGAGATGCGTGGCCTGCACCGCAACGACTTCATCATGGCCGCGCGCACCGATGTGCTCGCCGCCGCTGCCGAGGGCCGCAAGTGAACCATTTCGCCCAGATTGCCAGGGTGCCCGGCGACCCGATTCTCGGCCTGATGGAGGCCTATCGCAGCGACCGCAACCCGGCCAAACTCGACCTGGGCGTGGGCGTGTACAAGGACGCCCAGGGCCTGACGCCGATCCCGCGCGCGGCCAAGCTGGCCGAGCAGCGTCTGGTCGACCGTGAAACCACTAAAAGCTATGTCGGCGGTCACGGCGATGCCTTGTTTTGTAGCCACCTGGCCAGGCTGGTGCTCGGCGCCGACAGCCCCCTGCTGGTAGAACAGCGCGCGGCGGCCAGCCAGACGCCCGGAGGCACCGGCGCCCTGCGCCTGGCAGCGGACTTTATCGGCCACTGCCTGCCCGGCCGCGGGATCTGGCTGAGCGATCCGACCTGGCCAATCCATGAAACCATCTTTGCCGAGGCCGGACTGCGCGTCGGCCATTACCCCTATGTCGGCGCCGACAACCGCCTCGATACCGAGGCGATGATCGCCGCGCTCAGCCACCTGCCCCGGGGCGACGTGGTGCTGCTGCACGCCTGTTGCCATAACCCCACCGGTTTCGACCTGAGCCGGGATGACTGGCGCCGCGTGCTGGACGTGGTCAAGGCGCGCGAACTGCTGCCGCTGATCGACTTCGCCTACCAGGGCTTCGGCGACGGCCTGGAGCAGGACGCCTGGGCCGTGCGCCTGTTCGCCGAGGCGCTGCCGGAACTGCTGGTCACCAGCTCCTGCTCGAAGAACTTCGGCCTCTACCGCGAGCGCACCGGCGCGCTGATCGTCTGCACCAGCGAGGCGGAAAAACTGCTGGATGTGCGCAGCCAACAGGCCTCCATTGCCCGCAACCTGTGGTCGACGCCACCGGCCCACGGCGCGGCCGTGGTCGCCACTATCCTCGACGACGGCGAACTCATGGCCCTGTGGCGCGATGAGCTGGCGGCCATGCGCCAGCGGGTCGCCAGCCTGCGTCTGGGTCTGGTCGAGGCCTTGCGTCCCCATGGCCTGGCCGAGCGCTTCGCGCATATCGCCGAGCAACGCGGGATGTTCTCCTACACCGGCTTGTCGCCCCACCAGGTGCAACGCCTGCGCGATGAATACAGCGTGTATATGGTCGGCAGCGGCCGGGCCAACGTCGCCGGGCTGGACGCCGAGCGCCTGGATCAGCTGGCCGGCGCCATCGCCCGGGTTTGCGCTTAGGGTCCTGGTGCGCGCAGCGCACCGTAGGGTGCGCCGTGCGCACCGGCGGCCGGGCGCTGGCCTCCGAATGCCGCCCCACCCCGGTGTACAGATACCCTGCGAAAAAACCAAGCACCGTTTATCTGTAAATTTATTACTTTAATTTCAATAAGTTAAATACATATCAAGCTAAGCACTGGCGCGATTCCTGCTTGCTATCGAGGTCATAGTCCCCTAGGGTAGCTCGCCATGTGGTCCCTGATTGCCCCTATCAGCTCATTGCTCGGTGGGGTTGCTTTACTCCTCCTCGGCAATGGCCTGCTCAACACTCTACTGACCCTGCGTGGCGTCGCCGAAGGCTACTCCAGCGGGATGCTCGGACTGATCATGTCCGGGTACTTCGTCGGTTTTCTCCTTGGCACCTGGCTGGCGATTCCGCTGGTTCGTCGCGTTGGGCATATCCGTGCGTTTGCCTTTTGCGCCGCACTGGCGGCGATCACCGCCCTGCTCCACGTCCTGATCATCGCCCCTTGGGTCTGGCTGGGTTTGCGCGTGCTCTACGGCCTGGCGCTGGTCAGCCTGTACATGGTGATCGAGAGCTGGCTCAACGCCCGGGCACCCAGCGACAAACGCGCTCAGGTGTTCGCCCTGTACATGGCGGTCAACCTCGGCGCCCTGGCGGCGGCGCAGCAGTTGCTCAACCTGGCCGCCCCCGGCGATTTCGTGCTGTTCGTCCTCGCGGCAATGTTGATCAGTGCGGCGCTGATGCCGATCACCCTGACCCGACAGCCGCAGCCCAGCGTGCCGGAAACCCTGCACACCAACCTGCGCCAGCTGATCGGTATCGCGCCTTTGGCGATTGCCGCCGCCGGCCTTTCCGGCCTGGCCCTGGGTGCGTTCTGGGGTATGGCGCCGGTGTATGCCAGCCTCAGCGGCTTCGATGCCAGCGGCGTCGGTCTGTTGATGAGCAGTGCGATTCTCGGCGGCGCCCTGCTGCAGTGGCCAATCGGCATTTACTCCGACAAGCATGACCGGCGTCTGGTGCTGTTCTGGGTGGTGGCGCTGGCGGTGGCGGTGGCCCTGCTGATGAGCGTGCTGCCCAGCGGACGCCTGCTGCTCGCGGCGATCTTCGTCTGGGGCGGCCTGGCCTTCGCCATCTACCCGATTGCCGTGGCGCAGTTGATCGACCAGTTGCACAGCGATGAAGTTCTCGCCGGTTCCAGCAGCCTGCTGATGGTCAACGGCATCGGTTCTGTGTGCGGCCCGCTACTGGCCGGCCTGCTGATGCAGCAGCTGGGTGCCCAGGCGCTGCCGCTGTACTTCGCCGCCACCCTCGGTTTGCTCGCCGCTTATACCTTCTACCGTTTGCGCCACGTCAGCGACCTGGTCAGCGAGCCGCATGGGCACTTCATGCCGATGCTGCGCACCAGCCATACCGTGCTGGAATTGATGCCCGATGCGCCGCCAGCGGACGACATCGGCGAGGAACCCATTACCGAATCAACGTAGGAGCCCAGCGCGCGGTTCCTGCATCACAGAAGAGGCGGCCGCTGCGAAGCGAGTCCGCCCGACACTTAGCACGTCGGCCCATGTCGGCGCGTCAACTGCATAAGGAGACTGCGCATGTTACTTGCCACCGATCTCGATGGAACCTTTCTCGCCGGCGATCCCGAGGATCGCCTGAGCCTCTACCAGACCATCGCCGCCCACCCGGAAATCCGCCTGGCCTATGTCACCGGCCGCAGCCTGGAGTCGGTCCTGCCACTGCTGGCCGACCCGACCCTGCCCCAGCCGGACTTCATCATTTCCGACGTCGGCGCCAGCTTTACCCACGGCGACAGCCTGCAGCCGATCCAGCCGCTGCAAAGCCTGGTCGATGCGCTCTGGCCCGGCGAAAGCCAGGTCGCCAGCGCCATCGAGGGCTTCGACCTGGAGCGCCAGGACGTGCCGCAGATGCGCCGCTGCTCCTACTTCTGCACACCCGCGCAGGCCGCCAATCCGGCCCTGCTGGCCGCCGCCCAAGTGCTCGGCTGCGACCTGCTGTATTCCGCCGATCGCTATCTGGATTTCCTGCCCCAGGGCGTCAACAAGGGCAGCAGCCTGCAAGCCCTGGCCGACTGGCTGGAGCTGGACAACGACCAGGTGCTGGCCGCCGGCGACACCCTCAACGACCTGAGCATGCTCAATGGCACCTTCAATGGTGTCTGCGTCGGCGACTCCGAAGCCGGCCTGCTGCACGCCACCGAACAGCACTCGCGCACCCTGCATGCCAGCCGCCCGGGTTGCGGCGGGATTCTCCAGGCGTTCGCCCACTTCGGTTTCCTCGGCGAACATGGCATCGCCGCCGAACGACGGATCACCGCCGCACCCGGCAAGTCGGAGTTGGTGATGGTCTACCACCGCCTGCCCTATGAAGAGCACCGGGTCGACGGCAAACTGCAACGCCGCCGGCCGACCTCGCCGAATGGCATCATCCCGACCCTGCTGAGCTTCTTCGGCGACGGCCGTCCCGGTTCCTGGGTCGCCTGGGCGGTGCATGAGGACGGCGACGAAGCCTTCGACATCCACACCAGCGTGGACGCCGAACGCTACCCCAAGCTCAAGGCCGCGCGGGTCAAGCTGAGCAAGGAAGAGGTCGACATCTTCTACAAGCGCTTCTCCAAGGAGGCCTTCTGGCCGACCCTGCACACCTTCTGGGAGCGCGCCACCTTCAACGAGGACGACTGGCAGGTGTTCCTCAAGGTCAACCGTGCCTTCGCCGCACGCACCGCCCTGGAAGCCGCCGAAGGTGCCATCGTCTGGCTGCACGACTACAACCTGTGGATGGTGCCCGGCTACCTGCGCGAGTTGCGCCCGGACCTGCGCATTGCCTTCTTCCACCACACCTACTTCCCCTCGGCGGATGTGTTCAACGTGCTGCCGTGGCGCAAGCAGATCATCGGCAGCCTGCTGCAATGCGACTACATCGGCTTTCACATCCCGCGCCAGGTGGAAAACTTCGTCGACGTGGCGCGCGGCGTGACGCCGCTGCAAACCGTCAGCCGGCAGAACTGTGCGCCACGCTTCATCACCTATGGCTGCGCCGTGGGCCTGGAGCGCATGACCACCGCGGTGGACACCGGCAGCCGGATCGTCAAACTCGGCGCCCACCCGGTTGGCCTGGATATCGGCCGGATCAGCAGCGCCCTGGACCAGCCGAAGATCCAGGAGCAGATGGCCAACCTGCGCAAGGAACTCAGCGGGCTGAAACTGATTCTTTCGGTGGAACGCCTCGACTACACCAAGGGCATCCTGGAAAAACTCCAGGCCTACGAACGCCTGCTGACGGACAACCCGGAACTGCTGGGCAAGGTCACCCTGGTCAGCATCTGCGTGCCGGCCGCACGCGAGATGACCGTCTACGACGAACTGCAAGCGCAGATCGAACAAGCCGTGGGCCGCATCAACGGGCGCTTCGCCCGCATCGGTTGGTCGCCGGTACAGTTCTTCTTCCGCGCCTTCCCGTTCGAGCAGGTGGTGGCCTGGTACGCCATGGCCGACGTGATGTGGATCACCCCGCTGCGCGACGGTCTCAACCTGGTGGCCAAGGAGTTCGTCGCCGTCCAGGGCCTGCTCGAAGGCCCGGGTGTACTGGTACTCTCGGAATTCGCCGGCGCCGCCGCCGAACTCAAGGGCGCGCTGCTGACCAACCCGCACGACACCGCGGACCTGGCCAGCACCTGCTACCTGGCGCTGAACATGCCCAAGGCCGAGGCCCAGGCGCGGCTGCGCGAACTGTTCGACATCGTCAACTACAACGACATCCGCCGTTGGGGCGACGAGTTCCTCGCCGGGGTGGCCGAGCCGGAACAACAGGCTCAAGCAACGCTGACCCTGGCCAGCTAAGGGTTACGCCCGGTGCGCACGGCGCACCCTACGCTCGGCAATTCCGTAGGATGCGCGGGGCCGCCTAGGTCGCGCGCACCAGTGTGCCGGCAATCTCAACCCATCTGGCTGTCCACCGCGCAGTTGATCATCCAGGGCACGCCGAAGCGGTCGGTGAGCATGGCGAAGCGCGTGGCCCAGAAGGTCTGTTGCAGTTCCATCTGCACTGAACCCTGGGCAGACAAGGCGGCGTACAGGCGTTCGGCCTCGGGCACGTTGTCCACCTGCAGCGAGATCGAACAGCCCTTGATGCCCTCATACGGTTGTGGGCACTGCGGCAGGCTGTCGGAGGCCATCAGCAACTGGTCGCCCACCGTCAGGCAGACATGCATGATGCGCTGCTGGAACTCCGCTGGGACCTGCATATCCTCGGGGCTGTCGGCGTAGCGCATCATCTCCAGGGTGCCACCCATGCACTCGGCGTAGAAGTTGAACGCGGCCTCGCACTGGCCGTCGAACATCAGGTAGGCATGGATCTTCATGGGACTCTCCTCAATCTTCAGAATCGATACGCGCGCGAATACGGGCTTCCTGCTCGCGCAACTCGGGGGTGAATTCGGCGCCAAAATCTTCGGCTTCGAAGATCTGACGAATCTCGATCTCCGACTCGCCTGGCATCGGATTGGGACAGCGCTTGACCCATTCGATGCACTCTTGCAATGAAGCTACTTGGAAGATCCAGAAACCGGCGATCAGTTCCTTGGTCTCGATGAAAGGGCCGTCGGTCACGCTGCGCTGGTTGCCGGAAAATTTCACTCGCACGCCCTTGGCGCTGGGATGCAGGCCCTCGCCGGCGCGCATCACGCCGGCCTCGACCAATTTTTCGTTGTAGCGACCCATGGCCGCCAGCAGCTCCTCGCTGGGCATCACCCCGGCTTCGGAATCCGCGGTTGCCTTGACTATCACCATAAAACGCATCGTTGTCTCTCCTCGCAGGTACACAACCACGCGGCAAGTGGCGTGGCGTCTGCCCAGTAGTCGAACGCCTCATCGGCGAATCGACAGACTGCCCCGACTTTTTTGTCCTGCCGCTTTGCTTGCCGGGGCCTGTCGGCGCCCTCAACCGGACTTCTTGAGGATGGTCGCGGCAATATGCGCCGGCGCCTCAGCGTAACGGGCGAACTCCATGGAAAAACTGGCGCGCCCCTGGGACATCGAACGCACGTCGGTGGCGTAGCCGAACATCTCGCCCAGCGGCACTTCGGCGCGCACGATGCGCCCCGTCACGGCCTCCTCGGTGCCGTGGATCAGGCCGCGGCGACGATTGAGGTCGCCCATGATGTCGCCCATGTATTCCTCGGGCGTGACCACCTCGAGGCGCATCACCGGCTCCAGCAGCACCGCCCCGCCCTGCTGCGCCAACTGCCGGGTGGCCGTCGAGGCGGCGATCTTGTAGGCCAGCTCGCTGGAATCGACGTCATGGGTGGAGCCGTCGAACACCGCGGCCTTGAGCCCGAGCAACGGGTAACCGGCGAGCACGCCGTTCTTCATCTGTTCCTCGATGCCTTTCTGGATCGCCGGAATGTATTCGCGCGGGATCGCCCCGCCGACGATCTCGTTGCTGAACTGCAGCCCCTCCTGGCCCTCGTCGGCCGGCGCGAAGCGGATCCAGCAGTGGCCATACTGGCCGTGCCCGCCGGTCTGGCGGACGAACTTGCCCTCGATCTCGCAGGTATTGCGGATGGTCTCGCGATAGGCCACCTGCGGCTTGCCGGTGTTGGCCTCGACGCCGAACTCGCGGCGCAGGCGGTCGACGATGATGTCCAGGTGCAACTCGCCCATGCCGGAGATGATGGTCTGGGTGGTTTCCTCGTCGGTGCGCACCCGGAACGAAGGATCTTCCTGGGCCAGCCGGCCCAGGGCCACGCCCATCTTCTCCTGGTCGGCCTTGGTCTTGGGCTCCACGGCGATCGAGATCACCGGCTCGGGAAAGTCCATGCGCTCGAGCACGATCGGTTGGTTCAGGTCGCACAGGGTATCGCCGGTGGTGACGTCCTTGATGCCGATCAGCGCGGCGATGTCGCCGGCGCACACCGCCTTGATCTCGGCGCGGTGGTTGGCGTGCATCTGCACCATGCGACCGACCCGCTCCTTCTTGCCCTTGACCGAGTTGAGCACCGCATCGCCGGAGTTGAGCACCCCGGAATACACGCGGATAAAGGTCAGGGTGCCGACGAAGGGGTCGCTGGCGATCTTGAAGGCCAGCGCCGCGAACGGCTCGTCGTCATCGGCGTGGCGCTCGTCTTCGCGCTCCGGGTAGTCCGGATGGATGCCGCGGATCGCGGGGACCTCGGTGGGCGCCGGCAGCAGTTCGACCACCGCATCGAGCACCAGCGGCACGCCCTTGTTCTTGAACGCGGAGCCGCACACCGCCGGCACCACCTCGCAGGACAGGGTGCGCAGGCGCAGGCCGTTCTTGATCTCGTCCTCGGACAGCTCGCCACCCTCCAGATACTTGTCGAGCAGCTCTTCGCTGGCCTCGGCGGCGGCCTCGAGCAGGTTGGCGCGCCAGTGTTGCGCCTGTTCCAGCAGCTCGGCCGGGATCTCCTCCTCGCGCCCGTTCATGCCCTGGTCTTCGGCGCTCCAGTAGATGGCCTTCATGCGGATCAGGTCGATCTGCCCGCGGAATTCCTCCTCCTGGCCGATCGGCAACTGGATCGGCACCGGCGTATGGCCCAGGCGCTGCTTGATCTGCGCGACCACGCGGAGGAAGTCGGCGCCGGCCCGGTCCATCTTGTTGATGAAGGCGATGCGCGGCACCCGGTACTTGTCGGCCTGGCGCCAGACCGTCTCGGATTGCGGCTCGACCCCGTCGGCGCCACTGAACACCACCACCGCGCCGTCCAGCACGCGCAACGAGCGCTCCACCTCGATGGTGAAGTCGACGTGGCCGGGGGTGTCGATGATATTGATCCGGTACTTGTCCAGCTGCTTGCGCGAGCCGTTCCAGAACGCCGTGGTCGCCGCCGAGGTGATGGTGATGCCGCGCTCCTGCTCCTGCGCCATCCAGTCCATGGTCGCGGCGCCGTCATGCACCTCGCCCATCTTGTAGTTGACCCCGGTGTAGAACAGGATCCGCTCGGTGGTGGTGGTCTTGCCGGCATCCACATGCGCCACTATGCCGATATTGCGGTAATGGCTGATAGGTGTGGTACGGGCCATGACGATCACCTCCATGACGGATTCGACGATGCGCAGGCGCTGCATGCGAGCGGGTCCCCTATCAACGCTAGCACCCCTGCAAACCTCTGCAGCAGCGATGCGCCGCCGCCTATCGGGAGGCAGTCAGCAAACACACCCTACCTCTGCTAATAACCGCCACCGCCGCCATAGGAACGGCGCTGTTTGCCGTACTTCCTGCTCAGCCCCGGTGGCAACTGCCTGCCCCCGCGGTTCCAGCCGCCATCATGGCGCTCGGACCAGTACCAGCCATCATGATCGTGCCAGCGATAATAGACCCGATCCCGGTAATACAGATGCGGCCAGCCGAGCACCACAAAGACATCGAGAGCGGGATCCCAGCGCCACTCGACCTGGGGTGGCGGTGAATAGTGCGGAGGGGGCGCGTACTCGCGATCCTCATCGACATACAGGGTGCAGGCGGCCAGGGGCAGCAGCAGGCCGAGGTACAACAGATAGCGCCGCTTCATCGCGCAGATCCTCTTGCAGGCTATACCTGCGAGATTAGACCCACACGGCCGCAAGCGGTTTCCTGGCGACATGCGGGGAGCAGTTGCAAACGGCCAACCGCCAGCAACAGACATGCGGGGAGGCCTGGCGAGGCGCAGCGTGCGGCCTGGGCCACGTATGCTGGTCGATACCCTCGATCTGAGCCCGTACCTGTTCAAAAGTCTGCGGAACGCGCCACGATCTTCTCGTGACAGGTGGCCCAACGCGATCAGCGGAACGCCGAAAGGCAACAGCCCCTTCCCCTTGCGGATTCAGCGTCGCGGAAATGATCTATACCTAATATCGAAGTTTTGGAGCAAGGCTCAGAGTTGGGCTGTGTCAGGTATCTGCCCCTCATAGTAACCGGCGCAATCGTCCACTAGGAGACCCTGTCAATGAACGCTTTGAAAATCGCTGCCAGCGATGCGGTTCGAGATTGTTTCCGTACTACCCGTGAAATCGTCCCCCTCGACCAGACCGACTATACCGATGTCGCCGTCGCCGTGCTCTCGGTGGACGACTTGACGGCAGGGGCGCTGGACGCCATCAAACGTACCGGCTTCGACATCCCGATCTTCCTGGTAGCATCCCAAGGCCGCGGCAATCGTCCCCTGGAAGTCTACAAGCAACTCCAGGATGTCATTTTGCAGGTCAATGGCGTCTTCGACGTATCCAGCAATAACGCCGAGTACTATGGCAACCAGCTGGAGACGGCGGCCAAGTCCTATGAAGAAAGCCTGCTGCCGCCGTTCTTCGATACCCTCAAGCACTATATCGAGGCGGCCAACGCCACCTTTGCCTGCCCGGGTCACCAGGGCGGCCAGTTCTTTCGCAAGCACCCGGCCGGCCGGCAGTTCTTCGAATTCTTCGGCGAAAACCTGTTTCGCGCCGACATATGCAATGCCGACGTCAAGCTGGGCGACCTGCTGATCCACGAAGGCCCGGCGCTGCGCGCGCAAAAACATGCGGCCAGGGTGTTCAATGCCGACAAGACTTACTTCGTGCTCAATGGCACCTCGGCGTCCAACAAGGTGGTCACCAACGCCCTGCTGACCCCGGGCGACCTGGTCCTGTTCGACCGCAACAATCACAAGTCCAACCACCAGGGCGCGTTGCTTCAGGCCGGCGCCACGCCGGTGTACCTGGAAACCGCGCGCAACCCTTATGGCTTCATCGGCGGGATCGATGCCCACTGCTTCGAAGAAGACTACCTGCGCCAACTGATCACCGAGGTGGCCCCGGACAAGGCCAAGCTGGCCAGGCCATTTCGCCTGGCGATCATCCAGTTGGGCACCTATGACGGCACGATCTACAACGCCCGCCAAGTGGTCGAGCGCATCGGCAAACTGTGCGACTACATCCTGTTCGACTCGGCCTGGGTCGGCTACGAACAATTCATCCCGATGATGAAGGACTGCTCGCCGCTGTTGCTCGACCTCAACGAAAACGACCCGGGCATCTTCGTCACCCAGTCGGTGCACAAACAGCAGGCCGGTTTTTCCCAGGCCTCCCAGGTGCACAAGAAGGACCGCCACATCAAAGGCCAGGCGCGCTATTGCAACCATCACCGGCTCAACAACGCGTTCATGGCCCAGGCGTCCACCAGCCCGTTCTACCCGCTGTTCGCCTCGCTGGATGTGAATGCGCGCATCCACTCCGGCCGCAGTGGCCTGCGCCTGTGGGAAGACTGCGTGAAGTTCGGCATCGAAGCGCGCAAGCTGATCCTCGAAGCCTGCACCATGGTCCGCCCGTTCGTGCCGGACACCATTGAAGGGCGCGCCTGGGAAGACTATCCAACCGAAGACATTGCCAATGACATCCGCTTCTTCGAGTTCCACCCCAAGGACCGCTGGCACGCCTTTGCCGGCTACGCCGAGAAGCAGTACTTCATCGACCCGTGCAAGTTGCTGTTCACCACGCCGGGCATCGACCCGGTGGACGGCAGCTACACCGACTTCGGCATTCACGCCGGCATCCTGGCCAACTTCCTGCGCGAGAACGGCATCGTCCCGGAAAAGTGCGACCTCAACTCGATCCTGTTCCTGCTCACCCCGGCCGAAGACTGGGCGAAGATGACCCACCTGGCCGCGCAGATCGCCCGCTTCGAACGCTTCATCAGCGATGACGCGCCGATGAGCCGGGTGCTGCCGGCCATCTACGCGCAGCATCAGGAGCGCTATCGCAACTACACCATTCGCCAGCTCTGCCAGGAAATGCACGATCTGTATCGCCATCACAACGTGCAGCAGTTGCAGAAGGACATGTTCCGCAAGGAGCACTTCCCGAAAAAGGCCATGAACCCGCAGCAAGCGCAAATCGAGTACATCCGCGGCAACGTCGAACTGGTGGCGCTGGCGGATGCCGACGGGCGCATTGCGGCCGAGGGTGCGTTGCCTTATCCGCCGGGGGTGCTGTGCGTGGTGCCGGGTGAAATCTGGGGCGGCGCGGTGCTCAAGTACTTCCTGGCCCTGGAAGAAGGCATCAACTGCCTGCCTGGCTTCACGCCGGAACTGCAAGGCGTCTACCTGAAACAGGACGGCGGTCGAACCCGTGCTTACGGTTACGTGCTCAAGACCTGACGAGGATTCTCTAGCAGGCCGTTTAAAAACGTAGGCGAGGCAGGCAAGACAAGGACTAGGCGTCCCCACAAAAACGGCCGAGGAAGCGGAGTTTACTGGCTGTAAATGAGCATTCCGAGGCCGTTTTTAACGCAGTATTGCCAACGCAGGTAGTTTTTCAACGGCCTGCTAGGGTGCACCGTGCGCCCCCATACTCAGCCGCCACAACAGCCGCATCGCTACGAGCGCTCTGGTGCGCGCAGCGCACGCGCCTGCATGCCCTCAGCCGTAGATCGCCGGCTCGCGGTAGTGCCGTGGGCAGGCCTGGCCGTCGGCGCGGAACAGGTGGCATTTGCTGGCCAGCAGACCGGCGGCGAAGGTCTGCCCGACCGCGACCCGCAGGTTGCCGTCGCCGCGGACCGTGATGATGTGATCGACCCCTTCCAGGGTCAGGTAGATCAGGTTGTGGTCGCCCAGGCGCTCGGCCACGCTGACCTCGCCGTGGAAGGCAAAGTCCGCCTGTTCCACCGCGACGAAATGCTCCGGGCGCACGCCCAGGGTCAGTTCCTCGCCCGCCTGCACGGCGCTGCCGTCGACCAGCACCGGCATGCGGTAGCCGCCGGGCATCTCGATCACCACCGCCTCGCTGCTGGCACTGAGCGCCCGAACCTTGAGGAAGTTCATCTGCGGCGAGCCGAGGAAGCCGGCGACGAACTGGCTCTGCGGATAGTGGTAGAGCTGCAGCGGCTGGCCGACCTGGACGATCTGCCCGGCGTTGAGCACCACGATCTTGTCGGCCATGGTCATGGCTTCGACCTGGTCGTGGGTGACGTAGACCATGGTGGCCTTGAGGCGCTGGTGCAGGCGCGAGATCTCGATGCGCATCTGCACCCGCAGGGAGGCGTCGAGGTTCGACAGCGGCTCGTCGAACAGGAACACCTTGGGCTCGCGCACCAGGGTGCGGCCGATGGCCACGCGCTGGCGCTGGCCGCCGGAAAGATCCTTGGGCTTGCGTTCGAGCAACTGGTCGAGCTGCAGGATGCGCGACACTTCGGCGACTTTGCGCTGGATCGCGGCCTTGTCGACCTTGGCCAGCTTGAGGCCGAAGGCCATGTTTTCGGCCACGGTCATGTGCGGATACAGGGCATAGGACTGGAACACCATGCCCACCGACCTGTCCATCGGTGGCAGCTCGTTGACTCGCTGGCCGTCGATCAGCAGATCGCCGGAACTGATGTCCTCCAGGCCGGCGATCAGCCGCAGCAGGGTCGACTTGCCGCAGCCGGAAGGACCGACGAAGACCACGAACTCGCCGTCCTCGATGTCCAGGTTGATATCGCGGGTGATCGCGGTGCCGTCGTAGCTCTTGCAGATATTGCGCAGGGTGAGGCTAGCCATATGATTTCTCTCAAACAGGGCCAGGACGAATCACTTCGGCCTGACCGGAACCCTTTATAAATGTGTAGGAGCCGTCACCCCAGCAGGCGGGCGAAACCGAAACCGTGGGCCGGCAAGTTTACCCAGCTGCCGAGAAACTCGGCAGTGCTGGCCGGTACGCCGTCGAGCGGCTCGACCATCAACGGTAGGTCGTAGCGGCGCGCGCTGGCACTCATATTGAACAGACACAACCAGGCGTCATCGCCCAGCCGCCGCTCGAACACCAGCAGGGCGTCGTCGTGATGGCGCACCTGGATCTCGCCTTCGATCAACAGCGGCTGTTGCTGGCGCCAGGCGAAAAATTGCCGGTAACAGTTGAGCATCGACTGCGGATCCTGCTCCTGCACGTCCACCGCCAGCGCTCGATGGCTCTCGGCCAGCGGCAACCAGGGCTGCTGCGCGGAGAAACCGGCATAGTCGCCCGCGCGGGTCCAGGGCATCGGCGTGCGGCAACCATCGCGGCCCTTGAAGTCCGGCCAGAAGCGGATGCCATAGGGGTCGACCAGGTCCTCATAGGCCAACTCGGCTTCGCCCAGGCCCAGCTCCTCGCCCTGGTACAGGCAAACGCTGCCGCGCAGCGACAGCAGCAAGGCCATCAGCATGCGCGCGCGCGCCGGGCTTTCCTCGCCGGCCAGCGCCCAGCGGCTGATCACCCGGACCACGTCGTGGTTGCCCACCGACCAGCAAGGCCAGCCGTCGCCCAGTTCGCGCTCGATGGCCTCCACCGTGTGACGGATAAAGGCCGGGCTGCACTGCGCGGTCAGCAGGTCGAAGGAATAGGCCATGTGCAGGGTGTTGCCGCCGCCGGTGTAGGCGGCCATGGTGCGCAGGGAATTGTCGCAACCGATTTCCGCCACCGTGGCCGTGCCCGGATAAGCCTCCATCAGCGCGCGCAGGCGGCGCAGAAAGGCGAGGTTCTCCGGCTGGGTCTTGTCGTACAGGTGGCGCTGGTAGGCGTAGGGGTTGTCGGCGCGCACGCCGATGCCGCCTTCGCGGATATCCGGGTTGGGCGGATTGCTGCGCAGCTGCTGGTCATGGAAGTAGAAGTTGGCCGCATCCAGGCGGAAACCGTCGACCCCCAGTTCGAGCCAGAAGCGCATATCCTCGAGCAACTGCTGCTGCACCGCCTCGCAATGGAAGTTCAGGTCCGGCTGGCTGGCCAGGAAGTTGTGCAGGTAGTACTGCTTGCGCCGACCGTCCCAGCTCCAGGCCGAACCGCCGAACACCGACAGCCAGTTGTTCGGCGGCGTGCCGTCCGGGTTGGGTTCGGCCCAGACGAACCAGTCGGCCTTGGGGTTGTCGCGGCTGGTACGGCTCTCCTTGAACCACTCATGCTGATCCGAGCAGTGGTTGAGCACCTGATCGATGATGATGCGCAGGCCGCGCTCGTGGGCGGCGGCGACCAGCACCTGGAAGTCCTGCAGAGTACCGAACAGCGGATCGACCCCGCGGTAGTCGCTGACGTCGTAACCGAAATCCTTCATCGGCGAGGTGAAGAACGGCGACAGCCAGATGGCATCGACATTCAGGCTGGCGATGTAGTCGAGCTTGAGCAACACGCCGGGCAGATCGCCGACACCGTCGTCGTTGCTGTCGAAGAAACTGCGCGGGTAAACCTGATAGATGACGCCACCGCGCCACCAGTCCTTGCGGATAACAGCCATACATCAAAGCCTTATATGTTGGTGATGACGGCTTCACTCTAGGCAAGCATGGCGGCCGTCACATCCTCCCCGCGGAGCTTTTCGCGGGCGTAGCTTGCGCCCGCCGAGGGGGAGGAGTTTTTGCCAACGATCATGTGCGGTGGGGGCCTGGTGCGCCCCGCCCAGGCCGCGCGCACCGGGGGCGGGGGAAATCGCGCAGGAGTACCCCGCCCTACTCGCCCTGAATCTTGCTCAACAGGCTGCGCGCCAGCTGGACCGCCTCGCTGCGCTGGGTGATGGCGAGCTTCTGGTAGAGGCTGCGGATGTGGGTCTTGATGGTGGTCGGGGCGACGTTTAGGTGTTCGGAGATCTGCTCGTTGGACAGCCCGGCGTGGATCAGGCTGAGCACCTGCCATTCGCGCCGGGTCAGTGGCGAGTGACGGATCAGTTCGGGCACGTCGGGACGATTGATGATGTCCTGGATCACCGCCTCGTCGAGGGTGATGCGGATCGCCCGACTGAAGTCGCGCTGCTGCTGGGCCAGCTGGATCAGGCGGTCGGCGCGCTGGCTTTCCAGCTCGTCCAGTTGGCGTTCGTGCTGCAATGCCTTGAGCATGCCGATCAGCGGCTTGCCCAGGCGCAGGAAGCTGCCGATCGCCCCGGTGCTGCTGGCCAGGCTCAGGGCCTGGTGCAGGTGGTCGAGGGCCGCCTGGCGCTCCTCGCGCTGCCAGAACAGCTGGGCCTGGAGGATATGGTTGCGGTTCTGGTCCATCACCAGCTGATGGCGCTCGGCGTCCACCTGCAACTGGCGCAGGATCGGCAGCGCACGCTCGCCCTGGTTCAGCGCCAGGTAGGCGCGCACATGGTTGCGCGCATTGCCCTGGGCGAAGTGGTTGGCCCCGGGCTTGAGCGGCGGCGCGGTGCTCAGCCACTGGCGGATGCTGTCCTTGTCCTGGGTCGAGTCCCAGTAGGTGAGCATCACCGCATGGGCATTGGCCAGCCAGTCGATATGGTAGTTGTCGCCGGCCAGCAGGCTCTGGATCTTGCCGATATAGTCGGCGCACACGCTCTGCTGGCCGCGGGCGTGGGCGACCCGGGCGAGCAGCACATAGCACTGCAGGAACCAGTGATCGCCCACCGCATCGAGGATCTCCAGGCCCTGCAGGGCGCACTGTTCCACCGCATCCAGGTGATGCCATTCGAGCAGCACCTGGCCGCGCACGCGGTGGATGAACTCCATGATCGGGGTCACCGGCAGCTGTTCCTGCTCGATGTACTGCAGCGCCCGTTCCTGCAGGTTGTAGGCCTTCTGCAGATGGCCCTGGGCGATGGCGATTTCCGACAACTGGCCGAGGCTCCACAGCACCGGGTGGGTGGCATCGATCTGCTGGGCGCGGCGCACGGTTTCCTCGTGCTGCTGCTGGGCCTGCTGCAGTTCGCCCTGAACGAAGTGCACCTCGGCCAGCACCGACATCGCCGCCACCCGCGAGGTGCGCATGGTCAGCGGCTCGAAGGCCAGGGCCTCGCGGGCGAAGGCCACGGCCTGCTGCAGATCGCCCTGGTTGATCGCCACCTGGGCGCGTACTGCCTTGAAGTCCGCCTCGATCCGCTGCCACTGCTCCGGGCTGTGCAGGCCCTTCTGCGCCGCTTCGCCGGCCTGCAGCCAGCGCTCGACCTGGTCGCTCTGGTACTGGTTCTGCGAAGCCCAGGCCTGCAACAGGGTGAACAGCGGCGACTCGGCGATGGCGCTTTCCGGCAATACCGCCAGGCAGCGCTGCAGCAAGGCCAGTCGGCCCTGGCGATAGAACTGGCGGCCGTGACTCTGCAGCACCTGGGTGATGCGCTGCGGATCGCGGGCCAGTACCGCATGGCGCGCCGCCTCCTCCGGCATCTTCTCCTCCAGCAGCGCCTCGGCGGCGCGCAGGTGCAGTTCGGCGACACGCTGCGGCTGATGGGTGCTCAACTCGTTCTGTAGAAAACAGGCGAACAGCGGATGGTAGGCGAACCACTGGCGCAGGCTGTCCACCGCCTGGATAAACAGGCCGGCACGTTCCAGCTGTTCGAGCATCTCGCGGCCGTTGCAGCTCTCGGTCAGGCGGTCGGCCAGGGCCGCGCTGAAGCGCTCGAGCAGGCAGGTGGCCTGGAGGAATTCCAGGGTCGGCCCGTCCAGCCCGTCGAGCACCTGTTCGCGCAGGTAATCGCGGATATAGGGATGGCCGAGCTGCAGGCTCTCGAGGAACAGGTCCATGCCGCGCCCGGTCTGCACTTCCTGCTGGGCCAGTTGCAGGGCGCAGGGCCAGCCGCCGATACGCCGGTTGAGGCGCTCTACCTGCTCGCGGTTGATCGCAATCGGCAGGCCCAGCGCCAGCAGTTGCTGCACCTCGTCGTGCTCGAAGGCCAGCAGGCTGGCATCCAGCGCCAGCAGCTGGCGCTTGACCCGCAGCTCGGCGACGCCGAGATCCGGCAGGCCGCGGCTGCACACCAGCAGGGTCAGCCATGCCGGGCTGTTGCGCAGGAAGAAACGCAGCGCGGCGATCAGCTCG
>RCUJ01000682.1_pt1 | contig 19391 bp, 20 predicted proteins | sample 2166321 | NCBI WGS metagenome assembly RCUJ01 (sample SAMN09932808, study PRJNA488358) | compost metagenome | feature: garden; material: soil; isolation source: compost soil in an enriched community after 118 h of incubation | place: Germany: Experimental Botanical Garden Goettingen | collected... | reverse complement strand
CACCGGAAGAGGTGCGCATTATAGGCCCGAAAGAAACTGCGTCAAGCCTTTATTCGGCTTTTAAGGTGATACGCGCAAAAGCCTTCTTGCCGGCTTGGCAGACATGGGTCGCACCCTTTCTATATATAAAGGAACGATCTACCACATCGCCATCGACCCGCACTCCACCTGAGCCTAGCAAGTCACGCGCCATGGCAGCATTCTTGACTAGGCCCGCCTTGTTCAATAGAGCCGCGATAGGCATGTCCTCGGCTGAGACCAATTCGATCTCCGGCAAGTCTTCCGGCAGCTCACCCTCGCGCATGCGGTTACCCGCCGAACGATGGGCGCTCGCCGCCGCCTCTTCTCCATGAAAGCGCGCCACTATTTCCTCAGCCAGCTTGATCTTGATATCACGCGGATTGGCGCCACTCTCGACATCGAGCTTGAACTGAGCAATCTCCTCCATCGAACGGAAGCTGAGTAACTCGAAGTAACGCCACATGAGCACATCGGGAATGGACACAAGCTTGCCGTACATGACCCCCGGAGCTTCTTGTATGCCCACATAGTTGCCCAGCGACTTGGACATCTTCTTGACGCCGTCCAACCCCTCGAGCAGCGGCATGGTGACAACGCACTGCGACGCCTGGCCATAGGCACGCTGCAATTCACGCCCCATCAGCAGATTGAACTTCTGATCGGTGCCACCCAGCTCGACATCCGCGCGTAAAGCAACAGAGTCATAGCCCTGCACCAATGGGTAGAGAAACTCGTGGATGGCAATAGGCTGATTGGTCGAGTAACGCTTGCTGAAATCGTCACGCTCGAGCATGCGCGCAACCGTGTATTGCGACGCCAGCTTGATAAAGTCGGCGGGGGTCAGCTGATCCATCCAGGTGGAGTTGAACGCCACCTCGGTTTTCGCCGGATCGAGGATCTTGAACACCTGCGCCTTATAGGTCTCGGCATTCGCCAGCACCTGATCACGCGTCAACGGTGGTCGGGTTGCACTCTTGCCACTCGGATCACCAATCATTCCGGTAAAGTCGCCAATCAGAAAAACCACCTGATGGCCCAGCTCCTGAAACTGCCGCAGCTTATTGATAAGAACGGTATGCCCGAGGTGGAGATCCGGCGCCGTCGGATCGAAACCCGCCTTGATGCGTAGCGGCTGACCACGCTTGAGCTTCTCCACCAGCTCGGACTCAACCAAAACCTCTTCCGCACCGCGCTTGATCAGCGCCAGCTGCTCTTCGACCGACTTCATGGCAGGACTCACGACCACACAAAATTAAAGGGAACCAACGATACAAGATCACAGACAAATAACAAGTTTTGCCCTTGAGAGTCACACGTTTGCAGTCTGCCGCCGCCCTTTTGGGGTTGCCTCACAGACGATTTGGTTATATTTTATACAGTTAAAGCATATTCATCAGGTTCTTCATCTTTTCTTTTCACCTATCAAAGTCAAAGCCATCTATGACCTCTATAAGCAAAGCGCCCCCGCCATATCCAAAAACTCACATTCTGGCTGCAAGCGGCATAGCCGCACTGCTTAGCCTGGCTTTGCTGGTGTTCCCCTCACGCGAAGTCGAAGCGAAAAAAACCTACCTCAGCCTTGAACTCGACAACGGTTCCGAGCTTGTTTTGTCGGAAAAGAATGACCTGAGGCCTGACGACCTCAACAACGACCAGAGCACCTCGCCGTTCGTCAGCATCGAGCAGCCTTCGGATACTCGCAATAGCGCCGAGCAGAGTATTGATCACGATGACGGCAACACCAAGCCGAGCACCGCAAAAGCCGAGCCCACGCCAACCGATCCCCATCACAAGGTTATCAGGGTTGCCAATGGCGATACGCTCTCCACGATTTTTGCCGATGCGGACCTCTCTGCCACCAGCCTTCATGAGGTATTGAATAGCAGCAAGGAGGCCAAGCAATTCAGCCGCCTAAAAGTTGGCCAGGCACTCGAGTTCAAGCTCTCTGCGGACGGCCAGCTCGAAAGCCTGAGCAGCAAGCTCAGCGACCTCGAAAGCATCAAACTCAGTCGGAATGACAATGGCTTTTCCTTCAAGCGCGACATCGTCAAACCGGACGTCAAAACCGCCTACTCCCGCGGTGTAATCAACAGCTCGCTGTTTTTGTCGGCGAAGCGTGCCGGGCTCTCACACGGACTGACCATGGACCTGGCCAACGTTTTTGGCTACGACATCGACTTCGCCATGGATATTCGCGATGGCGACGAGTTTGAGCTGGTGTATGAAGAGAAAGTCGTCAATGACAAGCGAGTCGGGACAGGCAATATCCTCTCCGCCCGCTTTACCAACCGAGGCAAGACCTTCACCGCGGTGCGCTATACCGACAAACAAGGCAACACCAGCTACTACAGCGCCGACGGCACCAGCATGCGCAAGGCCTTCATCCGTACACCTGTAGACTTTGCCCGCATCAGCTCACGCTTCTCCAACGGCCGCCGCCACCCGATCCTGAACAAAATCCGCGCGCACAAGGGCGTCGACTACGCCGCAGCCCGCGGCACCCCGATCAAAGCCGCTGGCGATGGCAAGATTGCCCTTGCCGGGCGCAAAGGGGGCTACGGCAACACCGTCGTCATCCAGCACGGCACCCGCTACCGCACCCTCTATGCCCACATGCAGGGCTTCGCCAAAGGCATCCGCACCGGCGGCAACGTCAAGCAAGGCCAGATCATCGGCTACATCGGCACTACTGGCCTGTCTACCGGGCCACACCTGCACTATGAGTTCCAGGTCAACGGCACCCATGTCGACCCGCTGAGCCAAAAGCTGCCAATGGCCGACCCTATCGCCCGCAATGAAAAGCAGCGTTTCCTGCAATTGAGCGCCCCCTTGATGGCGCGCATGGACCAGGAAAAAACCACCCTGCTCGCCCTCAACAAGCGCTAAGGCAGATGCCGCTCTATCTTGGGGTGATGTCCGGTACCAGTCTCGATGGGCTGGATATCGCCCTGATCGAGCAGAGCGAGAAGACGACTCTACTCGCCACCCATTACCTGTCCATGCCGGAAGAGTTGCGGGCAGAGCTGCTGGCGCTCTGTGCACCGGGGCCGGACGAACTGGCGCGGGCGGCCATGGCTGAACAGCACTGGGTAAGGCTGGCTGCCCAGGGCATACAGACGCTGCTGCATCAGCAAGCTCTCAACCCTGCTTCAATCCGCGCAATCGGCAGCCACGGTCAAACCATCCGCCACGAACCGGCCCGAGGCTTCACCATCCAGATTGGCAACTCCGCCCTGCTTGCCGAACTGACCGGCATCAGCGTAGTGAGCGACTTTCGCCGTCGCGATATCGCCGCCGGGGGGCAAGGCGCACCGCTGGTGCCGGCCTTCCACGAAGCCATATTTGGCGAGCGACACAGCTATCGCGCGGTCTTGAATGTCGGCGGGTTCAGCAATCTCAGTCTGCTCGCACCCGACCGACCTGTGCGTGGCTTCGATTGCGGCCCGGGCAATGTGCTGATGGACGCCTGGATCCAGCGCCAGCACGGCGACAGTTATGACCGCGACGGTGCCTGGGCTGCCAGTGGCAAGGTACAACCCGAGCTACTCGAAGCATTGTTCAATGACCCCTTCTTCAAAACCCAGGGGCCGAAGAGCACCGGTCGCGAACTGTTCAATCTGGACTGGCTCGACCAGCACCTGGACAAACATCCCCCCTATGCCGAAGCGGATGTACAAGCGACATTGCTGGAACTGACGGCAATCAGCATCGCCAAGGCCTTGCGCAGTGCCCAAAGCGAGACGGAGGAGCTTCTGGTCTGCGGTGGCGGCGCACACAACCGCACGCTGATGATGCGCCTGGCCGCGCTGCTCCCGGGTTGCGCGGTCAACAGTACGCAGAGCCATGGCGTACCTGCAGACTGGGTGGAAGCCATGGCTTTCGCCTGGCTCGCGCACTGTTGCCTTGAAGGCATACCCGCCAATCGACCAAGCGTGACCGGCGCCAGCGGCCTACGGGTGCTTGGCGCCATATATCCCGCCTGACTGCGGACATCACCACGTACAGAAACGACAACGCCGTGCACGGGGCACGGCGTCAATCATCGGCGCCCTGATGGTCAGATCGAGAAGGACGAGCCACAGCCACAGGTAGTGGTAGCGTTTGGATTCTTGATCACGAAACGCGACCCCTCCAAGCCTTCCTGGTAATCCACTTCGGCACCCGCCAGGTACTGGAAGCTCATCGGATCGACGACCAGGCTCACCCCTTCGCGCTCGACAATGGTGTCGTCATCGGCGACTTCTTCATCAAAGGTGAAGCCGTACTGGAAGCCCGAACAGCCGCCGCCCGTCACGAACACGCGCAACTTCAGGCGAGGGTTACCCTCTTCATCGACCAGGCTCTTCACCTTGCTCGCCGCGCCCTGCGTGAATAGCAAAGCTGTGGGGGTGAAGGTTTCGACGCTCATGCTGACTATCTCCCGGCGCTAGACGCCATACTGCGTTGAGGCCCTGCATTATCCACTTACCCTACAAAAGCGGTCAACTATTCTGCAGAAACCAGATTCTCCGGCAACTCCAATGGCCGCGGCTGCTCTTTGAGTGGGCGTAAGCCCCCTTCGATCTGTGCACCCATGGCCATCTCCATCAATCCGTAATACAGGGTACCGCACACGCGGGCACGACTGCCCAACTCCAGGTGCTCGCTGGCGTAAACGTCACCGATCACCTCTCCGTCGATCACTATGCGGGGAGCGCGGACATCACCTTCAACCTGCCCCTCGGCACTGACCCGAACCATTCCATCACAGGTCTGCAGATTCCCGCAGACCCGGCCATCGACCTGTACCGCCCCGTGAAAGCGTAAGTCTCCATTGAGCTCCGCTCCGGCGGCAATCAGGCTGGTCTTGCCCGTGAAACGCTGCAGATCGGTCTTGCGTTTGTCTTTATTCCACATGCGAGGCTGTCACTCCTGGTCGATCCATTTGAATGTACGCTCCAACGGCTTTTCACCTTTGACTTCGGCACGCACCCTGACCTGATGCGGTGCGAAGCCTTCAGGCAACTTCAGCTCGGCGAAGCGTCCAGCTTCAGGAATCGCCTGGAAATGCTTGAAGGCAAAGGGGATCGCCTGACCACTGAACTGATCGGGCAAGTCTTGCGTCAATGCGGCCAGTTGCAAGCTGATCTCCTTCCCCCCCTGGCGTCCTTCCACGGTCACCAGCAACTGCCCCTCAAGCGACTTGTCGTCCTTGCCCACCCGGCTGAGCAGTATTTTGTAGCGAAAATGCATCGGCCTGTCCGTGGCCTGCAGCTCAAAGGTGCGGATACGCAGGCCTTCCCGACGGCTGGCTGGCGCCAACACGCCTTTGTAGAACGCCAGATCCTGCTGCTGCTTGAAGATTTGCTCTTCAAGCAGCTTGATGGTCAACCGGCTCTGTTCGTTGGCCTGCTGTGCGACTTTCTCACCACTGCCGACCACAACCAGGCGTTGGCGTACCTGTTCCAACTCCTGCTCCAGCGCGATCACGCGCTCCTGCATCGGCTGGAGCTCCACCTCGACCGCCTGGGTCGCGCGCAACTGCCACCAGACTCCCGCATAGAACGCGGCGGGAACAGCCAGGAGCAACAACAGCAGCACCCAGCGCACGCGAGCGGCGCGACGCGGGTCGCTGGGGCGGACTTCCCAGCCGGGCATCAGGGCAGCATGGCCGCGTGCGAGAGTCCCAGTCGCTCGTCGAGGCCGAAGAGGATGTTCATGTTCTGCACGGCCTGGCCGGATGCACCTTTAACCAGGTTGTCGATCACCGACAGCACCACCACCAGATCGCCATCTTGCGGCCGGTGCACGGCGATGCGACAGACATTGGCGCCGCGCACGCTGCGGGTTTCCGGGTGACTGCCGGCGGGCATCACGTCGACGAACGGCTCGTTGGCGTAGCGCTGTTCGAACAGCGCCTGCAGATCGACTGAGCGGTCCGCCACGGCCGCATACAGGGTCGCGTGAATGCCGCGAATCATCGGGGTCAGGTGCGGCACGAAGGTCAGCCCCACCTCGGAGCCCGCCGCCCGGCGCAGCCCCTGGCAAATTTCCGGCAGATGGCGATGACCCTTGACGCCGTAGGCCTTCATGCTCTCACCAGCCTCGCTGAACAGCGAACCGACACTGGCACCACGCCCGGCACCGCTGACCCCGGACTTGCAGTCGGCAATCAACCGCGAGCTGTCGGCCAGACCGGCCTCCAGCAGCGGAATGAAACCCAGCTGTGCGGCGGTCGGGTAGCAACCGGGCACGGCGATCAGGCGCGCCTGCTTGATCGCTTCGCGGTTGACCTCCGGCAAGCCGTAGACCGCCTCCGGCAGCAGAGCCGGTGCGCCGTGGGGCTGGCCATACCACTTGCCCCACTCTTCGGCGTCTTGCAGACGAAAGTCGGCGGACAGGTCGATCACCTTGGTCCCGGCCGCCAGCAATTCGCCGGCCAAAGCATGGGCGACGCCATGCGGAGTGGCGAAGAACACCACGTCGCAAGCCCCCAGGGTCGCGACATCCGGGACGCTGAAGACCAACTCGGGGTAGTGGCCGCGCAGGTTCGGGTACATCTCGTCGACGCGCAAGCCCGCCTCGGAGCGCGAAGTGATGACTGCAACCTGCGCCTGTGGGTGCTGCGCCAACAGGCGCAACAACTCCACACCGGTGTAACCCGTGCCGCCGACGATACCGACCTTGACCATCACTTGCCCCTTGCAAAAAGCCATTGGAAAGCAGTCGATGATAAGGCCGTAACGGCCAACGGCCAACCGCGCAGATGACGTATCGGGCACAGGCCACTACTATCGAGCCAATTTAGTCTTCCGGGAGTCGGACAATGCTCTTTCTGTGGCTCAAAGCCCTGCACATCATCGCCATGGTCTGCTGGTTCGCCGGGCTGTTCTATCTGCCACGCCTGTTTGTCTACCACGCCATGAGCGAAGACCAAACCAGCCGCGAACGCTTCTGCGTGATGGAGCGCAAGCTGTATCGCGGCATCATGCTGCCATCGATGATCGCCACCCTGACTTTCGGGATCTGGCTGATCAGCCTCAACCCCGGCTACTACTTCAGCCAGGGCTGGATGCACGCCAAGCTCAGCCTGATCGTCCTGCTGATCGGTTATCAGCACATCTGCGGCGCCCAGCTCAAGCGTTTCGCCCGTGGCGAGAATCAACGCAGCCATGTGTTCTACCGCTGGTTCAATGAGGCGCCGGTGCTGGTCCTGCTCGCGGTCGTCATCCTGGTCGTGGTCAAACCCTTCTGAGTCCCTGCCAAGGAGTCCGTATGAGCCTTCCCGCCCTGCTCGAACAACGTCTGCGCCTGCCCGTGGTGGCCGCCCCCATGTTCCTGGTGTCCAACCCGCAGTTGGTCCTGGCCTGTTGCCGCAACGGCATCGTTGGCAGCTTTCCGGCGCTCAACCAGCGCGACAGCGGTGCCTTCAAGGCCTGGCTGGAAGAGATCGAAGCCGGCCTGCAGGCCGAGTCCGCGCCTTATGCGGTCAACCTGATCGTGCACGGCAGCAATCCACGCCTGCAGGCGGATCTGGCGATCTGCATCGAACAGCGCGTGCCCATCGTCATCACCAGCCTCGGCGCGGTCAAGGAGCTGGTCGATGCGGTACACGGCTATGGCGGCCTGGTATTCCACGACGTGACCACTCGCCGTCATGCGGAGAAAGCCGCAGAAGCCGGGGTCGACGGCCTGATCGCAGTGGCGGCCGGCGCCGGCGGGCATGCCGGCACCTGGAGTCCGTTCGCCCTGATCGCCGAGATTCGCCAGTTCTTCGACAAGACCCTGCTGCTCTCCGGCTGCCTCAACCACGGCCATGAAATCCTCGCCGCGCAGTTGCTCGGCGCCGACCTGGCCTACCTCGGCACCCGTTTCATCGCCACCCGGGAGAGCGATGCCACACCAGCCTACAAGCAGATGATCGTCGACGCCCGGGCCGCCGACATCATCCACACCCCGGCGGTATCCGGGGTGCCGGCCAGCTTCATGCGCCAGAGCCTGGAACTGGCCGGCTACGACCTCAAGCAACTGCAAAACAAGGGCGAGATCAACTACGGCGAGAAGCTCAAGCCGCTCAGCGACGAGGCCAAGGCCTGGAAAACCGTATGGTCGGCCGGCCAGGGCGTCGGCACCATCAGCGATCTGCCAAGCGTCGAGGCGCTGGTGGCGCGCCTGGATCGTGAATACCGGGATGCCCAGCGCCGGGCCCAACTATTGCAACAACACTGGCCACGCTGAAGCGCTAATGCCGACTGGCCCGAGCAGCATCGGCGACTCGGCCATCCACCGCCAGGCTCGCGACCCGGCATCCGGCGCAAAAGCTTCAGCACGCGATACCGAGCGCGCAGAGAAGCCTTTGTCGGCCGCAGGACGCCGTCCGCAAACCTGTCAAGCGCGCAGCATATTTGTACTCCAGGCTGCTTGTTCAGAGGCCTGCAGGGCCGCTAGGCTGTAGTGGCCATTTCCCCATAAACGCCGACAAGGAAGCTCGCATGACCCAAGCCCGTTTCAAGATTGTCTTCAATGGCGAACTGATGCCTGAAGTGGCACTGGAAACCGCCCAAGACAACCTTGCACGCCTGTTCAAAAGTGACCGCACGCGAATCAAGGCGTTATTCAGTGGCAGCCCTATCGCCATCAAACGCGATCTGCAGGAAAGCGAGGCCGATCAATACCTCGCGGCGCTGCACCGCGCGGGCGCCAAGGCGCGCAAGGAGCCGGACCTGGCCGCCAGCCTGAGCCTGGTCGCCACCGAGGAGCACCGTTCCGGCGAAGCGCCGAGCGACGCCGCTAGCGAGACGATCTGCCCCAAGTGCGGCCACCGGCAAGCCAAGGCAGCAGAGTGTTCGGCGTGCGGCATCGTCATCGAGAAGTTCATGGCGCGTCAGCCGGCGACGAGTCACACGCCTCCCGCCAGCGGCCCGGCCACTACGCCCTATGCCACGCCCCAGGCGGCCGTGGCTGAAGTGCTACCGGCGTTCGGCGAACTGAATGTCTTCACCATCGACGGCAGGATCGGCCGGCTGCGCTACCTGGCCTGGTCATTGGTACTGATGTTCGCTGCCGCAGGGGTCATGGGTGTGGTAGCGATTGCTGCCGGCATTTCCGAGGTGTTCGGCGCCATCCTCGGGATCGCCGTGCTGATCGGCATGCTGGTGGTCAGCGTGCAGATCGGCGTGCAGCGCTTGCATGACATCGGCTGGAGCGGCTGGCTGTTGCTGCTCAATATCGTCCCGATCGTCAACAGCGTGTTCTGGCTGCTGATGCTGGTGATCCCCGGCAGCCAGGGCGCCAACCGTTTCGGTCCGCCGCCACCGGCCAACAGCACTGCAGTCAAGATACTCGCCGGACTGTTCCTGGCGTTGCTGCTCGGTAGCCTGCTGACCCTGTTCCTTGGCGGCTTCGCCATGCTTGGTCTGGCACTCAGCGGCATGGATCCGAGCATCCTGGGAACACCCGGCAATTGAGCCGGCGCCGGGCCACGGTAATTTAGCCGTCGGCCCAGGCAACCCGGAAACGCCAGGGCGCTCGAGGCTGCCCCGTCACGGAGAACCCCATGCCCCGTTATGCCCTGATTACCGGCGCCTCCAGCGCTATCGGCCTGGCCCATGGCTGAGCAACTACCACGCGAGCAAGGCTTATGTCCTGCATTTCGCCGAAGGCCTGCGCGAAGAACTCAAGGAATACCGCGTCAGCGTTTCGGTGCTCTGCCCGGGGCCGACGCACAGTGCATTGTTCCGCTCGACTCGGATGGACAGCACGCAGCCTGAACACGACAAGCGCGTGATGAGCGCCGAGGCGGTGGCGCTGATCACGCTCAAGGCGCTGGATAAAAACCGCGCGATCATCATCCCCGGCTGGCGCAACCGGCTGCTGGCCATGGCTCCACGCCTGGCGCCGCGCTGGCTGGTGCGCAAGGTCGCGGCGCGGCGCAACCGGCCGCCGCTGATCAGGCCACGACCGTGCGTCCCTGCGCCCAGGCACGCAGCGCGTCGAGGTCTTCGGCCATCACCACCGACAAGGGCGCGGTGCTGTGGATGGCGTGCAGCAGCAAGGCCTGATCGACCGCCTGTTGTTGCGCCTGGGCGGCATACAGGGCGCTGACCACGACCTGTTCGATCTCGGCCCCGGAAAACCCGGCGCTGGCAAGCGCCAGCAGGTGCAGGTCGAACCCGACGGGTTCCAGCTCGCGCCGCGCCAGATGAATGCGGAAGATCTCCGCGCGCACCGCCTGATCGGGCAAGTCGACGAAGAACAGTTCATCGAACCGCCCCTTGCGCACCAGCTCCGGCGGCAGGCGGTCGATCGCGTTGGCGGTCGCCACCATGAATACCGGCGCCTTGCGCTCGGCCATCCAGGTCAGCAGGGTGCCGAGCACCCGCTGGCTGACGCCGCCATCATGCTCGCCGCTGGCCAGGCCTTTCTCGATCTCGTCGATCCACAGCACACAGGGCGCCATCTGCTCGGCCAGGCTCAAGGCCTCGCGCAGGTTGCGCTCGGTCTCGCCGAAGAACTTGTTGTACAGGCAGGCGAAGTCCAGACGCAGCAGGGGCAAGCCCCACAAGCCGGCCACGGCCTTCGCCGCCAGGCTCTTGCCGCCGCCCTGCACACCGACCAGCAGCACGCCCTTGGGCAGGTCGCTGCCCTTGCCGTCGAGAAAGATGCCCTGGCGCTCGGCCAGCCAGCGCTTGAAGTTGTTCAGCCCGCCGACCTCGGCGAAACGCGCGGTGTCGTACTCGAAGCTCAGCACGCCCTCGAGATCCAGCAACTGGAACTTGGTCCTGTTCAGCTCCGGCAAGTCTTCCTGGGTAATAGCACCGTCGTCGCAGATCAGATTGCGCGCCAGCACCCGCGCTTCGCCGTGACTCAAGCCGCGCAGGTTCTTCACCACCTGCTGCAAGGTACGGTTATCGGTGCGCACCCGGGCATTGCGATTACGCTCGCTCCAGCGGCTGGCTTCCTCGCGCACTATCGCCAGCAACTCGTCTTCCGCCGGCAGCGCCAGGCTGAAGCGCGCGGCATAGCGCTGCACCTCCGGCGGCAGCTTGCAGGCATGGGAGACCAGCACCAGGGTCGGCGCCTGCGGCGTATCGCGCATGGCGATCTCCTTGAGCAGGCGCACCAGCCTGGGGCTGTCGGCGAGGAACGGATGCAGGTCGCACAGCACATACAGATTCGCCTGCGGATCGGCCTTGATCAGTCGCAACGCGGTCTCCGGCTCCTGGCTCGTGGCTTCGCCCGACTGCTCACCGCCGAAGCCCAGGCGCTGCAGGCCTTCGGTCACCGACCAGGTGTGCAAGCCGAGGCCGCGCTTGACCGCCAGACCGGTGAGGGTTTCCAGCACGCGCGGCTCATCCCAGGACTCGATGAGGATCAGCTTGACCCTGGAGTCGAGCACCAGGCCCAGATCATGGATATCGTTCTTCACACCCGCTCCTTGTGGCGGTCAGTTGGCCGGAATCGACCCAGCCCGTTAGACTCGTGCCTCATTCAACAGGCCGGGAGACTGTGCCATGGACTGTCTGTTCTGCAAGATCGTCGCCGGGGAGATACCCGCGCGCAAGCTTTACGAAGACGATCAGGTGTTCGCCTTTCACGATATCGGCCCCAAGGCCCCGGTGCATTTTCTGGTGATCCCGAAAAAGCACATTCACACCCTCAACGACCTCGGCGAAGACGACAAAGCCCTGGCCGGACACATTCTCTATACCGCTCAGCGCCTGGCCAAGGAACAAGGCTGTGACGACGGTTTTCGCGTGGTGATGAACTGCAATGAGCTGGGCGGGCAAACCGTTTACCACATCCACATGCATGTCCTCGGGCAACGGCAGATGACCTGGCCTCCGGGCTGAGCGACGCTTCCAGCCCAGTCGAACGCCCTGACGCCAGTCAAGCCGCGGCGCGGCGATTGGAGTAAACTTGCCACTCTTTTTTCGCCGGAGGTGCCCGATGGCCTGCGAACGTCACTACTCCCCCGTCGACCGCCTGTTCCTGCAAGCGGACGCGGCTCTGCGCACCCTGCTGCCCTTCAGCGGCCAGCCCAGCCGCCCCTCGCCAGCCATCGTGCAGGCCGAGAGCGAGCTGGATGAACCGACCGCGCGGCATGTCGCCGGCCTGATGCGCATCAACCACACGGGCGAAGTATGCGCCCAGGCGCTGTACCAGGGTCAGGCGCTGACCGCCAAGTTGGCGGACGTGCGCAGCGCCATGGAGCATGCCGCCGATGAGGAAATCGATCACCTGGCCTGGTGCGAGCAGCGTATCCGCCAACTGGGCAGCCACCCGAGCGTACTCAACCCATTGTTTTATGGCCTGTCATTCGGCGTCGGCGCCGTGGCCGGCCTGATCAGCGACAAGATCAGCCTGGGGTTTGTCGCCGCCACCGAAGATCAGGTGGTCAAGCACCTGGACGACCACCTGCAACAGCTGCCAGCCAACGACGACAAGTCCCGGGCGATACTCGAGCAGATGCGCCTCGACGAAGAGCGCCATGCCACCAGCGCCCTGGACGCCGGCGGCCTGCGCTTCCCGGCACCGGTAAAATTCGGCATGACGCTGCTGTCCAAGGTCATGACCAAGAGCGCCTATCGGCTGTAGCTGCAAGCAAATCAATGTCCGGGCCGGCAACTGCCGCCCGTCAAGCTTTGCCGCTGTGTTTCACGCGTTTACTTGAGGTTTGTAGCTTGCAGCTTGTTACCGGCACCCTATCCCAGTTCGACGATCTCGTAGTCGTGGGTAATCTCTACACCGGCACGACCGAGCATGATCGAGGCCGAGCAATACTTCTCCGCCGACAGCTCCACCGCACGCTTGACCTGAGCCTCTTTCAGGCCCCGACCCTTGACCACGAAATGCAGGTGGATCCTGGTGAACACCTTGGGCTCCTCGGTGGCCCGCTCGGCCTCGAGAAAGGCCTCACAGCTCTCGACTGCCTGCCTGGATTTTTTCAGGATGCTGACCACATCGAAGTTGCTGCAACCGCCCAGACCGATCAACAGCATCTCCATCGGGCGCACACCCAGGTTACGCCCACCACTCTCCGGCGGGCCGTCCATCACCACCGCGTGACCACTGCCCGACTCACCAATAAACAGGGCTTCGCCGGCCCATTGAATGCGCGCTTTCATTAGCAAGCCTCCGCTGTTAAAAAGGGGCGCAGCTTATCACAGCCCTTTTCGCTGCCTGGCTACCCCTTGTGCGTGAAAGTTCAGCGGCTAGATGTTAGCCGTGTCGCAAAATCGGCCCTCGCCTTGGCGCGCTTGTTAAGCTGACGCCGGATTACTGGCACACTGGGCCGGATAACTATAAGAAATTGCCTGTCAGACAAAGGCTTACCTTTTTTATTTTCGGGACTCGGGCATGGTCGCAATTACCCTTACACCTAAAATCAAGAATCTCGACAAACTCCTCGCACATTGTCACCGTCGCCGCTATACGGCGAAAAGCACCATCATCTATGCGGGCGACCGCTGCGAAACCCTGTTCTTCATCGTCAAAGGTTCGGTCACCATCCTCATCGAGGACGACGATGGCCGCGAAATGATCATCGCCTACCTCAACCCCGGGGACTTCTTCGGCGAAATGGGCCTGTTCGACAAGGATGGGGCGGAGAAGGAACGCAGCGCCTGGGTGCGCGCCAAGACCGAATGCGAAGTGGCGGAACTCAGCTACGCCAAGTTCCGCGAACTGACCCAGCAAGACCCGGACATCCTCTACGCCCTCGGCAGCCAGATGGCCGAACGCCTGCGCAACACCACGCGCAAGGTCGGCGACCTGGCGTTTCTCGATGTCACCGGCCGCGTCGCGCGCACCCTGCTCGACCTGTGCAAACAGCCGGACGCCATGACCCACCCGGACGGCATGCAGATCAAGATCACCCGCCAGGAAATCGGCCGCATCGTCGGCTGCTCGCGCGAGATGGTCGGCCGCGTGCTCAAGGCCCTCGAGGAGCAGGGCCTGGTCAACGTCAAGGGCAAGACCATGGTGGTGTTCGGCACCCGCTGAAGTCGCCAGGCATAAAAAAGCCGGCGCATGCGCCGGCTTTTTACTATTCGTCGAGATCAGTCCACGTCAGGCGAACTGATCACCCGCTTGCGCTCGGGAAAGAACAAGCGCTCCAGTTCGGCGCCGGGATTTTCCGCACGCATAAAGGTCTCGCCGACCAGAAAAGCGTACACCTCGCTGATCTCCATCAGTTCGACATCGGCGCGGTTGAGGATACCGCTCTCGGTCACCACCAGGCGATCGCGCGGAATCCGCGGCAGCAGATCCAGGGTGGTCTCCAGGTTGAGTTCGAAGGTATGCAGGTTACGATTGTTGATCCCCACCAGCGGTGTATCCAGGGTATTCAACGCACGCTCCAGTTCGTCGCCGTCGTGCACCTCGACCAGTACATCGAGGTCGAAGGCCTTGGCGGTCGCCGCCAGCTCGGCCAGCTGCGCATCGGACAGCGCCGCGACTATCAACAGCACGCAATCGGCGCCCAGGGCGCGGGACTCGACGATCTGGTAGGGGTCGATCATGAAATCCTTGCGGATCACCGGCAGCGAACAGGCGTTGCGCGCCTCCTGCAGGTAGAGGTCGGCGCCCTGGAAGAAATCCTGGTCGGTCAGCACCGACAGACAGGTCGCACCACCGGCCTGGTAACTGCGGGCGATGTCCGCCGGGACGAACAGCTCACGCAGCACGCCCTTGCTCGGCGAAGCCTTCTTGATCTCGGCGATCACCGCCGGCTGCTTGCGTTTGGCCTGTTCCTGCAAGGCCCGGGCGAAACCACGCGGGGTATCGGCGGCACGGGCTTGCTGCTCGACTTCCGCGAGGCCGACGATGGCGCGACGCTCGGCCACTTCTTCGGCCTTGCGGGCGAGGATCTTCTCCAGAATGGTTGGAATGCTCACCCTTGATTCTCCTGCTTGAATACCGCGGTAAAGGACACCAGTTCCTGCAGTTTCTCCCAGGCCAGCCCGGTATGCAGCGCATCGTGGGCCAGTTGTACACCTTCTTTCAGGCTGCCGGCCAGATCGGCGGCATACAACGCCGCGCCGGCATTCAGCACGATCATGTCGGCCGCCTTCTGGCCCTGCTCGCCCTTGCGCTTGGTCAGCGCATCACGGATCAGGGCCAGCGATTGTTCGGCGTCATCGACGGTCAGACCGATCAGGCTCTGGCTCTTGATGCCGAAGTCTTCCGGCTGGATGCTGTACTCGCTGACCACGCCGTCTTTCAGTTCGGCGACGAAGGTCGGCGCCGCCAGGCTGATCTCGTCCAGACCGTCCTGGGCATGCACCACCAGCACATGCTCGCTGCCCAGACGCTGCAACACTTCGGCCAACGGTCGACACAGCGCCTTGCTGAACACCCCCAGCACCTGATGCCTGACCCCGGCCGGATTGGTCATCGGCCCGAGCATGTTGAAGATGGTGCGCAGGCCCAGTTCGCGACGCGGGCCGATGGCGTACTTCATCGCGCCATGGTGGGCCGGGGCGAACATGAAGCCGACCCCCACGTTCTCGACGCAACGTGCCACCTGCTCCGGGGTGAGATTGAGGTTGACCCCGGCGGCCTCGAGCAGATCGGCGCTTCCGCTCTTGCCCGAAACCGCGCGGTTGCCGTGCTTGGCCACCCGGCCACCGGCCGCCGCGACGACGAAGGCCGCCGCGGTGGAGACGTTGAAGATATTCATGCCGTCGCCACCGGTACCACAGGTATCGACCAAGTGTTCGGCGTCGATCTGCACCGGCGCGGCTAGCTCACGCATGAGCTGCGCGGCGCCGACGATCTCGTCGATGGTTTCGCTCTTCATGCGCAGGCCCATGAGGAAGGCGCCGACCTGCGCGTCGGTGCACTGGCCGGTCATGATCTCGCGCATCACCTCCTGCATTTCTGCCGTACTCAGATCGAGCTGACTGACAACCCGGTTGAGGGCTTCCTTGATGTTCATGGGCGCACGCCTCCTTGTTGTTTGAGGAAGTTGGCAAAGAGCTCATGGCCCTGCTCGGTGAGAATGGATTCCGGGTGGAACTGCACACCCTCGATATGCAGGGTCTTGTGGCGCAGGCCCATGACTTCATCGACCGCGCCATCGTCGAACTGGGTCCAGGCGGTCACTTCCAGGCAGTCCGGCAGGGTTTCGCGCTTGACCACCAGGGAATGATAGCGGGTCACGGTCAGCGGGTTGTTGAGGCCGGCGAACACCCCGCTATTCTCGTGGAACACCGGGCTGGTCTTGCCGTGCATCACCTGGCGCGCGCGCACCACGTCACCTCCGAAGGCCTGACCGATGCTCTGGTGGCCCAGGCAGACGCCGAGGATCGGCAGCTGGCCGGCAAAGTGCTGGATTACCGCCAGCGAAACGCCGGCCTCGTTGGGCGTACAGGGCCCGGGCGAAACCACGATGCGTTCGGGCTGCAGGGCGGCGATCTCGGCGACACTCAGCTCGTCGTTGCGGATCACATGGACATCGGCACCCAGCTCGCCCAGGTACTGCACCACGTTGTAGGTAAAGGAGTCGTAATTGTCGATCATCAGCAGCATGGCGGGACTCCTCAGCGCGGGTTCTGGTCAGGGACGGTTTGTTCGGCAAGCGCGACGGCACGGAACATGGCGCGGCGCTTGTTCAGCGTCTCCTCCCACTCCAGAGCAGGTACCGAGTCGGCGACTATGCCGGCGCCGGCCTGCACATGCAGTTCGCCGTCCTTGATCACCGCGGTGCGGATGGCGATGGCGGTGTCCATGTTGCCGTTCCAGGCCAGGTAGCCCACCGCGCCGCCGTAGACGCCGCGCTTGACCGGCTCCAGCTCGTCGATGATTTCCATGGCGCGGATCTTCGGCGCCCCGGACAGGGTGCCGGCCGGCAGGATGGCGCGCAGGGCGTCCATCGCGGTCAGGCCTTCCTTGAGCTGGCCGGTGACGTTGGAGACGATGTGCATGACGTTGGAATAGCGCTCGATCACCATCTTCTCGGTGAGCTTGACCGAGCCGGTGCTGGCGACCCGACCGACGTCGTTGCGCCCCAGATCGATCAGCATCAGGTGCTCGGCGACTTCCTTGGCGTCCGCCAGCAGATCATGTTCGAGGGCCAGATCGGCCTCCTCGTTGGCCCCGCGCGGGCGGGTGCCGGCGATGGGGCGCACCGTGACCAGGCCGTCCTCCAGGCGCACCAGCACTTCCGGCGAACTGCCGACCACATGGAAGTCGCCGAAATTGAAGAAGTACATGTAGGGCGTCGGGTTGATGCAACGCAGCGCCCGGTACAGATCGATAGGGGCGGCCTTGAACGGGATCGACATGCGCTGGGAAATCACCACCTGCATGCAGTCGCCGGCGAGGATGTATTCCTTGATCGCGCTGACCGAGCGCTCGTAGTCGTCGCGGCTGAAGCTGGAGCGGAATACCGGCTCGGCGCCGGGCGGGGCATTCAGGTCGACGCCCAGGCGCGGGATGATGGGCTGGCGCAGCTTGCGCAGGATCTCCTGCAGGCGCGCCTGGCCCTGTTCCAGCGCGCCCTCCTCGGCCGGGTCGGCGAGGACGATGGCGTGCATCTTGCCGGCCAGGTTGTCGAACACCACCACGGCGTCGGACACCATCAGCAGGATATCCGGGGTGCCCAGCGGGTCGGGATGGCTTGCGGCCGCCAGCTTCGCCTCGACGTAACGCACGCTGTCGTAACCGAAGTAACCGACCAGGCCGCCATTGAAGCGCGGCAGCCCGGACAGGGTCGGCACCCGGTAGCGCGCCTGGAACTGCTCGACGAAGGCCAGCGGGTCGGCGCACTCGTGGCGCTCCACCTCGACGCCATCGACGCTGATGCTCACGCGGTGGCCATAGGCGCGCAGCACGGTGCGCGCCGGCAGGCCGATAATCGAGTAACGGCCCCATTTCTCGCCGCCCTGGACCGACTCCAGCAGGTAGCTGTTGGCCTCATCGGCCAGCTTCAGGTAGATCGACAACGGGGTGTCGAAGTCGACCAGGGTTTCATGGGCAAGCGGAATGCGGTTATAGCCGGCAGCGGCTAAACGCAGGAATTCTTCGCGGGTCATATCAGCCTCGTGGCTTGAGGGTAAACGGTCGTGTGCAAACGCGCCGACTAAGCGGCCAAGATCAGGTCAGAGGCGCCAGCGCCAACGGGCCAGGGCCTTGATGATTTTCATACCGGTTCTTGCGGACCAGCGCGTGCAGGTAACCACCACGGAGCTCTCTTGGGCAGGATTAAAGTCTGGCAACACTAGCGCAGCCGCCAGACCTAAGCAACCCGCCCCGCAACCAGCAGCTGGCGCAAATCATCCAGCACCCGCAGCGGGCCCTCTTCGGCGATCGGTCGACCGTGGTTGTAGCCGTAACTCAGCGCCACACAAGGCACACCGGCCGCCTTGGCCGCCAGCACGTCATTGCGCGAATCGCCGATGAACAGCGCCTGCCGCGCCTCGACCCGGGCCAGCTGCAGCACATGCAGCAGCGCGGCCGGGTCGGGCTTCTGCTGCGGCAGGGTGTCACCGCCGATGATCCAGCGGAAATAGCTGCCCAGGCCCTTGGCATCCAGCAGCGGCGCGACGAAACGCTCCGGCTTGTTGGTGATGATCGCCAGCTCGACCCGTTGCGCGCGCAGCCAGTCGAGGGTTGCCAGCACGCCCGGATAAACCCGGGTCAGGCTGTGGTCATCGGCATAGGCCTGCATGAACAGTTCGAGCGCCTGCTCGGCGTCGGCCGCGTCGATATGCTCGTGCTGCAGACCGCCGGCCAGGGCGCGGCGCACCAGCACCCGCGCGCCATTGCCGACCCAGTCGCGCACCCGCTCGATCCCGGCCGCCGGCTGGCCGAGCTGGAGCAGGCTCTTGTCCACCGCCGCGGCCAGGTCCGGCACCGAATCGACCAGGGTGCCGTCCAGGTCGAACATCACCAGGCGCGGCAACTCGCCCTGAAACAGTTCATGCAGCATGCTCACCCGCGCACCTGGGCCAGCTCGGCCCGCATGGCGTCGATCACGCCTTTATAGTCCGGCTGGCCGAAGATCGCCGAGCCGGCGACGAAGGTGTCGGCACCAGCGGCCGCGATCTCGCGGATATTCTGCACATTGACCCCACCGTCGATTTCCAGGCGGATATCGCGGCCGCTGGCGTCGATCAGGGCGCGGGCCTCCTTGAGTTTTTCCAGGGTATGGGGGATGAACTTCTGCCCGCCGAAGCCCGGGTTGACGCTCATCAGCAGGATCATGTCGACCTTGTCCAGCACATGCTTGAGCACCTCCAGCGGGGTGGCCGGGTTGAACACCAGGCCGGCCTTGGCCCCGCCCGCCTTGATCAGCTGCAGGGAGCGGTCGACATGCTCGCTGGCCTCCGGGTGGAAGGTGATGTAGCTGGCGCCGGCCTCGATGAAGTCGCCGATGATCCGATCCA
>RCUJ01000681.1_pt1 | contig 19392 bp, 12 predicted proteins | sample 2166321 | NCBI WGS metagenome assembly RCUJ01 (sample SAMN09932808, study PRJNA488358) | compost metagenome | feature: garden; material: soil; isolation source: compost soil in an enriched community after 118 h of incubation | place: Germany: Experimental Botanical Garden Goettingen | collected... | reverse complement strand
ATTCTTTTTAGTCCACATCCAGATGATGATGTGATTTCTATGGGAGGAACTTTTTCGAAATTGATTAAACAAGGACACGATGTTCATGTGGTATATCAAACATCAGGAAACATTGCTGTAACAGATGATGAGGCTTTAAAGTTTGCCGAAGTTTGCAATGATTTTGTGGGTGATGATCAAACTAAAATTAATTTCCAGTCAGTTATCGATTTTTTAAATAATAAAACCGAAAACGAGATAGACTCATTAGAAGTTCGAAAATTAAAAGGATTAATCAGAAGACGCGAATCTTACGCTGCTACGAGATATATCGGATTAAAAGACGAAAACACACACTTTTTAGATCTTCCTTTTTATGAAACCGGGCAAGTAAAGAAAAACCCGATGGGAGCGGAAGACATTGCAATTGTAGCCGATATTATCGCAAAAATAAAACCACATCAAGTTTTTGCTGCCGGTGATTTGGCCGATCCGCATGGAACGCATGAAGTTTGTTTGAATGCCATTTTTGCAGCCATGAAACAATTGAAATCGCAACCTTACATGAACGATTGTTGGTTATGGTTGTACCGCGGTGCTTGGCATGAGTGGGATATCCATGAAATTGATATGGCTGTACCATTAAGCCCGGATGAGGTATTGCTAAAAAGACATGCCATTTTATTCCACCAATCGCAAAAGGACAGAGTAATGTTCCAAGGGAATGACTCCAGAGAATTTTGGGTAAGAGCCGAAGACCGTAATAAGAATACGGCAAAATTATACGATGATTTAGGCTTGGCCGAATACGAAGCTATTGAAGCTTTTAAACGCTTTAATTATTAAAAAATAAAGTTTCTTAGAAACTGAGGTTTTGGATGTTTATTGTTCAAAACCTTAGATTCTTAGTGCCAAAAATTAAAAAAATGAAATATATTTTAATCCTTTTATTAACTGGTTTTTTTGCCAATGCCCAAATGAAAAAAGAGTCATTGGATTTGATGCCATGGCCTCAGAATATTAGTTTGACCAATGCTGTTTTTACCTTAAATAAGAATTTTAAAGTAAACATTACAGGAGAACCAAATTCTCGAATTTTTGTTGGAGCCACCAATTTTTTACGAAGATTAGACGGTAGAACCGGACTTTTTTTTGAACAAGGTTTTTTGACTAAAGTCAATGAATTTCCTGCAGCGCAATTACAGATCAATTGCGTTCGTAATGGAAAAATAGGGCTGTACGAGGACGAAAGCTATCAGCTTGAAATTCAGTCGGGGAAGATTGTAATTAATGCAACTTCAGATATCGGGGCCCTTCATGGCTTAGAAACTTTGCTGCAAATGCTGAAAAATGACAGTAAGTCGTTTTATTTTCCAACAGTGATGATTACAGATTATCCTCGTTTTACATGGAGAGGTCTGATGATTGATGTAGCCAGACATTTTCAGCCTGTTGATGTTATCAAGAGAAATCTTGATGCGATGGCGGCCATGAAAATGAATGTTTTGCACTGGCATTTAGTCGATGATCAGGGATGGAGAATTGAAATGAAGAAACACCCAAAATTTACTCAGTTGGCTTCGGATGGATTGTATTATACCCAGGAAGAAATTAAAAATATTGTGAAATATGCCGATGAAAGAGGGATTATGGTGATTCCTGAAATTGATGTTCCGGGCCATGCCTCGGCGATATTAACGGCTTATCCTGAAATTGGAAGTAAGGTGGTGCATTTGAAATCGAATTCAATAGAAAGCGGTGCTCAGGCTTCTGGATTAGTATCTTATTCTGTTGAAAGAAATTCGGGGATTTTTACACCTACTTTAGATCCCTCAAATCCTAAGACCTATCAATTATTGAGCGAAGTCTTTGATGAGGTTTGTCCTTTGTTTACAGGAAATTATTTCCATATTGGTGGTGATGAGAATGAAGGGAAAGATTGGGATTCCAATCCTAAAATTCAGGAGTTCATGAAAAAGAATAAATTGGCAAACAATCATGAATTGCAAACGTATTTTACCATGCAATTGATTCCGATGTTAAAGAAACATAAGAAAGAATTAATGGGATGGGAAGAAATTATGACAAAAAACATGTCAAAAGAGGCTATCATTCATTCTTGGAAAGGACCAAATGAAGGAGTGATTTCAGGAGGATCCTTGTTGGCAGCAGCAAAGAACGGATACAAGACTGTTTTGTCTAATGGATATTATATTGACCTGATGCAAAGTGTCGCTGATCATTATGCAAACGATCCATTGCCAAAAGGTACGGTCATGACAGATGCGGAAAAAGCCAGAATTTTGGGTGGAGAAGCGACAATGTGGAGCGAATTAGCAACATCGATGAATATTGATTCCAGAATTTGGCCAAGAACAGCTGCAATTGCCGAAAGATTGTGGTCTAATGAAGATGTTACCGATTTGAAAAGCTTACGCAAAAGATTGGAAACAGTATCTTTTAGATTAGAAGAACTGGGAATTACACATTGGAGAAACAAAGAAGTGATTTTAAGAAATATCAGCAACAATCAAAAAACAGATGCGCTAAATGATTTTTCAAATGTTTGTGAACCATTGAAAATATATTCACGCAATAGTGGCGGCACTGAATACCAAACGTATTCTCCATTCACGCTATTCGCAGACGCCTGTACTCCGGATGCACATGACGCTATCGCTTTTGAAGAAGTAGTAAATCTTTATTTAGAAAATAAAAGCCCGGAGAATCAAATATTGGTAACTGATTTTCTGAAAAAATGGGTTGATATGAATACAAAACTGATTGGTTTGAGTGCCAATGCACCTTTGATGCAACCTTTTTTGCCCCTTTCAAAAAGCTTAAGCGATGTATCCCAACAACTTTTATTGGTTATAGAAAAAAAACAATCGGTAGATGCAACGCTGTTGAAGGATTTAGTGGAACAATGTAATTCAAAAAAATACGCCGATGTTGAGTTGGCAGTTTATACTAGTTTGAAAAAATTACTGTAAGCAAAAGCATTCAGAATAAAAAGGATTTGTTGAAATTGAGTTTGGTTATTTATATTTTGATTTAGTTTTATTTTGAATAAATATTAATTTCTTTTTAATTTAGTTAAGGGTTTGTTTTAAAGAGGATGATAATATTATAAGCCTGGCAATTAGTGTCAGGCTTTTTTTGTTTACTGTTTTATTGTTGAACCCAGATTTCTAATGCGGAATATGGGTTAAAGCAAATGGGTTCAGATAAATGTGTTTGTTGGGATATAAAAAAACCAGTATTTTTTTGTACTTTTGCAAAAAATTTATAAAAACTATTCATGTTAACAGTTAATAATTTATCAGTTCAGTTTGGCAAACGAATTTTGTTTGACGAAGTAAATACCACCTTCACACACGGTAATATTTATGGAGTAATTGGAGCCAATGGCGCTGGAAAATCTACTTTTTTAAAAATAATTTCAGGTGATATGGATCCTACTTCGGGACATATTCATTTGGAGCCAGGAAAACGTATGTCGGTTTTAAACCAAAACCACAATATGTTTGATGAGCATACCGTATTGGAAACCGTAATAATGGGGAACAAAAATTTGTATGCTATCAAAAAAGAAATGGATGAACTCTATCTTGACTATAACGATAAAAATGCGGATAGAATAGGGGAGTTACAAGTGCAATTCGAGGAAATGAACGGCTGGAATGCCGATTCTGATGCGGCTGCGATGTTATCAAACTTAGGAATCACAGAAGACAATCATTATACTTTAATGGGTGATCTTGAGGGTAAAATTAAAGTTCGTGTGCTTTTGGCGCAAGCCCTTTTTGGAAATCCTGATTTGTTGATTATGGATGAGCCTACCAACGATTTGGATTTTGAAACCATCGCATGGTTAGAGAATTTCTTAGCCAATTATGAGAATACAGTAATTGTTGTTTCTCACGACAGACACTTTTTAGACTCTGTTTGTACGCATATTTCGGATATTGATTTCGGAAAAATAAACCATTATTCAGGGAATTATACTTTCTGGTATGAATCAAGCCAGTTAGCGGCAAAACAACGTGCGCAACAAAACAAGAAAGCTGAAGAAAAGAAACAAGAATTAGAAGAATTTATTCGTCGTTTTTCTGCGAATGTGGCCAAATCAAAACAGGCTACTTCCCGTAAAAAAATGATCAGTAAATTAAATATATCTGAAATCAAACCATCAAGCCGTCGTTATCCTGCTATTATTTTTGATCAGGATCGTGAAGCCGGTGATCAGATTTTGAATGTTCAGAATTTAAGCGCTTCTATTGACGGAGAAACTCTATTTAAAGGAGTAGATTTGAATATGGCCAAAGGCGATAAAATTGTACTTTTTTCAAAAGATTCACGTGCAACAACCGCTTTTTATGAGATTCTAAACGGAAATCAAAAAGCAGATTCAGGTACTTTTGACTGGGGTATTACCACCAATCAGGCGTATTTGCCTGCAGAGAATCATTCCTTTTTTGAAAACGATTTAACTCTGGTAGATTGGTTACGCCAATATGCAAAAACAGAAGAAGAGCGTGATGAGGTATTTATTAGAGGTTTCCTTGGGAAAATGATTTTCTCTGGTGAAGAGGCTTTAAAAACAAGTCGTGTATTATCTGGAGGAGAAAAAGTACGTTGTATGTTGTCGAGAATGATGATGGAGCGCGCTAATATCCTGATGCTGGACGAACCAACGAATCACTTGGATTTGGAGTCGATCACTGCTTTCAATAATTCATTGAAGAACTTCAAAGGTTCTGTGATTTTTACTACTCATGATCATGAGTTTGCTCAAACTGTTGGTAACCGTGTGGTAGAATTAACGCCAAATGGGGCTATCGACCGTTACATGACTTTTGATGAGTATTTAGACGATGAGAAAGTTCAGGAATTAAGAACTAAAATGTATTCTTAAAACACGAAATAATAGATAAAAAAGAAAGGCTGTCAATTTTTTTGACAGCCTTTCTTTTTATGTTTCGTTATGGTTTGCTTAATTACATTCTAAACCGGCAACAGAAGGAGCAATTTCTAATCCGTTCGAATCCTTAATAGACCAACTTCCAGTAATTATGCCACCTGAATTTGTTGAATTCCAAGTGATTTTTATGGTTACTTCTGAGCATTTTGCAATGCCTCCTTCAACTTTTATTACTCGATTTGAACTTCCTCCAGGAGTAAGTTGTCCCTTTGTAATATTAGTGCCTCCGGTAACAGTTATATCGGCATCATCGCCCGTAAAATTTGTCAATCCACCTTGTATTTTGAAAGAGGATATATCTTTATCTGATTTGAATGTAAAAACGGCTTCACGAGCTGTGCCACATGAAATTGCTTCTCCAGTAAAAGAAGTTTCGCATTCTGGACATAATCCAAAAAGATTATAGGCAACGTCAAATTCTGCTGGATTTCCAACTTTTGTCACTTTTAATTCGAAACTTTTAAGATCACAGGCTTTCCATCCTGATGCTAATGGAATCGTGTAAGTACCCCATGTATTTGCCGCAACAGCACCGCCTGTCCATGATGAAACACCATCTATTACTAAATCACTCCATCCTTCCGTACTTTTTACTTTTAAAACGAAATCAGTTGCCGTATTGTAATAGACAATATCTACTGTTTTACTGAATTTTTTGCCATCAGAGCCTCCCCAATAAACAATTTTTTGATCAGTTGTCTCAAAATAAGGGCCTTCAGCTTTGATACAGTCAATACTACAATCCCCGCTTGGAACTGAAGTTGGAGCCGCTACAGCAGTTGACTCGGTCTTTAAAGTTTGTTCTGATTTTTTATTGGTGGTTGTGTCATTTGTAAGCGTCGATAATTCCTCATTTTGACAGGAATACATAATACTAAAAAATACAAGTAGGTAAGAAGCTTTTAATAAAAATCTAGATTTTAAGGCAAGTTTTTCCATAATTTTTTTGTTTTTAAAGTTAAATATTATGTTAAATTATAATAAAAAATACTACAAAAAAATATATTTAAACTTATTCTATGAACGAATAAAAATAACGTTTAACGACATCTGATATTTCTAATTTGTAATCTATTTAATACATTTATTTTTATTTAGTTTCCTGGTTTACAGTTAGAAAAAAATTTTTTTAATTCCCAAATTAAAGGCCTGTCGAACATGGTTTTTATAAAAAAATACATACTTTTGGAATTCACTGTTTTTTAGTTAAAATCCCACAATTTAAGATGAACGTTTCTGCTTTTAATTTAAAATCTCCTCGAATAGAGGTTGTTGATGCTTTGCGCGGTTTTGCTATTATGTCAATCATGTTGTTACATAATATTGAGCATTTTGATTACTATTTTTTCCCGGAATCATTCCCGGATTGGTTGAAAGCAACAGATAAAGTGATTTGGGATACTTTGTTTTTCTTATTTGGAGGTAAATCCTATGCAATTTTTGCACTCCTTTTCGGATTCAGTTTTTACATTCAAAATGATAATCAGGAGAAGAAAGGAAATGATTTTAGAGGGCGTTTTTTTTGGCGTCTGATACTTTTATTTGGTTTTGGTTTTATAAATACACTATTTTACGAAGGTGATATTTTAATGTTTTACGCTGTGCTCGGACTTGTATTAATTCCAGTTTGCAAATGGAGTAACAAAGCCGTTTTTATTGCAGCTGTATTCTTGATGTTACAGCCTTTGGAATGGACAAAATACATTTACACGCTTTTTAATCCTGAATACATACCAAAACCCAATATGTCTGATTTTTATTTCGGTAAAATGGGGGAGTATTTGAACAGTAATTCATTTATAGATTACGCTATAGGTAATCTGCAGATTGGGAAGATGGCCGCGATGTTTTGGTCATGGGAAAATGGTCGTTTTTTTCAGGCACCGGCCTTGTTCATGTTTGGAATGTTGTTAGGGCGAAAGCAACTTTTTGTAACCACCGCGTCGACGATTAATTTTTGGACAAAAGCTTTATGGTATGCCATACTTTTATTTGTTCCATTATTCATCTTAAAAACATATTTGCCGGATATTGTTTCCAGAAAAGCCGAATTAGACAGACTTTCTGTTATTATCACTTCCTGGTCCAATGTTTCTTTTATGATGGTATTGGTTGCTTCATTTATAAAATTATATCAAAATGAAACTGTACATCAGGTGTTTGTTAAATTGATTCCTTTTGGGAAAATGAGTTTGACGAATTACATCATGCAATCAATAGTTGGGGCATTCATTTATTATAAATATGGATTAGGGCTTTACGAACATACGGGAGCAACGTATTCGTTACTAATCGGAATCACTTTGTTTTTATTGCAATTGACATTCTGTACCTGGTGGCTTAAAACACACAAACAGGGACCTTTAGAAACCATTTGGCACAAAGCAACCTGGATTTCATTTGGAAAATAATAAGTGCATTTATTTTCTCGGCATATAATTAATAAATCATAAATCGGAATTTGTATATTTGCACAACCAAACACTACACTTTATTATGAGTCAAAAAGTATTACTTACTGCAAAAGAAGTTACTATCATACTGCATCGTTTGGCCTGTCAATTGATTGAAAAGCACTTAGATTTTTCAGATACTGTATTAGTTGGAATTCAACCTCGAGGAGTTTATTTGGCAGAACGTTTAAAGAAAATTTTAGAAAACGAATATCAGACACCCGAAATTACTCTGGGTTATCTTGATATAACATTTTTTAGAGATGATTTCCGCAGAACAAATAAACCATTAGAGGCAAATAGAACGAACATTAATTTCATTGTTGAAAATAAGAAAGTGGTTTTTATTGATGACGTTTTATTTACAGGAAGAAGTATTCGATCTGCATTGACAGCTATTCAATCTTTCGGAAGACCTTCTGAAATAGAACTGTTGGTTTTGATAGATAGACGTTTCAGTCGCAATCTGCCAATTCAACCTGATTACAGGGGAAGACAGGTAGACGCCATAAACGATGAGAAAGTAAAAGTAAGCTGGAAAGAAAATGATGGTGAAGATGGGGTTTATTTAATAACAAGTTAGATAATCATTATAAATCTGGCTATTTAAAAAATTAATAATCGAAAAAAGAAATGAAAGAATTAAGCGTAAATCATTTATTAGGAATAAAATACATCAACAAGAATGATATTGACCTGATTTTTGAAACTGCCGATCATTTTAAGGAAGTCATTAATCGACCAATTAAGAAAGTGCCCTCTTTACGTGATATTACGATTGCCAATATATTTTTCGAAAATAGTACCCGAACGAAACTTTCCTTTGAATTGGCCCAAAAACGTTTGTCGGCAGATGTCATGAGTTTTTCAGCTGCACAATCATCGGTCAAAAAAGGAGAAACTCTTATTGATACCGTAAATAACATACTTTCGATGAAAGTAGATATGGTAGTGATGCGTCATTCTAATCCGGGTGCCGCATATTTTTTATCAAAAAATGTGAAAGCGAGTATTGTAAATGCAGGTGACGGAGCTCATGAACATCCAACACAGGCGTTATTAGACAGTTATTCAATTCGTGAAAAACTGGGTGATGTAGCCGGTAAAAAAATAGTAATTGTTGGTGATATTTTGCATTCGAGAGTGGCATTATCCAATATATATGCTTTACAAATGCAAGGCGCCGAAGTAAAAGTATGTGGGCCAAAAACTCTGATTCCAAGGTATATAGAATCTCTTGGGGTAACGGTTGAACCGAATCTTCGCAAAGCATTAGAATGGTGTGATGTTGCTAATATGTTACGGGTACAAAATGAAAGAATGGATGTGAACTTTTTTCCTTCCACCAGAGAGTATGCACAACAATACGGAGTTGATAAAACACTACTGGATTCCCTAAATAAAGAGATTGTAATCATGCACCCCGGTCCAATTAACCGTGGGGTCGAAATCACTAGTGATGTTGCTGATTCACAGCAATCTGTGATTTTAAATCAAGTAGAGAATGGAGTTGCCATCAGAATGGCGGTTATTTATCTTTTAGCCTCAAAAATTCAATAATTTTACAGAAAACTTAGTAACTTAGCTACTTGCAACTTGTCTGCCTTTACGCAGCCTCTGAAACTTTAAAAAAATGAAAGTAGATCAAAAAGGCCACACAATTACTATTAAAGACACTCAAGGTGATTTCACCTCTTTTTTGATGAAAATAACACATCAATTTAAGACTTTTGAAAAGCACAATATCATTATAGATCTGCTGCAGTATAAAAATTTATCTTTAAATGAGATAAAATTATTTTTACCATTATCCAAACAACAAAAAAAAGCCAAAAAATCTTTTGTTATCGTTGTTTCAGAGTTTGATTATAATGCTGTTCCCGAAAAACTGACCGTTGTTCCTTCTTTATTAGAAGCCCATGACATTATTGAAATGGAAGAGATTGAAAGGGATTTGGGATTTTAGTTTTGATAATTATTTTTACCGAAACTAAGTATTTAAATTTTAGTTAAACGCTTAACCGATTTAACAAATAACCGAATAAACTTAAATTTGAAACTAACCATCCTAGGTTGCTATGCGGCAACTCCTCGAACCTTCACGAATCCCACGTCTCAGTTATTGGAAATTAGAAACCGACTTTTTCTGATTGATTGCGGTGAAGGAACCCAGGTGCAATTGCGTAAAAATAAAATCAGATTCTCTAAAATCAATCATATTTTTATTTCGCATTTGCATGGAGACCATTTTTTTGGATTGGTAGGTCTAATATCTACTTTTACTTTACTGAACAGGACAACCGATTTACATATTTACGGACCGAAAGGCATCAAAGAAATTATAAAACTTCAATTGCGCCTCTCAAATTCCTGGACAAATTACGGATTGTTTTTTCATGAACTGCAATCAAATGAGAGTGAAGTAATTTTTGAAGATGAAAAGGTTTTGGTGAAAACCATACCATTAAAACATCGTATTTATACGAACGGTTTTTTGTTCCGAGAAAAAGTGGGAGAGAGGAAGCTTAATTTGGATGCTGTTCAGAATTATGAAATTGAAACCTGTTATTATCAGAAAATAAAAAACGGGAAAGACATCACTTTAGATGACGGAAGACTTATTGAGAATGAGAAGTTGACGTTTGACCCTGTTCCGGTTAAAAGTTATGCTTTTTGTTCGGATACTGCTTATAATGAAATGATGATTCCTATTATTGAAAATGTAGATGTTTTGTACCATGAAGCTACTTTCTTGCAGTCAGAAGAAGGTTTAGCTGAAAAGACTTTACATTCAACAGCAATGGATGCTGCTAAAATAGCTTTGAAAGCAAATGCAAAACAGCTCATTTTAGGACATTATTCTACACGTTACGAGAGTTTGGAGCTTTTTAAAGAAGAAGCCTCGCAAATATTCCCGAATGTGCTTTTGGGAGATGATGGAGCAACATTTGATTTATAATTGAAAAGTATATTGGCAATATCTTAGAATGGATAAATAAATTGAAAATTGGTATTTTGGAAATACCCTTTATAAAAAGCATTAAAAATGAAAGATTTAAGTAATTACAGGAAATCGTATGAAAAAAGCGAATTATTGGAATCTAATATTCCGGAGGATCCGATAAATCTTTTTAACAGATGGTTTCATGAAGTAGAAGATTTTGGTGGCAACGAGGAAGTTAATGCCATGACTGTTGCGACTATTGGTTTAGACGGATTCCCAAAGTCCAGGGTGGTGTTGTTGAAAAAGTTTAATGAAGAAGGATTTATTTTCTATACCAATTATAATTCGGAAAAAGGGAAGGCTATAGCTGCGAATCCGAATGTTTGTCTTTCTTTCTTCTGGCCAAGTATGGAGCGTCAGGTTATCATAAAAGGTACAGCACAAAAAACTGCTGAAAACACTTCCGACGGTTACTTTGATTCCAGACCCGATGGAAGTAAATTAGGAGCGATAGTATCCAATCAAAGCGAAGTAATACCTTCGAGGGATTATTTAGAGGAAAATTTAAAACAATTAGAAGTAGATTACGAGGGCATCGTAATCCCCAGACCTAAACATTGGGGCGGTTTTTTGGTAGTTCCTTTTGAAGTTGAATTTTGGCAAGGAAGACCAAACAGGCTGCATGACAGAATACGCTACACGAGCCAGGAAGATTACTCTTGGAAAATTGACAGATTATCTCCATAACATATAAATGAAAATACAAATAATTCGTAACTAATTTATTGATAATATTTTACGTTATTATAACGCCTTTTAATGATGAAACAACCTCTATTTTTAATAATACGAGGTTGTTTTTTTTTAAATTAAGATGACGTTTTCTTTCCAATTTCCTAAAACAGATTTTTTGTATTTGGCACAATAGTCCGTTAGTTTTGCCTGCTGTGATACAGAAGGGTTCCGGCACAGTCAAATGTGATATTGTTTTTCATAACAAAATGTAAAAACAATAGTGTTAAGTTTAATAAAGTAAGAAAAATATATGTTTTTTGAAAAAAATATGCATTTCATCGATATTATTTGGTATTTAAGCGGCGTTTTATGTAAATTCACAATAGAATAAAACAAAAAAATAATTGTAAATAGATTTAAAGAGTTTGCCCCACAATCTACTTTAAACTTAGCCATCTAATATATGAAATCAGTATTATTACGTGCATTTTTGCTTGTGACAGCAGTATGTACATTAGCTTCCTGTTCTTCTGAAGATTCAGAATCTGTAGTACCGGAAGCGTCTACTTCTAAAGTGACAAATTTCAGTTACAACGCATCCGAAGTAGAGGCAATGGATTTGATAAATGCATACAGAGTAAGTATAGGATTGAATGCTTTAGAAAAAATAAATCATATTTCCTTTAAGTCTGAAGAGCATGATAATTATATGATCGCAAACAATGTTGTCAATCATAATGATTTTGTGTCACGTTCAGAAAATATTATAAAAGTATTGGGAGCCAAGACCGTAAGCGAAAATATTGCTTATAATTATAGTACTTCTCAGGCCGCTTTAGAAGCTTGGTTGGCTAGTCCTGGTCATAAAGTAGTGATTGAAGGTGATTTTACACATTTTGGAATCGCAATAAGAGAAAATCCAGTTAATGGTAAAAAGTATTACACAAATATATTTGCCAAAATATAATTAAGTTTTTGTTTCTTTAGAATTAAAAGGCTGCCTTCCCCCCAAAAGGCAGCCTTTTATTTTTAAGGAACTCTTTAGTTTACAAAATTTACGTGTCTGCAAGAGTAGTTGGAAGTTAAATTGGTGAGGGTATTTGTTTGCAATAGAAAACGTTTTGGAATCAATTGGGTTGAATCAAAATGCAATTGTAAAAAGAAGCTTTTTGTCTATCTCAAACTTAGAGTAAATAATTAAATAAGTTAATTCGTATTTTTTATATTAAAATATGCATTTTGTCGATATTATTTGTTATTTAAACGATTACTCTTCTATATTTGTCATAGAAATAGAACTAAAAAAGTATTATAAATAAATTTAAAGAGTTTGCCCCACAATCTACTTTAAACTTGATTTTTTGAGTGATGGAATTACGATTATTTCGTGCATTATAACTCCTTTGAAAACTAGGTTAAATAGTTACAAAAAAAGCTAATTAAAGCTGATTCGGAGTGTTTTTATATCCCTCTATATAAGAAGATCTCGTAACGGTAAAAGATATTACAAAAATATATTTGCCAAAATATAATTAAGTTTTTGTTTCGCTAGAACTAAAAGGCTGCCTTTCCCCCAAAAGGCAGCCTTTTATTGTTTTTAAGATTACTTTGATGTACATAATTCATTTATCTGAAAAATTAGTGGCGGTTAAATCGTTGAGGCTTATTTGTTTGCAGCATAGACTATTTTGGAATTAATCGCATTGGATTTAAATCCAATTGTTAAATCAGCTTCCTTACCAATTTTAGGTATAAAACGAATATAAAAGTAAGTTAAATAGTATTATTTTTATTAAAATATGCATTTCATCGATATTATTTGGTGTTTAATCGATAATTCGATTACATTTACAATAGAAATAAAACTAAAAAATGAATTGTAAATAGATTTAAAGAGTTTGCCCCACAATCTACTTTAAACTTAATCTTCTAATTTATGAAATTACTATTATTTCGTGCATTATTGCTCGTGTTAGCAGTAGGTACATTGGCTTCTTGCTCGGCTGAAGATTCAGAATCTGCATTACCGGAAACGTCTACTTCTAAAGTGACAAACTTCAGTTACAACGCCTCCGAAGTAGAGGCAATGGATTTGATAAATGCCTATCGAGTAAGTATAGGATTGAATGCTTTAGAAAAAATAAATCATATTTCCTTTAAGTCTGAAGAGCATGATAATTATATGATCGCAAACAATGTTGTCAATCATAATGATTTTGTGTCACGTTCAGAAAATATTATAAAAGTATTGGGAGCCAAGACCGTAAGCGAAAATATTGCTTATAATTATAGTACTTCTCAGGCCGCTTTAGAAGCTTGGTTGGCTAGTCCTGGTCATAAAGTAGTGATTGAAGGTGATTTTACACATTTTGGAATCGCAATAAGAGAAAATCCGGTTAACGGAAAAAAATATTACACTAATATTTTTGCCAAAATTTAAGTGAGTTTTTGTTTTTTTTTATGAATTAAAAGGCTGCCCATGGGCAGCCTTTTAAATATTTGTTGTTTTTGAAATGTCTTACATTGCAGGCTATAAAGCTGAAATGATAAACTCACTTCGTCTGTTTTGTTGGTGTTCTTCTTCTGAACATTTTACACCATCAGAGCATTGGTTTACTAGCTGTGTTTCTCCATAACCTTTACCAGTTAATCTACTTGAATCAACACCATTTTTGATCAGCCAGTTAATAGTCGCTTTGGCTCTTCTGTCAGATAACCTTTCATTGTATGCATGCGTTTGTCTGCTATCTGTATGGGAACGAATATCAAGTTTCATCGTTGGGTTTTGTTTGAGAACATCTAATATTTTTTCTAAATCAAATGCGGCTTCTCTTCTGATATTGGATTTATCCAAATCAAAGTAAATCATTTTAATGCCAAAACATTTACCTAAATCATCTCCAACAGCTACTTTACACGCTGCTTTTTCTAACACTATTGGTAAGTTTGTTCTTCCGTTTGTTTTGACAATAGCTATTTTTTCTTCTTTAGTCGTATATTCTGGTTTTTCGGCTCTTACATTATAAGTTTTGCCACATTCAACAGGAAAAGAATAATTTCCGTCTTTATCTGAGAAGGTAGACTTAATATTGTTGAACTGACTATCAAATAAAGTGACTTTAGTTTCAGGAAGTATTTGTGAAGTTTCTAAGTCGGTTACGGTACCATATAATTCCTGCTCACAGATTAATTTTCTTGTTTCTAAGAATTTGTAAATATCATCATATCCCTGACCACCATCTCTATTGGATGTAAAAAAACCTCTTCTTGATTTCGTATCAATTAGATAAGCAAAATCATCTTTTGGTGAATTAGCATCAGATCCAATATTCTGTACATCGCCATATGTATTGTCAGAACTTATTTTTGACATAAAAATATCTAATCCTCCAAGACCAGGATGACCATCAGATGCAAAATAAAGTTCATTTTCATTAGTTACATACGGGAACGTTTCTTTACCTTCTGTATTTATGGTATTTCCTAAATTTTCTGGTGTCCCGAAAGTACCGTCGTAATTTATTTTTACTTTGAACAAATCAGATTGACCTAATGTGCCCGGCATATCAGAAGCAAAGTACAATGTTCCTTCATCGGCGCTAAGAGCTGGATGGCCCGTACTATAGTTGTCACTGTTAAAAGGAAGTTCCGTAATGTTTGTCCATTTGTTATCTTCAAAAGTGGCTTTGTATATTTTTATTAAAGTAATTTTGCTCTCATTTTTTCCTTTTTTTCCGTCTAGATAATTGTTTCTCGTGAAATACATTGTTTTTCCATCTTTTGTAAAAGCTGGAGTAGATTCATGAAATTTTGAATTGATGTTTTTATCGAATTTTTTAGGAGCCATAGGAGTCATTTCTTCTCCCAAATCGGATACATATAAGTTTGTGAAATATTGATTAGTCCACTGGTGTTTTCTTTGTCCAAGACTTCCTGTATCTCTTGCAGATGTAAAAATGACTTTGTCTAAGTAAATAGCGGTACCATAATCAGAATATTTAGAATTGATTCCTGCATTTTCTATATTGTATCTGCCAGAATTCTCTTTTATAGCATCTAAATAATTGCTGTTCTTTTTATAGAGTTTAGCTCTGGTGTCATTTCCTGATTTTTCATTAAATTTTGCAAGCATTTCGTCAGCTTTGCTGGTTTCACCTATAGCTTTTAATGAATGGGAGTAGCGATAAATATATTCGGGTTGTTGCTCCGGATTCATTGCAAATAATTCTCCATACCATTTAGCCGATTTTTCAAAATCAGAATTGAAATAGTATGAGTTGCCCAGTTTTTGGAACATATCTTCAGATTTGTATCCCTTTTCAGCGACTCTTTCATATGTTTTTATGGCATCGATATAAGCATAGCTGTCGTATTTTTTATCTGCAGCAGCAATCTTAGCTTTTTGTGAATATCCGTTAAATGAAAAAACACTTACTATTGTTACGCAAAGGAGTATATAATTTTTCATAATAATTGTTTTTAAAAGAATTTTGGGGTTGTGATTTTATCTTTGTTTTCGAATTATGGTCTCATCCTTTAAGAGAAAAAACACTTATAATTGTTTAAGAAAATGAGTATACATTTAGTCATGATAATTGCTTTTAAAAGAATCTTGGTGTTGTCATTTTACCATTATTTTTAAATATTTCATAACGTAAGAAGATCTCATGTGAACCGGAATTATAATTTTCCAGTTCAGTAGTATCCAAGTCATAACCATAGCCAATATACATGCCCTCGGAAACTTGAAACCCTGCCATAGCACTCATTGAGGCATCCCATCGATAGGCAACTCCCAATACAAATTTGTCATTGAACATAAAATTCCCTGAAATATCTAACTGAAGCGGAGCTCCTTCAACCATTTTGGTCAGTAAGGCAGGTTTGAATTTTATAGAATCTGAAAAATCAAATACGTAACCTGCAATTAAATAATAGTTTATTTTTTCTTTATAAATAGCGACATCATTGTCATCGTAATTATTTGTCTCGATAAAATTTGGTACAGAAAAACCAACATAAGCTTTATCAGAATGAAAATAGATACCGGCACCAATATTTGGTGAGAACGAATCATAATTTTGTAAAGTTGGGTCACCCGCATCTTCAGGGCTTAATTCAGACTCATCTAAGTCAAACATATTGGCAGTTGCTTTAACACCAAAAGATAGTTTCCATGTTTCTGAAGTTGGAATAGAATAGGAAATATCTGCAGATAAGGAGTTTTCTTTAGTTGGACCAATTTTATCATTTATCAGGGAAACACCTAATCCGAGATTACTTTCGTTCAGAGGAGTGTTCATAGATATTGTGTTGGTAACAGGGGCACCGTCTAATCCAACCCATTGTGTGCGATGGAGCGCGAACATACTCAACGCACCTCTTGATCCCGCATATGCTGGATTAACATTTATTGTGTTGTACATATATTGTGTAAATTGAGCATCTTGTTGCGCAAAACTTGCAATGGCTGTAAACATCAAAACGATAGAAAATAATTTTGTTTTCATAGTAGATATTTATTTTTAATTAGCTATCGAATATATTCTTTCAAAATTCCCGAAGGACAGTTTAAAGAAATATCAATTTTTGTTTATGTTTAAAAAAGGGCTTTTTATATTAAGCCTGAGGACAATTTGATGTCCTCAGACTGATTAAGTTCAGATTATTTACTAAGGTATAGATACCCGTCTTCTTTTTTGCTTATGATAGTATCATTAACATCAAGATAAGAATAATTCAAGATGTAGAAATAAGTACCTGTAGGTAAACCAGATGACTGGTTAACAGTTGATCTTCCTCTGGAAGTACCGTCAAAGTAATTGCTTTCATTATTGTAGTCTTTAGTGTCGAAAACCAATACCCCCCAACGGTTGTAAATTTCAATTGAGTTACCGGTATAACATTCGTCATTAATGTTGGCAATAACGAAGGTGTCATTTCTTCCATCTCCATTTGGTGAGAAGGCGTTGTGAACTTTTACGGTATTACAAGCTAATACTCTACAATCATCATTTACATCTATGTTTACAATTATACTTCTTGGGCAAAACTCATCAGTAATTTTATATTCAAATGAATAAGTATCAATGGCAAGACCAAATGGAGAGAAAACACTTCCGTTTAATGTGACAGAATTATTTAGGGAAGTCCAAACGCCATTTGTTGGTGTTCCTGCAGCTAATTTGTCTGACAAATTCACTGTAGAAGAAGAGGCATTACATGCTTCACCGCTAACGTTAACCACGCTGTCAGCAATGGTAACATTAATGACTTGGGTAAATTCAGATATATTACCACAATTATCTGACACTTTCCATTTTCTTACTATTGAATAAGAGCTTTGAGTAGCATTAATAATATCTTCTGAAAATTCTTGTACGACTACTTCTGCATCAGCTGAACAATTGTCTGTGAATGTCACTAAGTCAGCAGAAGGGATATCGTTACAATTTGCATCGATACTGGCAATAAACGGTGTTGCAGTCGTTGGTCCTGTTTTATCTTCAACATTAATAACTTGCGAAGCAGTAGAAAAATTACCAGAAACATCAGTAGCGGTCCAAGTTCTTGTAACTGTATAGGAGCCAGGACAACTTCCGTTTACTCTTTCATCAATATAAGTCAAGGCAACTGTACTACAAGCATCAGTAGCTACCGCTTGCTCAAAATTAACTGTCTCATCACATGATATCGTTTTTGGAGCTGGTAATGCTGTGAATACTGGTTTGTTAATGTCTTGAACAGTAATTGTTAAGAAACCGGCAATACAATTATCAGGATTTAATTTTTCACATATTTGAAATATTAATTTATAGGTTCCTATAGGAAGTCCATTTGCTATATTAACAGATCCTGTTTCATCTAATGTTATACTTGAATTAATTCCTGAAATTAATTTAATAGTTACCAAATCTATTAAAGCAGGTTGGTCATTAATTGAAACGGTTAGCAATGGATTAACACTAAAACTAGTATCATCACAATTCACTGTTCTAAACAAATTAGGTGCTGAATTTGTCATTCTAGCTTCAGGAACTCCAATAGAAACTACCGCCTGATCACAGTTACCTGGGTTTGTATTTTCACAAATTTGATAGGTCAATTCATAAACTCCTTGTGGGGTTCCTGGAATAACATCTACAGAACCATCCGGATTAAGAATTAAATTATTATTAGGAGTTACCGTTGTAAGGGTTACCTCAGCAGGGTTAACAGCTACATTATTTAATGTGTCATTCGTAAATACATTAATGATATTTGGTGTACCATTGATACCATCGAAAGAAGAAGCACTATCATCTACAGCATCAATAACAGGAACGTTTACAGTAACAGTAACATTCGCTTGATCACAGTTACCTGGATTTGTATTTTCACAAATTTGATAAGTTAGTGTGTAATTTCCAGCTGGTGTTCCTGCGGCCACAACCACATCAGTGCCGTTTAAGGTAATTCCGGGATGAGTTGAGCTTATGGTGCTAATGGTAACATCTTGTGGATTTACTGTTGTACAATTTAATAGGTCATTAGTCAATACATTACTGAAAGCGATTCCTCCAGTATAACTATTGATAGGTGCTCCGGCATCATCGTTGGCTACAATAAAGTTAGTTACTGTTAGTTTAGCTTCACAAGTTACCTTATTGCCACAATCATCTTCTGCTGTGATAATTACAGTTGTTGTTCCGGAAGTTACTACTGAACCGGCAGCAGGACTTTGTGTAATAATTAAAGAGGTAGTTGGCGTACAATTATCACTCACTTGTATAGTAGAAGTAAAGTCAGGCACTATAGCTTCACAGCTTGAATTTGAAGCAACTGTTTGGTTTGGTGCGCAAGTTTCTACTACAGGGGCCGTGGTATCTTCTATGGTGATAACTTGAGTAAATACAGCAGAAGTATTACCGCAAGCATCGCTTACTGTCCAAGTATTGGTGTAGGTTCCAGCATTGGCACAACCTTCAGAGGCTATAAATGCACCAGCTACTTTAACAATGTTGCTTACATCTGCATCACATAAATCGGCAGCAACAGGGAAGGCAGCTTGAGCAGTTGCTAAAGCGGCAGCATCACTACATTCAACAGTGGTGTTTAAAGCAGTAGCCTCAGTTGTCCAGGCCGGAGCAGTGGTGTCTATGATGGTAATTACTTGCGTAAATACCACTGAAGGATTACCACAATCGTCGTTTACGGTCCAGGTATTGGTATAAGTTCCGGCATTGCCACAACCTTCAGAGGCTACAAATGAACCAGCAACTTTAACAATGTTGCTTACATCTGCATCACATAAATCG
>RCUJ01000679.1_pt1 | contig 19395 bp, 17 predicted proteins | sample 2166321 | NCBI WGS metagenome assembly RCUJ01 (sample SAMN09932808, study PRJNA488358) | compost metagenome | feature: garden; material: soil; isolation source: compost soil in an enriched community after 118 h of incubation | place: Germany: Experimental Botanical Garden Goettingen | collected... | reverse complement strand
CCGTGTTCGGCCCGCAGGTGGTGGAAACCGCGCACGCCATCAGTGCATCGCGCACCTTGGGGCGTTCGCATCCCTTCTACCTGATGGAACCGCCTGGCGGCGCGTTGCGGGGGGCGATGCCGCCGCCCGACGACGCGGCCTGATCCCTTCCCGCATGCCGTTTTTCGGTGCGACATCCGCACCATGGCAGGGCGCGTTCTTCCTTAATTCCTACTAAATAACTCAACTATATGTCGGGCCTCTAGGGGGAACTCCCTAATTGGCTGCCCGGGTTTTTGCTTGCTAATCTATTTACGCCACGATCGTATCGCATAGCGATTCGATTGAATCTAAATAGAGCAACGTCGCGATATCGCCGACGGGGCATGCCCAGGAGCCGCGCTGTGCCGCAGTCATCTGAAGTCAGTTTCAACCCCGTTGCCGGGTTCATGGGTTTGCCATCGGTCCGCGAGCCCGGGACGGGCCTGGCGCGCGCTTGCGTGGTCGGTATTCCGTTCGATTGCGGCACGCATCCATTCCGCGTCGGGTCGCGGCAAGGGCCCGACGCGATACGCGAGCAATCCCGCTTGCTGCGTCCCGTCGACATCTTCCGCCGCCATGGCATCGACAATCCGCCCGAGTTCCTGCGCGCCATCGACGTGGGCAACGTGGCCTGCCACCCGGGTGACCCCGACGCTTCCTATCCGCTGATCGAAGCCGGCATCGGCGCCATCCTGGATGCGGGCGCGATCCCCATCTCGATGGGGGGGGACGGCGCGGTGACGTTGCCGCAGTTGCGTGCCGTGGGCCGCCGCCATCCGGATTTCGTCGTGCTGCATTTCGATTCGCACACCGACACCTATCCCATCGCCGGCTACAACACGGCCACGACTTTCACACGAGCGGCGGAAGAAGGGCTGCTGGACGTTGCGGCCAGCTTCCACGTCGGCACCCGGGGCAGTTCCTTCATGCCCGGGGTGTTGGAGTTCGGACGCGAGGTCGGCTACACGATCGTCCCCTACGACGACTTCGATCAGGACCAGAAAGCCACGCTGGCGGACATCAAGCAGCGTATCGGCCAGCGCCCGGTCTACCTGTGCTTTGACATGGACATCTTCGATCCGTCCTGCGCGCCGGGCGTATGCACGCCGGAATGGGGCGGGCTGTCGGCCAAGGAAGGGCTGGCGCTGCTGCGCCAGTTGGCCGGCCTGAACTTCGTGGCGTTCGACGTCAACACCGTGTCGCCGCCGCAAGACGTGCAGGGGGCCACGGCCTTCCTGGCCGCTACCGTGATGCAGGAATTCTGCGCGTTGGCGGCGGTAGCGGTACAGCAGTACCCGCAAGGGCGTCCGGCCTGAGCCGTGCGTTTGCAGCATTCGTGTCTGCGCATTCATTCATCCAAGGGGAAAACGATGAAACTCAAATCCATCCTGCTGGGCCTGGCAGCCGCCGGCCTGCTTATCCAATCCGGCGCGCAGGCGCGCACGCTGGACGAAGTACGCGCCGATAAAAGCCTGGCCGTCGTCACCACCGCATCCGCGCCGCCGCACGGGTTCAAGAATCCAAAGTCGAACAAGTTGGAAGGCATCATGGTGGACGTGGCGGCCGGCGTGGCCAAGCACCTGAAGGTGTCGGACAAGCTGTCCGACGTGCCCTTTTCCGGCTTGATCCCCACGCTGACGTCCGGGCGGGCGGACGTCATGTCCGCGCCACTCTTCATCACCGAAGAACGGGCAAAGGCCATCGACTTTTCGGTGCCCGTCTACGGCTGGGGCGAAGGCGTGGTGGTCAGCGACAAGGCGACCAGAAAGTACGCCAAGTTCGAAGACATGCAGGGACAGCGGGTGGGCGTGCTGGTGGATTCGGTCCAGTTCAACATGATCAAGGACATGCCGGGCACCAAGGTCACAACCTACCAGGACTATTCGACCTTGCTGGCTGACGTGCGTGCCGGCCGCATCGACCTGGGCATCGTGGACCCGCCCAGCATCATCTACCAGATTCAGACCAAGAACATCCCGGGCGTGAAGCTGGACACCGGCTACGAGCCGCAACGCAAGTGGCAGGTGGGCATGGCCGTGCAGAAGGGCAATACCACGCTGCTCGAAGCCGTCAACCAGGCACTGGCCGAGATGAAGGCAAACGGGGAAATGGCTGCCATCGGAAAGAAGTGGGGCGTGTCCGACCTGATCAGCAAGTAAGCGCCGCAACGGCACGCATAAGGAGCACGACTTGGATCTCGCTACGCTGCGCATGTACCTGACCCCTTTGGCCGAGGGCACGGTCTGGACTTTGGCGCTGTTTTTCTGTTCGGCTTTTCTGGCGGTGGCGCTGGGCCTGGTCGTCTGCTTGTGCCGCTTGTCGCCCTCGCGCCTGCTGAGCCGCGGCGCGCGGTTCTACATTGAGGTGATCCGCGGCACGCCGCTGCTGCTGCAACTGTTCTACATCTACTACGGGCTGCCCGAGATGGGGGTGGTGATCAACGGTTTCGTGGCCGGCGTGCTGGGCCTGACCCTGAACTTCGGCGCGTACCTGGCCGAACTGTTCCGAAGCGGTATCCAGTCGGTGGACACGGGCCAGTACGAGGCGGCCCGCGCACTGGGCCTGCGCAAAGTGCAGCGGCTGCGCCGCATCGTGTTGCCGCAAGCGCTGCGCACGGTCTTCCCGGCCTTGGGCAACTACGCGCTGGTGTTGATCAAGGAGACGTCGCTGGTGGCCGTCATCAGCGTGTACGAACTGATGCGGGCGGGCGAGATGCTGGCCGGCGCGACCTTCCAGGCGCTGACGGTCTACACGATGGTGGGGGTCATCTACTTCGCCATGTGCAGCGTGCTGTCGTACCTGTTCCGGCGTTCCGAGAAGCGCTTGACGGTGCCGGGCTACTGGAGCGGCGCCGGCGAGAACCACGATATTTCCAAGGCCTGAAACGATGAACGCAACGACTGCCTCCGCCCCGATCATCACGATGCAGGGCGTCAGCAAATGGTATGGCGACTTCCAGGTGCTGAACGACCTGGCGCTGGAAGTGTCGCCCGGAGAGAAATTGATACTTTGTGGGCCGTCTGGCTCGGGGAAATCCACCACGATCCGCTTGCTGAACCGCCTGGAGGAACACCAGAAGGGCCGCATCGTGGTTGATGGCATCGAACTCAATGAAGATGTGAAGAACATCGAGCGCATCCGCGCGGAAGTCGGCATGGTGTTCCAGCACTTCAACCTGTTCCCGCATTTGACCGTGCTTGAGAATTGCACGCTGGCGCCGCTGCTGGTCAAGGGCGTGCCGGCGGACGAGGCCCGGTCGCGCGCCATGGAATATCTGGAGCGGGTGCGGATTCCACAGCACGCCGACAAGTATCCCGGCCAGCTCTCGGGCGGCCAGAAGCAGCGCGTGGCGATCGCGCGTGCCTTATGCATGCAACCCAAGATCATGTTGTTCGACGAACCCACCTCGGCGCTGGATCCCGAGATGGTCAAGGAAGTGCTGGACACCATGGTCGCGCTGGCCAAAGACGGCATGACGATGGTTTGCGTCACGCATGAAATGGGATTCGCGCGGGAAGTGGGCGACCGGGTGGTATTCATGGACCAGGGAGCCATCGTGGAGGCCGACACGCCGGAGAACTTCTTCAATGCGCCCCGTTCGGAACGGGCACAGGCTTTCCTGGGGCAGATTTTGGGCTGACGCCGTAACGGCTGGATGGCATTTATGCTAATTCCGGCTGACGGAACTCGGCGGGCGGATACCGGAATGGTTCCATGCTCGCAACCTGAAATGGGTCTATCGCGATTTTGATACGCTCCCTATCATGCATATCAGGCGGGCGCGCATGCGCCCGCATCGCCATTGAAAACGACTAGGGAAAATCATGAACGGCGCTGACAGTCTCTGCGATACCTTGCTGGCCAACGATGTGGACGTGTGTTTTGCCAACCCCGGCACATCCGAAATGCACTTTGTCGCGGCCTTGGATCGCAAACCCAAGATGCGCTGCGTGCTGGGCCTGTTCGAAGGCGTGGTGACGGGCGCGGCCGACGGGTATGCGCGCATGGCCGACAAGCCGGCCGCCACCTTGCTGCACCTGGGCCCCGGCCTGGGCAATGGCCTGGCCAACCTGCATAACGCCAAGCGCGCGCGCACGCCCATGGTCAATATCGTGGGTGACCACGCCACCTATCACGTGCAATACGATGCGCCGCTGACCAGCGACGTGGAAGGCGTGGCGCGTCCCATGTCGCACTGGGTCAAGCGCACGATGACGGCCGCCGCCGTGTCGGCGGATGCCGCCGAGGCTATCGGCGTGGCGCGTCAGGCGCCCGGCAATATCGCCACCTTGATCCTGCCCGCCGACACCGCCTGGACCGATCTGCCCGACAGCGCGCCCGCGCCGGTGCAAGTGAAGGACTTGCCCTTGGCGCAGACCTCCGCCGAGGCCGTGCGCGCGGCGGCCGCCGCCATCCGCTCGGGCGAAGTCACGGTGCTGATGCTGGGCGGCGCGGCGCTGCGTGAACGCGCGTTGAACGCCGCTGGCCGTATCGCCCGCGCCACCGGCGTGCGCCTGATGTCCGAAACCTCCAACCGCCGCATCGAACGCGGCGGCGCGCGTACCCCGGTTGACCGGCTGCCCTATCCGATTGACCTGGCCGTGGCCAAGCTGAAAGACGTGAAGCACCTGCTGCTGGCGGGGGCCAAGGCGCCGGTCGGTTTCTTTGCCTACCCCGGCAAGCCCAGCCTGCTGGCGCCGCCCGACAGCAACCAGGTGGTGCTGGCGTCCGCCGAGCAAGACCTTGCCCATGCGCTGGAATGGCTGGCCGATGAACTTGGCATCGCCGCCGACGCCCCGCGCCTGGCCACGCCGGCTGCGGCCTATGAGGTGCCGTCGACCGGCAAGCTGACCGGCGCCGCCGTGAACATCCTGATCGCCCACACCTTGCCCGAGCAAGCCATTGTGTGCGACGAGTCCATCACGCAGGGCCGTGAATTTCCCATCTACAGCGCCAGCAGCGCCCCGCATGATTGGCTGATGCTGACCGGGGGCGCCATCGGCATCGGCCTGCCGCTGGCAACGGGCGCCGCCGTGGCCTGCCCGGACCGCAAGGTCATCACGCTGCAAGCCGACGGCAGCGGCATGTACACCTTGCAAGCGCTGTGGACGCAGGCGCGCGAAAACCTGGATTGCCTGACCGTCATCCTGGCCAACCGCTCCTATGCCACGCTGCATGGCGAAATGAAGAACGTGGGCGTGAAAGAACCGGGCCGCAACGCCCGCCGCATGCTGGACCTGGAAGAGCCCTATCTGAACTGGACTCACCTGGCGCGCGGCATGGGCGTGGAGGCGGTCACGGTGGATACGGTGGAAGGCTTTGCGCGCGCGCTGGCCGATGGCCTGAAGCGCCGTGGGCCGTTCCTGATCGAAGCCATTATCTAAGGCGGCGTTTTTACACCCCCAGATAGCGCGTCAGTTGTTCCGGTTGCCGGGCCAGCGACGCGCTATCGCCGTCTTCCACGATCAGCCCTTTTTCCATCACCAGGCAACGATCGGTGTGTTCAAGCACCGCGCGATAGTTGCGGTCCACGATCAAGGTCGACATCCCCGTCGCGCGAATCTCGCGGATGATGCGCCAGATCTCGGCCACGATCAGCGGGGCCAGCCCTTCGGTGGCCTCATCCAGAATCAGCAGGTCGGGGTTGGTCATCAGTGCGCGGCCGATGGCCAGCATCTGCTGCTCACCGCCCGACAACTGCTGCCCCCCATGGCCCAGCCGCTCGCGCAGCCGGGGAAAGGTGTCCAGCACGCGCGTATAGGTCCAGGCGCGCTCGCCACCTACGCTGGGCCGCGCCGCGACTTGCAGGTTTTCACGCACGTTCAGGTTGGGGAAGATGCCGCGCCCTTCAGGCACGTACGCCACACCCATCCGCGCAATGGCATGGGCCGGCGCGCGGGTGCAATCGCGACCGGCCACGCGCACCTGTCCGCGCGTGCTTTTCACCTGGCCCATCAGGCTGCGGATCAGCGTGGTCTTGCCCATGCCGTTGCGTCCCACCAGGCCCACGGATTCACCCGGGGCGATGTGCATGTCCACGCCGCGCAGCACGTGGCTGGCGCCGTAGTACACATGCAGTCCGCCCGCTTCGATCAAGGCGTGCATGCGGGGTCTCCTTGTGTGTGGCCGGGGCGGGTGTCTTCTCCCAGGTAGGCCGTGCGTACGTCCGCGTTGGCGCGGATGTCGGCGGGTGCGCCGCTGGCGATGGCGGTGCCGTTGACCATCACGGTGATGGTTTCGGCAATGCGGAACACGGCATCCATGTCGTGCTCCACCAGCAGAATGGCGTGGCCCGCCTTCAAGCTTTGCAGCAGGTCCAGAATGCGGTCTGTTTCTTCCGGGCCCATGCCCGCCAAGGGTTCATCCAGCAGCAGCACCTGAGGCTCGCCCGCCAGGCACATGGCGATTTCAAGCTGGCGCTTGCGGCCGTGCGGCAGCAGGCCGGCCGGCCGCGCGGCGTCGTCCGCCAGCCCCGTGCGTTCCAGCGCGTGATGCGCCAGTTCGGCGCTGCGCCGGCAGTCCGATGCCGGACGCCACCAGTGCCAGAAGCGCTGGCGCGCCGCCTGCGCCGTCAAGCGGCAGTTCTCGAACACGCTCAGCTCGGGAAACAGCGTCGATCGCTGGTAGCTGCGGCCCAGCCCGGCACGTGCCCGTTGCGGCTGGCGCCAGGGGGTGATGTCGCGTCCGCCCAGCATCACCTGGCCGCTGCTGGGCGCCAGTTCGCCCGACAGGATGTTGATCAGCGTGGACTTGCCCGCGCCGTTGGTGCCGATGACGGCATGCACTTGCCCGCGCGCCAGGGTGAGGGATACGTCGTTGACCGCGGTCAGCCCGCCAAAGCGGCGCGTGACGCCGGTAGCGGCAAGCAGGCAATCAGACATGGCGTTCTCCCTGGATGGGCAGGCGGGCAGCGGGGCGCATGGAGGCGGAAGGGGAGGAGGAAGGGGCCAGGGCCTGCGTGCCGGCACCGGATGCCGCATGCGCGTTGGCGGCGCGCGCGTCGCGGCGCTGGCGCCATTGCGCGGGCAGGCCCGCAATGCCATTGGGCAGCAGCGCCACCAGCGCAATGATGGCAATGCCCAGCGGCAGATGCCAATGGCGTGCGTAGTCGCCAAACAGCGCCTGCGACTGGAACAACTCTTGCATCAGCACCAGCGCCACCGTGCCGATCACCGCGCCACCCAGGCTGGCCATGCCGCCCAGGATCACCATCAGCAACACCAGGCCAGACTGTTCCCAAGCCAGCAGTTCCGGCGTGACGAAACCGTCTTTCAGCGCGAACAGAAAACCCGCCAGGCTGGCCAGCGTGGCGCCCACCACATAGGCGGTCAGCTTGTACGGATACGTGGAATAGCCGGCCGCGCGCATGCGTTGTTCGTTGATGCGGATGCCGGCCAGCGCCGCGCCAAAGGGCGAGCGCCGCAGCAGCGCCAGAAAGCCCCAGGTCAGCGCCAGGCAGACCAGCACGAAGAAGTAGAAGGTGGTGGCGTTGCCCAGGTCGAAGGGCATCCAGCCGCCTATTGGAAGTTCGGGCCGGAAGTACAGATAGATGCCATCGCTGCCGCCGCCGAACTTGGTGTCGTGGAATATGTAATAGGCCATCTGCGCAAAGGCCAGCGTGACCATGATGAAGTACACGCCGCGCGTGCGCAGCGCCAGCGCGCCGGTCACCAACGCATAGGCCGCCGCCGCCAGCAGGGCGGCGGGCAATAGCCACCACAGGTTGCCCGCCTGGGACTCGGGCGACAGCAGCGCCGCCACATACGCGCCGATGCCGAAGAAGGCGGCATGCCCCAGGCTGACCAGCCCCGCGCCGCCCACCAGCAGTTGCAGGCTTAGCGCGAAGATGGCGTAGATCATCACCTTGATGGCCAGGCCGGTGTAGTAGTCGCTGCCGCTGTAGGCAAACGCGGCCAGCGCCAGCAGCGTTGCAAGGGGAAGAAGTCTCTGCATGGCTAGCCCTGTTTGAACAGCCCTTCGGGCTTGCATAGAAGAATGAAGGCCATCAGCAGGTACACCAGCACGCCCGCGGCGGACGGGAACAGCACCTGGCCGAACGTTTCCACAAAGCCCACCAGCATCGCGGCCAGGAAGGCGCCGCGTATCGAGCCGATGCCGCCGATCACCACCACCACGAAGCAGATGATCAGCACCCCGTTGCCCATGCCGGGATACACCGACGACACGGGCGCGGCAATGGTGCCGGCCAGCGCCGCCAGGGCCACGCCGGCTGCGAACACCAGTCGGTACAGCTTGTTGACGTCGATGCCCAGGGACGCGGTCATTTCGCGGTTGCTGGCGCCGGCGCGCAGCATCATGCCCAGCCGGGTGCGCGAAATCACCCAATACAGCAGTAGCGCCACCGCAATGCCCACGGCCGAGATGAACAGCCGGTACACCGGATACGTCATCACGCCGCCCAGCGAGATACTGCCTTGCAGCCACGCGGGCAGCGGCACGCCGTGCACGTCGTTGCCCACCAGGATGCTGCGCAGTTCCTCGAAGACCAAAATCAGCCCGTAGGTCATCAGTACCTGCTGCAAGTGGTTGCGGTGGTACAGGTAGCTGAAGAACGCCGCTTCCAGCACATAGCCCAACGCACCGGCCAGCAGCACGCATACGGCAAGGGTGGCAATGAAGCCGCCGCCCAGCCAGCGGTCAACCACCGGCCCCAGCGCAAACGCCATGTAGGCGCCGATCATGTAGAAGCTGCCATGGGCCAGGTTGATGATGCCCATGATGCCGAAGATCAGCGTGAGTCCGCTGGCCACCAGGAACAGCAGCAAGCCGTACTGGAATGCGTTCAGGCTTTGAATAAGCAGGATGCTGATGTCCATGGGGCCTCCCTATTGACCAGGTGCGTCAGAGCTTGCAGCCGCGCGCGGGGTCGGCCAGCTTTTTCGCGGCCACCTCGACGACCTTGTTCTCCAGGCCATCCACCCGGCGCAGATAGATGTCCTGCACCGGGTTGCCCGCGGCCGACAGCGTGAAGGGGCCGCGCGGACTGTCCACGGTGGCGCCGCGCATCGCCTGGCGGAAGTCCGCCTTCTTGGCGAAGTCGCCCTTCACGGCCGACAGGCCCGACTGCATCAGTTGCGCGGCGTCATAGCCTTGCACGGCGTACACGTCAGGCTGCACCTTGTAGTTCTTGGCATAGTCGGCGCGGAAGGCGTTGTCGCGCGGCGTGTTCAGGCCGTCGGCGTAGTGCAGCGTGGTCAAGAGGCCTTGCGCCGATGCGCCTTGCGCCTGCAAGGTGCCGTCGGTAAGGAAGCCGGAGCCGTACAGCGGAATGGTCTTGTCCAGGCCCGCGGCGTGATAGTCCTGCACGAACTTCACCGCGCCGCCGCCCGCGAAGAAGGTGAACACCATGTCGGGCTTGGTGGCGGCGATCTCGGTCAGGAGCGATTGGAATTCCACGTTGGGAAACGGCAGGCTCAATTCCTTGACGACCTTGCCGCCCGCTTTCTCGAAGCCTTCCTTGAAGCCGCCGATGGCCTCGTCGCCCGCCGCGTATTTCCAGGTGATGGTGACGGCGGTCTTGTGACCCTTGGCGTAGGCCACGGGGCCCATGGCGTAGGCCGGCTGCCAGTTGGTGAACGACGTGCGGAAGATGCCGGGGCCGCACAGCGGGCCGGTAATGGCGTTGGCGCCCGCGTTGGTGACGATCAGCGTGGTGTCGCTGTCTTTCGCGGCCTTGGCCAGCGCCATCGCCACGCCCGAGTGCACCGTGCCGATCAGCACGTCGACCTGGTCGCGCTTGATCAGGCGGTTGGCGTTTTCAGCGGCCTTGGCGGGGTTGGACTCGTCATCCACCTTGAAGTATTCGATCTCGCGCCCGCCCAGCTTGCCGCCTTGTTCGGCAACGTACAGCTTGAAGCCGTTCTCGATGGCGTTGCCCAGCGCGGCGAAGGTGCCGCTATAGGGCAGCATGAAACCGACTTTGATCTTGTCGGCGGCCTGCGCGCCGGTGGCGGCAAACGTCAGGGCCGCGGCAATCGCAGCCCGGGTCAGGGCGTGGTTCATGGTTTGTCTCCGTGCTTTGTCATGGGCTGGCACAAGGCCGGCCGGGTTTAACCAACGCGCCGACAATGCCGGCGAGGGGGATTCATAGCGTTGCTTCTTCCAACTGACGCAGCCGGAAGCGCTGGATCTTTCCCGTGGCCGTCTTGGGCAGCTCTTCGGTGAAGTTGATCTGGCGCGGATACTTGAAGGGCGCCAGATGCTGCTTCACATAGCTTTGCAGCGCGGCGCCGGTCTGGGCGTCGGGCTCGAAGCCGGGGCGCAGCACCACGTAGGCCTTGGTCTTGACCAGGCCGTCGTGGTCCGGCACGCCGATCACGGCGGCTTCCAGCACGGCCTCGTGCTGCACCAGCACGTTCTCCACTTCTACCGGCGATACATACTGGCCGCTGACCTTGATCATGTCGTCGCTGCGGCCGGCGTAGGTGTAGTAGCCGTCGGCGTCACAGGTGTATTTGTCGCCGCTCTTCAACCAGTCGCCCAGGAAGCACTGGCGCGTCTTGTCGCGGTTGTTCCAGTACATCAGCGCGGCGCTGGGGCCTTTGATGTAGAGGTCGCCGATGGTGCCGGCCGCCACGGGCGCGCCGCTGTCGTCGCGCAACTGCACTTCGTAGCCCGGCACGGGTTTGCCGGTGGTGCCGTAGCGGATCTGTCCGCTTTGGTTCGAAATGAAGATGTGCAGCATCTCGGTGGAGCCGATGCCGTCCAGGATCTCGCAGCCGAAATGCCGCGTGAAGCGTTCACCGATGTCGCGCGGCAAGGCTTCGCCGGCCGACGTACATACCCGCATCGCCACGTGATCGCGCGGCGGCAAGTCGGGGGACGCCAGCATGCTGGCGTACAAGGTGGGCACGCCGTAGAACACGGTGGGGCGATGCCGCGTCAGGCGCTGGAACACGGCCTGCGGCGTGGGGCGTTCGCCCATCAGGATGACGGTGGCGCCGACGGACAGCGGGAAGGTCAGGCCGTTGCCCAGGCCGTAGGCAAAGAACAGCTTGGCGGCGGAGAACACCACGTCGTCCTCGCGGATGCCCAGCACGGGCTTGGCATAGAGTTCGGCCGTGTGCCAAAGGTTGCCATGCGTATGCACCACGCCCTTGGGCTTGCCGGTGGAGCCCGACGAATACAACCAGAACGCGATCTCGTCGGATAGCGTGCGCACGGCGGGGGCCAGCGGCGCGGCGGCCAGCAGGGCGTCGAAGTCCTGGGCGGGCAGGGTACCCTCGGGGTGCGCAGGTTTGGGTGGCGCAGTGTTGGGCTGTGCAGTATGGGGCTGTGCGTTGTTTGGCTGTGCAGGTTTGGGCTGTGACACGACCACGTGTTCGACGTCCCCGGGCGACTGGGCCAGCGCCGCCTGCAAGGCCGGCAGCAGCGCGTCCGAAACGAACACGGCGCGCACGCGGCTGTGCGTGATGATGTAGGCGTAATCGTCGGGCGTCAGCAGCGTGTTGACGGCCACGGGCACCACGCCGGCATGCAGCGCGCCCAGAAAGGCAACAGGCCAATCCACTGTGTCCTGCATCAGCAGCAGGATGCGCTCTTCGCGCCGCAGCCCCAACTGCCGCAACGCGCCCGCCATGCGCGCGACCCGCTCGGCCAGTTGGCCGTAGCTGAGCTGGCGGCTGTCGTCGATATAGGCGGGCTTGGCGGCGCGGGCGGCGTTCAGGGCAGCCAGATGGCTGGCGAAGTTGAGTTCGGCGGGGCAGGTGTTCACGGTTGTCTCCTGATGTCCTGGTGGGGGCGCGCCATGGCTGTGTTTTTTTGTCTGCCATGGCGGGGTGGCGTGGCGTCAGCCGTCGGGCGGCGTGAACGCGATGGCGCCGCCGGGCAGCAGGTACAGCACCAGCGCGCGGCCTTGCGTCACGGTGGGGCTATGCGCGCTGCCGGGGCCGTAGACCAGCCAGCCGGCGCCATGGCCGTCAAAGCGCGCGTCGGCGGTAAGCGGCATGATCAGGTCGATCTCGCCATTGGGATGCGCGTGGCGTGGGCCGGCCAGGTCGTTCATGTCGACCACGTCCACCGAACAGCCGGCCAGGTCTTCCGCCGGCTTGATGACGCGCCCGTAGCGGATGCCGCCGCCTTCGCGGTTGCACATCCAACCGTCGGCTACGCCCTGCCTACAGGCGGCGAAGATGTTCTGATACAGCGCGCTGCCGGGGCCGGCCTCGCGGTTCAGCATCGCCTGCAAGCCGTCATCCAGCGGCTGGTTCGCCACCAGGCGCGTAGCCTCGCGCATCAGGGCATGGAATTGATCTGGCGTGCTCACCGGGACTCCTCCTTTACACTGTCGGCGCTTTGGAAGCGGCATGAATTTGAATGCTGCTTTTTTGCGCGATGACGGCTTGGAACTGCTTGGAAGGAAAAATAGTGCTTCCATACGAAAGGGTCAAGCACTATAGTGCATAAAACATGGCGTATCAGGGTATTTGCGGAGTCAGCCAAACATGAATCAAGCGCTAGATGCGGCGCCATCCGAACCCAGGCGGGAAGCTTTCCTGGTGGCATTGGGCGAGCGCGTGCGCCGCCTGCGAGCCATACGCGGCATGACCCGCAAAAGCCTGTCACAGGTGACGGGGGTGTCGGAACGGCATTTGGCCAATCTTGAACATGGGGTGGGCAACGCGTCCATCCTGGTGCTGCTGCAAATTGCCCGCGCCTTCAACTGCGCGCTGGCTGAACTGGTGGGCGATGTCACCACCGAATCGCCCGACTGGCTGCTGATTCGCGAACTGCTCAGCGGCCGCACGGAATCCGACCTGCAACGCGCGCGCGAAGCCTTGACGCAACTGTTTGGCGTGGGCGCGGGCGCGCAGCGGCCCAACCGCACGCAGCGCGTGGCGCTGATCGGCCTGCGTGGCGCGGGCAAGTCCACCCTGGGCCAGATGCTGGCTGACGACCTGGGCTACCCCTTTGTCGAACTCAACCGCGAGATCGAGCGCGTGGCGGGGTGCAGCATCCTGGAAATCCATAACCTGTACGGCCCCAACGCCTACCGCCGCTACGAACGGCGGGCGCTGGAAGAGGCGGTGCAGATCTACCCGGAAATGGTGTTGGCCACCCCCGGCGGGCTGGTGTCCGAACCCGCCACGCTGAACCTGCTGCTGGCGCACTGCTACACCGTGTGGCTGCGCGCCACGCCCGAAGAACACATGGGTCGCGTCATGGCGCAGGGCGACTTCCGCCCCATGTCGGGCAACAACGAAGCCATGGCCGACCTGAAGCGCATCCTGGCCGGGCGCGAGGCTTTCTACGCCAAGGCCGACCTGACCTGGGTCACCAGCAACCTGGAAGTGCAGGAGAGCTTTGCCGGCCTGCGCACCCAGGTTCGCAAGGCTTGCGGCCTGCCGCTATAAAACTGCACTTTTCTGCATGTCTTGCTTGACGTGCCTTTTTGCCTGAACTAATCTGCACAATAATTCATGTGATGCAGTATTTTTCCTGTCCAGGCAGGGCGTACGAGGAGACACACGATGAGCAGCACCGCAAATGGGGCGGAATCCCGCAGCGACCCCCGGACTGAATTTCTGGCAGAAGCCCGCGTCGATTTCCGCACCCAGCCCGACCAGTATCGCCATTGGCGCCTGTCGTTCGACGGCCCCGTCGCCACCCTGGCCATGGATGTGGCCGAAGACGGCGGCCTGCGTCCCGGCTACAAGCTCAAGCTGAATTCCTACGACCTGGGCGTGGACATCGAACTGCACGACGCCCTGCAACGCATCCGCTTCGAACACCCCGAAGTGAAAAGCGTGGTCGTCACCAGCATGAAAGACCGCATCTTCTGTTCGGGCGCCAACATCTTCATGCTGGGCTTGTCGTCGCACGCCTGGAAGGTGAACTTCTGCAAGTTCACCAACGAAACCCGCAACGGCATCGAAGATTCCAGCCGCCATAGCGGCCTGAAATTCATCGCCGCGCTGAACGGCGCCTGCGCCGGCGGCGGCTACGAGCTGGCCTTGGCCTGCGACGAAATCCTGCTGGTGGACGACCGCTCGTCCTCGGTGGCGCTGCCCGAAGTACCGCTCTTGGGCGTGCTGCCCGGCACCGGGGGGCTGACGCGCGTGACCGACAAGCGGCGCGTGCGCCACGACCACGCCGATATCTTCTGCACGCTGGTCGAAGGCGTGCGCGGTAAGCGCGCCAAGGACTGGCGGCTGGTGGACGACGTGGTCAAGCCCGCGCGTTTTGAAGCGGCCGTGCGTGAACGGGCCATGGCGTTGGCCGAAGGCAGCGACCGCCAGGACGGCGGGCCCGGCATTGCGCTGACGCCGATCGAACGCTCCGAAGGCACGGACCATTTGTCGTACCGCTACGTGGATATCCAGGTTGACCGCGACAAGCGCCTGGCAACCTGGACCGTGCGCGCCCCGCAAGGCGAGGTGCCATCCGAACTGGCGGACATCATGGCCGCGGGCGCCGCATGGTGGCCGTTGCAGATGGCGCGCGAACTGGACGACGCCATCTTGACGATGCGCACCAACGAGCTGGACATCGGCACCTGGATCTTCAAGACCGAAGGCGACGCTGCGGCCGTGCTGGCGGCCGACGCCGCGCTGCAACGGCACGCCGACCACTGGTTCGTGCGTGAAACGGCCGGCATGCTGCGCCGCACGCTGGCGCGCCTGGACGTTACGTCGCGCAGCCTGTTCGCGCTGATCGAACCCGGCTCCTGCTTTGTGGGCACCTTGCTGGAACTGGCGCTGGCCGCCGACCGTAGCTACATGCTGGATAGCGAAGCGGATGCGGACGTTGATGAACCTGCCGCGCAGATCGTCGTGGGCGAACGCAACTTCGGCGCCTATCCGATGGTGAACGGGCAAAGCCGCTTGCAGCGCCGCTTCTACGAAGAGACCGAGCCGCTGGAAGCCGTGCGCGCCCGCGCCGGGCAAGCCCTGTCGGCTAACGACGCGCTGAACCTGGGCCTGGTGACCTACGCACCGGACAGCATCGACTGGGACGACGAGGTGCGGATGATGCTGGAAGAACGCCGCGCGCTGTCGCCCGATGCCTTGACCGGGCTGGAAGCCAACCTGCGCTTTGGCGGAAAAGAAACGATGGAAACGCGCATCTTCGGGCGCCTGACGGCATGGCAGAACTGGATCTTCAACCGCCCCAACGCGGCCGGCGACAAGGGCGCGCTAAAGCTCTACGGCAAGGGCGAGCAAGCCGCGTTCGACTGGAAGCGGGTCTAAGAGTCGGTCTTAGAAGCGCCGGTCTTAGAAACCGGTCTTCGAAGCCGAGCCGGAAAACAAACAAGGAGCGAGACAATGTCTGGAATCAACTACACCGATAAGATCCCCAATAACGTCAACCTGTCCGGCGACCGCACCTTGCAACGCGCGCTGGAACATTGGCAGCCCAACTACCTGCAATGGTGGCAAGACATGGGGCCTGACGGTTCGCATGGGTTTGACGTGTACCTGCGCACGGCCGTCAGCGTGGAACCCGATGGCTGGGCCAACTTCGACCACGTGCGCATGCCGGATTACCGCTGGGGCATCTTTCTGGCGCCGCAGGATGGGCAGCGCAAGATCCACTTCGGCGAAAACATCGGCCGCGACGTGTGGCAGGACGTGCCTGGCGAACACCGCGCCAACCTGCGCCGCATCATCGTCACGCAGGGCGACACCGAACCCGCATCAATCGAACAGCAACGCCATCTGGGCCTGACCGCGCCGTCGCAGTACGACCTGCGCAACCTGTTCCAGATCAACGTCGAAGAAGGTCGCCACCTGTGGGCCATGGTGTATTTGCTGCATCGCTACTTCGGCCGCGATGGCCGCGAAGAGGCCGACGCGCTGTTGCAGCGCACGTCGGGCGATGCCGACAACCCGCGCATCCTGGGCGCCTTCAACGAGAAGACGCCGGACTGGCTGGCCTTCTACATGTTCACCTACTTCACCGACCGCGACGGCAAGTTCCAGTTGTGCGCGTTGGCGGAGTCCAGTTTCGACCCGCTGGCGCGCACCACCAAGTTCATGCTGACCGAAGAGGCGCACCACATGTTCGTGGGCGAATCGGGCATTTCGCGGGTGATCCAGCGCACCTGCGAAGTGATGAACCAACTGAAGACCGACGACCCGCAAAGCGTGCGCGCGGCCGGCGTGATTGATCTGCCGACCATCCAGCGCTATTTGAATTTCCACTACAGCGTCACCATCGACCTGTTCGGCGCGGATCAGTCGTCGAACGCGGCCATCTTCTATGGGTCGGGCTTGAAGGGCCGCTATGAAGAGTCCAAGCGCACCGACGACCACCAGTTGAAGAACGACACTTATCGCGTGTTGACCGTGAACAACGGCAAGCTGAACGAGGTGGAAGTGCCCATGCTGAATGCGCTGAACGAAGTGCTGCGCGATGACTTCATCCGCGATTCGGTTGCGGGTATCGGCCGCTGGAACAAGGTCATCGAAAAGAGCGGCATCCCGTTCCGCCTGCAGGTGCCGCACAAGGCGTTCAACCGGCAGATCGGCACGCTGGCCGGCATCCGCATGTCGCCCGAAGGCGAGATCGTGTCCGAAGCGCAATGGCAGGCCAACAGCCACAAGTGGCTGCCCACGCCCGAAGACCGCGCGTTTGTCGCGTCGCTGATGGGGCGGGTGACGGAACCCGGCAAGTTCGCCAATTGGATCGCGCCGCCCGTCATGGGCGTCAACCGCCAGCCGGTGAATTTCGATTACGTCCGTTTCAACTGAAGGCGACGGGGCGGCGCGCGCGTGCCGCCCGCCCGCGCATTGGGAAGACCGCGATGAACGCTCCCTTACCCGCACAGGTGCTCAAGCAGCACCTGATCGACCCCGAGATCTGCATCCGCTGCAACACGTGCGAAGAGACCTGTCCGGTTGACGCGATCACGCACGATTCCAACAACTATGTGGTGGATCCCGATATCTGCAATGGCTGCATGGCCTGTGTGCCGCCGTGCCCGACGGGCTCGATCGACAACTGGCGGCTGATGGTGCGCAGCGAAGCGTATTCGGTGCAAGAGCAATTCGGCTGGGAAGAGTTGCCCAAGGAAAAGGCGCTGCCGGCGGTGGATGAGGCTGCGGCGGCGGCGCCTTCCGATGACGCTTCCGAGGTGCTGGCGCAACCCGCCGCGCAAGTGTCATTCACGCTGCCGGGTGCGTCCGTACCGCCGTGGTCGGCGGCGCACCCGTACGTCAATCTGTATACGCACAAGGCGCCGATGACGGCCACCGTGGTCGGCAATTACCGCGTGACGGGCGCCGATACCGAAAGCGATATCCATCACATCGTGCTGGATTTTGGCGAGCTGCCGTTTCCCGTGCTCGAGGGACAGTCCATCGGCATCCTGCCGCCTGGTCTGGACGCGCAAGGCCGGCCGCATCATGCGCGCCAGTACTCGCTGGCAAGTCCGCGCGACGGCGAACGCGCGGGCTACAACAACCTGTCCCTGACGGTTAAGCGCGTGACCGAGGACCACGGCGGCGTGGCGGCGCATGGGGTGTGTTCGAATTATTTGTGCGATCTGGTCAAGAACGACACGGTGCAGGTCATTGGCCCCTTTGGCCATACGTTCCTGATGCCGAATCATCCGCGCGCGAACCTGATCATGATCTGCACGGGCACGGGTTCCGCGCCGATGCGCGCGATGACCGAACGCTACCGGCGGCGTATCGATACCGGCGAAAACGGCAAGCTGATGCTGTTTTTCGGCGCGCGCACCGAACGCGAACTGCCGTATTTCGGCCCGCTGATGAAGCTGCCGCGCGACTTCATCGACATCAATCTGGCGCTGTCGCGCGAGCCCGGCCAGCCCAAGCGCTATGTGCAGGATTTGATCCGCGATCGGGCGGGACAGGTGCGCGATTTGCTGGCCGACCGTAACACCTGCATCTATGTGTGCGGCCTGAAAGGCATGGAAGTCGGCGTGCTGGACGCCTTGCGTGATGTGACGATGCAGGCTGGGCAGGATTGGTCTATTCTGCACGATGTGCTGCGCCGCGAAGGGCGCCTGCATTTCGAGACCTATTAGCGTCATTCACAAGCGTGACATACGTGAAAAGCACGGCGCGCCTTGAGCGCGCCGTCTGTTTTTCCGGGGGGAAAAAATAAATGAAGTTCGCTGAATTCAAAGACGGCATGTTGATCAAGGCCGGTCCAGTCACCATTACGGAAGCCGAGATCCTGGAGTTTGCCCGCAAGTTCGATCCTCAATGGTTCCACACCGACCCGCAACGCGCGGCGGAAGGCCGCTGGGGCGGGCTGATCGCCAGTGGATGGCACACCTGCGCGCTGGCCATGCGCATGGCGGTGGATGCCGCGCTGCATGATTCAGAATCGTTCGGGTCGCCGGGGCTGGGGGAAGTGCGCTGGCGGACTCCGGTGCGCCCGGGGGATACGCTGCGTTTGGAGGCGCGTGTGCAAGGCGCGAGAACGTCGTCATCACGCCCGGATCTGGGGATTATCACGTGGTCGTGGACGGTGATCAATCAACACGACGAAGGCGTGCTGGAAATGGATGCGACGAGTTTGTTTGATTTGTCGGGGGAGAATTAGGCGGGGGGGAGATGGGTTTGCGCGATGGCGGGTTGTGATTTTGGTCGATGCATCGCGCGCTGCACCCATCCTACGGGCTTGCGGGGAATGATGGGTTTGCGCGATGAACGGCTGCGCTTTTGGCTGGTGCGTCTCGCGCTACACCCATCCTACGCGTTGTAGGATGGGTGTAGCGCGGGGATGCCTGGGCAAGGACCCTGTTGTATAGCGCGCGTAACCCATCACGGCGCCACCCAAAAAAATACCGCCTTCATCGAAGGCGGTATTTTCATTCAAGCCATGCAAACGATCAATAGAACGCCTGGATGCCCGTTTGGGCGCGGCCCAGGATCAGGGCGTGCACGTCGTGGGTGCCTTCGTAGGTGTTGACCACTTCCAGGTTCACCAGGTGGCGGGCCACGCCGAACTCGTCGGAGATGCCGTTGCCGCCCAGCATGTCGCGGGCCAGGCGGGCGATGTCCAGCGCCTTGCCGCAAGAGTTGCGCTTCATGATCGAGGTGATCTCGACGGCGGCGGTGCCTTCGTCCTTCATGCGGCCCAGGCGCAGGCAGCCTTGCAGGGCCAGCGTGATTTCGGTTTGCATGTCGGCCAGCTTCTTCTGGATCAGCTGGTTGGCGGCGAGCGGGCGGCCGAATTGCTTGCGGTCCAGCGTGTACTGGCGAGCCGTGTGCCAGCAGGCTTCAGCGGCGCCGACGGCACCCCAGGCGATGCCGTAGCGGGCGGAGTTCAAGCACGTGAACGGACCCTTCAGGCCGGACACGCCGGGCATCATCTGGTCTTCGGACACTTCCACTTCGTCCATGACGATTTCGCCGGTGATCGACGCGCGCAGGCCGA
>RCUJ01000675.1_pt1 | contig 19431 bp, 22 predicted proteins | sample 2166321 | NCBI WGS metagenome assembly RCUJ01 (sample SAMN09932808, study PRJNA488358) | compost metagenome | feature: garden; material: soil; isolation source: compost soil in an enriched community after 118 h of incubation | place: Germany: Experimental Botanical Garden Goettingen | collected... | reverse complement strand
CTACGACTCATCTGAATGGCTTCGACTACACTCCGTCAACAGAAATTCCGTGGACGGACGTAACGGTTAACGGGTTTGATTACCCAGCCTTCAATGAGACTGCGTTGAACCTGACGCAACCTAACGGGTTCGACTACAGTCCGGTACCTGTGTCTCCTCTCGTGTTGTCTGCAACACTGGATGGGTTCACGTACGAGATCGCTATTCCTCCATTGGATCTGACGACTAACCTCGACGGGTTCGACTACTCAGTACCGGAAGGGAAGTTGAACACAGATCCAGATCTATCTGGGTTTGAATACACTCCGGTTGAAGACCAGCCGCTGTTCTTGGCTGCTGACCTGGGTGGTTTGGATTACAACCCACTCCAGCCACAACTCAACATCCGGGATGACGCATTTGGTTTGGACTACGCGCCAGATGACAAACGTCTGAACTTACTGTCTGAGCTAGATGGTTTTGACTACACTGAGATTCCAGACAACCTCGTACTGAATCCAGACATGGATAAAGGGTTTGTATACGACCGTCGTCTGACTACCATGGTAGCCAACACGTCTCTGCCTGGATTGTCATTACAACGACCACCGTTAGACTAACCTCTATCGGAGGGTCTCCACACATCCTTTAACACGGGGTGTGTGGGGGCCTTTTCTTTTTTGTGTAAAGGAGTGAGGATAGTGCTAGACACGATTGGTTTGCTCAACCTATCTCCTAGAGCGGCTTTGCTGGAACTGATCAACTCGCGGAACGACGTACAGTTACAAGATGACTACATTGCTCTCTTGGACCCTACGGTGGTCTCTGGTCGTGAAACCCAAATCACGCTTAAGGTACGTAAAAGCTTTGACCCGTTTGCCCCGGTTCCTTTCCGTGGGGAAGCTAAATTTAACTACAACCGGTTGGACTTGACCACTTTCTTCGGTGGAGCCAAGATCAACATTTCAATGGACTTACCCACCACAACCAGTGCGTTCTTGGAGATCCTGACTGCCGAGTACGGTTACGTATTTGACTCGGACGACTTCTATGAAGACATCATTACTGTGGCAAATGCTCACGGTTACATGTTGCGTGCTACTCCTCGTTCTCTACGGTGGATTGGTGAGTTCAAAGTAAACCTGATGCCTCGTGACGATCTCGACCTGATTGCGGTAGTGACTGACTTGGGTTCATTGAACCCTGTACAGAACCAAGGGCGTCCGTTCGCTGCGTATAACAAACCGTTTACGGATGGGTTGTTCTACGGTAGTTACTTGAAAGGAATCAAGAAGGGCGGGATGGTCAGTGGTCCGTACCTTGCAACCATAGTGAGTACGCTCTACGGCAACCTCACAACGGGCGTAGGGCAGACTTGGGTACACAACAATACACCGGGGCCTAAGAACCTGTTCGGTGCTCAGGTGACGTTCAACGGACGTGTAGAGGACATTGGTGCAAGACCGTATAACCGTGCAGCCACAAAGGTACTGGTGATTCAGTTGTCACCGACTTACTGTACGGATGTCTCGGGTGCACTCGTCATCTATTACAACTCACGGATTCCGGTGATCTTGGCGGAGTTCCCAATTGCGTTCAAACAACCGGCTGAGTTGTTGGGTAACGGTCAAGTCCACGGTCACAACTTCCCAGCGAAGATCTTGCAGTTCCCTCAGGACTACGAGTTCAAAACCAACAACCTCGATGTGGCGTTCTTGAATTCGATTTATCGACAAGACGACGCTGTGGGTGAAGCACGCTTTAAGTGTGTGAACCGACCTTCACCGAATAACCTCTACGGAGCTAAGGTGGAGTTCAACGGTTATAACCGTAAGTACCCTGAAGCCTACAACGTGTACTTCGGCTACATCTGGGTGGTGACTCTCAACGAGCAGTACTGCACTAACCTGCGGGGCAAACTGTTGATTCACTATAACTTGAGTAAACTGTAAGGAGCTGTCCTGTGTTGGAATTAGCAACGGTTTTGAAGAGTACCGGTAATGAAACACTGGTGGCTCTGTTCCAAGATTGGAACGATGTGTATCTGGACATCCCTCATCTGGATCTGACGTACACCAGCTCGGCTGACACTATCAATGTGTTGGCCACGGCTCGGGTTACTGCAACCGATGGGACGCCGGGTAAGTACAAAGGGTCGATGTCTCTGAAGTACAAACGTGGTAATGTAACGACTCTGATGAACGGTGTGGTACAACTCCCATTCCCGTCAGACTTCCCCTTCAGCTTCTCCACCATGAAAGCCAGTTTGATGGTTCAGTACGGTTTGGTTATTGAAGCACAAGATGTTTTGATTCCAAACACGACCACCCAGATGACGGACGATACCATGATCACTGCTGCGATGGCAGTGGCGGGTGTGGTGGAATTTAAGGTTGCTGATAAGTCTCCTCGGTTCATTCCAAAGAGTGCTGCGGGCGGTAGCTTCTTCATCAAAGTTGTTGATCCAAATGGCGGTGAGTTGGAATACTTGGCGGGTACCACAACGCTGGGTTCAGTCACGCAGATGGATGCCTAAACATACGAGGAGGCTTCGGCCTCCTTCTATGCGCTCTCCGTACAGTTATACTGTGAACCAGATTAATTTAGTTGGCCCTGTGTCGACTCTGTCACCTCTTGTTGATAAAGGTTTCTTCGAATGAAAACAATCACCCGTAGTGTTTGGGGCTCATCGCTTCAGACCTCTTTGCTTCTGGGTCAACGCCCAACAATTCTGGAACACACCACGCTTAATGAAAAGTTCGGCGTCTTTGTTGACGAAGAACTCTCCGCTACTGAACGACCGGCCATGCAGTACTACTGTATCGGTAACGGCGGCCACAAAAACATGGTAGGTGCCGATGGAGTTCCTTACACCTCTCCTTTGCCACACCGAGCTTCCGATGCTGCTCTGTACCGTCATTTGCCTTTTGTGCTGCGTCGTGTGGACAATGACCTGACAGTCGTTGAACGCGGTCGCTACGGTCTGCGTAAGCTGTTGAACATCGGTGGTGTCAACTACTGGGCGTACTACCTCAAGCGTATCTCGCTGAGTAACACTGCACCGGCGATCAACCACACGATCGTTGACGGTGACCAGAAACACACCGAACCGTACGTGCCGAACCTGGCCAACCTGAACCCGACTCCACCAGTGATGTCGAACACAGGGGTGATCACTTCTTCTGGCGACTACCTGTCGACCTCAAGCATCTTGACGTTGATCTTCAGTGAACAAGACGTGAAAGAGCTGATCGACGCTTGTCGTATTCTGTTCGACAACGAAGCTTACGCCGTGATCTCTGAGATCGGCCTTTGTTCCGGTGTCGACCGCACCCTGACCGTTCAAGGTCCTGGTAACACGCAGTTCAACATGAAAGAAGTTATCGCCTGTCAGGTGAACTCCTTCATCACCACTCACCACTCCGTAGCCTTCACCAACAAAGGCTTCACTCAGGACATCGAACTGGGTGCTACCGAGCCGTTGTTGTCTGACGCCGACTACGTGAGTGCTAACAACGGTTAATCGCTTATGTTGTTTATCCCTGAACACAGTCGTTACTTTCGTGTAGGCGCTATCGACCCTGGTACAGACACCTTGGGGACTTGTATCCTCGACGTGGATCTCTTTACTGGGGAAGTTATCCTTCGGGACGTCAACACCCTACACGGGAGCCGTAACATGCGTCGGTATCCCGGCGTAGAAGAAGTACACGGTGGTCGATGGGCTAAGCTCCATTCCCATGGCGTTGAGCTGTTGAACTGGATGCGTCACTTTGGGATCAACTCACTGATCTGTGAATCCCCGTTCTTAGGTCGGTTCCCACAGGCATTCGAAGCTCTGGTTGAATGTAAGACTGAGATACGTCGTGCACTCTACAACTACGACCTTTGTATGCCTCTGGAGACAGTTGATCCCCCTTCGGCAAAGATGGCTGTGGGCGTGTCCGGTAAGAGTAAGAACAAAGATGATGTCAAGTGGGCTATTCTGAAGTTACCTAACTTTCGGAACTTGTCAGGCAAGCGCATTGAAGACCTCGATGAGCACTCCACTGACAGCATCGCCGTAGGTTACTTCAAATGCTTAGCGTTAATCAATTTCGTTAAGGGTGTGAGGATATGAGATCACGGATGGCGCGACTACTTAAGGGGACTGGTAAACATAGTCTCCGTCTTCTTCTTATTACCAGTCTGTTCTATGGACTGTACTGGTACTACGATGACGCTGCTAAAGCTTTAGCCGAAGCTGCCCAAAAGGCAGAAAGCTTGGAAGGAACCAATCAGCAGTTGGAACTAGAGGCAAAAGGGTTGAAGACTCAAACCAGAGTCCAGATTACCTCAAGGTATCAAATGGATAGTTGAAACATAGCACGCTTTGCGAGCAAGGGGAGATATATGAACATCGGAGGCGCGCTGGGGGTACTCGGTGCAGAGGCTATCGGTACGAAATCTTGGGGTGGGATGGTCGTTAAGATCTGCAACTTCCATCTCCCAGAAGACAAGCTGGTGGCGCTGACCGATACTGGTGACGAAGTCATGGGTAAGATCGTAGCGATGGAGGATAAAACCCAAGTCACTATTCTGACCATGGACATCGGTAACCTAGAGGGCTTCGATCCAAGTTCATCCCGTGGGGTGAACGTGATGAAAACCGGTGCGGTGATCATTGCGTTGGCCATGGTGGTGATTGGTGGGATGTCCACTTTCATGTATTCGAGTGAAGAAGGCGGGATGGATGCAGAAGTCCTGAATTCGATCTTCAGTACTGGCATGGAGCTGGTAAAGTTACTACTCGGAATACAAGGGGCATAACGAGAGAGGCCTTCGGGCCTCTCTCTATGCCGCGTGTTAGGCGAGTTCCAACATGAGGTTTCTGGAGTCAGTCAGTTTGCTGAGAGGGTTGGTAATGCTATCACCCCAACCAATCACAACCGATTCCATGAGACCCACAGCCCGAGCGTACGAAGTAAACCACTTAACCGGTTCATCGTACAGCGCACGAATGGCAGATGCAACTTGTCGCTGGATGGACGGATTGTCTTTAGCGTTACTGATGGCCCACGCTTGGAGACGCTCGTAGACTTTCAGTACGTCATCGAAAGACTTCATTGCAGCATCAATTGATCCGTTGAAGTTACTCAACAGAGTAACAGTCACAATCCCGTCAGCAGCCTTCTTCACGTCACCGTATTGCGGGAACTTGATCTTCAGGTGCTTACCGATGCTTTCGCTAGCCACCGGGTGGGTAACAAAGGTACCGAAGGATAGCTGGTCATCCTTGAATCCTAAGTTCTTCACCAGATTCGAACCACACGGCATCATCTTATCCGAACCTGTGAAGCCGTCGAGGATTTTGTGACCTGCTTCCCGTTCGGACTTGGTTTGGTCAATGATGTAACGAATGACGTTGGTTTTGGTACCGTCGAATTTAGCATCCCCAGTAAAGGCCTTTTCAGCTTTCACGGCGATCTTCATCAACTCAGCAGCAAACCCTTTGGCCTTGTCACGAACTTCCTTACCACGGAACGCGGTGTCCCAGACCATCTCATTGACGTCTGCGTGCGACATCAGGACGCTGCTCTTACCTTTGTCAGTGAAGGTCAACTTACCATTGGCTGTCATCGCTGTGATCAACGCGTGTTTAGCGTGACCCAGAGTCATGTGTTCCAAGGCTTTGACATCTTTCTTACGCATGGCAACGATGTCTTGCCCATTGACTGTCATCGGACGCGAAGTATCAACTGGGCCGTCGCTTTCACGCACCACGATCTGTGCAGAAGCCGGAGACAACAAGACCAGTTGATCAGGACGTTCTTTACCCAGCGCAGTAGCCGCGAGGTTGTCCGAGATCTTCTTCATCATCTCGATGTCTTTGACGTGCTTGGCGAGGTTCTTCTCGACCAACTTAGAGATCGACGCTTCAGCTCCACCGTCCTTGGCTTTCTCCAGTTGGAGCTTGATGCGCTTCTCTTTGCGTTTACCGAAGCCGAACAACATAGCGAAGAAGTCGCGGATACCGAGTAGGATCTTGCGGATCAGGGCAACCGTACCTTCCCACAGCTTCGCTAAACCTTGGGCGATACCTTCCATGGAGATCTGGCGACTGTCTTCATCATTCGCTTCCATTGAAGGCGTACGAACAACCAAGCCGATGCGGTGCTGTACTGACTGGATCGAGTGACCGATAAACACACGCGACTGTGGAGTCAGGGTGTCCGCAGCTTCGATGTCATCGAGGATACTTTCCAGCGTGGCGATGATCTCACCAGTGGTACTGTGGTCAGCGAGTGCTTGGTCAACTTCAGCACCGGCGGTAGTCACGTCGAACTGAGAGAACTCAGTATGGTCGTCACGAATTTCTGGAACGTATTGTTCTTCCTCCATCGAGGGGAGGTAGGCTGCTAACTTACTCATGTTCTAATTCCATTAGGCGACGAACTTAAGTCCACGCACGTATTTTTCTTGAACCTTCGCCGCACATTCAGCTTTAGTGACGAGGCCGTCTTTGTTGATGTCCAGACCCTTGTTCTGAACGTACGCAGTAGGACGTACTTTCTGATCGAAGATCACGTAGTCTTCTGGTTTACCCACAGCAGCAGGCCACAGGATACGCATGTAGATGTCTGACAACGTCTTCAGCTTGCCGGTATACGGTTTGAAGAAACGGTACACGTACTCGAGCTGTTCTTCAGCAGTCATTTTGAGCAGAGCGTCCAGCGTGGTGCCAGAATCTTTGGCTGCTGCGGCGCCGAACTGGATCAGACCGTAGTAAGGGGCTCCAGCACCGTTCTTGATCGTCGGTGAGAAGGTTTCACCCGTCTCGAAGGCCATACACGCCATCAACCAGTTTGCGCCTTCTGTGGGCATCTGGAGCTTAATAGCGATGTCACGCACTTTGATGATGAACTCTCTGGAAACCTTGGTGGCCCAGATGATCCGAGTTTTGTCGAAGTCGGGATAGACGACTTTAGCACCTTGTGACTTATCCCAAGCCGCTTGACTCAGAGGTCCCCAGATACCGTCCACTTTCCCTTCGTAAAGGCCCAGTTCTTTCAACTTGCGCTGCTTCTCTTTAATAGCGCCTTTGTCTACGACTTGAAACATATTCGTCACCTGTTAGTGAGTTACTCGAAGCTTACATAAGATGGCGGCATAGGAAGAGGGGCGAACCCCTCTTCAGATTACACCGTTGGGAACATGTAATCGTTGATCAACGACAGGCGCAGATCGTCCTTAACTGTCGGCACGTAATGCTGCAAGAACGACGGCATGATGTACAGATCACCAGCCTTGGGGAAGACCGCGTACGGTGAAAAGTGATCGTCACGAATCGCACGAGGATAACCACGCGACGCATTGCCTCGTGGGTCATAGATCATCATCCCCGACTCGTAATCATCGGGATAGAAGATCGTCGTGAACCCGGTGCTACCGTGAGTATGTGGTGCCAGATCCGTACCTTTGGCAAACCACTTACCGAAGGTGTCTACTGTGAACTGAGTCAGGTCAAAGTTCATCGTCTGTTTGGCGAATTCCTTTACCAGATTAGTCACCACCCGATCACGGAAGTCACACAACGCCGGAAACTCAGCTTCGGTGACTCGGTACGGGGTAGCGGACTCTTGCGGTGAAAGACTGTGCAGCGTCAGGATCTCACTGGCAATGGCTTCCACGTTACACATGTGGGACACGTTCACTTTAAGGATCGACGTGTTCCAAGGTTGAATCAGTTCCATAATTAACGCTCGTCGCTGAAGTAGTACTCGGTAAGCAAGGACAGACGCGTGTCCTCTTTCACATGAGACACACTGTGTTGAAGGTAGGAAGGGAAGATCCAGATGTCCCCAGCTTTAGGAGAGATCTGAACCATCCCCATATGGTTATTGCGGATTGGCTTCGGGTAGCCTCGACACGCATTCCCACGAGGGTCAAACATGTTCAACCCAGTCGGAGCATCGTCCGGGTAGAAGATTGCCGACATCTGGGAACCTGGATGAAAGTGTGGGAACAAACCCTCGCCTTCCTTAATCCACTTGGCGTTGGTCTCGCCACGCATCTCTTCGATCTCGTAGCCCCAACAGGTGTGGGCGTAGTTGACCACAGCGGGAGTGATCAAGTCGTCACGCAAGTGGATGATGTTCGGACACAGATCGTTGTTCACAAACCGTTGACCACCGTCCTCTTGTTCGGTCATGATGCTCAAAGCAGCAATCTCGTCACGTAAGGCCTCGAGGTCGATACAGTGCGCCACGTTGAGATGGCACATCTCGATCTTCCACGGCTGGATGAACTTCGGGATATGGTTGTTATTCAAAGCCACGCATCACCTCGTTAATGCCTTCTTCGGTACATTCCAAACGGAAGTACTCAACGGTTTGTTTAGCCCAACCCATTTCCTTCCAGTTAGGCTGAGCCAATACCCATTCCAACAACTGATCGTAAACCAGTGGGTGGTGGTCGTAAGTCACGAAGTACGGATCTTGATCCAAGAACAGATCGGGATCTTTCAAAGAGTCGAACGGATTGATCGCGTAAGTCTCTTCCAGACACAGGGCGTAGATCACTGCTACCGCCATGCTCTTGGCCGGATAGATCAGTGGGAACGTGGCTTCACGGAAGTAGTGCTTGGCGTTCTCCAACAACTCTTCGGAATGGATGATCTCCATCTTCGCAAAGTCGTCCGGGTTGTCCGTCACCAGACTCCGGTAAAGTTCTTGGTACTGCTTGTGTTCATTCATTTAAGGTCTGCCTCCACCAAGATTAAGTCCCACCGATTCTTCGTACCTGTTAGACAGTCATCACGCCCTACTAACTTCATAACGCGTTGAACGTCACCACGAGCACAAGCATCTAAGAAGCAGCAATCGCCACACTCAGGATGCTCTGAAAACTCGACGAGGTTGTCGTAGTATCTGTGCTCTTTGTAAGTTAATACTGAGTCAGCAGTCCACGGTTTGGGGAGTTCGAAGTCCTCATGGAAGATCGGTAGGTTCTCTACCACCACAGGCGTGCTGTAAAGCGCTCCAGCGCGGTATGTGAACTCGAAACCTTCCAAGATAGCCGGTTGTAGCGGTCTGAAGGCTTTGGTGTTTACACGAGCTTTGGCGAACTCGGTGTACTGGAACATGTCACGACGGAAACGATCCAACACCAACAGGTTGTCGAAGCCTTGTCGAGAGTGTGCGAATGGGAACTCCACCACAATCCCGACGTTACCCAAGTCCATTTCGTGAGCCAGTTCATAGCGCTCGATCGTTAAGTCCTTGAGGTTCTCTTCCACGATGTTGAAGTTAGCGTACACCCGATTGAAGTCTACCTTTTTCAGCAAACTACGGAAGTAAGCGATATGGTTCTTGAGCAGAGCCATGTACTTCGTGTTGGTGATGTTACCCAACGTCATCGGGATCGTCACACTGAGTTTCTTACCCGGCATCAACTCATCGAGTATTACAGCCAGCTCAGGAAGTCCGTCAGTGTGTAACATTGCCAAGTTAATATTGAGAGCTTTGTAGTAAGCGGACAACCCCACAACAAGCGGATGCCGAAGAGCACTGTGCCCATTATCAGAACTAATAATGTCGGTAGGACCCACCTTAAACTCGAGTAGGCGGAAGTCGTCGGCTTGTAGCTGCTCGACGAGCGTAAGGATTTCTTGCGTATCAACATCCGGGATCTCAACTGGGGCAAAGTTCTTCTCCACGGTGCAGCCAGGACAACTATAGCCACACCCCTTCAGAATTTCGAGTGAGAGGTTAAAGGACTGTGAGATTCTTTTTGAGAACATGTCACAACCCCACTAGGCAATCACGAATCGAGAGCTTCTTCATGATGCTGGTGATGCCTTTTTCAGCACAACTCCCCAGATGAGGACACTCCATACACGGAGTACCTTCCAGATAGGCCAGGGAGGCCTCACGAGCGCGCTCACGGGCCGCTAGGAGATTCGCCATAGACCAGGGGCGTTCAATCACAAAGTCGTCGTCAAGGAACGGACAGTCGTCTTTAAGGAAAGGAACCCAATACAGCTTCCCACCGGTGTACAACAGGTTAACCATTGTCCCAGTGTCGTAGTGGAGATCGGGGTTACGACGACGTTCGTCCTCGCCATTCAGTTCCGCATAAAACGAACTGATTCGGTGAGAGACTCGGCGAACATTCTGCGCCACCATGAGGTCTTTGTTTGGGGCTCGTCCGTAGGGGATGGTGAGGATGTCGTCTTTGTCCACCACGAATTCAATATCAAACCCATTACGCAGATGCTCCTCAAACTGATCGTCCACAGTTTCCTGAGTACAGTTAACCACAAAGCCCGCTTCATTCAAACGAGCCATGTACAGATGGTTCTTAACGTACTCGAGTTTCTCCTTAATCATCAAGCCGAACTTCTCATTCTTAAAATGGGAAGGGACGGCAGGGATCAGGAACCGGATTGGCTTGAACGGTACAGCGACATCAATCTCGTGACACATCACGCTGTACTTGAGCATGTTGGTATCGAGGAAGGCTGCGTTGAACGTGACCTGATGAAACAACTGAGCCATCTCACGGAAGGTCTCGTTGGTCATTACTTCTTGTACGTTGGTTGCGGTCATGTAATCCGTAGGGCCGACACCTAAGTCGAAAGCCACGTACCCTACAGAAGTCATTTCCTGAATCAAAGCGAGGAGGTCAGGGATGTCACTGACGTCTCCTCCCAGCGACTTGTCGATCATACAGCCAGCGCAGGAATGTCCACAGCCTCGGAAGAGGTCTAACGTGATCTCAAGTCTCTGACGGTGTTGGATTGTTGGTTGCATGTTCAGCCCACCGATCTAGTAGTCCTCGGAACCCATTACAGGAATTATCCAAAGACTTAACGTCTCTTAAGTGCTCAGACAAGCACTTGCCTTTATACGGACAGGCTCCACAGAAGAGGTTGCCTTCTACTCGGAACCGTTCGACCTGACACCAGTTGCGGTAGTCGTGGAGTGAGTCCATCTCTTTGAAGAACTCATGGTCGTTCTCATCAAAGTCCAGCACGGCAAAGCGACCTTGAGGAGTGATGTACAGGTGGTCATCGCTGTAAGCATTGCGATCACCTTCGACCGCTTCCTTCACGAGGGTACGGTTCTCGAAATAGAACTTACGTTTAGGGTGATTGATTACCGCCCATACGAAGTCTTCGAACTCTTTATAGCTAACCGATTGCTGGTTCGCTTGGTTCGTCGAATACGGTTTGATCTCAGCACACTTCATCTGGTTCAGAATGTTAAGTTCATCGACGTATTCATCGACTGACACGTTATCCAAGAAGTCGCGTGAGAGCAGCGTGAGGATGGTGTACTGACGTGGGAGCATCAAGAGGTTGGAGAACACCTGTTCGTGCTTCTCACGAGCCCACAGGTCGTAGGAGACAGTCAGATCGAAGTCTTCACACTTAGCTACCTCGTTTACGTGCGTCAAGTTCGATACCAGTACAATGTCGTCGATACCGAACTGGTGTAACAGGTCACGAATAGCAAACAGGTAGTGGGTCGGAAGCAACAGCAACTCGCCGCCGTACAGATCAACGTGGTGGACTTCGTATTGCTCCGTCACCTCAATCAGACGCTGCTCCAACGCCTCCAGACACAACAGCTCTTTATCTTTCAACTGAGCTGGAGTCAGGTAGCAGAAGTTACACTTGAGGTTGCAATAGTACCAGCAGTTGATACTGAGGTTGATCTTGGGTTTGTTCATACGGAGAAGACCGGAATTAGTTGCACGGATTCATCAACGTACTCAGTCGGTTCGAGTATCCCGGTGAGGCCATTGAGTTCGATAATCTGGGGAGCGTTTGACTTCATGGTTCGGCAGTGGTGTTCAACCAGCCCCAATCGTTTAGTGTCAGCAACAGTCTTACGGCAACCATTACAGATACTGAACATCGGACAGACATTACACGACTCTTTCATCGAGTGGAGTTCCTCAGCCTCTTGTAAAGGAGTAAAGAACTCGCCAGCCATCTCACGCTTAAAGTCAATCGGGTATTCGTTGTCATCGCCAAAGCTACCACACGAGAAGTAGTTCTGGCCGGGTTGTAAAGCACGAATGCCTGTGTCGCAATTACGGGACAGGGGACAGGTGGTGTTGCCGTGTTTGAGACGACGCACCATTTGTTTGGTGTTGTACTCCCACTGCATCAAACCAGCAGCGTGGATCTCCAGATAGGAGCGGTACATATCGGCCTGCGTATAGAAGTTATTGATGCTCCCCATCTCAATGCCTTTCTTCACGACCACTGGGCCTGAGGCAGAGACGTAGTTCACCTTGGCTTCTACACCGAGACGTTTAGCCAACCGCACCGTATCGAGTACAGTGTCAACGTTGTCTTGGTCAATCACAGCGATGAAGTCAGGACGGTAACCCACTCGCTCCAAGAACAGATCAGAGACCTTGATGAAGTCCTCTTCAGTGAAGACAGAGCCATCACCCTTCAGACGTTTGTCACCATACTGGAACGAGGTGGTTATACCAAGTCGTTCGTGGTTGAACAACTCAGTCCATAACTCGGGCTTCTTGTAGAACGCCCACAGGTTTGTGGTGAAAGAGATGGTGGTATCCATCCCGAGGCGATCGAGGATAGCAATGATGTCCCAGTAATACTGAGGAGGCATCATCAAAGGGTCGCCACCATTTACGATGATCGTTTGGATCTCAGGGAACCGGATGAGACATTGCTCAATGTCCGCTAACTCAACGATCTCTTTAGCCTCTTCTGAGAGGTGTGTGCTCGAACAGAACGTACACTTGAAGTTACAGTTAACCGTTGGTTTGAGGATGAGACTGTTCATGGTTACTACCGGTATAAAAGCCAGTGGCCGAAACCACTGGCTAAAGGTTACAGGATCTCGTCGAACATCAGTTTGATCTGACATTCGTTTGTACTGCCTTCGATAAAGCTGTGATGCAAGAAGCACCGCAAGCCACACCGTTGATAGTACTCACAAGACAGACAACCGTAATGTTCAATGAAGCGTTCTTCGGCTTCGTGCTTAGCCTTCAAGCCAGCCCCTTCGTCCAACACAGAGTCCTTACCGGCTTCAGACCAACACGTTGTCACTACGCCATCTTTGTTGATGATCTTCGTAGAGCGACAGGTGGTGTCATTGAAACGGTTCTCCTTCCACGCTTTGATTGGGTAGGAGTTCGGATACTTCTTGTCGAGGGTCAAGTAGAGCTGACTGATCGCCGCTTCAGTCGGTTGATGCTCTTGGTAACGATCGGAGGGAATGTAGTGGTCGAAGTACACGTCGAAGTTACGACACAACCACTCAAACTCTTTACCCTCGTTACCGGCGAGGAACAACTGGATGTTCTGTCGCGTGATAACCACGTTCACCGTTTCAACGTAAGGCTTGACAACCATCAAGCTCCGTAGGAACAGTTCACGATTACCCGTAGTGAAACGACCCGCAGGATCGTAAGACGTTGCCAGACACACGTTCTGGTCTTTGGACGCCTCAGCACGCAACATGCTAATCAACCGCATCACTCGGAAGAGGTCACTGTAGATCAGGTTTGTACCCCAGACCAACTTAGCCCGCTTGAAGTGACGTAGCAACAGTTGCCCAGTCGCTAGGTAGTAGCCAAACATCCAGTCAGGGATATTGTCCGAGAACAACTCCCCGCCCGTGAGGTTGATCACGATAGGTGCTTCTGGATCACCAGTCTCGATGAGGGTGTGGGCTTTCTGCAAAATAGCTTCAGCTTCCATCCCCACTTCGGAGTCATGATCCTGATGGCAAAACGAACACCGAAGGTTACACTTCTCGAAGAGAATCAGGTGTGCTTCTTTCGTGTCGCCTTTCTTCTCTTGGAGGATGTCAACCAACGGTATCAAATTCACCATGTAGCCCCTTTCAGGTAGGTACGCAGGTCTTCTTTCGAACGACCCAACAGGTAGCGGATAAGGTTCTCGTCGTACTTGCTCGAGTCCCGGTTAGGCATAGCCAAACGATCTGACCCGAGGAACATCTGCTTGACGCGAGCCAACAGAGCTTTCGGATCTTTCAAGTCGTCTTCTGATTCCAACATTGCCAGAATCAGTCGAGTCCGTTTAGCCGTTGGGCCTTCACCGACGCGATCGAGCAGCGGATCGAGTTCACGCAGCAAACCACAGAGCCATTTGTCCTGTGGGTATTTCTCGAACAGTCCTGGACGCAGGAACATGCGGTTGTTGGTGTACGACATCAACAGACAACCTTCGAATACCGTTGGGGCATCGAGGAGGGTGTCGAGGTCAGCACCAGCAAATTCCCAGTGTTCAGGGTCAGTGATCACACGTCCCCAAACGTCGAGGCAGTCATGGGTGTTAGCCAGAGCAATGCGACGCAGGATGTTACGCAGACGAGCAGGGATTTCACCTACAGTGTCTTCGGCGATCAAACGAACAAGTTGCCACTCCAACGACAACACGTCGCGGTCTGTAGACAACAGTTGTTCGAACATCGGCAACAGTGGGTCTTTACTGTTGTACGATTCGGTGATCGACTTGGAGGTCAGGTCAATGCCCGACAACACATCACAACCGGCCTGTTTCCAGTTGGTCAGAGAAGTGTTGAAGGTCGCCTTCTTGCAGAGCATGATCCACTTGTAAGTCAGTAGGTCAATGTTCGGGAAGACGGTGCGAACCAGTAGACCGTAGAGTCTTACATACGTTTCGCCATCGCAGTAGATGAATACTTTCTCTTCCGACTGCATTGCGATCATCAACCACTCGAGCAATACTTCGGGTTCTACGACGTCCAATGACGCAGCAAAACCAATCTGATCGCCAGCGGTTTCATTCGGCCCTGGATGATACTCAAAGCCGATGTGTTTGGAGATGGTGATGTTCGACTCCGCCCGGTTAACCCGGCGTTCGGTATCGACGTACACCGAGTTAAACAGATGGTACATAGCTCAGCTCCTTCATCTGACGAGCTGCGTCAGCTTCAGCTTCGAGTAACGAAGGAACCAACATGTTGTACGATTCCTGGTCTTGCAAAGCCAGCAAACCGATGAACAGCGGGTTGTCCTGTACTGCGAAGTAATTGAACAGGTTGTTACCGGCGAACACGTACTCGTTGAAGAACGTTTTGTTCCACGTCCACTTCTCTTCGGTCATGTTCTCGAGCAACACTGCGAACAGCGGATGCTTGATCAGATGGACGAAGTTCAGACCAATGACGTTATCGTCTTTGTCTTCCGGGTAAGTGTGTACGGCGTCGCGATACTCTTGACCCATCGAGTACATAGCGTACAGGGGTAAGGAGAACAGACGACGAGTCCACATCTCCAGTACCGGCTGGTTAGCCACGAGGAAGTCAGTTGGGTCAAACGGTAACAGGTAAGGCTTCTGGTTGTAAGCCAACACCAAGTTCATGGCGAGGTCTTCCAAGTCAGCGATCTTCACCATGGCGGGCATAGTGAGGTAGTCGGCCACCAACTTCTGGGCTTCAACAGGATCACTGAGTTTCAGCCGGACAGTGATGTCCAAGTTACTGAGGTAGGTGATCAGTGTCTTACCTTTGAAGCGACTGTTGTCGTAGTCGATTTCAAACTCGACTTCTTCAGTGAACTTACGTTTCAGTTCGGCCAAACCAATTGGAGCGGTGCAAGAGATCTTTTCCACGGGGACTCCTTAACGACGACCGCGTGCACAGTGGCAGTTGTCGTGGCAGCTACTGTGACAGATGGTGTTGGTCAGTGTCAGGGTTGTGTTACGAGCATTGTTGTAGTAGCTCGTCCAGAGGTTTGCACACGCCTGGTTCAAGTTACCGTAACTCAGGTTTTGGTTAGCCCCAAGTCCCGGCAGAGCAGCTTGGCCACCAACGTCACCCACCGAGTAAGCAGTGTGTGCGATAGCCGTACCGTCGTACTGAACCGTGTTAAAGGCGTTGACAAAGTCTTCACCGCTGTTGTTGGCGTAGTAGATCACAATCCGTACGCGACGGATGCGAGCAAAGGTGTTAGCGAAGGCACGCAGAGCAGCCGCTACAGAAGCAGCGTTAGCATTACCGTCACTGAACGACCCGGCACTCATACCCACACCAGTACCACCAGTGGAACCACCAAACCAACCGGCCAGAGAACCCGCAGGATAATTGTTATTACCCCAACTGATCCCTGCGTTGGCATTGTTGTAGAGCCAGCTATTCGCTAGGGCTACAACGTCCGCTTTAGTTGCGTTACCCATATCACACCTTCAAAATTAAGTTGGTCTGTTGTGAACGACCGGATAAGTGTCTCAGAGTATTCTTCAGTCCCCCACAACGATCGCCTTGCCATGGGAGTCGGTGACAGTCACCCCCACACAAATCGGAAACGTCACAGGTAATACAGTTTTCGTTCCACGTCAACTCTTGGGCGATTTCTTCAACCCGACCATCAGACTTAATGAAGGCCTCAGCACCTTGCTCAAGGCGCGAATGCTGTCGAGTGGTGGCAACGTTAGGACAACCACCCAACGCACCGTTAGAGTTGATTGTAACGAGGTTCTGTTCGCAGTTGCGACAGTTGGTGTCGACTTTAACCACACCGTACTTGAGTTTCTGCTCAATGATGTCCAGTGTGCGGATCTTCACCTTCGGTTGACGTTGCTTGTAACGTTGATACAGGGCGAGGTACCAGTTGTCCTGCTCTTCGTTATTAGGGAAGATGTCCAAGTTCTCATTGGCACTCCCATCCAACGTCAAACGTTCCAACGAAACTTCCTTCACCCCAAAAGACTCGATCTGATCAATGAACCAGTCTGGTGTCATCTTGAGGAGTTCACGACTGACAGAGACCTTCAAGTAAATGGAGATCCCTTCAGCCACGAGCATGGTCAGGTTGCTACGCCAGAGGTCAAACTGTTTCTGGTTGCTCCAGCGAATCCAGTGATCCCAACTCGTACCGATATGACCGTAGAAGTACTTCTGAATGAAAGCAACGTGTTCAGGAGTGATCTTGAAGGTCAGGTTGCTGTTTGCACACATCCCTACGCCTTCACGTTCATGGAACCGAGAGGCCAGAGCCTCAAGCTTTTCTAACGGCACAAGGAACGGTTCACCACCATGGAACTCCAAGTGGTAATCGGTATCGGCTGGATGACGGGACATATAGTCCTCAATCCAATCCCCTACTTGAACGGGATCGAACTGAGTTTTATCACCATTCTTTCCGTTAGTGAAGCAATGCTTGCAAGCGAGGTTACACGCCCCGGTGGTCTTAACGTAGATCGTCTTACCCATTACAGTTTCTCAACTAAGAAGCGCTCCAACCCAAAGCTCAGCATCACTGAGGCTTCAACGTTGACGGCACGGTGAAAGGTGCCAGCGGGGATGAAAAGGATCTCTCCCGGATGTAGGGTCAAGACACCACCGTCGTGTTCGATCTCTTTCTGACCACTCACCATGTACAGGATGACGTCATCAGGGTCTGAGTGTCGAGGGAAACTCTTTGCCCCTTTAGGGGACTTGAACACATGGCAAGTAACCGCACCATGATGCTTGAAATGTTCTGCCAGAAAGTGGCACTCATCGAACATCTTTAAGCTGAATCTTTCAAAGCCTTCAATCTTAAAGACGTTCTCCGAGTTCTGTACGTAGTCCCACGGATTGTAAGCATCGTGAGATTGACCGAGCTGCACGTACTTCACTAACCCCTGCTCGTAGAACAGGGGACTGGCCAACACGTCGTCCAGCTTGAGGCTGTCTTCGGTGATACCGTCGAAAGTGAAGTCGTTTACTAATTTCAACATTGCCCGATCCCCAAAGGTTAGGTATTTATTTATACCATTACCCTTGGGTATATTTTTCTACTTAAGCCCACTGAGCAGGCCAGACTTGACGCCAAGCACCACCACCCCAGATGTACACACCCGCACCGTTCCAGTGTACCGAACAGTCAAAACCGGGGGCGTTCTTTGGAGCGTAGCGAGCATCGTGGTCAGTACTACTAACGTGGTCGAACATCCCTTTGGAAGTCATCAGAGTACCGTTCGAGTTCAAACCCCGAGACTCAGAGATCGAGTTCGGAATCAAACTCAAGCCAACGTGTGACTTGGTAGTCTGGTGAGGGTTGTTCAAGTTGTTGACGTGAGCGGCCAGCAACGCACCCGCTTGGGATGAGATCGCCTGAGCCGTGAGCAACGGCGTCATGAACTTGTTGTTGACCACACCCGCTTGCGCTTCAGCCGTGGAGGCCGTTGCGAAGTTATCGACGCTACCCAACCCTACTTGCGCCTTGGTAGTTGCATGGGGGTTGTTGATGTTGCCGATGTGGGCATTCAACGGAACGATTGCCTGGAGAGCAATTGCGTTCGAGGTTCGCAGTGGAGTCATGTACTTCAGGTTCGAGGTACCGGCTTCTGCTTCACCCTGAGTTGCAACCCCGTAGTTCTCAACGCTACCGAGGCCGACTTGGGCTTTGGTGGTGTTGTGCGGGTTCGTCTGATCGTTGATGTGTGTGTTCAGTGGCACGACCGCTTGGAGCGTGATCGCTTGCTTGGTCGTCAACGGAGTCATGTAGCGGTCAGTGCGAGTTCCCGTCTCGGCTTCTACTTGGGTGGCTGGTTGGTAGTTTTCTACCACTGACAGACCGACCTGAGCTTTAGTCGTTGCGTGAGGGTTCGCCTTATCCGCAATGTGGGCATTGAGTGGGTTCAATGCTTGGGTAGTGATCGCCATTGCCGTAAGCAGCGGAGTCATGTACTTGTTATTAACAGTACCTGCTTGTGCCTCGGTCCCAGAAGCAAGTCCGTAGTCTTGGACTTGTCCCAAACCCACTTGGAGTTTCGTCACAGTGTGCGGGTTGGCTTTGTTGTTCTCGTGGGCTTCGAAGTCGCCCCGGAGATCAGTCAAATCCGCTTGGATCAACCCGTCCTGGTAGTTGATGTACTGACGCAGTTCATCGTGAGCAGCTTCGTCGCCGATCAGGATTGCGTTACGCAGTGCATCCAACGCTTCCACGAGGTATTCGAAACCGTAAAGGTCACCGATGTCGTGGAGGTGAGGAGCAGGAGGGAAAGCTGTTGGTTTGCCAATGATGGCACCCCATTCAACTGCACGCTCGTCGATGTCGAGGTTCTCGATCATCTTCGCCAAGGCCGAAGCCGAGGTACTGAACACACCACCAACAACTTGGTAAGTGAACAGCAAGCTATCCCGAACGTCAGGATCAATTACCACGATGACAGCACAAATTTCTTTGTCCATCGCCAAGGTGGCATCTTGTTGCAGTTGTGCCGCGATGTAGTGAACACCCTTGGTGAGCACCCGACCGGTCACCGCCTCTGTGACAATCATCGACTCTGTGAAGTAAGAGCCGTAATTAGGAACGAATGCCCGGTTACGAGCAGGTCCCAAGTCATGAGGTTCGTTGATGACCAGGTTATTCGGGTTTACACCAGTAGGGTCTTCTGGGTACTTAAGAATGATTGTGCCCATGACTAACCTATTCCTTAATTGTTCA
>RCUJ01000672.1_pt1 | contig 19459 bp, 16 predicted proteins | sample 2166321 | NCBI WGS metagenome assembly RCUJ01 (sample SAMN09932808, study PRJNA488358) | compost metagenome | feature: garden; material: soil; isolation source: compost soil in an enriched community after 118 h of incubation | place: Germany: Experimental Botanical Garden Goettingen | collected... | reverse complement strand
CCTGGCGCGACGCGCGCAGCGCGCTGATCAGCATCACGCCCACGCCCAGCGTGGCATACACGCCGCGATGGTCGCGCGCGACCTCGCCCATGCGCGCGCGCGGCGCACCCGCGCTGGCGCGGCCCGAGGGCTCGATGTCGGGCGCCTTGATGGCGATGAATCCCGCGCCCAGCATGGCGCAGACGGCGATCCAATAGGCGCCGTCGAGCCCCAGGAAATGGATCAGCGCGGCCCCCGCGAAGGGGCCGATGAAGGTGCCGATCCGGGTCGTGCCGCCTAGCGTGGACAGGGCACGCGCCCGGTACACCAGCGGCACGACCTCGATCATGTAGCTCTGGCGCGCCAGTTGGAACACCGACTGCGCGCACCCCTGCATCAGCATGGCCAGCGCCAGCACCCAGAGGTTGGGCACGCCGATCACGAGCAGCAGGCCGATCACGCTCAACACGGCCGCACCGGCCATGGCGCGCTTCTCGCCGAAGCGTTCGGTGATCAGCGCGGACGGAATGTTGGAGAGCAGCGAGCCGACCCCGATGAGGGCGGCGATCAGGCCGGCGGCGGCCACCGACGCCCCTTGGTCCCGCGCGGTGAGCGCGATCACGGGAAGGATGGCGCCGTTGCTGATGCCATAGAGCAGCGACGGGCCGAACGCCGGCACGGCGATCTGCTTCAGATTGAACGAATCGGGTTGCGACATGACGGGAGACTGGAAGCGCGGCCGCCTGCCGGCCGCCTTGCCTCTGCGCGGGACCGGCCCGGCGGCCATCGGCGCGGGAACCCCGAGAGTGTAGCTGTAGGCCCTCGAGCCTGGCTGTCAGCCGGCTGACAGCCGGCGCGTTTCTCCCCAGCCGTGAGGCACCGATGGGCACCGGCTTGCGCTTGTGAGCGTAGGCAGCCTCGGCATGCGATAGCCCTCGAATTTGGCATAGCGACGGTGGGCCGGTCTTGGCGACCTTGATGCGCCGCAACGGGCCGGGTGTTGCACAGAAAGGCGCTGGAGCCGTCGGATCCAACAGATAAACGCAGCGCGCCGGACCCACGCTCGAACAACGGGTATTCACCTATATGATTCAATTGTTTGATTGTCGACAATCCAACAAAAGAACAAACCATGTAGCGGATAGGAGACCTGAAATGCTTCTGACAAAACTGGAAGGGCCCGGAGTCTGGCGCAGCGAAGAGCTGGGCCCTCAGGAAAATTGGTGCCAGCGGCTCACGGACACCGAGATTCAGGAAGTGGTGGCCGCGGCTCGCCATTGCGAAAGCCGGGATATCCCGTTGTTCGAGATCACCAAGGACGACTTCCCGCTCGCAGCGCTGGCAGAGCGCTTCCAGCGCATCCAACAGGAACTCGAAGGCGGGCGCGGCTTCACCGTGCTGCGCGGCCTGGACCCGGCCAGCCTGGGCGCGGAATCATGCAAGCGCGTGATCTGGGGGCTGGCCCAATATTTGGGGACGCCCGAACCGCAGGACCGGACAGGCAGCCTGCTGCACAGCGTGACGAACACCGGCAAGACCATTGCCAGCAGCGATACGGCCCGCGGCTACGAAACCGACGACGAACTGAAGTTCCACAATGACGGCGGCGACGTCTTCATGCTGCTTTGCCTGCGCACCGCCAAGGAGGGCGGGATCAGCAAACTTGTCAGCGCGGCCGCGTTGTTCAATGCCATCCTGGAAGAGCGCCCCGACCTTGCGGCGGTGCTGCAGCAGCCCTTCTACTTCGATTCCCGTGCCCAGAACCTGAACGAAAACAACGTTCAGGTCGTTCCCATCTTCACGGAACATCTGGGATACCTGAACGTGCTCTACAAGCGGCGCTACATCGTGACCGCGCAGCGTTTCCCGGATATCCCGCGACTGACGCCGCAGCAGACCGAGGCCCTGGACATCTTCGATCGGCTTTGCGCCGATCCCGCCTTGCAGTTGGCGTTCAGCATGCAGCCCGGCGACATCCAGATCGGCAACAACTACTCGATCCTGCATTCGCGCACGAAGTATGTGGATTACGACGAGCCGGAGCTGCGCCGCCACCTGTACCGACTTTGGTTGACCTTGGAAAACAGTCGTCCGCTGCCCGAAGTGTTCGCGACAACGCGGGAATTCGGACCATCGTATGCGCGCCGGCAACAGCGCGCCTCGGCATAAACGGAGTATCAAACGTGGGCCAAGTACAGTTTCTTTCCCTTCCCGACCAGATCGTCACCACGCTGACCGAGGACATCCTGAAAGGTGTCTACCTGCCCGGTCAGCGGCTCAAAGAGCAGGAGTTGGCGCTCAAGATGGGGACCAGCCGCGCGCCTCTCCGAGAAGCCTTCCGCGTGCTGGAACGCGATGGCCTGATCGAGATCCTGCCTTGGCGCGGCGTGCGCATCGTCGAACCCACGCTTGAAGAGATCAGGGACCTTTTCGAGGCGCGCGCCGATATGTTCGGGCTGTGCGTCAGGCATGTTGCGTCGACCGGCGAACTGGACTTGCTGAAGAAAATCGAGGCGGACATCGATGAACTGATCAAGCAGACAGACGCCGGCTGCGATGAGCGTGAATACAAGGAAATGACCAACGCCATCAGTTCGCAGATGTATGCGCTGATCCAGAACCGCTACACCCGCGCCTTTATCGACAATCTGCGCCAGAAGATGCTCTGGCACTACTGCTACATGGGCATTTCCTCGTATGCGAGCCGCCAGGATGCCAACCGCTACTGGCACGATCTGGGCCGCGCCTTGCTCAGTCGCGATCCGCAGGCGGCGGAAGCAGCGGCCCGGCACATCATGGCCGCCTCGAAGAATTTTGCGCTACGCCTGCTGGAGGAAAAACAGGACGCGTCCGCGCGCCGCCCAACAACTAAAGACCAACCGGAATCCGGCATGAAGTAGCACGCCCCTGCGCGCGACGCGCTCGATAGAAGCGCGGCGGCCGAAATCGAGGAGACAGGTAGATGGTGAGTATCAAACGGATGTTCGCCGGTTTGATCCTGGCGGCATCGTACGCATTCCCAGGATCGGGCCACGCCGGCCAGACATGGCCGGAACGGCCCATAACTGTGGTCATTGCCTATCCCGCCGGCGGCGCCGCCGATGTGGTCACCAGAATCGTGCTGAACGAACTGGCCCGGACGCTGGGCCAACCGTTCATCGCGGAATCCAAGCCCGGCGCAAACTCGAACATTGCCGCGGAATGGGTGGCCCGGGCCAAGCCCGATGGCTACACCCTGTTGGTAAGCGGCCCATGGTTCGCGATCAACCAATATGTGGAGACCGGCAGACGCTGGGAGCCGGCCAGCCTGGCGCCGGTGGCGCGCTTCGCGCTGACCGACAACGTGCTGGTGGTGCCCGCCAGCGCGCCCTATCAGAATCTGGCGGGCTATGTGGCGTTTGCCCGCAGCCAGTCCAATCCGCCCTTGCAGTATGGAAGCCCGGGGACGGGATCGACGCAACGCATGGCGGCCGAATTATTCCTGGGCCAGGCGGGCCTGGACGTCGAGCCAGTCCAGTACAAGGGCGCTCCCCCAATTATCCCGGACCTGGTAAGCGGTCGCGTGTCTATGGCGGTGCTGGCCGCCGCCAATGTGACCGCACTTATCCAATCAGGCAAGCTGAAAGGCCTGGCCACGTTCGGCGAAAAACGCGGCTCCAACACGCCTGCGATTCCGACCATGACCGAGCAGGGCTATCCCAAGGCCATCGTGACCTCGTGGTTTGGCTTGCATGCGCCCGCCGGAACGCCTCCGGAAATCATCCGGCGGCTTTCTGACAGCGTCAGGGAAATCGTATCCAGGCCGGAGGTGCAGGCATCACTGAGTGCCGCGGATGCGCAAGCCGCGTTTCTGGACACGCAGGACTTTGCCCAATACATCCAGACAGAACAAGCAATGTGGAAAGACGTTGCCGCGAATATCGAAGGAAAAAAATGAGCGCAGTCCATGTCGTTGTCGAAAGCGCTGATCGGCTGGGCGAAGTCCCGCTGTGGTCGCCATCGCGCAAGTCGCTGTTCTGGATCGATGTCCGCAAGCCTGCGCTCCACGCGTACGCTCCGGGTAGCGGCGCGGTGCGGACCTTCCCCTTGCCGGAACTGATAGGCAGCTTCTGCGAAACCAGCAAGGGAAGGTTGATGCTCGCGCTCAAGTCCGGCCTGCATTTCCTCGACCTGGAGACCGGCGGACTGCAAGCCTGGTTCGACCCCGAACCGGCCTTGCCAAACAATCGCCTGAACGACGGCAAGTGCGACAGGCAAGGAAGATTCTGGGTAGGCAGCATGAACGATGGCGACCGGATTCCCACCGGCACGCTGTATTCCGTGCTGGGCAACGGCACATCCACCGCCCATCTTTCCGGCATCACGATCCCGAACTCCCTGGCCTGGAGTCCCGACGGCAAAAAGATGTATTTCGCCGATACGCCAGCGAAATCCATCCAGGTCTTCGACTTCGACACGGAAGACGGTGTGCCCTACAACCCCCGCACATTTCTCGACATGTCCAGCCATGCCGGCCGCCCCGATGGCGCGACCGTCGACGCCGAGGGATGCCTGTGGAGCGCCCACATTCACGCGGGCCAGGTGGTTCGCTATACGCCGCAAGGGCGCCGGGACCGGACCATCCAGCTGCCGGTCACCGGCGTCACCTCGTGCGCCTTTGGCGGCGATCGCCTCGAGACGCTCTTCATCACCACTGCTACCCAGGGGCTGACCGAGCAAGCGCTACGCGAGCAGCCTCTGGCGGGCGCGCTTTTTGCCGTGAACGCGGGAGTCTCGGGAGTCTGCGATACGCCTTTCGCGGAAGCCTGCTGAACGTCATCGAAAACTCACTACACAAGGAAGCGTATGTCTACTCCCCTCACAGGCGGTCGCATCATTGCGGAGATGCTCCAAGCGCACGGCGTGGATCACGTGTTCTTCATGGACGCCATACTCCGGCGCGCCCTGGTAGAAATGGAAAAGCTAGGCATCCGCCGCGTCCTGGCGCACTCGGAAATCGCCGCCGCCTACATGGCGGACGGCTATGCGCGCGTGACGGGCAAGCCCGCCGTCTGCATGGCGCAGTCTGTAGGCGCCGCCAATCTGGCGGCGGGCCTGCAGGATGCCAGTCTTGCCCAGACCCCGATCATTGCCATGACCGGCCGGCAGCCCGCGGCGATGCAATACCGCAATGCCTACCAGGAGTTGCCACATGAGCCGATGTTTCGTTCCACGACCAAGAACAGCATGCGCGTGGATGGCATCGAACAACTGCCCCACGTACTGCAACAGGCATTCCGCGAAGCAGTCACCGGCCGCTCGGGCCCCGTGCACATCGACATCGCCGGACACACCGGCCATAGCCGCCGCGACGCTTAACGGCTACCCGCAAGCCCGGCAGCCTTTTTCGGCCCTGCCGGGCTTTCGCCTCCCGGCCGAAAGCCGGCTGATCGAAGCAGCGGTACGGTTGATCGCGCAAGCCGAGCGGCCGGTCATCGTGGCAGACCTAGGGGTCTGCACGTCCGGTGCGCAGCAAGCCTTGCGGCTGTTCGCCGAGCAAGCCTCGATTCCCGTGGTGACGTCGCTGGATGCCAAAGCCGTCTTGCCCGAATCGCATCCCTTGAACGGCGGCGTTGCCGGCACCTATTCCCGCGCATGCGCCAACCAGATCGTGAACGCCGCCGATCTGGTGATTTTTGCCGGCAGCATCATCGGCGATCATGTCAGCCACAACTGGACGCTGCCACGGCAGGAGGTGCCGGTCATACAGATAGATGCCGACCCCGCCCAACTGGGCAGGAACTATCCCGGCGCGCTGGGCTTGCCGGGAGACCCCCGCACCGTTCTCGAACAACTGGCCCGGGCCTGCCCGCCAGCCGACCGGCCAGCGTGGCTGGACCGCGTCCAGGGATTTGTGCGGCAGTGGAACGAAACGGCCGCTTTGGCCGGCGCCAGCGATTCCGTTCCCATCCGTCCAGAAAGGCTTTGCGCTGAACTGAGCGCAGTCCTGCCGCCGGACGCGATCCTGGTGTCGGACACGGGCTATTCATCGCAATGGACCGGCACCTATGTGCAGCTACGTCACGAAGGACAGCGCTACCTGAGAGCGGCGGGCTCATTGGGATGGGGCTTTCCGGCCTCGCTGGGCGCGAAGTTCGCCGCTCCCGAAGCGACGGTCGTCTGCTTTACCGGCGATGGCGGATTCATGTATCACCTGCCGGAGCTGGAGACCGCGCTGCGCTGGGGCCTGAAGACCATCACGGTGGTCAACAACAATCACTGCCTGGCCCAGGGTACGCGTTCGATTCTCAGCGCGTACGAAGGATCGGACGGCAAGGCCGAGGAAATCTATCACTACCGGCCCATGAATTTCGCGGCCATCGCGCAGGCCATGGGATGCACCGGAATTCGGGTGACCGAGCCGGCCGGGTTCGCGGCCGCGTTCGAGCAGGCGCGCGCGAGCGAGCTGCCTGTCGTCATTGACGTCGTAACCGATCCGCAAGCCCTGGCGCCCTTGCCCTGGACGCCTTGACCCGGTCGCTGCCGCCTCGATTGTCCGTCGCACCATTGCGTACCTACCGAAGGAGAGCAACATGGGAAATACCCTGCGCGCATTGGGCGCCGCCATGTCAGTACTCTTGGCCGTCTATCCCGCCGTATCAACCAGCGCGGCAACGGAGTATCCATCCCGCCCCATCCGCATGATCGTCCCGTATGCGGTCGGCGGCACGACAGATCTGGTCGCGCGCCAGTATGCCGAACTTCTCGGGCGCGAATTGAGCCAGACTGTCGTGGTCGAGAACAAACCTGGCGCATCGACCAATATCGGCAACAGGCTGGTCGCCGAGGCCGACCCTGACGGCTATACCCTGCTGTACAGCACGGGGCAGATGACCCAGACCATGACCTTCGGGCCCTTCCCCGCCATCGACCCGACCGAGGCCTTGGCTCCCGTCAGCCTGATCCTGACCTCGCCACAAATGATCGCGGGCAACACGGACCAGAAATTCTCCTCTCCAGAAGAACTGATCAAGGCCGCCCAGGCCAAGCCCAAGAGCATCAGCATCGCCTCCGCCCAGTTGCAGCTATATGTCAACGTGCTTGGCGCCCAGGCCGGCATCGAGCTGCTGCACGTTCCTTACAAGGGCGGGGCCCCCGCTGTGACGGACACGATAGGCGGACGCACCAATCTGGTCATGGGGCAGCCGCCGGTGCTGCTGCCCTTCATCCGGAATGGTGCGCTGAAACCCATAGCGGTGCTGTCGAAGGAACGGATCGCGGCGCTGCCTGAAGTCAGGACATTCGCCGAGTCCGGCGTCCCCGCCCTGGAACTCGTAACCTGGAATGGCGTGTTCGTACCGAAAGGAACTCCGGCGGCGGTAATTGACCGCCTGTCCAAGGCCACCAAGGCGGCTCTGGCCGATCCTTCGCTGGCGCGTCTGGCGAGCGATGGCTTGACCATACAGTCCAGCACGCCCGAGCAACTGGGTGAACGTGTCGCCAGCGACGTGCGTTCATGGAAGCAACTGGCGAAGGACAATCCGGATCTCGCGCAGGTCCGCTGAAATACCGGAATTCAACTCCATGCCCCGAAGCGCAGAAAAGGACACGCAATGAGAGAATCTTCGAGCACAACCGGCCTCGGCGTCATTCTGGTCACCGGCGGCAGCCGCGGGATTGGCGCCGCGATTTGCGAGCTTGCAGCGCGCGAGGGCTACGACGTCTGCATCAACTATCGCAACAATGAGCAGCAGGCTCAGGCAGTTGCGGAAAAAGTGCGCAGCCATGGCCGCAAGGCCTTGACCGTTCAGGCGGACGTCGCCGACGCCGCGCAGATCTCCGACATGTTCCGTCAGACCGACCTGGATCTGGGCGCCTTGACCGCCCTGGTCAATAACGCGGGCACGAGCGGATACATCGGCCGGGTCGACGCGATCACGGCGCCAGACTTGCAGGCCATCTTCGCGCTCAACGTGGTGGGCAGTTTTCTTTGCTGCGGCGAGGCCATCCGCCGGATGTCGACCCGCCACGGCGGCCGCGGTGGAAGCATCGTCAACATGTCGTCGGCAGCGGCCAGGCTGGGCGCCGCGGGACGCAACGTGCACTACGCCGCGAGCAAGCGCGCCCTGGAAGCCTTGACCTTTGGCCTTGCCCAGGAGGTGGCCGATGAGGGAATTCGTGTCAATACCGTTTCGCCAGGCGTCATCGATACCGACATCCATACGCGGGAACGGCTGGCGCAGATCGGGCCGCAATTGCCGATGAAACGGCCTGGCACCGCCATCGAGGCGGCTGCCTCGGTGATGTGGCTACTCTCGTCGGCAGCCAGCTACGTCTCGGGGACGAACCTCGGGGTATCAGGAGCGCGTTGAGCGCGGTCACGGATGCGGCCCACGGTAGCCGCAATACGGAGGAACACGCATGCTGGACCATATCGAAATTCACGTGAGCGACTTCGAGCGCAGCCGGGCGTTCTACCTGAGCGCGCTTGCGAACCTGGGCTATGTGCCGCGCAAGGCGCTGGCGACCGGCATGGGGTTCGGCGTCGGCGAGCCCGATGACGCGGGCGACCCGGGTGGCGAATTCTGGATCCACCAGGGCACGCCCAGCACCCCGCGCATTCATGTGGCATTTCGCGCCCGCAGCCGTGCCGAGGTCGACGCCTTCCACCGGGCGGCGCTGGCCGCCGGCGGCCGCGATAACGGCGGGCCTGGACTACGCCCGCAATATCACCCGCACTACTACGGCGCCTTCATCCTGGACCCCGACGGCTACAACGTCGAGGCGGTGTACCACCGCGCCGTCTGATTGAATGCACTGCGGCGCCTAGTCCAGGCGCCGCCACACGCTCGCCAGCCAGGGCTGCTGTTCGCGGGGCAGCCCGTCGGGCCGGAAGTAGTGCTCCAGCTCCTGGAAACCGGCCTGTTCCAGCAAGGCCCGCCACCCGTCCAGGTCGTGGTAGGCGCCATAGCGCCCGCGATTCCAGCCTTCCTGGTTCCCGCCGCGCGGATTCGAGCTGAACAGCACGCCGCGGGGCCGCAACGCGTCCCGCAGTTCGCGCAGCACGCGCGGCAGTTCCTGTCCCGGCACATGGAACAGCACGGCGTTGGCGAAGATGCCGTCAAAGCGCCCTGCCGGCAGCGCAAGGTTCAGGAAATCCTGATGCCATACCTCGCAGCCGCTGGCGGCGCGCGCCATGTCCACGAAGCGCGCGGCGCCGTCCAGGCCCACGGGCCGATGGCCCAGCGCGGCAAACGTCTTCAGGTCGCGGCCCGGGCCGCAGCCAAAATCCAGAATGTCGTAGGGCGGCTCGCCTTCGATATGCCGCAGCAGGGCCGCAATGTTCTGGCTGACGTCGTGGTCGCGCGTGCCGGCCTCGAACGATTCCGCGTTCTCTTCGTAGTGGGCCAGGGTCAGGGACGAAATCTTGGCCAGGTCTTCGGGGTCGAGTTGCATAGGCCGATTGTGCATGAAAAGCGGCTTGCGGCGCGAGCCCGGCCCGTCCGGGTCACGGCGATGGCCGGCCCGCGGGCGTCTTGATGAAATCGATCAGCGCCTTCAGCGGCGAAGGCACCAGGCGGCGTCCGGAATAGTACAGAAACGGCCCGGAAAACCGTGGCCACCATGGCTCCAGCACGGGTTCCAGCGCCCCGCTGTCCAGGTGCGGGCGCAGCCAGTCCTCGAACAGATACGCCACGCCCGCGCCCGCGATGGCCGAATCGACGGCGAGATCGACCGCGCCGCCGATCTGCACGACCAGCGGCCCTGTCCCGTCGACCCGCACCGTTTCGCCATCGCGCTCGAACTCCCATGGCGGCATCGAGCCGCTGGGAAAGCGGCCGCGCAGACAGGCATGCTGAATCAGATCACGCGGATGTTCCGGCCGGCCGCGGCGCGCCAGGTAAGCGGGAGAAGCGGCCGCGGCAAAGCGCTGCACGCGCGGGCCGATGGGCACGGCGATCATGTCCAATTCCAGGCGGTCGTCGTAGCGGATGCCGGCATCGCAGCCCGCCGCCAGCACATCGACGAAGCTCTCTTCGGCCACCACCTCAAGGCGGATGTCGGGATACGCCGCCAGGAACGCGGGAACAATGGAAGGCAGGACCAGCCGGGCCGCGCTCAATGGCACGTTGAGCTTGAGCGTGCCCGCCGGCTTGTCGCGAAAACCATTGACGGCGTCCAGCGCCGCGTCCACTTCCGTCAGGGCCGGCCCAAGCCGCGTCAGCAGTTCGTTGCCGGCCTCGGTGAGCGCCACGCTGCGCGTCGTCCGGTTGAACAGGCGGACGCCCAATTGCGCCTCCAGGCGGCGCACGGTGTCGCTCAGCCGCGATGCGCTCGTGGCGGACGTGCGCGCGGCTTCGCGAAAGCCGCGTGCGCGCGCCACCGCCACGAACGCCTTGAGATCATTCAGATCCGTCATCGCTGTTCCAAAATCCGTACAAGCTGTCCGGATTGTATTGGATTATCAAGACCGCCAAGAAGATCTATCTTTCAACCGTCCCTTCACCACTACGGAAGCAGAACATGTCCCTCATCGACGAAAGCGGCAGCTACGCACTGGGTTCGCAACAGGTCAAACGGCTGGGCTACGGCGCGATGCAGCTTGCAGGCCCGGGCGTCTTCGGGCCGCCCAAGGATCGCGACGCCGCGCTGGCGGTCTTACGTGCGGCCGTGGAAGCCGGCGTCAACCATATCGACACCAGCGATTTCTACGGCCCCCATGTCACCAATCTGCTGATCCGCGAGGCGCTGGCGCCCTACCCCGACGATCTGGTGATCGTGACCAAGGTGGGCGCGGTGCGCGGCGAGGACGCCTCATGGAATCCCGCGTTTACACCCGAGATGCTGACCCGGGCCGTTCACGACAATCTGCGCAACCTGGGGCGCGACGTGCTGGATGTGGTCAATCTGCGCGCCATGTTCGACGTCCATGGTCCCGCCGAAGGATCCATCGAGGGTCCGCTGTCCGTGTTGGCCGGCCTGCAGCAACAAGGCCTGATCCGCCACATCGGACTGAGCAATGTCACCCCGAGCCAGATCGCCGAAGGTCGCCGCATCTGCCAGATCGTGTGCGTGCAGAACCAGTACAACCTGGCGCACCGGGCCGATGACACCCTGATCGACGAACTGGCCCGCGACGGCATCGCCTATGTGCCGTTCTTTCCGCTGGGCGGATTCAGCCCGCTGCAGTCGGCCATTCTGACCGAGGCCGCGACGCAGCTTGGCGCGACGCCCATGCAGACGGCGCTGGCCTGGCTGCTGCGCCGCTCGCCGAATATCCTGCTGATCCCGGGCACCTCGTCGCCCGTCCATCTGCGGGAGAACCTGGCGGCGGCCACGCTGCGCCTGCCCGACGCCGTCGCAAACGCGCTGGACGGCATCGCCCCTGGCGGAGCGGGCTGACCACCGACCACCGTGCCCGCCGCCGCCGCGCTGCCCGCGGATGGCGCAAAAAAACCCGCCTGCGCGTAACGCAGGCGGGTTTTGTCCAACGGCTGACTGTCGCCCCGCGGCCTCAGGCCGCCAGGCGGCCTTCGATCCGCGCCTTGGTGGCGGGCAGTTCCTCGGGCAAGCCCTGGGCCAGTTGGCCGAACAGCTCATGGTGCAGCGCCAGTTCATCGCGCCATGCGGCGGCGTCCACCGACATGACCTGTTCGAACTTGTCCGGGCTGAATTCCAGGCCGGTCCAGTCGATGTCCTGGTAGCTGGGCGAAATGCCGAACACCTGGTCCACGCCCTTGGACTGGCCGTCGATGCGGCCCAGCATCCAGCGCAGCACGCGCATGTTGTCGCCAAAGCCCGGCCAGACGAACTTGCCGTCGGGGCCCTTGCGGAACCAGTTCACGCAATAGATGCGCGGCAGGGTGGCGCCGGCGGCTTCAAGCTGCTTGCCCAGCTTCAGCCAGTGGCCGAAGTAGTCGCTCATGTTGTAGCCGCAGAACGGCAGCATGGCGAAGGGGTCGCGGCGCACCACGCCCTGCTGGCCAGCTGCGGCGGCCGTGGTTTCCGAGCCCATGGTGGCGGCCATGTAGACGCCTTCGACCCAGTTGCGGGCTTCGGTGACGAGCGGCACGGTGGTGGAACGGCGCCCCCCGAAGATGAAGGCGTCGATGACCACGCCCTTGGGGTTTTCCCATTCGGGGTCGATGGACGGGCATTGCGCCGCGGGTGCCGTGAAGCGCGCGTTCGGGTGCGCGGCCTTGCGGCCGGTTTCGCGGGCGATGTCGGGCGTCCAGTCCTGGCCCTGCCAGTCGATCAGATGGGCCGGCGGCGTGTCGGTCATGCCTTCCCACCAGACGTCGCCGTCGTCGGTCAGCGCCACGTTGGTGAAGATGACGTTGGCCTTGAGCGTGGCCATGGCGTTGAAGTTGGTCTGCTCGCTGGTGCCCGGCGCCACGCCGAAGTAGCCGGCTTCGGGGTTGATCGCGTGCAGGCGGCCGTCGGGGCCCGGCTTGATCCAGGCGATGTCGTCGCCGATGGTGGTGACCTTCCAGCCGTCCATGCCTTGCGGCGGGATCAGCATGGCGAAGTTGGTCTTGCCGCAGGCCGACGGGAAAGCGGCGGCCACGTGGTACTTGCGGCCCTTGGGCGAGGTGACACCCAGGATCAGCATGTGTTCGGCCAGCCAGCCCTGGTCGCGGCCCATGGTGGACGCGATGCGCAGCGCGAAGCATTTCTTGCCCAGCAGCGCATTGCCGCCGTAGCCCGAGCCGAAGCTCCAGATTTCGCGGGTCTTGGGGAAATGGACGATGTACTTGGTGGGGTTGCACGGCCAGGCCACGTCGGCTTCGCCGGCGGCCAGGGGCTTGCCCACCGAGTGCAGGCAGGGCACGAAGTCGCCGTCGGCGCCCAGCACGTCGTAAACCTGCTTGCCCATGCGCGTCATGATGCGCATGTTGACGGCCACGTAGGGGCTGTCGGAGAGTTCAACGCCGATGTGCGCGATGTCCGAACCCAGCGGACCCATCGAGAACGGCACCACATACAGCGTGCGGCCGCGCATCGCGCCGTCGAACAGGCCGCTGAGCGTGTCGCGCATTTCGGCGGGGTCGGCCCAGTTGTTGGTGGGGCCGGCGTCTTCGGCGCGGTCGGAGCAGATGAAGGTGCGGTCTTCCACCCGCGCCACGTCGGAAGGATCCGAGCACGCGAGGAACGAATTAGGACGCTTGGCGGGGTTCAGCCTGCGCATGGTTCCCGACTGGACCATTTGTTCGCAAAGGCGGTCGTATTCTTCCTGCGACCCATCGCACCACACGATGCGGTCAGGCTTGGCCAGCGCGACGAAGCTGGCGACCCAGTCGATCAGTCCGCGATGCTTGACGTACGCGGGCACGTTCAAGGCTGCCAATCCCCCGTCCAAAGGCTTATTCATTGGGGCTATCTCCATACTAAGGCTAATGGTGATACGGCCCCAATTGGACTGGGGCCGTATGCAATTTGCGCCATCATACTTGCAGCGCCGGGCAACCCGTCAACCCATCCTCATGGAGGAGATTGTCACCGGGTGAGACCGCTCAAGCATAATTTCCGTCGCGCAGCTCCCTGCGGATAATCTTGCCGGTCGCGGTCGTCGGCAAACTGGTTACAAAGCGGATCGCGCGCGGGTATTCATGGGCCGCCAGGCGGGTCCGCACATGCGCCTGCAGCGCCTTGACCAGCGCCTCGTCGCCCTCGAATCCTTCGTTCAGCACCACATAGGCCATCACGATTTCGGTGCGTTGGGCATCCGGCACGCCCACCACCGCCGCCATCCGCACGGCCGGATGGCCGATCAGGCAGTCCTCGATAGGAGCCGGGCCGATGCGGTAGCCGGCGCTGGTGATGACGTCGTCGTTGCGGCCGACGAAGCGGATGAACCCTTGCGCGTCGCGCACGCCCAGGTCGCCGGTCAGCAGGTAGTCTCCCACGAATTTCTCGGCGGTGGCCTCGGGATTGTTCCAGTAGCCCAGGAACATGACGGGGTCAGGCCGCTTTACGCCGATGTTGCCCTCTTGTCCATCCGCCACTTCAACGCCGCGGTCATCCACAATAGCGACGTGGTGGCCGGGCGCCGCGCGGCCGATGGCCCCGGCCAAAGGATCGAACAGCGACGAACACGAAGACACCAGCATATTGCATTCGGTCTGGCCGTAGAACTCGTTGATGGTCACGCCCAGCACGCGGCGGCCCCAGTCGATGAGTTCCGCGCCCAGCGACTCGCCGCCGCTGGCCACCGACCGCAGCGCCCGCGGGCCGGCCGCGTCGGGCCAGGCGCAGCCGCGCATCATCTTCAGGGCAGTGGGCGGCAGGAAGGTGTGCGTCACGCCGTGCCGCGCCATCAGTTCCAGGGCGCTGGCGCCATCGAATTTCTCGAATCGCCGGGCCAGCACCGGCACGCCGTGGTGCCACGCGGGCAGCAGCACATCCAGCAGGCCGCCGATCCAGGCCCAATCCGCCGGGGTCCACATCAGCCCGGCGTTTTCCGGGAAGAATTCGTGCGACATCTCCACGCCGGGCAGATGCCCCAGCAGGACGCGGTGGGCGTGCAGCGCGCCCTTGGGCTTGCCCGTCGTGCCCGAGGTATAGATGATGACCGCGGGGTCGTCGGCCGCCGTCTGGACAGGCCCGTAGGCGTCGGACTCCCGGGCCAGCGCGGGATGGAACGGCACGGCGTCCACGCAGGCGGCGTCCATGTGCGCGGCATGCGTGTGCGCCGTGTCCGTACGCCCGGCGCCCGCAGGCACGGCGCTCGTAGACACGCCGCCCGCAGGCCGGGCGCCTTCTTCGCCCTCGCCGTCGATGCAGTAGATCACCTTCAGCCCCGGAAGACTGGCGCGTATCTCGCGCAGCTTGCGGCACCCTTCCCTGTCGGTCACCAGCGCGGCCGCGCCGCTGTTGGCCAGCCGGTACTGGATGGCGTCCACGCCGAACAGGGTGAACAGCGGCACCGCCACCGCGCCCATCTTGTAGACGGCGATGTGTGTCACGGCGGTTTCCGGCGCCTGCGGCAGGTAGATGGCCACGCGGTCGCCGCGCTGGATGCCGTGGCGCTCCAGGCTGTGTGCCAACCGATTGGACTGCGCCTTGATCTGGTCAAAGGTGTAGCGCGTCTGCGCGCCGTCGCTCTTCTCAAAGATCAGCGCCAGGCGGCCGCTGCCGTCGGCCCATTTGTCGCAGGCGTCGACGCCGATGTTATAGGCCGCCGGCACCCGCCATTGGAACCGGGAAACGAGCTGGGTATAGGATTCGGCTCTGGAAAGCATGGTTTGTCTCTGGTGTTTTCATGGTTATTCCAGGGCGGTCCGGTTTGGCGCCGCGCGATCGGCCGTAAGGTTGCGCGCGCCGCCTTGCCTGAACTTGACCCTGGCTCAATAATAAGCCCCGCCCCTCCGCAACTTCCTGGCCTGAATGGAAAAAAATCCCGCCGTCCCGATGCGCCGTCCGCCGGCCAGCGCCAAGTCCGAACAACGCATCCGCGACATCCTGCGTGTCGCGCGCCAGGTCTTCTCCGAAGCCGGCTTCCAGGCGGCCACCACGACCGAGATCGCGCAGCGGCTGGACGTGTCGGAAGCCACGGTGTTCACCTACTTTGGCGGCAAGCGCGAACTCTGCGTGCGGGTGATCAGCGACTGGTACGACGAAATCATCGCCAAGGTGGAAGACAACCTGCCGCATGTACACGGCGCGCGGGCCCAGCTTCACTACCTGGTGCACACGCATCTGCGCCATCTTCTGGCCGAGGGTCCGGGCCTGTGCGCGTTCATCCTGTCCGAAGGCCGCGCCCGCAACGATGACTTCGGCGAGATCTACGCCGAACTGCAACGGCGCTACACCGCGCCGCTGATGCGCATTCTGGCGCAGGGCCAGGCGGACGGCGACATCCGCCAGGACATGCCCTTGCGGCTGCTGCGGTCGGCGGTCTACGGCCCGATGGAACACGTGCTGTGGGACGCCATCCTGCGCGGCGCGCGCGGCGACGTGACCGCCACCGCCGACCAGCTTGTCGGCTTTCTGTGGCAGGCTCTGCAGCCGCCGCAGCAAAACGCGCTGGCGCTGGCGCAGTTCCGCGGCGAGGTGCAAAACGCCCTGCATCGCCTTCAGTCTTCCGAAAACAGCGAGGGCGGCGCGTACTGAGGAAACCCGTTGTAGACCTCGCCGCGCTCGGCCGGCTGCAGGGTCCAGGAATGCCGCGCGTTGGGCACCCCGCCATCCACCCGGATCACGCTGCCATTGATGAACGCGGCGGCCGGCGACAGCAGGAACACCACCGCCGCGGCCAGTTCCGCCTCGGTGCCGAAGCGTTGCAGCGGCACCTTCGTCTTTAATTCGCGCAGCACCGCGCGGTAGTCCTCGTCATAGCTGTCCATGCCGCTGGAGGCGATCCAGCCCGGCGCCACGGCGTTGACGCGCACCCCGGCATGCGCCCATTCGCAGGCGGCGGTCTCGGTCAGGTTCCACACCCCGGCGCGCGCCGCGCCCGAATGGCCCATGCCCGGCATGCCGCCCCAGATGTCGGCCAGCATGTTGACGATGGCGCCTCCGTGCTGGCGCATGTGTTGCGTGTAGACCTCGCGCGCCATCAGAAAGGTGCCGTGCAGGTTGTTCTGCACCACCGCATTCCAGCCGTTGAAGCTGATGCGGTCCAGCGGCGCGGGGAACTGGCCGCCCGCGCAATTGAACAGGCCGTCGATCGCGCCGTGCCGGGCCAGCGCATCCGTCACCGCGCCGCGCACGCCGGCCTCGTCCCGGATGTCGCAGGCGTGCGTGCTGATGCGGCCGGCGGCCTCGGGGTATATCCGCGCGATCTCGTCGGCGGCCGCCTGCAGCTTGTCCGGCTTGCGGCCCACCAGCGCCAGGCCGGCGCCCAAGGCGGCAAGTTCGTGCGCGGTGCAGCGGCCCAGGCCGCTGCCGCCGCCGGTGACAAGCACGGTCTTGCCATCGAACAGCCCCGGCCGGAATACCGACGCGTAACGCTGACCGGCGCCCTGTCCATCCGCCTGACCATCCGATTGCTGGCTCATGTCTCTCTCCGTTATTTTTTTGAGGATAACTCAATATTATTCCCAGCCGCGGCCCGGAACAGACGTAACGACCCTGGAATTTGTCCATCACCCGTGTGAACATATTGAGCCATCATCAACAATCAGGAGACCAAGCATGACGCTGAACGCACCGCTGGACCTCGCCGTGGACGGCCCCATCGCCAGGCTGACGCTGAACCGCCCGGATATGCGCAACGCCTTCGACGACACCCTGATCGCCGCGTTGACGGACGCAGTCACGGCGGCCGCGCAAGACCCGCAGGTGCGCGTCCTGCTGCTGACCGGCGCGGGCAAGGCCTTTTGCGCCGGCGGCGACCTGAACTGGATGCGCAAGATGGCCACGCTGACCGACGCCGAGAACCGCGCCGACGCCGCGCGGCTGGCGGACATGCTGCACGCGATCTGGGCCTGCCCGAAGCCCGTGGTGGCCTGCGTCAACGGCGACGCCTATGCCGGCGGCATGGGCCTGGTGGCCGCCTGCGACATCGCCATCGCGGCGGACAGCGCGCACTTCTGCCTGTCGGAGACGCGGCTGGGCCTGCTGCCGGCCACCATCAGCCCCTACGTGATCCGGGCCATGGGCGAGCGCGCCGCCAACCGCTATTTCCTGACGGCGGAACGTTTCGACACCGCCACCGCATTGCGGCTCGGGCTGGTGCACGACGTGGCGCCGGCGGCGCAACTGGCCGAGGCCGCCGAGGCCCTCTGCCGCACCCTCTGCGCCAACGGCCCCGGCGCCGTGCAGGCCAGCAAGCGGCTGGTGCGCGACTTCGCGGGCAAGCCCCTGGACGCCCCTCTTATCGCGGACACCGTGGAACGCATCGCGGCCATCCGCAGCACCGCCGAGGCAAAGGAAGGCGTGACGGCTTTCCTGGAAAAGCGCGAACCCTCCTGGCGCAGGGCCGACTGAAGGGCCGGCCTTTCCTGGACGATGCGTCCGCGGCGGGGTCTCCTTTCGCCCGTGGCAGCGGCGCCTTTGATGCCATAATCCAAGGCGCATCTTCAGGAAGCCTCATGCCGCACGCTACACCACCCTCTTTTCCGCCCCTGAACGCCGACCGCCTCTGGGCCCGCGTTGAAACCCTGTCCAAGTTCACCCTGCCCGACGTCCCCTGGACGCGCCGCGCCTTCTCGCCGCTGTTCGACGATGCGCGCGCGTGGCTGCGCGGCGAATTCGAAGCCGCCGGGCTGGCCACGCGGCTGGACGCGGGCGGCAACCTGGTCGGCACGCGCGCCGGACGCGACCCGTCGCGCAAGCCCATCGCCACCGGTTCGCACTGCGACACCGTCATGAGTGGCGGCCGCTTCGACGGCATCATCGGCGTGCTGGCCGGCATCGAAGTCGCGCACACCATGCGCGAACACGGCATCGAACTCGACCACCCCTTCGAAGTCATCGACTTCCTGTCCGAAGAACCCAGCGACTACGGCATCTCGTGCGTGGGCAGCCGCGCGCTGTGCGGGCAGTTGACCGCCGACATGCTGGCCGCCCGCAACCCGGACGGCGAGACGCTGGCCCAGGGCATTGCCCGCATCGGCGGCGACCCGGAAGCGCTGAGCGTGCCGCTGCGCGGCAAGGGCGAGACCGCCGCCTTCGTCGAACTGCACATCGAACAAGGCCCCGTGCTCGAAAGCCGCAAGCTGCCGATCGGCGTGGTCACCAACATCGTCGGCATCCGCCGGGTGCTGATCGTGGTGGAAGGCCAGCCCGACCACGCGGGCACCACGCCCATGGACATCCGCCGCGACGCGCTGGTGGGCGCCGCCCGCATCATCGACGCCGCCAGCCGCCAGGCCAGCGCCGCCAGCGGCAACCCGCATTATGTGGTGGCCACCGTGGGCCGGCTGTCCATGACGCCAAACGCCGCCAATGCCGTGCCCGGCCGCGTCGAGCTGACGCTGGAAATGCGCAGCGACAGCAACGCCGTGCTGGATGCCTTCCCCGAAACGTTGATGGCGGGCGTGGCCGGCGATCTGAAGGCGCTGCGCCTGACGGCCGGCTTCACCCCGCTCAGCCGCGCCCAGCCCACGGACTGTTCGCCGCTGGTCATGGACGCGGTCAAGGCCGCTGCCGATCAGCTCGGCTATGCGTCGATGCGGCTGCCCAGCGGCGCCGGCCACGACGCCGTGTACATGGCCCCCACCGGCCCCATCGGCATGATCTTCATCCCCTGCCTGAACGGCCGCAGCCACTGCCCGGAAGAATGGATCGAACCCGCCCAACTGCTCGACGGCACCCGCGTGCTGTATCAGTCGGTCCTGGAACTTGACCGGGTGCTGCGCGCCGTCTGACATCAGGAAATCATGGAACAGATCGAACTCAACGACAGCACCGCCGACCGCTACCTGCTGGACGCGCCCGGCCTCACGCTGCTGGTCTTCCACAGCCGCACCTGCGCCACGTGCCGCGTCGCGCGCGATGCGCTGCCCGCGCTGGAGCTGCCCGTGGAACGCGTGTGCTGGGTGGACGCGGGCGACAA
>RCUJ01000670.1_pt1 | contig 19468 bp, 14 predicted proteins | sample 2166321 | NCBI WGS metagenome assembly RCUJ01 (sample SAMN09932808, study PRJNA488358) | compost metagenome | feature: garden; material: soil; isolation source: compost soil in an enriched community after 118 h of incubation | place: Germany: Experimental Botanical Garden Goettingen | collected... | reverse complement strand
TCCATATCAAAATGCTCCACATACATATCGGTATTCGTCCCTTTAGTTTGGTAAAAAACCAATGCGGATTTTGGGAGGTAAAGCGTTCCAAAACTCTCGGTTATGTCGTTTAAATTATTCATTTTCTTGTTGTTTTATAATCATACAAAAGTGTACAGAGTTCATCCAATAGGGCAAACAGGCGGTTCTCAAAATCAAGGTTAGTTTGTGTTATCTTGCTTCCGTCAAAGCGTTTGAAAATGGTAGGTTCTTCCATTGCTTCATACTCGTTAAACTCATTGTTAATACTGTCGGCAAGCCTTTCATACAACCAGCCTGAGGTATCTGCTATAAAGGAGATGTACTTTTCCATTCCAACGGTTTCGGAGTCGTTTTCATCATTATAGGGGTCTTCTTCGGGTCTTGGAGCGTTTCGAAAAATGCTCTCGTGTGGATATTGCGTGTAGAGGGCAAAGGCATTGTAAGCCACTTTTTGACACTCCTGTTCGAATGTGTCACGGCTTTTAAAATGGTTTAAACGCTGTTCAAACACCTGTAAATTGATACGATTGAACAGTTTTTGTTCTATGCGGTCACCTATCCATTCGGCTTTTACAATCTCAGCAATGTAGCTATCCGTTTCCTCGGTATAATCATCCTGTTCCACCCAATCGTTCATCATTTCGTACATCCAATACAGATAGCTGTTTTCCTGTCTGTAATAGGGTATGTCAACAATATGATACAGATAACTGCAAACCGAAACAAGCAATTGAGCCGTTTTTTTGCGCTTTGGGTCATTGAGCATCTGAAAGAGTGGAACAATTGGAATATAGTACAGGGTTGTACCTGTGCCGAATCGTTCCTCACTTGTAAAAAATGTTTTATTACTATCCTGTATCAAACGTAAATTATCCCAATTTGCATTGATTTGTTTTAACTTGTTTTCAGCATCCCACATAGCCAAAGCCATATTATAGGGATAGCCACAATCTTTTGTTTGTAACGGTTCAATGTCATAATGTTCTGCAAGTTGGGAAAGGGACTTGTAAAAATCCCTCTCCATTTTTGCTATTTTCTTACAAGCTTGCACGGATTGCACGGTTTTCAGTTTAGGCAGATGCGCACACTTCAGAAAACCATTGGTAGCATTGCTATTGGTACGGATTTCTGTTTGTCTTTCTGTACTTCGTTTGTGTCTTTGGCTCTCTGCACCCATTGTGCGAACTCTCCTAATTGTCGGTGCAGTTGCCGTTGTGTTTTTTGTTCGGGTATGCTGATAGTTCCCGATAGGATATTGGGTTGCATAGTTCATCGTTTTTGATTTTTGGTTTAACCTTTTGTTCCCATTACGCTTTCTAATTTGTATTCTATCCTATCATCACGGATAATAGGGGCAGATACTTTTGCTGTCGTTAGTATGGGATAAGTATTGGCGTAAAAATTCAATACCGCTTCCACACTCCAACGTGGTTCGGGGTCGGTCAGTCTAATGTCCTGTCCTTTATCTTTAAGTATAAATACTCGTTCTAACTGTGTTGCTAATAACATAACTCTTGGATTTTGTGTTAAACGGTAGGTTGTTCAGTCGCAAACAGACCTGTTGAAGAAAACTTGTCTGATAGTTCTGATTTGCGTTTGCGTATCTCGTCCGCTTTTTCGGGATAGTCGGTAATTTCGGGTACTTTCATCCACGCTTCTCGGAACTTTTCCTCTTTTTCCAATTCGTCTGCCTTTGCCATACCGTCTTTAAACTTCCTGTCTTTGGCTTCCTGTTCTTTCTTCTCTTTTTCGGTTTTTTCTTTCTCCATTACCGATTGCTTTTTAGCTTCTTCCAATTGCTTCATAAAGGCTTCCATATTTATCATTAAACCCGAAGCAGTTTCCAAAGGAGTTGTTATTTGCTGAAAAAATCCCTCGTCCAATTCTTCTGCAGTTCCTCTTAAATTAAGCGGTGGTATCAGTTGTTTTGCGTTATCTCCACATTGCTCATTTTGAAGCATTATAGAAACAATAAGATTGTTTCCTAAACCCTTTGAGATAGTGAGTTGTAAATCTCCTGTAATGTCCATTTGGGCTATCTGATTGAAAAAGTTTGTGTTCATCGTTTTAAAAATTTAATTGTTGTTTAATCCTTCTTTTATTGTTGTCAGCTTCTCGTACATATCTGTCCAATAGGCGTTCTGCCTTTTGTCATAATCGGAGTAGCTTTCATTCTCATGCCTGTATTTTTTGTACCGTTTGGTTATACGGATTGCTTCGTTAAGGTTTGTTACTTCAATAGGGCAACCGTTTAAATCTGTTACTTTCATTTTCTGCTATTTAAAGGCAACCACCCGTAGGCGGTCACCTGTGGTTATACATTCAGATTAATTGAAATTGAATACATCTGAACCGATTTTCTCGAAAGAAGTACACAATTCAAATGCTTTCTGTGATTTGATTTGAGCTGTTCCACCCATTACAATACTTTGTAACTTGGCTTCATCATCTTTGTAATTGCGTACATTCTGATAGTAACCTGTCACAGCATTGTACGCCCCGAACAATGTGCCTTTGGTGGTATCCATTTGTTGAGTGTCGCTTGTCATAGCGTATGCAAAGGCATCTTGCACCACATTTTTGAACACGGTGGAAACTTCATCTTCCGCACCCTTTTTAAGCAAATCCAATGTTTCCTTGTTCGGGCAAAGAGCCAATTGGATTAGTTTTTTTACTTCATGGTCAGTCACCTTTACTTTAGCCCACTGGTTGAATATTCCTTCTAATTGGTTGCTTAAGGTATCCGCCAAGCCCATAATTTTGTGTGCGTTCTCAATACGTTGTTTTGCTCCCGAAGTATGTTTGATACGCACTACGTTGGTCATATTGCGAAGCGAAGCATTAAGGGTATTTTGGCAAACAATACGGATAGGGGTGAAGGCTGCTGTGATACTTCCGCTTCCATCGTGCGAAGTGGTGAGAAAGATATACTTCTCGGTAACATCGTCGCCATTACCTACACGGATATAATCAGGCAGTTTGGCTGTGATAAATATTCGTTCGCCATTACCCAATGCCCCTGCGGTTTCATACAGTATGCCCTCGCCACCGCCAACGATAGCATCAAAGAAATTGAACGCTTCACGGTTTTGTACGATTTGGTAATCTTTACCCACCACACCCAATACGGCATTGTTATCGGTGCGGATATTGGCAAAGTAGTTGGGAACGTGCAGTTCGTTATTGCCTATCTCTATACCGTTTGCCGTTTCAATAATGCCCGAACCTTTTGTATATAAAGGTGTTTTGATGACTTCATAGTCTAAGCCTGCGTGTTTTATGGCCTCTTCGCTTGTTGGGTATTGCTCTACGACTTGCCCTAAGCCGTGCCACGCTTTTTCTTTTACGCTAAAGAATGAATAACGTCCTGTTGTGCTGTTGAAATTGATATTATGTGCCATGATAAAATGATTTAAAAAGTTTAAATATTATTTAGATACTCGTTGTTAAAATGGGAGGTCGTCCTTTGTATCGTCATTGTTGTTTACTGTAGGAGCTTGTACCGCATCTGCTTTTTTACCTCCCCCGTGCAGTTTGATTTGCGAGGTGTTGAAATTCAGTCCTGCGTGCTGTTGTCCGTCACTGCCTGTCCACGCTCTTGCGCTCACTTTGCCTGTAAGTTCTACCACCGTACCTTTTGTGAGTATCTGCGCTACTTTTGGACTAAACCAGTAGGCGCAGTCGAAATACGTTGTCTGCTCAATGCGTTCGCCCGCTTTGTTTTTGTAGCTGTCGTTGATGGCTACCGAAAAGTTCACTACTGTTTTGCTGTTCGACACGTTGCGTACCTGCGCATCCGCTGTCACTCTTCCTGTGATGTTCATAATTTCTACGATTTTTAGTGATTAATTTTTTTTGAAATTTTATTCGGCAATGAGAGGAGGTGCTGTTTTGTTTCATCAAATCCATTTTTAATATTTTACTTTTCATTGCTGACATTTTTTTTATTCGTCTAAAGAGCCGGAGTATGCTATGTTTCGTTTCGGGAGCATAAAAAGGTTAGTGTTTAGCAATAGCAAGGTTTTGACAAAAAATACAACCCGGATGGGTGGAGATTTTTTGTCAAACCTGAAGGGCCTGGCCTTGCTATTGCGTTAAGAACACGGAGTTACCTTTGCTCTTGAAATGAGACAAAAGCATACTGGTTTTTGAATACAAAAATGAAGGGGAAGCAACGAAGAGATTGGGAAATGGTTCTAATGATCAGAAAATTTAATCAATATGACAAAATCTCTAAATCGATGTTTAGATTTTTTTTAAAACTGCTGCTGATAGAATTATTAATTAATATTATTAGATGTAGCTACAGCACAAATAGCTGCTGTTGCTACTGCTGATAGAGGTATTGATTATATATTAGATATAGCTGTAATACAAAAAGTTGGTGCTGATGTTGTTAATATAGCTAAATAATTATATATTTGTTCACTAATGTTAAGTGTTCACGTTTTCGTGAACATAAATATAAAGTGAACAAGATGAACGAGCAGTACATTATACAGAACGCAATACATAGTCTTCATAAAGATGAGATACGGGCTGAATGGAGAGAAGCAGCTAATGATGGTTTCATTGATGGAAAGCTGACACTTCATATGAAGAATTATCCAGCTGTTGTATTAAATGTAGAAGTTAAAAAAGAACTACGTGGAATGCATCTTACTATTATGGAGGATAAGGCACGTAATGAAGCACCATTTATGATAGTTGCTGATCGTATATTTCCTAAGGTTAAGCAGGAGTTAAAGGAAAAGCAAATCAATTACTTGGAGGCAAGCGGAAACATGTTCCTGCTAATGGATGGTCTTTACATTAATATTGACGGCAGGAAAAATGAGGTTACTGCAACTACAGGCGGCAACCGTGCTTTTACAAAGACTGGGCTGCAGGTCATATTCCAGTTTCTAATTGAAGAAGAATGGGTAAATCGGCCATATCGTGAAATAGCGCAACGCACCGGTACAGGCTTGGGTAATATCAATAATATATTCAACGGGCTGGCACAGGAAGGTTTTCTATTACAGCTGACAAAGAATGAGCAGAAGCTGGAAAATAAAAAGCAACTGTTGGAAAAATGGATTTTGGAATATGAGAAACGCCTTAAGCCAACGTTAAATATTGGTACATTCAGGTTTCTGAAGGAAGAAGATTTTTACAATTGGAAAGGAATCCCTCTTAAAAACCAAAAAACATATTGGGGCGGAGAACCTGCCGGGGCAATTTATACAAATTACCTGCGTCCGGAAGAGTTGACAATTTATACCGCAGAAGAGTGGAATGATTTGATCAGGAACTATAGATTGGTTCCGGACAAGCAAGGAAACGTCAAGGTATTTAAGAAATTCTGGAAACATGATGAAGTAAACGAAAATGCAGTGCACCCACTTTTGGCATATGCCGATTTAATGAATAAGGGAGATAGAAGATGTACAGAAACAGCACAAAAAATATACGATGAGTATCTACAAGATAAGTTTTAAGCAATTAAGGCAGGAAGCAAAACTTTCAGAAATGCTTACGGCATTGGAGAGGGGTTTAAAAAAGTTTAGTATAGATTTCTATCTCGTTGGGGCAGTGGCACGCGATGTCTGGATGTCCGCAATAAATGACATTCCGCCAAGCCGTATTACGGGAGATATAGATTTTGCTGTTTTCATCAATGATAAAGGAATCTATGAAGAATTAAAAAAATATCTGATAGAGGCTGAAGGATTCCATCCATACAAAGGCAATGCATTTGTACTGGTGTGGAAAAGTTACATTCAAGTTGATTTACTACCGTTTGGCGAGATAGAAGGTAAAGGATCTCATGTAACGGTCGAGGGCACCGGACTTACAGATGTTAGTGTTCCCGGTTTTAAGGAGATATATGATGCCGGACTTCCGGAAGCAGAACTGGAAGGAAAGCACTACTTTAAATTCTGCACGCTTCCAGGAATAGTGTTATTAAAATTGATGGCATATGAGGACCGACCTGAAATCCGTAGGGATGATATCAAAGACATCAGTAAGATTTTAAAGCACTTCTTCGACATGTATGCCGAAGAGATTTATACAAACCATCTCGATTTATTTGGTCAAGATCAAGAACTCGATATGCTGGCTGCACGCGTTATGGGTCGGGATATGGCAAAAATAGCAAGACTGAATGAAGAGTTGTTTACCAGAATTGCAGCCCTGCTGGATAAGAATACGGTGAGCCCTGCCAGTAGTGGAATAGCAAAAATCATGGCCGAATTTTTCGAAAATACGATTCAGTCCAGCATGGATATGCTTATTGAGATTAAGGTTGGATTTATGGAGTAGGATTTCTTATAATTTCATTTAAGGCTCAATACGTGCCACTACAAAAGATTTAACTTTTTTTTCAATCATAGCTGATGCACCTTCGCTCTTGCAGGTGTCAAAATCCGGAAATGAAAATTAGCTATGTACATTCGGAGAAAGCAATTTCAAAGATTTACTAATATATTACTATCTATAGATCCTTTAGTGAGGATGAATTTTTTTTTTGGAATGGTAATGTTGAATCAATATACATCTGGATGCTACTGGCACAACTAGGCCCATCTTCTTCGTAATATACTGAAATAACCAAAGAGGTTATAGTTAAAATTAATTCCGAACATAGCTCTACGGCTTCCAGTGTTATCCAAAGGAAATGTCCTGTGATTATTTTAGAATAACCTAAACAGATCTTTATAAATATTATTATAATCAAGAATAGAATAAAAAAGCAAACTATGAAAAAACTATAAAAATTCATTTAATCCGAAAGATTAATAGCATATGTTGTTATGTAATCACCTATTAATATCTCATTTTATGATATTTTTTTACATGAAACCCTGTATCTTTATCGCTAATAATCATTGAAGCAATGAATCGCGTCAAAGAGGTACTGGAAGAAAAAGGCATTAAACAAATCTGGCTATCTGAAAAACTCAGTAAAAGTTACAATATGGTAAATGCATATGTTCAAAATCGAAGACAACCCAGTCTTGAATCACTAAATGAGATTACCTTAAAGATTTAATTGTATCAAATAAGGAAAATAAATGATCTATGTTAACTAATGAAATAAAGAGTAAAGTTCAAAGTCTTTGGGATAGATTATGGGCTGGCGGCCTTTCAAATCCCATTACGGCGATTGAACAAATTTCTTATTTGCTTTTTATGAAGCGACTAGAGAATTTCCACCCAAAAACTCCCAAAAATTTTAAGTGGAGTAGTTATCATCAGTTTAAAGGTGAAAAATTAGCATCGCATGTAAAGGACAATGTTTTTGAATACATCAAAAACGATTTATCAAAAAAAGGTGAGCCATTTGCTGATTCAATGATGGACGCATCTTTTAGAATAAATAACCCATCACTTCTAGAGGATGCGATTGAGATTATTGACGGTATATATGTGGAAATACAAAAACAGGAAAAAGAGGATAGTCAGTATTTTCAAGATATTCAGGGCGATGTATATGAGCATCTTTTAAAACAAACAAGTGAAGCTGGCAAAAATGGACAGTTCAGAACACCGAGACATATAATACAAATGATGATGGAGCTATTGAATCCGGACGTCGATGGAAAAATATGCGATTTAGCATGCGGATCGGGAGGGTTCTTAGTTGGTGCTTACCAATATATAATTACCAAGAATTCCAAAAAAATGACCTCAGATGATAATGGATTGCCCAAAGGAGTAGATGGTAGTAAGCTTACAACACCGCAAAAGAAACTTTTAAAAGAAAACATTTTTTATGGTTTCGATATTGATCAAACTATGGTGCGCATCGGTATTATGAATCTAATGATGCATGGAATTAGTAAGCCCAAAATAGCACATCTTGACACCTTATCATCAGATTACGAAAATTATGAAGGAGATCAACCCTCTGAGAAGTACAAATATATTCTTGCAAATCCACCATTTACAGGAAAAATAAATAGCCTCACTGTAAGTGAGAATTTAGATCGAGTATATCCGCCTAAAAAAGATAAAGATGGGAATAGGGAAAAGCAAACAGTTCAATCTGAGTTACTATTTTTAGAACGTATCATTTATATGCTTGAAGAAAATGGCAAAGCAGCAGTAATTGTACCTGAAGGATTGTTATTCAACTCAGGTGGAGCTTATAAAGAGGTGCGTAGGATATTAATGACTGACTGCGACCTTGAAGGCGTAATTTCTTTGCCCGAAGGTGTATTTATGCCTTACACAAATGTTAAAACTTCAATTTTAATTTTCTCGAAGCGTAAATTAAGAAGCAATACACCGCAATCCGTGGATGTTTGGTTTTATGGGATGAAATCTGATGGATATTCTTTAGATGCAAATAGGCGCAGATTAAAGAATAAACCTCTGCCTTCAGTTATTTCTGAATGGAAAAAACGAAATCAAAAGCGTAGTGATAATAGAGAGTTGCAAAATTTTTCCGTTCCTTATTCAGAAATTATGGCAAATGGATATGAGTTAAATTTTAATTTATATCAAGATTTTGTTTATGAGCCACAAAGTTATAGAGCTCCGCAGATAATATTAGATCAATTGTCGTCATTGGAAAATGAAATTTTGAAAGGATTGGAAAATATTAAATTGAGGTGATGAAGAAATATACATTAGGTAATATTTGTTATATTCAAAGTGGAGGCACACCTGATCGGACAGTTCTGGGATTTTATAATTCACCAGACATACCCTGGGCAAAAGTTGGAGACCTTGAAGAAGGAAAGAGTATTACTAAGACAGAAGAGTTTATTAGCTACGAAGGTTTAAAATCAATAGGCAACAGAGTTTTTGAAAAAGGGACAGTCCTTCTTGCTTTATATGGATCAACTCTTGGTAAAACCTGTATCTCAGACATTAAATTATCTTGTAACCAAGCAGTTCTGACGTTATCATCGAAGGATAATAATATTTTAGACAATACTTATCTAAAATATTGGTTTGATTTTAATAAAGAGCGGATTGTTTTTAAGCAAAAAGGAGGCGCTCAAAAAAATTTAAACGCTGATTATATAAAAAAGCTTGAAATTGTTTTACCATCAATATCCTATCAGAGAAAGACTGTTGCCTTGCTTGAACAAATACAAACGGTTATTTCTGACAGAATAAAAACGATTGATATTTTGGATGAATACCTAAAAAACATTTTTTTGGAGATGTTTTTAGAGAACCCATTATTTGAACCTAAATCGAATTACTGGGGAAAAATAATAGACGTTGTAAAAGAAAGTATTTACGGCACGGCAACAAAAGCGAATAGCGAACGAAAAGGCATCCCTGTTATACGTATGAATAATATTACATACAAAGGTGAAATCGATATCAAGGATTTAAAATGGGTTGAACTTAGAAGTAATGAAATTGACAAACTAGAACTAAACAATGGAGATATATTATTTAACAGGACGAATAGCAAAGACTTGGTTGGAAAAACCGCAGTATGGGAAAACGGCAATGGCTTTACATTTGCGGGTTACCTCATAAAGTTGATTATAAATGAAGAAATGATGACTCCTCATTATTTTGCTGATTATATGAATTCTCACTTTGGAAAACGCATTTTATTCTATAAAGGTAAATCTTCAGGTAGCCAAGTAAATTTTAGTGCTTCTTTATTAAAGACCCAAAAGATATTGATACCTCCAATTGAAATGCAACTTCAATATGAAAAAATGCATCGAAATGTAAAAGCTCAGAAACAGTCTTTCAAGAAGTCGCTCAATTTGCTAAAAGAATTATTTCAATCAGTCTTGAATGAAACTTTTAAGGATAATAGTGAAAACAACAGAGATGAAATTGATCTATTAATAGCGGATGAAATTAGGCTTGAATTGTTTTTAAATACTTTCCTCAGTGCCGACTTCCAAAACGAGGACTTATATTCAATTGAGATAGAGCGTCTCTTTACAATTTTGGAACGAACAAGTCAAACTAACAAAGTTAATAGTGATAATAAAAAAGGTATAATTCAACGATTAGAGAACGCTAAAATTGTTCTCGAAGCTAACAGGGAATATAAAAATCGTTTAATAGATGAAGCTATTACGTCTTAAACTTAATACTGATTTTGGAAGCTTGAAAGAAAATTTCCAGATCGATTTCAGACCTCCCTTTACAGAAAAGGAGGCAAAGAGCAATGACTGGAATGACTTCAGCCCATTTTGTTTTGCGGGACTTAATGGTAGTGGTAAGTCAAATGTATTAGAAGCCATCGCTAATATATTTTACCATCTGGAAAGTTGTGTAAATATAAAACAGCCTGAAAATTTCAAGATGTTTTTTGACGGTCATAATGCCAGTCCTAATGCTTATGAACTCGAATATTATATTGTACCTAGCATCGGCATTACATATGAATTACAAAACACGGTAAAAGTGTGTATTAAAAAAGAGGCGGAAGAGCTTCCTGAAATTTCCTACCTGCCATATCCGTTTACCGATAGTGACTACATCCCTGTAACTGTGCTTGCCAATAAAGAAAGTAATTTCCCAGCTGAGGCCAAAAAGTATTTACCGGATCTTGTAATAGGATATTCGTCGGGTGAAAATGAGATTTTAAGTATTCCTTTTTTAAAAACTAGGCTCATTCATTATGATGAGTATCTTGAAGCTCTACAAAAAAATTACAAATACAGTGAACCCGAAAGCAACCTGATATATATCGACTACGATATGAGCCAGGCTGTTTTACTATCAAATTTTCTTTTTCAAGACGAAAAGGTCCTAAAGCCATTGAATGAGCATTTGGGTATTATGGACATTACCAGGTTTCGTATGAATTTAAACCTTCACATGGAAGGAAAGCATCGTATACTGGATCAATTCAAAGATACTATCACTTCTTTTAAAAATTGTTCAACTGCAATATTCGAAACTCCAGACAAATTATTTTTGGACTTTTGGATTAATGAAGATACTAAGGCAGCGTTTCGCAAAAACTTTGATGACGATATTTTCAAATTGTTTCGCGCTTTTCAGGTGTTGTATACCTTAAATTATCGGACAATACCATCTAGTATTAAATCGGATGTGTATCAATCGAAGGGGTTCTACACAGATGGTAAAGTACCTGTACCAGCCCCCGAAGACAACGTATTTTATTTTTTAGACTATCGTATATTGAAACTAAAGCGTGAAACAAATGAATTATCAAATCTGCTATTAAAAAATTTATCTGACGGAGAACAGCAGTTTTTGCATTCAATGGGTATTTGCTTGATGCTAAAAAATAGAAGCGCCTTATTATTATTAGATGAACCTGAGACACATTTTAATCCAGACTGGAGGTCTAAGTTTATCAGTACAATTAAGGGGAGTCTAGAAGCTGCCGGCAACAATAACTTAATGATGGATCTATTAATAACATCACATTCACCTTTTATTGTTTCAGATTGTAAAAGAGAGAAAGTATTTGTCTTTGAAGGTAAAACTGTTGCCAATCCTAAGATTAACACTTTTGGAACATCGGTAAATATCATCACCGAGGAAGTTTTTAAAAAGAAGGAAACCATATCAGACTTGTCGATAAAAGAGATATCAGACATCAAAGCCTTGCCTCTTGATACCTTGGAAAATATCGAAGATGCAAAAAATGCTTCCCGAATCTTGGGGGAGTCAGTCGAAAAAGTTCTTTTGTTCAGAGAACTACTATTAAAAGAAAAAGAATTACGTAACAATGATAAGGAGCTATAAATATGAAAACTCAGCAGTACAATTAAGACTGCATGAGTTGATCTTAGCATTTTTCGACAGGATTGAAAATGAAACGGGCGCTTTTGATGATTCATTCTTTAGCGCTGACTTACTGTATTTAGCAAACAGGCATCCACAAATATTAAGGGCTCCTTGTATCTCAATATATAATACGATTAGAACATGGAGGCCACAAGACAGAAGCGATTTTTGCCTGCAAATCAGAAACAGCAACAATATCGAAAATATATGTGCAGGGACTATTGTTCCTAAAAGATTATCTCGAACCATTACAGGTGTATTGAAAATTTTACGCGATCTATTTCTTAATTTGTATAAACAGGTATTAGATGGCGATGCTTTTAATACCCGATTTAATACTAGCCTGAGAAGTCACTTTGATAGCTTTAGTAAATTAAATTTAGATATTACCTTGTGTCCAATCTGCGGAATTGGAGAATTGAAAAAACATCAAGACGTAACTAGGGATCAATATGACCATTATTTACCTCAATCTATATATCCTTTATCTTCGGTCAATTTTAAGAATCTGGTTCCAACTTGTAAAGAGTGTAATTCTCTAGATGTCAAAGCTGAAAAAGATATTATTGCATTGGCATACAACAAAAAACTATTCTTTCCTTATGATACAACCCATAAGGGTATTACCGTGAGTTTTCAAGTTATAGCTGATCATATCAAGATAGATGATATTACTTGGAGAATCACTTATAGCAATCCAGATAATAAGGACCAAGAGGTAATCTCATGGAAGACAATATACGATATTGACAATAGATACCAAGGATTTGTAAAGGCAAGAATGGAAAAGTGGTACAGGCATTTTTGGGATTATATGAATAGTGCACGCTTAGCCTCACTTACCGAAGCTACAAAGGCTCACGCTTATGATGTGTTTTTAGAATTAGACGAAGAAAGTTATTTGAATTTCCTAAGACGCCCTGCATTAAACGGATTTATTGCAGGATCTCTATTGGCACAAGCAGAAATTCAAGCTAAATATTATTCAAGCTAAACATTTTTGCAATTACATCAAGTTTTGCAGAAAGGTTGTTAAAAAACATGCAAGTTGTGATCTTTCGATTTTTCTTTTTTTATACTGCAATCTTGAAACCTGTAACACAAATTTTTGTAATAATCAACGATAATTAATGTGTGTTGGTGCATGATCAATACTAGCAGCAACAGCAAAAATGCTCTCAAATACTGATAGTAAGCCAGTCCAGTCATGCTCGGCTTGAAGTAAGCCTTTCTCGTTAGCGGTTCGTACTTTTTTTAAATATTTTTTTTGCAGGTCAGCTTTACGGGAAATCTCACCTTGCAAAGTATTTATTTGCGGTTCAATATTTCTCCATTTAACAGGAGCCAGTTGGTTATTTGCGTCGGTTAAAATATCAGTACCTAAATACATTTCAATGCTGCATGCACGTCCATTGACATTTTCATTTGTTAGTCCCTGCTGTCCAATAGTTGGATAGTTATCTGCAAGATCAAGTGACGGCAAGGTCATTACTCTAAAATTGCTGGGGAATTTTCTTTTCTTTAATCTTTCAGTCGCTGCTACGCCAGCTGCATCATTATCAAATAATGCTATAATTTTGTTGCTGATTCCAGCCGCTGCAAAAGATTTAACTGTTTTTTCAAGCATGGCAGATCCGCCTTCTGCTTTGTAGGTATCAAAATCTAGAAATGAAAAATAGCTCAGTACTTTAGGATAAAGTAATTTCAATGCTTTGCTTAATATCTTGCTATCCGAAGATCCTTCAGTAAGGATGATAATTTTTTGGAATGGTAAAGTAGAATCAAGATACATCTGTGCGGTGCTGGAACAAACTGGCTCATCTTCTTTATAATATCCTGAAGAAACCACAGAGGTTATGTCTAAAATTAATTCTGAACATGGTTCTACAGCTTCCAATGCTGCTCGAAGAAAGTATCCTATACCAATATTTGGGTAACCCAAATACAAGCTTTCGTCAATGTCATTATAATCAAGAATAAAACGGTAGATATCCTCATATTCCTCAAGGTTATTGCTATAGTTGGTAATTTTGTTGTCAAAAAGGTACTTAATTAATGTTAACCAGTGGTCAAATCCGCCATTCTTTAAAGTATTGAGATGCTTTTCATCATTATCTCCTGCTGTTGTCAATACTTCGGTATTATAGTCCTGCCTTGTTTGTAAAGCATTCTTTAGACCTTCTTCATATTTACTTTTAACTTTAACTAGAGTATAACCCATAATTTCAAGACGTAGCTTCATCGTCTCGACAGAAGTCGCATATTCAAAGGTAGGGACTTCATCATTATTAGTAATAGGCTTTGTATAATAAAGCTCGTAAGGAACTGAACGACTACGTTTGTCATCCTCATTAAAGAAGCATGACCAAAACGTATTGATGTAACTTTTAGATTGATCTATTTCATAATTACTTAATGTTAATGCGCAAAAACTCCCCATACCTTTTTTATATTGTCTATATTTTAATTCAATGAATTCTTTTTAAAACTTTGATAAGCAACATTTATTGTACTCCACGATCATCGGAAATAATTTAGAGTAACTTTTTCATTTTCATTCCAAAATGCTATTCCAAGGCTGTTGCAAAATGATTTAAATTGTAGCATATCCTGACCATCTGCTAACATGGAGTGTCGACAGTATTCTTTAGATCAAACATCGAAAGATCTAAATAGGCTGTAAAACTCTTGAAATATTCCTCAAAATCATCAACCACTTCATTTGAATAAAAAAGTTTTATCACATTTCCTGGGAGCGGCCACAGTGAATGGAAATGGTCTATCGTCCTTAAGCGGGAAGTAATTGCATTGAACAATATTCCCTGCATGTTTGCCCTCATTTCCTCTTTTGAAAATACTTTATAGATGTCGATATCAGATAAAGCAGCATAATAACCATCGCCGAAAGCAGCAACTTCAGATGGATTAAGTCTATTTTCTATAATAAGATGCTTATTTGAACTGTCCAAAATTCCCTGTTCAAAAGAAGAAAGAGGTGTAGAGGTACTTTCATACTCTTTTTCCTTAAATGTCTTATAAGGAATCCTCAATGCCTTCAACTTGTTAATTTCTGGTCTTTTGTCTTTAATTGAAATACTATACCTATGAAAAGCCAAATCCTCACGAAACTTATCTATTCTGTTTGAATCGAGCAGATTTTCCACCTCGTCATACGGAATGTTATTATCTGTGCGATGGTATCTTATTTGATTTCTCAACTCGATATTATAAACGCGATCAGGAAGAACATTTATATATTCTGTGTCTAACAGAAACCATGAAATGTTTAAATTATCTGTATGGAAATCATTGAAAATTGAAGCCATAAATTCGGGAGGATGCTGCATTATATAGTCTGCCAGAAGACCACGATATCCCTTCTCAGACATTACCTGAATCTTGTTAATCAAACTAACCGAATCATACATTTCTATAAACCCTAATTTTTCAAATACCGGCAGTGCTGTGTCCAACGCATATAGAGAATGGTCTTTACGCGCATAGTATTTGGTCCAAAACAGTGAAATTGATTTCAGGTCTATCGCACGCCCCTGATGAAGTGCTAATCTCAGATAACTTAGTATGTCAACCCACATCGTGAAGCTGGTATCATTTCTATGGTTAACGATATACTGTTTTAACGACAAATTCAAAAAATCATTTTCCTTTGGTAACATTCCAATCCCTAAAAGATATTCTCGTGCCTGTTTTAATATGTAAGATAGCGAGTATTGATCGACATTCAGGTTGTATGTAACCTCCTCAAGAATCGTTAGAGCCTTCCATTCATTGCCTTTCATGTATTCATTTATTCCTCTATACCAAATCTTATAAGTTTTCCTGTTCTCTGTATGTATAAACAGATCTTCAAGAATATAGGTAATAATTTCCCTAAAATGCATGTTGGAGCTGTCATTTAAGAGTGAACGGATTTTAGAAACTGAAAGCGGTTTTTGATGCTTTTCAAAGAATTCTATTTCTTCCTGTACATCATTTTGCAATTCGCTAAAGAATCGACGTGTTTCATAGTTGTCATCGCTTGTAGTATTCAAAAGAAGGGATCCATCGTTTGTCTCTAAATAGTAGAACATTCCGAACAGATAACGGGTACTTGTAATGTTTTCAATAGTATAACCATTAAAAAGTAATGATCTGCAATAGGTAAAGTGAAATCCGTTGAGTGTTGATATATGATCACGAGAAACCATATTTAATATCAGCGATAAGTCATAATATTGCCTGATTTCCAGAGCTTCCGCTTCCATCGTGGAAAGTGTTTCGCGAATCTGGAAATAGAAATCTCTTACTGCCTCTAAGTCAATAACGCCTTCTATCAATTTCTTAAACTCTGTGATTGAAGCGTACTTTCTTATAATGCTTTGTTTTTCTTCCTTTGAATGATCAAAATAAGAAAATCGTGATTGAAATCGCGTCTCTATATTCATTATCGATGCGTATACAACAGCATTGACCTTAATTGATACAATTTTGTAGTCGGTGTTCCGTTTGCGTAGGAATGTAATAAAACTATCGTGAAACATTGAAATCCTGTTAAGACGCAACTCAAAAAGATATGGATGTTCTGAGACAAATTGTTTCACGAACATCACACCATATGTATCAAGGAATAAATCAATTTCAGAGTGCATAAGGTATGATCGAACACAAAGAAATAGTGCAAGTGCCTGTTTTCCTTTTTCGCCTTCGATTATTTTCTCGTAGTACTTATCAATGCTATCAAATGCTTCAAAGTCGGGTACAATGCCTTCAATCCTATATTGTTCTGCAATATATCTTACCAGTATTGGATAACCGTCGGTTATTGTAAAAATTTTTTGAATGATTTTGTAATCTTGAATATGGTAAAGTTCATTTAAAACTATTTTTGTCTGTTCATGATTCCAATTTCCTAACAATTGCTTTTTCCAAGGTAATACGCGTTGCAATGGACGGCTCAATACAATTACCTTACATTGCTCCTTCAGATTATTAATAAAGGCAACGTATTTTTCCAGGTCATTTGGATTATAGTTTTCGACATGGTCAAGGCCATCTATTATAACCGTCTTTTCAAGTTCCTTCAATTTTGCTATAATCTGTACTTCGGTATATGGTTTCAGGTTGCGGAACAGCTTTTTTGAGAAATCCTGAATGAAGTTGTTGTACTTCAGTCGCTCGTTATAATCACTATCCTGATTGGAAACCCAGAAACGGTAAACTACGTTATTTTTATATTGATTTTCCAGATTTACCACAAGATGACTTTTTCCTATACCTGGCTTGCCTTCAATAAGCAATATATTTTCAATGTCAAGCACTTTCCTTGTTACATTCACAGTAGGTTCTATCAAATAGGTCTTGAAGATATTCAAAGATGGTAAATCACTTATTTTTATCAGCAGATTTCGTTTGTCGAGACATGTACTAAAAAACTGATCGATTATGTATTTTCTAAGGTGGTCTGTTTTATAAAGCTCTTCTATTCTCTGATCTATCTGTTGTCCTGATTGTGATATTATATAGATATTTCCCAGTCGGAGTGCAGGTATGCCTAATACTTCGCAATCGGGTGTAATCTCGAGCCTGTTGAAAAATAAAACATTTGTTTCGTTTGACAATTTGTGAAGATTTCCTGCAATAATGATTTCGGTTTCGGATACAACGATCTCGTTTAGTGAGATGGAAGCGAAATCTTTTATCTGAAAAAAATACTCCTTGTCGTTGCTAATCACCCTGATATCGTCAAATTTATGATCTACCAAGGCTTCAATCTCTATGGATTCAATGGTCCTTTCTACATCCATTTTTGTCAGCATCAACGATGTAACAAGTTTTTGGAAAGAGTAACCGTAGAAAGCGTTTCGCATGGTAATATTAATTTGAAATAATGTAAATCGTTTATTGGTAGACAAATATAGCTAACCTATTCAAATTTTAACGTTTAACCGGCTTAAACCTCAATCCTTAGTGGATTCTCTGGTATAGCTCGAAATCTTCAAAAAAAACTCGATATTTTTTTGGACGGGTTTATGGTTATAGGAAAGTTCAACACTAATAAATTTCACGACACAATGTATTTAGTTGCATCTCAAGAACAATTTTCATACATATACATTTATGCAAGTACATTTACCGACTGAAGATTAAATTGATTAAGGATCCAAAGGGCTATAAGGTATGTCATTATAAATCAGACCTATTCGGCTACCTCTTTTGTATTGAATATTGACAATTCGCAGTATATCAATGAATTAATGGATAGGTGTTTAATCCTGGCAATACTAAGTTTAAATCGTTCTGTAAGTTGACAGCATAAACTTAAATTTACTCCTACCCATCAGATGAGACAGAACCGAATGTTATAATAAATAATAAAAAACCAACCGAATTACTTAGGTTGGTTTTTTGCTTATTCAATCCCAAATTGTTCTTTTAGTTTTTGTAATTCTTTTTCTAGTTTCGATATCATAGACATTGCTTCATCAGGAATAGTAGGGTTAACTTTACTCAGCTTGCTACTCAAGTTAGTCATCTCCCGTCCAATTGTTTGCTCTGTAGTAATTGCATACGACTCAGTCTGGCGGATTGACTGGTGCCCCAGCATCTCTTTTACGACGGAAATGGGCACATCATTATTAAGAGTAACTGTGCTACCAAAAGTACGTCTTGCTTTATGTGTGTTCAATTCGCAAGTAAACCCACATAGATCGGCTATTTCTTTGAGATAGGCATTCATTTTTTGATTAGATGCGACAGGCAGGACAGCATTCCTTGAAATACAGAGTGGATGTTCTTTGTACTTCTCGATTATTTCGAGGGCTTTGGGAAGTAATGGAACATTAGTCACGGAACCTGTCTTTTGTCTTTCGGTCATTATCCATTGCGCTCCATCTATACCTATTTTTATATCTGTTTTCCGAAGTTGATAAGCGTCAATATAAGCCAGACCTGTATAGCACTGAAAGACGAAGATGTCGCGAACTGTTTCGAGTCTTGTGGTTGTAATACTGACTTGTTCGAGCGTACGTAATTCACTCGCGGTCAATGGTCTTTTGACGGTTTTTGTCATTTTACGCTTGAACGCTCTGAAAGGATCCTGTACAATTATATCTTTATCAATTGCTCTATTTATGACCTTTTTCATGCAGGCAATATATTTCAAGGTAGAGTTATTTACACAATTTCGTACGGTTTTTAAATACAGTTCATAGCTAATTATAAAATCATAATCTAAGTCCCTAAATTCAATATCCTCCGTCGCGTATTTGTATTTTACAAATTCTCTCGCATGAAATCTTGCTGTCTCATAGCGTTTGTGTGTCGCTAAAGCATAATCCTGAGGTACCAATGCCAGCATTTCGTCATTATGCTTTTTAAATTCTTCAAGAAGCATTGCTTTGGAAATTATCCTTCCTAATATAAAATCAATTATCCGTTGCGCAGAAATCGTTTTTTCGCTGTACATTAAATCCATCTTGAACTGGTTGATTCTAGACATTATAGCATCTAGAAAATGATTTAGCGCCCTAGCATCTTCCTTATTTCCAGTTGCTCTTTCTGTTTTTTGATCCCACCTCTGAATCTCCCATTTTCTTTTGGTAGATGTTTCTTTAGGTATTCCATCTACTGTTACTCTCAGATAAATATATCTGATGTTTGATTTGTTTTTGGGTGTTTTCAAAAAGAAACAAAGCCCAAAGCTGCTTTC
>RCUJ01000665.1_pt1 | contig 19491 bp, 18 predicted proteins | sample 2166321 | NCBI WGS metagenome assembly RCUJ01 (sample SAMN09932808, study PRJNA488358) | compost metagenome | feature: garden; material: soil; isolation source: compost soil in an enriched community after 118 h of incubation | place: Germany: Experimental Botanical Garden Goettingen | collected... | reverse complement strand
ATCGCTGTTCATCTACGGCATGATCGCCGCCATCTACTTCATCTACTGCTACCCGTTGCTGCGCCTGGCCAACTGGCTGGAAAAGCGCCTGACGGGCGGCCTGCAAGGCGCAAGCCTGCACTGACACGGACCCAACCCGCATGGCCTCCGAGTACATCGACACCTATTACAAGCGCACGCTGTCCGACGGCGACACCTACTACCCGCCGCTGGCGGGCGTGGCCAGCACCGACGTCTGCGTGGTGGGCGGCGGCTTGGCCGGCTTGTCGACCGCGCTGGAACTCGCCCGACGCGGCCGCAGCGTCACCCTGCTGGAAGGGCGGCGCATCGCCTGGGGCGCATCGGGGCGCAACGGCGGCTCGGTGTCACCCGCTTTCTCGGCCGGCGCCGACGCCATCAAGCGGCATGTGGACGAAGACCACTACCGCCAGCTTTACCGGCTGTCGATGGAAGGCGTGGAGATCATCCGCGACAACATCCGCACGCTGGCCATCGCCGACGCGCACAAGGTCGATGGCCGGCTGCGCGTGGTGCGCTACGAAGCCACCGACGCGCTCAACCAATGGTGCGACGCGCAGCGCCGCGACTTCGGCCGCGACGTGCGCTTTCTGACGCGCAGCCAGGTGCGCGAACGCCTGGTGTCCGACGTCTATTACCAAGGCGTCGAAGACCCGGCCTCGTTTCACTTTCATCCCTTGAACTACGCACGCGCGCTGGCCCGCGAATGCGTGCGCCTGGGCGTGCGCATCCATGAAGATTCCCCCGTTACCGGCGTCACGCTGGTCGGCGCCGTCAAGCACCTGAAGACGGCGCAAGGCCAGATCGACGCGCGCACCGTGGTGCTGGCCACCGGCGGCTACACCGGCGACGTGGTGCCCGCGCTGCGCCGGGCCATGTTGCCCATCGCCACCTACATCATGCTGACCGAACCGCTGGGCGATCGCGTGCTTGAAGCCATCCGCAGCACCGCCGCCATCGGCGACGACCGCCGTGCCGGTAACTATTACCGCGTGCTGGATGGCGGCCGCATCGGCTGGGGCAGTAGAATCACCACCCGTGTCGACGACCCACCCGATCTGGCCGAGTCCCTGCGCCGCGAATTGCTGTCCGTTTATCCGCAATTGCAGGGGCTGCGCGTGGAGACCGCCTGGTCGGGCCGCATGGCCTACGCCCGGCACCTGATGCCGCAGATCGGCCAGTTGGCGCCAGACGTCTGGTATTGCACCGCGTTCGGCGGGCACGGCATGAACACCACGTCTATCGGCGGGCGCGTCGTGGCCGAAGGGATCACCGGCGACACGCAGCGCTACAAGTTATTCGAACCCTTTGGGCTGGCGTGGAACGGCGGCGGGCTGGGCACGGCGGCGGTTCAACTGACTTATTGGTCTTACCAGGCGCGCGACTGGTGGCGGGAGCGCTCATCGCGGGCATGACAAGGTACACAGGATGCACGGCAACAAACAAAGCGCATTGGCGCAACGGCTGCGGGCCCTGCGCCAAGCGCGCAATTGGACCCTGAAGCAGGCGGCGGCAGCCACCGGCGTCGCCGCGTCCACGCTGTCGAAAATCGAAAACAGCCTGCTGTCGCCCACCTACGACAACCTGATCAAGATCGCCGCCGGCCTGGACCTGGACGTGGCCGAACTTTTCTCCGCGTCCGACGCCCACATGGGCACCGGCCGCCGCAGCCTCAGCCGCGAAGGCGAAGGCCGCCAATACGAAACCCCGTACTACGACCACCGCCTGCTGTGCACCGCGCTGTCGCACAAGCGCATGATGCCGTTTCACACCCGCGTCAAGGCGCGCTCGTTCGACGAATTCCAGGACTGGAGCCGCCACCGCGGCGAAGAATTCGTCTACGTGCTGGAAGGCGAGGTGATGCTGTACACCGAGTTCTACGAACCGGCGAGATTGAAGGCGGGCGAAAGCTTCTATATAGACAGCCGCATGGGCCATAGGGTGATCAGCCTGAGCGAGGCGGATGCGATGGTGCTGTGGGTGTCCACGCACGCGGATATCGAGGACGAGTAGGGGGCGTGGGGGGTTGGAGGCCAGTGCGAGAGGCCGCGTCCCAAGTTTTTCGGCAACAAGGTAAAATGCGGCGCCCGGACATCTTCCGGGTCATCAAAAGACTGCGCGGCAGTAGCTCAGCTGGATAGAGCACGGGCCTTCTAAGCCCGGGGTCGGGGGTTCGAGCCCCTCCTGCCGCGCCAGAATAAATGCGCCGTCCACCATGCCGTCTGCGCTTACGCCGAAGAGCTTGTCTTCGGTCGTGATGAACCCTGCCTCTTCGACAAACAGCTTGGTCCGTGCTTCATAGGCGGCGCGGGCGTACGCGCTGTGTCTATAATGCGAATCGTTATTGTTCCATTTTGATGCGGGCGCAGCCTTGTCTTCCTCATCCGATGTTATGAAAGGCCAGGCGGTCGAGGACCTTTATCGCGTCCATCACCGCTGGCTGGTGACACTACTGCGGCGCAAGACGGGTAACGTCGACCAGGCGGCCGACTTGGCGCACGACACCTTCGAACGGGTCTTGCGTGACGATATCCGCGCCATCATCGCGGCGCCGCGCGCCTGCCTGACCAACATCGCCCGCACGCTGACTATTGGCCATTTCCGCCGGGCGGCCGTCGAGGCGGCCTATTGTGAGGTGCTGGCGCGCCAGCCCGTCGACGTGGCCCCTTCGCCGGAAGAGCAGGCGCTGGTGGTCGAGGCGGTGACGGCGGTGTGCGCCGTGCTGGATGGCTTGTCGGTGCACGTGCACCGGGTGTTCATGCTGGCGCAGGTGCAAGGCCTGTCGCAGCCCGACATCGCCCGCGAACTGGGCATTTCCACCAACGCCGTACAGAAAGCCTTGTCCAAGGCCTTGCAGCATTGCTATCTGGCGATCTATGGCTGACGCCGCGATGCTGAGCAAGCGTGCCCCGGACGGCCCGCCGGTCGATCGCAAGCGCCTGGCGCAGGCGGCCGACTGGATGGCCCGGCTGCAAGGCGAGCCCAGCGACGCGACGTTGGCCGCCTGTCTGCGCTGGCGCCAGGCGCATCCCGACAACGAAACCATCTGGCAGCGGATGTGCGCCATGCGCGGCGATCTTGCAGCGCGCTGTGCCGTGGCGACGCCGGCGGTCGCGGTCGAATTGATCGAGCGGGCCGCGATGCGCCGCGCGCGCCGCGACGCGCTCAAGTGGATGGTGACGGGCGGTGCCGTGGCCGGGCTGGCATGGGCCGCCGAACCGTGGGAGCGCGTGCCCGTCCTGCTGGCGGATCAGCGCACGGGCACGGGCGAGCTGCGCACCCTGATGTTGGATGACGGCACGCGCATCGTCATGGGGCCGGGCACCGCGCTGGACCTGCGCCTGGACCAGCGGCCTCGCTCCTTGGTGCTGCGTTCGGGTGAAATCTTGATCACCAGCGCCAGTTCCAACGACTTGGGCCCGCTGTCGGTGATGACGCGCGACGGCGTGCTGACGCCGGTGGGTACGCGCTATTCCGTGCGCGACAACGGGGATGACCTGGGCTATGAGATTGCCGTTTTCGACGGGGCGGTGGATATCGTCGCGCGCGCCGATGGGCGGGTGACGCGGGTGCTGGCAGGCCAGCATACGGCGCTGCAAGCGTTGGGCGCCGGTCCGGTGCTGCCGCTGGCGCCGGGTGCGGACGCCTGGACGCATGGCATGTTGTTGGCCGACCGGATGCCGTTGGGCGACTTCGTGGCGCAACTGGCCCGCTACCGGACGGGCGTGCTGCGTTGTGATCCCGCCATCGCGCGGCTGGAAGTGGTGGGCACGTATCCGTTGACGGACACCGACAGCATCCTGACGATGCTGCCCCGGGTGTTGCCCGTGCGGGTGCATTACCGCACGCGGTATTGGGTGACCCTGAGCGCCGCCCACTGAGGGCGCGGTGAAGTTGTTACAGGAAAGGCGGAAATTCAGCGTTCGAGCGAAAGAGATAGAGAACGGCGCCAACACACCGGCGTATCTGTTTTCCATCCCAGTCTAGGAACTCTGAGTCATGGCCTTCCCCCGAGCCGCCCGCCACACCCTTCTTGCGTCGGTATTGCTTGGCGCAATCCTTCCCCATCTGCCGTCTTCTGCTTGGGCGCAGGCGGCAGCCGACGATCAACGTCGCGCCTATCGCATTGACGCGGGTGGCTTGAATGCCGCCTTGTTGAGCTTCGGCGCTCAGGCCGGGGTGTTGATCGCAAGCGATCCCGCCATCACGTCGGGTTTGCAGAGTCCGGGCGTGGACGGGGTGATGAGCGTCAGGGAAGGGCTGGTGGCGTTGCTGCGCGGCACGGGTCTGGAGGCTCTGCCCGAGCGTGACGGGTATCGCCTGGTTCGCGTGCCGCCGCCCGGCGTGACTCAGCTTGAGGCCGTCACCGTGCTGGGCCGCATGGGCGTGACCGAAAACACGGGTTCTTTCACCGCCAGTTCGGCCACGGTGGGGGGCAAGACGGCGCAAGCGCTGCGCGAGGTGCCGCAAAGCGTGTCGGTGATCACCCGGCAAGAGATCGAAGACCGGCGTCTGGTCAGCCTGAACGACGTGATGAGCGCCACGCCGGGCATCTCGATGTTCCAGGGGGCGATGCTCAGCAGCAACTACCTGTCGCGCGGATTCGCAATCGGCAATATGCGCGTGGATGGTGGGGCGTCGATGTACCGCTCGTTCGGTGCGGACGATGACATGGCGTTCTATGACCACGTCGAAGTGCTGCGCGGTGCTGACGGCCTGTTTGGCGGCGCCAACGAAGCGGGCGGCACGATCAACCTGGTACGCAAGAAACCCACCCCGGAATTGCAGATCATCGCGCAGGCCGAGGTAGGCAGTTGGGCCTATAAGCGAACGGATCTGGACGTGAGTGGCCCGCTGACGGAAAACGGCAAGTTGCGTGGGCGCGGCGTGCTGGCCTATGAAGACAAGAACTTCTTCTACGATGTGGCGCACAGCCGCCGCACGCTGGGCTACGGGATTCTTGAAGCGGATCTGACCAGCACCACCACGGCCTTTGTCGGGGCGTCTTATCAAAAGCGGGATTCGTCCTATCAGGGCTACGGTTTGCCGCGCTATGCCACCGGCGAGGACCTGAAGCTTCCCCGCAATACCTACCTGAGCGGCGCCGACGATCACGCGACCCGGACCATCGTCAATCTCTTCGGGCATGTGACGCAGCAGCTTGGAGGCGATTGGAGCGCCAACCTGGACATCAACCAGGAAAACTCGCACCAGGACCGCTTCGATCACTATTTCTCCGGCGCGATCGACCCCTTGACGGGGAGCGGGCTGTTCGACGCCGCCAGCGACCAGAACGAGCACTTCAAGAACACGTCCATCGACTTATCCGCCAATGGTTCGTTTGGCCTGTGGGGCCGCCGCCACCAGGTGGTGGTGGGCGCCAGTTGGGAACGTTTCCGGCCCAGCACGTATGGTTCCAAACCGTCCAACCGCGGCCAGGCGGTGCCTGACATCTTCGAGTTCAATCCTTACGATTACCCGCGCGGCACGGACTTCACGCCGATGTGGAATCAGACCACCGACACGCGGCAGGCCGGCGTGTACGGGTCGCTGAACATGCATCTGGCGGATCCGCTGCATGTCATTGTGGGCGGCCGCCTGAGCCGGTACGACTACACATTTACGAACCAGACCTTGAATGCGGCAAGGGAGGTCGTGGCAACGTCGGTGACCCAGTACCAGGACGACAATGTCTTTACGCCCTATGTGGCCGCAACGGTTGACCTGAACGACACCTGGACCACCTACGCCAGCATGGCCGAAACCTTCAAATCGCAAGCCAACAGCCTGCAAGGCCCGGCGCCCGGTAACCCGCTGGATCCGGTAACCGGCCGCAACTACGAGATCGGCCTGAAGGGCGAGCATCTGGGCGGCAAGCTGCATAGCGCGTTCGCCATTTATCAGATCGAGCGCAAGAATGCCGCCGTGCGCGATACGGCCTATCCGTCCAGCAGGGCGGGCAACGGCGCGACGTGCTGCTTCCTGCCCAACGGGAACATCGTCAGCAAGGGCTTTGACGCGGAACTGAGCGGGGAAGTGGCGCCGGGCGTCCAACTGACAGCCAGCTACAACTACAACCAGAATCGCGACCGCAATGCGTCGGGGGGCAGCTATCAGCCCCTGACGCCCAAGCACATGGCCAAGATCTTTGCGACCTACCAGTTGCCGGGCGAACTGCATCGCTGGAAAGTGGGCGGCGGCGTCAGCATCCAAAGCAGCACCTATGTCAGCGGCACCGCGTACTTGCGTAATGCCGACGGCAGCCTCAGCAGGCAAAGCACGCCCTACAAGTTTACGCAGCCCGGCTACGCGATCTGGAATGCGTTTGCCCAATACCAGATCAGCGACAACTGGTCGGCGCAGGTCAACGTGAACAATCTGTTCGACAAGACCTACTACAGCACGGTCGGTTACCTGGACTACGGCAACTTCTACGGCACGCCGCGCAGCGCCGCATTGACCTTGCGCGGCCGCTTCTAAGCCGTTGTCACCCGCCGCATCCAAGGGGAATCCGCTTGGTGCGGCTTTCAAAGGCCTGCTTGCCATGGCGGATTGTTCAGCCTGACCGCTTTCGATAACCATGAAGCAGCAGGGATTACCCTTTTCGGTGGAGTTACTTAGACCGCTTCCGCGACTACCCTATTCGTTCGAAAAAGAACCGAGGGGATCGTCATGAAGAGATGGCTATGCGGTGCGGGCATCATGGGGATGTTGCTGACTGGTCCGGTTGCAGCCCAATACATCGCCACCTGGCAGGATCCTTCGGGCGTATGGAAGGGCCCCGCGGCGAATCAACCGGGTACGGAGCTTTACGCTGCTGAAGGAGCCGCGAACCGCGCTTGCTTGGACCGCGGCAACCCCAAACTTTGGAACCGTGCGGCGAAAGTGACGGAAAAGGCGACGGGAAAGGTGATCGTGGAACTGGACTGCAACGCGGAGCGCGCCAAGAAAAAGAAGGGCCAGCCTCAGGCAGTCGCATCTTCTGGTGCTACGACCTACCAGGTTTCCAGGAAGGATCCCTTCGGTAGATGGATGCACGGGCACGGTTCCGATCCTGGGGCAAATCTCGCGTTGGCGGAAGGCTACGCATACGAAGCCTGCAAAGATCGCGGCAACCCTAAAGACCTGCAGTTGGCGTCCAAGGTGACAGAAAAAGGAACGGGGAAAGTCGTGCTGGAACTCGATTGCAACGCCGTGCGCGCGAAGGCGAAATAACTGACTAACCCCGCGAACGTTCCGCCATGCCCGGGCTTGGCGAGCTATACACAGCGCGACCTCGACGAAGCCGCCGCCAAGCTGAACGCCCGTCTCAGAAAGACGTTGGGGTTCAAGACTCCAACTGAGGCGCTGGACGACATGTTGCACTGACCGCCCGAAGCCACGGGTGCATTCGGGGCCAGGGTCTCCAGCCCCAACGCCGCAGGAAAAAGAACGGTACATCCCGTCAGTCCGAGGACGTCACAGCGCTCGAATAAATAGTGGATTAAATCAACTAAAAGGCATATAGTCGATCCATGGCCGCGGCTTCTTGCGGTGACTAGAACAGAACATTCAGGAGCAGGCATGACCCCGACTTATCACACGATTCTGTTTGAGGTGCAGGACCGTGTTGCCACGGTGACGTTGAACCGGCCCGATAGCCGTAACGCGCTCAGTTCGCAGATGTGCGCGGAGTTGGTGCAGGTCATGGAGGCGATTGCCGCTGACCCCGGCGTGCACGTGGCGCTGATCATGGGCAACGGTCCGGCCTTTTGCGCCGGCGCCGATCTCAAAGAACGCAAAACCATGAACCATCAGGAGATGACGGCGCGCCGGGTTCAGGGCTTTGCCGCCTATGCCGCCATTGAGCGTCTGCCGCAACCCGTGGTGGCGGTGGTCCATGGTCCGGCCTTTGGTTCGGGTTGCGAGATCGCCGGCGCATGTGACTTCGTGCTGGCCTCCACCGAGGCGGTATTCTGCTATCCCGAAGTGGGTTGGGGCACGGTCGGCGCGACGCAGCGTCTGCCGCGTATTGCCGGCGCTCGCAAGGCCAAAGAGTTGTTGTTTACCGGCCGCCGCTTCGACGCCGCCGAGGCGTGCGAGATCGGCCTGGTCAACCATGTGTATGCGCCCGATGCGCTCAGGCAGGAGGCGCAAGCCATGGCGGCCGCCATGGCCCGTGCCCAGCCTTTGACCATGCGTCTGACCAAACGCAGTATCGATCAAGGGCTGGCCACCACGCGCGAAGGCGCGATGGCCATTGAACTGTTGGCCATCGAAGAAAACCTGCGTGGCACGGATTGGCAAGGCGCCATCGCCGGCTTTGGCAAGGAGCCGCAGGCATGAAGGCGATGACTCTGGCTGCCGGTTTGGCGCAGACGGTGGCGGCACGTGGCCCTGAAGAGGCTTTTGTCGCCCCGGGGGAACGTTTGAACTGGAATGAGCTGGCAGCCGGCGCCCGGCTACGCGCGCGGGCGCTGTATGCGGCCGGTGTGCGCCGTGGCGACCATGTCGGCATCTTTCTGGGCAATGGCGGCGACTGGTTGCAGTTGTTCTACGCCTGCGCCTTGATCGGCGCGGTGACGGTGCCGGTCAATACCCGGTTCAAGACGGAAGAGCTGGCCTTCTGCCTGCAACAGGCTGACGTCAAGCTGCTGCTGACGGCCGACACCTTTCTGGGCATCGACTTTCTGGATCTGCTGCAACGGGTAGAGCCGGCGCTAACTCAGCGTCTGCCCGGCGCGGCGCTGCCGGTATTGGCCAAGGTGGTGGTGCTGGGTGATCGCAGCCTGCCGGGCACGACCTCGTGGGCAGACTTTATCGAAGGCGCGGATCGTGCCGACGCGGACGGCTTTGACGCAGCCCTGCACGCCGTCGCAAGCGATGATGTGCTCTTGATCCAATACACCTCGGGCACGACCTCCTTTCCGAAGGGCGTCATGCTCAGCCACGCCAATATGTTGGGCAATGCCGCAGCCGTGGCGCAGCGCATGGGCGTGCAGCCGGAAGACCGTTATTTCAGTATCCGGCCTTATTTCCACGTGGCCGGCACCACGCTGTCTATTCTGGTCAGTCTGGTGACGGGGTGCTGCCTGCTGACCTTGCCGAATTTCGACGTGGGCGAGACCTTGCGCATGTTGGATGAAGAGCGCTGCACGCTGACCTCCGGCAACGACACCATCTTTCTGATGCTGATGGGCCATCCCGATTTTGATCGCCAGCGGATTCATCTGCGTGGCGGTTGGGCCGCCGCTGGCCCCGAGGTAATGCAGAAGATTCGCGATGTGATGGGCGTGCCCTCGGTGTGCAATGCCTATGGGCAATCCGAAGCCTCGCCCAATATCGTCATGTCGGCCTGGAACGATGAGTTTTCATTGCGGGCCCATGGGTGGGCCTTGCCGCATCCTGGCATGGAGATCCGCCTGGTCGATCCGGCCACCGGCGCGGTGGTCGCACCCGGCGGGCAGGGCGAGATCCAGGCCCGTGGCTGGAGCGTGATGAAGGGCTACTACAAGATGCCCGAGGCCACCGCACGCGCGTTAAGCGAGGATGGCTGGCTCAGCACGGGCGACCTGGGCGAGATGAATGCCGATGGCCGTTTGCGCATGGTGGGCCGCTTGAAGGACATGTTCCGCGTCGGTGGCGAAAATGTGGCACCGGCCGAGGTTGAAGAGGTCTTGCATGGTCATCCGGCCGTGCGCATGGCGCAGGTGGTGGGGGTGCCCGATGCCCGTCTGGGCGAAGTGCCAGCGGCCTTTGTGCTCTTGCGCGAAGACCAGCAGGCCGAGACCGCCGAGTTGATCGCCTGGTGCAAAAGCCGTTGCGCCAATTTCAAAGTGCCGCGCTATATGGAAATCGTCGATACCTTCGAGAACATAGGCATGACAGGCAGCTCCAAAGTGCAGAAGATCAAGTTGCGCGCCCACGCGATCAGCCTGTTTGGGCTTGGAGAAAAAGCATGACGCGCGATGTGGTGCTGTGCGAGTGTTTTGCCCGCGATGGCTTGCAGCATGAGCCGGATTTCATTGCGACCGACATCAAGATCGAACTGGTCGACGCTTTCGCGGCGCTGGGTTTTGAACGGGTAGAGGCAACCTCGTATTCCAATCCCAAGGTGGTGCCGCAGTTTGCCGACGCGAGCGACATGCTGGCGGCGCTACCGCGTCGGGACGGCGTCTGGTACAAGGCGACCTGCGCCAATGCGCGCGCCGTGCAGCGGGCACTGGGCGATCTGGAGCAGGGCCAAGGCGCCAATGAGATCAGCCTGTTGGTCTCGGCCAGCGAGTCGCACTCCGAGCGCAACCTGAAGCGCAGTCGCGCTGATCAATGGGGCAATATCGCCGAGATGGCCAGCCTGGGCCGAGGCCATTTCCGCATGATAGGCACGATTTCAGTGGCGTTTGGTTGCCCCTTCGAGGGCGCGGTATCGGCAGATAGCGTGCTACGCGACGCCGAGCGCTATGCGGCGCTGGGTGTGGACATCGTCACCCTGGGCGACACGACCGGCATGGCCACGCCGCAAGCGGTGCGCGAGCTGTATGGCGCGTTGCAACGTGAACTGCCGCAGCTCACGCTGGTGGCCCATTTTCATGACACCCGCGCAACCGGTCTGGTGAATTATGTGGCCGCCCTGGACGCCGGCGTGCGTTGGTTTGATTGCGCCGTCGGCGGCGTGGGCGGCCATCCGGCCAAGGTCAAATATGGCGGCGGCCATACCGGCAATGTGGCAACCGAAGACCTGGTCAGTCTGTTCGAATCCATGGGCGTGCGCACCGGTCTGGACCTGGACGGGCTGGCCGCCGTATCGCAGCGCTGCCGCGAGGTGTTGGGGCGCGATCTGCACAGCCGCGTGGCTGACAGCGGCTTCCATCCGCTGATCAAGGCCGGTGCTTGAGCGGCGTTTGTATATCATGCCCTCGTCACCGCAACCGCTCCAAGAGAATTCCATGGCAACCAAAAGCAAGCTTTCCACCCGCCGCGCCACGCCCGCCACGCTCAAGGAGCTTTTTTCCTACCGCTTGAACCGGCTGGCCTATGTGTCCAGCCGCATTGCCGCGGGCCTGAATGAAAGCCGCTACGGCGTGGGCCCGCGTGAGTGGCGGATCCTGGCCTTGCTGGGTGCGGCGCCCGATATGTCGTTGAACGCGCTGGCTCGTGAAGCCAATATCGACAAAAGCCAGGCTAGCCGTACGGTGTCCGACCTGATCGAGCGCGGCTTGATCACGCGCTCCACCGACGCCCAGGATGCGCGCGGCGTAAGCCTGGACCTGACGCGCGCTGGAAAAAAGCTCTACCAAGAGATATTTCCGGCCGCCGTTGAGCGTAACGAGGAGATGCTGGCGGTGCTGAGCGAAGACGAGCGCGAGGTGCTGGAGCGCGCCTTGGACAAGATGACGTCGCACATGCTGGATATGCTCAATGACTTGAAGGCCGAAGTGCCGACACGCCGCGGTCGCGGCGTACAGCCGCGCTGAGGCGGCAGCCTGTCGGTGACAGGCTTTCTTTTGCTTATACAGTTGATTAAATCAATTAAATAGAGGTCAAGACATGGTTGAATTGATGATCGAGAATCAGGGCGCGGTGCGCGTGCTGCGGCTGAACCGCCCGGAAAAGCACAATGCCTTGAACACCGCCTTGACGACCGGCTTGCTGGCCAGTCTGCGCGAGGCCGACCAAGATGGATCCGTGCGCGCGGTGGTGCTGACCGGCAATGGCAAGTCGTTCTGCGCTGGCGCGGATACAACAGAGTTTTCGGCGCTGACGCCTGAACATCCCGAGGCCGTGCTGGCGCGCGCCAGCCTGACCACCGACCTGCATCTGGTTTTCTCGCGCATGAGCAAGCCTGTCATCGGCGCCGTGCACGGCAACGCGCTGGGCGGTGGCGCCGGCCTGGCGCTGGCGTGTGACATGGTGGTCATGGCCGAGGACGCGCGCTTTGGCTATCCGGAGTTGCGTCACGGCATCGTGGCCGCGGTGGTGATGGCCAATCTGGTACGGCAATTGGGCCGCAAGCAGGCTTTCGAGCTGGTGGCCATGGCCGAGGCCATCGATGGCCATCGGGCGCTGGCCTTGGGATTGGCCAATCGGGTCGTGCCGGCCGCCGACGTCTTGCCGCAAGCGCTGGAACTGGCCGAGCGTGTCGCTGGCTGGGATCCCGCCGCCATGGGGCTCACCAAGCGCGCCTTCCATCGGTGCGCGGATCTTGCGCTGGAAGATGCGCTGGGCGTGGGCCGTGACGCCAACATCATCATGCGCGGCTTTCGACAAGGGGCGGCGCGATGAAGCCGCTTGATGGCGTCACCATTCTGGACTTGTCGCGGGTGCTGGCCTGCCCCTTCGCGTCGATGATATTGGCCGAACTGGGTGCGACGGTGATCAAGGTCGAGCAGCCCGAAGGCGGGGATGAGACGCGCGGATTTGAACCCAAGGTGCACGGCGAGGGCGGCGATGAATCGGCCTATTACCTTGCCTTCAATCGCAGCAAGCAATCGATCACGGTTAATTTCCGCAAGCCCGAGGGCCAGGCCTTGATACGCCGGCTGGCACAGGACGTTGATGTGGTGGTCGAGAATTTCCCGGTGGGCACCCTGGCGCGCTATGGCCTGGACAAAGCGCACATCGCGCCCGAGAACGCCGATCTGATTTACTTCTCGTGCACTGGCTTTGGCATGACCGGGCCGTATGCCGCGCGTAAAGGCTATGACACCGTATTCCAGGCCATGGGCGGCATCATGAGTCTGACCGGCGAGCGCGGTCGCGGACCGGTCAAGCCCGGGTTGCCGGTGGCCGACCTGACCTCGGGCCTGTGGGCGGCGATCGGCATCCTGTCTGCCCTGGTCGGCCGTGAGCGTAGCGGGCGCGGCTGCCATGTCGATTTCTCCATGCTGGATGGCCAGGTCGGCCTGCTGTCGCTGGCCGCCGCGCGCTATTTCGCCTTGGGGGAAGTACCGCCGCGCATGGGCACGGAACATCCTGGGCGCGTGCCGTCGGCCGCGTTCGAATGCCGCGATGGCAAATGGGTGCAGATCACCGGCAGCGATCAACACTGGAAACCGCTGTGCGACCTCCTGGACCTACCTCAATGGAGCGCTGACGAGGAATTGGCCCGCAACGCCGTGCGCGTGGCCCGGCGTGAGGAAGTCATGGCGGGATTGCAGGCCGCCGTGGCCAAGCTGGACCGCGATGAGCTTTGCCGCCGTTGCGATGCGGCCGGTGTGCCGGCCGGGCCGATTCTTGATGTTGGCGAGATTCTTAATAACGAGCATGTGCTCGCGCGCGGCATGGTCGCAAGTTATGAGCATCCTCACATCGGCCGCTTCGGCGCGGTGCCGGTGCCATTCAAATTCGAGGGTTATGAAGATCCACAGGTCGAACGGCCTCCTTTGCTGGGCGAGCATACCGACGAGGTGTTGCGCGCCAGGCTGGGGCTGTCGAACGAGGAAATCACGGCGTTAAGGCAGCTTGGCGCTATCTAGCAATACAAAAAAAGCATCCCGATGAGGATCAGGAGACAAAGATGAATACCTTGAAGCGATTGCTGTGCGGCCTGGCCGTCAGCGCGGTGTGCAGCAGTGCGAGCCTGGCGGCGGACAGCTATCCCAGTCAGCCGATCACGCTGGTCAATCCCTATGCGGCGGGCGGCCCCGCCGATGTGTTGGGACGAGCGCTGGCGCGCGAACTGGAAAAGCAGTTGGGCAAGACGGTTATCGTGGAAAACAAGGCTGGGGGTGGGGCTGCCATAGGCGCCAACTTCGTGGCGCGGGCAAAGCCGGATGGCTATACCTTGTTGCTGGGCACGTCGGCCGCGCATGTGGTGACGCCCTTGATGCAGCAGACGCCGTACGACGGCATCAAGGATTTTGCCTTCGTGGGCATCGTGGCCAACCAGCCCAATATGCTGGTGGTGCGTTCATCCATGCCGGTGTCGACCTTGCCGGAGCTGGTCGCCTTGGCGCGCAAGGAACCGGGCAAGATCAACTACGCGTCGGCGGGCCCGGGCAGTTCGCCGCACCTGGGAGGCGAGCTGTTCCGCCAGCAGGCCAAGGTCGACATCATGCATATTCCGTATAGCGGCGCTGCCCCGGCCATCAATGATCTGGTGGGCGGGCAGGTCGACATGGCGGTGTTGAATCTGGCTGCCAGCGTGCAGTTCATTCGCAGCGGAAAACTCAAGGCGCTGGCCTATGCCAACCCCAAGCGCTCGGCCTTGTTTCCCGATGTGCCCACCTTGGCGGAAGCGGGGGTAAGCGGGGCGGAATCGGCGTCGTGGTACAGCTTGGCCGCGCCTAAAGGCACGCCGCCCCAGGTGCTGGAGACATTGAACAAAGCCGTGCAGGCCGTGAACCAGTCGCCGGAATATCGCAAGCTGATGGACGCGCAGGGTGTCGAGCTCTGGACCATGACGCCGCAAGAAGCGACCCAGTTCGTGGAGAAAGACCAGGTCGCCATGCGCAAGCTGGTTGAAGCCGCGGGCTTGTTGAAGAAGTAGGGCGGTTGAAGAAGTAGGGCGGTTGAAGAAGTAGGCTTGCCGAAGAAGTCGGGTGGCTCACGACTTCAGACGTGAAATGAAGGGACCCCCGAAGGTTGGATAAGGTCAATCTTCGGGGGGGATGGAGCAAGAATTGCTGCTCGCCCAGTTCAACTGCTTTGGACTCCGCAACGGTCGCGGCTTACCCCAGTGCGGAAAGCCGCCGAATCGCCACCAACGTTTCTTCGACCAGACGCTGCATTAGTTCGCCGGCCGGCACCACGTCGTCAATCAATCCGGCGCTTTGTCCGGCTTCGACCTTGCCCAGTTCGACATTGCCTTCCAACGCCGCTTGCTTCAAGGTGCTTTGCGCGAACAGGGCGTCCAGTTCTTCATCGCTGCCGGATCGCTCGGCATTCAGGTACTGCTGGGCAAAGGCGTTACGCAGCATGCGCACCGGCGAGCGCCCGCGGCCCACCAGGGTGGTATCGCTGATGTTTGCGCGCATCACGGCCGCTTTATAGTCGGCGTGTACGCTCGCCTCGGGGGTCAGCAAAAACCGCGTTCCCAGTTGCGCGCCGGCCGCACCCAGGCAAAGCGCAGCGGCGATCCCAGCGCCATCCGCGATGCCGCCAGCGGCAACCACCGGCAGGTCCACGCGCTGCACGGTCGCCCGCAGCAACACTTGGGCGCTAATCTCTTCGGGGCCGGGGTGCCCGCCGGCCTCCAGCCCGACCGCGATCACGCCATCGACGCCGGCCGCCTGGGCCTTCTCGGCATGGACCGGGCTGGCAATGACTTGCAGCCATTTCATCCCGGCATCGTGCACTCGGCCCAGATGCTCTCGCGGCCCGCCTTGCGAGGCGATGATGATGGGTGCGCCTTCCGCAATGGCGATGTCCAAATGCTCGCGCGCGCGCTTGTTGTAGAGAGGGATGTTCACCGCGTAGGGGGCGTCAGTCAGGCTGCGCAGCTTGCGCAGCGCGGCTTGCAGCGCCTCCGGGTACATCGGCCCGGACGCCACCACGCCCAGGCCGCCAGCGGCCGAGACAGCGGCTGCCAGTTCCGCGTTGGAGGATGCCCAGCTCATGCCGGCTTGAATGATGGGATAGCGGATACCCAGAAGGCGGGTCAGCGGGGTCTGCAAAGTCATGATGGCATCTCGGTCGGAAAGCAACCATTCTCGTGTAATTGGTTGATTTAATCAACTAAATAGAGCGCGCCGGTTCTTTTACAATCCCGGCCCGGTCCTCGGCGGGCATTCCGCCCGCATCTACTAACGGACCGCTCTCAACAACAGGATGTGGCAGTACATGGCAACGCAGCACTCTCAGCCCTCGACAGGCGAACTGATCAAGACGTTTCGGCATGGCAAGTTCTTTGTCTATTTCCTTGTGATACTGGGCATCGCGTGCCTTGCACTGGCCGGTTTCGTTGTCTACCTGAGCACTATCGTGCCGCAGAAGAATCCCCCGCTTTTCTTTGGCACCGCCGGTTTCCTGGCCTTCTGCGGGCTCGGCGCCCTTGCCGCCAGCGTGTGGCAGAAGAAGTTGCGTCAGCCTAGCTATGAGATCTATGAAAAGGGCGTGACCCGGATCGTCGGCGCGCAGAAGACGTACACGCCTTTCGCCGAGATCGAAGATCTGTACCTGTTCAGTTCCGGGCAGACCGTAATGAGCGGCCTGGCCACCAACCTGGCCTATCGCCGCAATGCGAAAGAATCCTTCAACTGGATCAGCATGCACCTGTCGGGCTTCATGGATTTTCAGCAGTTGTTCCGCGAGCTCTACCTGCGCGAGCGCCAGCCTGTCGTCCTGGAGACCCTGGCGTCGGGCGGGGCGGTGACCTTCAACTACATCAGCACGGGGCAGGTCTGGCGCAAGCGCATGAGCGGCAAGTTCCTGAGCATCACCACCCAGCCCATCGTCGTCACCCGTGACGCGCTGGAAGTGCAGGGGCAGAAGGTGCCGGTATCCAGCCTGCGCAACGTCGACCTGAACGCCTGGACCGAGAAGGTCGTCATCAAGGACGCGGCGGGCAATACGGTGCTGTCGACCATCGGCTTGGGCATTCTTGGCCTTGACCTGTTCCTCAATACCTTGAGCTTGATGCTTGAGCAGAACCAGGACGTTGCGGCGTAAAGGGCCGGCGGATCGTTACAAAAGTAGGGGCATGGTTGCAAGGCTCCGAAATACACTCCCGCCGACCTAACCCTCTGGATTTCAAGATGAAGATGTTCTGTGCCCTGGCCGTCGTGGCATGCCTGCTTGGTGGATGCGCGGTATATACACCCGATGGCGCCGTGATCGTGGACCCGCATCGCGGTGGTGGTGGCGGTGGCGGATTCTGCCCGCCTGGCCAGGCCAAGAAGGGGAATTGCTGAGTATCGTTTGATGAAGGCTCGGAAATTGCCCAGGCATGGCGCGCGATGTAGGTGTGTGCGTTTTGAAACATTTTTAAAAAAATGGTAAAACGTCCAGCGTTAACTTACATCGAGAGCCTGGGCATACCATGAAGCAATTGAAGTTGAAATCGGATCTCACCGTCGGGGATATCATCGGCCACGGGATTATCTGGATCCTCTTGAGCATCATCACGCTCGGTCTGGCGTTGTTCGTGTTTCCGTATTACATGCAGCGATTCATCATCAGCCGGACGTCGGTGCTTGACGATTCCGGCCGCCGCGTGGGGCGGCTGGAATGCACGATTGATTTGGCCAGCATCATCGGCAATATCGTCATTTGGGCGATCATCTCCATCGTCACGCTTGGCATCGGCTACCTCATCTTCCTGTACAAGATCAATGCCCATTGCATGAACCACACCAAGGTGGTGGACGTCACTATCTGACGTTCAACCCGGTGCGAAGCGGCCCGCCTCTGTAGGCGGGCTTTTTTTTATAAGAGGGGATTTGGCGCTGTCGGCCACCCAGGCGTCGCTTCGGCCGCAGACCAGGAAGCTCAAGCGCGTAATTGTGTCATTGAGAAACAGCGGTATCTTTGTTCCCGGTATTCACCCATAGTGGCTCCGGGAATATTTTTTCCCTGTACATCTAGGACATACATTGAAGATAGAAACTGGCATCGTGAAGTGGTTCAACAACGACAAGGGCTACGGCTTTATTTCCCCGGAACTGGGCGGTAAAGATCTGTTCGCGCACTACTCTGAAATCCAGGGTGACGGACACAAGTCTCTTGAAGAGAACCAACGCGTGTCGTTTGTCGCCGGCCAAGGACAGAAAGGTCCCCAGGCGACGATGATCAAAGCGATCTAATTCCTGAGCTGCTTGCGCAAGCAGGCAGACGGGATGCAGTGATAGGGCCGAATCCTTTGAAACATAGGGTTCGGCTTTTTGCTTTCTGCTCGCTGCGTTTTGCGCGCTGTTTTTTTGGTTCGCTGCGTTCACGCCTCAGTCGGCATGGCGGACGCTATGTCCCGCCCATCACCTTTTAGATCGTCAGATCCGCACCGTTCACGAATTTGACGGGAACGGCGGCCAGATCCACCCCTTCAAGACAACGGACATTGATCGCCCAGCCATCGAAGGCAAGCATGCCCTGGGCGCGCTCCTCGGGCGTAGGCTGGCTGGGTACCCGGAACGGCAAGATTCCGCACCTTGCGCAGAAGTAGTCGGTGGCGGTCCCGGAACCCCACTGGTAGGTGCTCAGGTTTTCCAGCGGAGTGACCATGCGTAGCGCTGTCGCGGGCACCCGATGCATCAGCGCGCCACGCCGCTTGCAGATCGAACAATTGCAACTGCGCACGTGATCCAGATCCAGATCAACTTCGAAGCGGCAGGCGCCGCAATGGCATGAGCCTTGATAGGTACGCATGGGGTCAGGCTGTGGGCCAGGAGTGGAGTATTGATGTTTGGTTTTACCAAATAATGCGCTCAGATCAATTCCCTTGGCCCCTCCCAACACGTCCCCCCCCTGCGTTACCTCTCCCCACGCGCCTTCCAATCCGCCAGCACTTCATCGCACATCGCAGGCGCTTGCCCCAAATAGTTCACCGGATCACTCAAGCGATCCAGTTCTTCCTCGCTCAACAATTCCCGCGTCGCCTCGTGCGCGGCCAGCGTGTCCCGCACCGCGACTTTCAGCGGGCAGTTTCTGCGCACGGCTTCCTTGGATGCCTGTTCGATCAGTTCGTGCGCCTGCAAGCGGCCGATGCGCGCGCCTAGCGCCAAGGCGTATGCCTCGGCAAGAATCAGGCCGTGGGTGGCGTCAAGATTGCGGGTCATGTTTGCGGGGCTGACTTCCAGGCCGTTCAGCATGCCGACCAGATGGCGCAGCGCGCCGCCTGCCAAGGCGCAGATTCTGGGCAGCACGTCCCATTCGGCCTGCCATCCGCCCAGCGCGCGCTCGTGCTCTTGAACCATCGCGGACAGCATGGTCGACACCAAGGGCGGCACGCGGGTCGCGGCGGCGAGGATGGCGGCGCTGGCGACGGGGTTGCGCTTGTGCGGCATGGTGCTGGAGCCGCCGCGCCCCGGGCCGCCGGGTTCGGCCAGTTCCGCGATTTCGGTTTGCGCCATCAACGAGACATCGCGGGCAATCTTGCCCAGCGTGCCGGTCAGCACGCCCAGCGTGGCGGCCACATCGGCGAGCCGGTCGCGATGCGTGTGCCAAGGCATGTCGGGCAACGCAAGCCCCAGTTCTCTCGCAAAGGCTAGCGCGACGGCGGGTGCCGCTGCACCCAGGCTGGCCAGCGTGCCGGCAGCGCCGCCGAACTGCAATAACGCCATGTGCTCAGCGTCCTGCCGCAAGCGACGCTGCGCCCGTTCCAGGGCTTGCAGCCAGCCCGCCGTCTTGAGACCGAAGGTGGTGGGAAGTGCGTGTTGCATCCACGTCCGGCCGACCAGGATCGTGTTGCGATGCGCCTCTGTCAGCGTGGCGCATGCCGCTTGCGCCGCGCTCAAGTCTTGATCCAACTGGGCAATGGCTTGCCGCAGTTGCAGTACCAGCGCGGTATCCAGGATGTCCTGGCTGGTGGCGCCCCAATGCACGTAACGCGCCGCCTCGGGA
>RCUJ01000664.1_pt1 | contig 19506 bp, 17 predicted proteins | sample 2166321 | NCBI WGS metagenome assembly RCUJ01 (sample SAMN09932808, study PRJNA488358) | compost metagenome | feature: garden; material: soil; isolation source: compost soil in an enriched community after 118 h of incubation | place: Germany: Experimental Botanical Garden Goettingen | collected... | reverse complement strand
GCTCCCCCTCTTGGGCTCGAACCAAGGACCCTCTGATTAACAGTCAGATGCTCTAACCAACTGAGCTAAGGAGGAAAGTGTTGCTCTTTTTAGCGAGTGCAAATATAAAACTATTTTTAGTTTCTCAAAAACATTTTCACTCTTTTTTTGACTTTTTTTTACTTGCCTACAATTGCTTTGTAAATGTCGTTACCATTAGCAAATAGTAGTAGTGAAATAAGTAAAACAAAACCAACCATTTGCGCATTCTCTAGGAATTTATCGCTTGGTTTTTTACCGCTTACAATTTCATACAATAAAAACATTACATGTCCACCATCAAGTGCCGGAATTGGCAATAAATTCATAACACCAAGCATAATTGATAATAAAGCTGTAATTGACCAGAAAACTTCCCAGCTCCAAGAACTAGGGAAAATGTTGTAAATCGCAGCAAAACCACCCACCTGTTTGTAAGCTTTAGTTTCTGGATTAAAAATCATTTTCAATTGTTTTCCGTAACCTACCAATTGATCTTTTCCTTTTTGAAGACCAACCGGAATAGATTCGAAGAAACCGTATTCTTTAGTGCTTATTTTATAGTATCCTAGTTTCTCTAATGATTTCATGTCTAAACCACCAGCAAAAACATCTAAAGTTCCCTTTGAAGAAACTTTCACGTTAAGAGGCGTTTCTTTTAAATCACGCAAAACAACAGCAGAAATCTCTTTTCCTTTATTAGCTAATAAAATAGCTTTTGCTTCGTCAAAATATTTAACTTTTTGTCCGTTAAGAGAAAGAATCAAATCTTTAGCTTTTAAATTCTGATTAGCAGATTCCTCAGTAACTTTTCCAATAGCAAAAGGTCTGCGGATATCGATAAGCATTCCTTTTTCTGTTTTAGAAAGCTGATCGACAAAATCTGTTGGCATTGTAATAGTCTGTTGTTGACCATTTCTTTCTATCAAGACATGTTTTGCCATGATCACATTCATGTTCATGTCGCTGTCAAAGTTTTCTACAGCTTTTCCATCAATAGAAATAATTTTGTCACCAGTTTTGAAACCCGCTTTAAGCATAGCAGGATTTTCAATCAGAACACCATCTTTTAAGTCAGCATTTGCAATATAAGTATCTCCATAGGCAAACGCCATTCCGATATAGATAATAAAAGCCAAGATAAAGTTTACCGTAACACCACCAAGCATAATAATTAAACGCTGCCAAGCTGGTTTAGTACGAAATTCCCAAGGCTGTGGCGGAAGCGCCATTTGCTCTTTGTCCATACTTTCGTCAATCATTCCAGAAATTTTCACATAACCCCCAAGCGGAAGCCATCCGATACCGTATTCTGTTTCTCCTATTTTCTTTTTGAAAAGTGAATATTTAACATCAAAAAACAAGTAAAATTTTTCGACTCTGGTTTTAAACAATTTAGCAGGGATAAAATGCCCTAATTCATGAAGAATAATAAGTAAAGATAAACTCAATAGAAATTGAGAGAGTTTGATAACTATATCCATTTTTTGTTTTTAATTCGTATTTAACGCACAAAAGTAGCGTTTTCTATTTTAATATAAGAGTGCAAGATAATGTTTAAGGTTTTAAATGTTTGTTAATAATTAAGGTAAGTTTTTACAAATCAATTAAAGGTTGTTTTTATTGGTAACCTATTTGCCGATTATGTTACAAATACGATGCCTTAACATGTAATACTGTTAATTTTATAAGAAAAGGAAAATTTAAATTAATGCTTCAAAATTAGATTTGTAAGATATTTTCTTATATTTGATTTCCAAACAACTAAAAAGATGATTATGAATGACATTTTCGAAAAAACTCCAACAGCATTAAAGGTTATGTATACTGCTTTTGTTCTGATAGCTGCAGCCTATTTTGCGGGTTACGTATTTGGAAAATTCTTTTCTTCTTAAAATAGATAGAACCTTTGATAAGGTTAATAAAAATCATGAATTTAAAAAATTATAATATGAAGTTTTTCAAAAGCAACTTATTTTATGTTTTGGTCTTAGCCTTTATAGTTATGGTATTTATGGCTTATGCATTTGATAAAGGAGAAATTCTAGGCAAAGCATTGGCTAAATAATTTCATCGATTAAAATGAATGAGACATGATTTAAATGTTTGTTAATTAATAAACATTTCGATTTCTCGTTTTAACAAGATGCCGTAACTTTACTTTTTGAACACTGCTTTACTCAATTGGCAGTAAAAATCATTAAAAGTTACAAGTATATGGCAACGAAATTATTTTCTCCGCTCACCATAAAAAAAATCACTTTAAAAAATAGAATTGCAATCTCGCCAATGTGCCAGTATTCTGCCATTGACGGATTTGCAAACGATTGGCATCTGGTTCATTTAGGAAGCCGTGCCAGCGGAGGCGCGGGACTAATTATTCAGGAGGCGACGGCAGTTTCTCCAGAAGCCAGAATTTCTCCTTCAGATCTTGGAATCTGGAAAGACGAACATATCGAAAAATTAAAACAAATAAACGCTTTTATTGTTTCTCAAAATTCGATTCCAGGAATTCAGTTGGCGCATGCAGGAAGAAAAGCAAGTGTTTCGGCTCCGTGGTTGGGAAATAAAAAGTTAGATTTCGCTCAAGGAGGATGGCAGACCGTTGCGCCAAGCGCGATTCCGTATCATGACAACGAACCATTTCTTCCAGAGGCTTTAGATAAAAACGGAATCCAAAAAGTAATCTCCGATTTTAAAACAGCAACCAAAAGAGTAGTAGAAGCAGGATATCAGGTTGTCGAAATTCATGCGGCTCATGGCTATTTATTGCATCAGTTTTTGTCGCCTTTAACAAATGCAAGAACAGATGAATATGGCGGAAGTTTCGAAAACAGAATCCGTTTTACATTAGAAATTGTAGAAGCAGTTCAGTCAGAATGGCCTTCAGATTTGCCATTGTTTGTTAGAATTTCTGCAACCGATTGGGCAGAAAATGGTTGGAATCCAGAAGAATCTGTACAGCTTTCTAAAATATTAAAAGAAAAAGGAGTAGATTTAATCGATGTTTCGTCAGGCGGATTGGTTTCGCATCAAAAAATAACATTAGGATCAGGTTATCAGGTTCCTTTTGCAGAAAAAGTAAAACAAGAAGCCAACATTGCGACAGGCGCAGTGGGATTAATTACAGAAGCTCTTCAGGCAGAAGAAATTTTAAATATGGATCAAGCTGATTTAGTTCTGTTCGCTAGAGAATCTTTAAGAAACCCAAACCTTCCTTTGGATTTTGCCAAAGAACTAAACGACGATATTCAATGGCCAAAACAATACGAAAGAGCTAAACTTTAAATATTTTTATTAGCCACGAATTACACGAATTTCCACGAATTAAAAATTTTATACATACCGATTTATGTTAATTCGTGCAATTCGTGGCAAACAAAAAAACTATACCAATGCAAAAAATAAAAACAGCATTATTATCATACGGAATGTCGGGGAAAGTTTTTCACGCTCCGTTTTTAGATATTCACGAAGGATTTGAGCTTTTAGGCTCTTGGGAAAGAAGCAAAAAGTTAATTCAGGAAGATTATCCATACGTAAAAAGCTACGCTTCGCTAGACGAATTATTAAGCGACGATGTCGATTTGGTAATTGTAAACACGCCAGTTGGAACACATTATGAATATGCTAAAAAAGTGCTTTTGGCAGGAAAACATGCTGTGGTCGAAAAAGCATTTACAACAACGGCTGCAGAAGCAAAAGAATTGGCAAAAATTGCAAAAGAAAAAGGATTGAAATTGGCTGTTTTTCAGAATAGAAGATGGGACAGCGATTTTAAAACTGTAAAAAAAGTAATTGATGATGGCGTTTTAGGAGATCTAGTAGAAGCCGAATTTCATTTTGACAGATATAATCCGTTATTGAGTCCAAAAGCGCATAAAGAAACGGCAAACGATGGAGCTGGAGTTCTGAAAGATTTAGGGCCTCATATTATCGATCAGGCGATAAGTCTGTTTGGTTGTCCGAAAGCTGTTTTTGGAGACATTCGTGTAACTAGAGAGAATTCTGTTGTAGACGATTGGATCGATTTGACATTGTTTTATTCTAATTTTAGAGTCCGTCTTAAAGCAGGTTTTTTTGTAAGAGAAGCCAATCCAGCGTATACTTTGCACGGAAAAAAAGGCTCTTTCTTAAAACCTCGCGGAGATGTTCAGGAAGATGATTTAAAAGCGGGCAAAAAACCAAACCTAGATTCTTGGGGAACAGAAGATGAAAGCTTGCAAGGACTTTTGCATACCGAAATTGACGGTAAAATTGTGCGAGAAAAAATTCCAACACTTCAAGGGAATTATTTCAGTTTCTTCGACGGCGTTTACGATTCGATTGCAAACAATAAAACAGAACCTGTTACCGCAGACGAAGGGGTAAAAGTAATGCAGATTATTGAAACCGCAATTGCGAGTAATGCTCAGCAAAAGGTAATAGGCATATCATAACACATTCCGTAGGAATGTCTCGTTGGTAGTAATGCAGATTATTGAAGTCGCAATTGCGAGTAATGCCAAGCAAAAGGTAATAGGCATATCATAACACATTCCGTAGGAATGTCTCGTTGGTAGTAATGCAGATTATTGAAGTCGCAATTGCGAGTAATGCCAAGCAAAAGGTAATAGGCATATCATAACACATTCCGTAGGAATGTCTCGTTGGTAGTAATGCAGGTTATAGAAGCCGCAATTGCGAGCAACGCACAACAAAAAGTAAATAGGTATATCATAATACATTCCGTAGGAATGTCTCGTCGGTAGAAAAAATAATATTCAGACGAATTTACGTTCCGTAGGAACGTTTGATTTTAATGCCATTTTTTAATAATCTAATGTTTCAAACGCTCCTACGGAACGTAAAAACATTGACAACGATATTTTTTTTCTACCGATGAAATGTTCTTACGGAACAACGAAATATAATATTTGAAAAAAGGAGCTGCCTCAAAAAATGAGAATGCTCCTTTTTTACTTTAAAAAAAATCAAACAATTTATAATTCTACTAAAGCCTAAAAATTGTAATTTTAGTAATAAGAATTCAACTCAAAACCTTTGAATTTATAAACAATAACGTTGTATATTGTGTATAACATTAGGCTTTATGCACTTTGATGTGCGTTTTTAGTATTTTTGACAACATTCCAATAAAAATCAATATGCTGATAAACATTAATCCATTATCGCTTTTTCAGACCAAAGCCAAAATCAAGAAAGTATTTAGAGAAGCCAAAGCTTCGTATTTAAATCGGATTCGTTTTGCTGTTGGAATGTTCTATTTCGGAATGGGTTTAAGTTTTGCCACATGGGCCAGCAGAATTCCAGATATAAAAACTACTTTGCATTTAACAGAAGGCGATTTAGGTTCTATACTTTTTGCGCTTCCAGTTGGACAGTTAATCGTTATGCCTTTTTCAGGAAAAATGGTAACCAAATTCGGTAGCCATCGTATTTTGATTTTCTCTTTAATAATGTATGTTTTATGCTTAATCAATTTAGGTTTGGCAACAACATCATTGCAATTGTCATTAGGATTATTTTTGTTTGGTGTGTTCGGAAATCTTGCCAATATTGCCGTAAATACACAAGGAGTTTATACAGAAGTTTTGTTTAAAAAAACAATTATGTCTTCTTTTCACGGCATGTGGAGTTTTGCCGGATTTACGGGTGCGCTGGTAGGTTTAGGAATGCTAGCTTTAAAATTAAGTCCGTTGCATCATTTTATGATTGTAGCTGGAATTGTTTTATTGATGGTGGCATTTAACTTTAAATTTTTGGTTAGAGCCAAAGAAAAAAAGAAACCAAAAGAAGAAGGCAAAAAGCTATTTGTAAAACCAGATACCGCTTTACTTTGGCTTGGTGTTATCGGATTCTGCAGTATGGCCAGCGAAGGTGTTATGTTCGACTGGAGCGGAGTTTACTTTAAAGATATTGTAAAAGCGCCTGGACCGTTGGTGGTTTTAGGCTACACTTCTTTTATGATTATGATGGCCAGCGGAAGATTTCTTGGCGACGGATTAATCAATAAATTTGGACGCGAGCGTGTCATGCAGATCAGTGGAGTAATGATTTCGGCTGGACTTTTTACAGCTGTTTTTCTTCCTTATATTATTCCGTGTACAATCGCCTTTATGTTTGTAGGTTTGGGCGTTGCAACGATTGTCCCTACGGTTTACAGTATTGCTGGTAAAAACCCCACAGTTCCAGCAGGCGAAGCTTTAACGATTGTTTCGAGTGTAAGTTTCTTAGGGTTTTTAATGGGACCGCCAGTAATTGGGCATATAGCACAAAGTTTCGGGTTGCAGTTTTCTTTTGCCTTTATCGGAATTTTTGGTGTTCTAATCGCTTTTATGGTTTCTAAAATTAGAACTGAAGCATAATTTTTTTGGCAGATATTAATTAAGATTAAATAATTTTGTAAGAATTTATTTAAAATTAAATATTTTTTCTATATTTGAATTCAAGCAATGACTTGAGTTTAAACCGCTCTTTTTTTTCAAAAACCAATTTTATCTTTTGAATAAAGGATTTCAATCCTAAAATTATTTTTCAAAGTAAATTGGATTTTTTAATGGTAAAAAAATACGCGGTCTTCTTTTTTGTATGGTTTTTTAATTTTGCTTTTTCGCAGAAAGAAATTACAGTAACAGGAATTGTTATTGACGCTCGAACACAGAATCCGTTGGAAAGTGTAGTGGTGACAATACAGAACACAGCTGTGATGCAGCTTACATCAAAATCGGGGAAATTTGTACTTCATATATTTCCCAAAAAAGAGCAATTTCTTTTACTGAGAAGCCAAGGGTATAAAGATTTCCTTTTAAAAGTACAGTCCAATTTAGGACAGGATATAAATCTCGGAATTTTACAATTAGAAGATACTTATTCAGATGAGGTTCCAGCTGCATTAATTACATTATCAGATAATGATTTTTCAGATGATAACAGTTCATCAGAAATGACATCAGGTCTTTTACAATCTTCAAAAGATGCTTTTATGCAAGCATCGGCATTCAATTGGGGACAAGCTCGATTTCGAATTCGTGGTTTAGATAGCGAAAACGGAATTACGATGCTCAACGGAATGGCGATGAACAAAATCTACGATGGCAGACCGCAATGGGGTAATTGGGGTGGTTTAAATAATGTGCTTCGAAATCAGGAATTTTCAGTTGGAACGGCAACTTCCAATTATACTTTTGGTGGAATTTTAGGCACTCAACAGATTTTTACTCGTGCTTCTTTGTATCGAAAAGGAACTTCGCTTACATTTTCGGGTAGCAATACTACTTATTTATGGCGCGCAATTGGCACTTATGCTTCGGGAATGAATGCTTCTGGGTGGGCTTTTGTTGTTTCAGCAGGAAAACGTTGGGCGGATGAAGGTTATTTTGAAGGTACAAATTTTGATGCCAATTCATTTTTTCTAAGTGCAGAAAAGAAATTAAACAACAGACATTCAATCAATTTTACAGGATTTTATACGCCAAATTCACGCGGAAAGAATTCTGCTAATACCGCAGAGGTTACTGATTTAATGAGCGAAAAATACAATTCGTACTGGGGATTTCAGAATGGTGAAAAGCGAAATGCAAGAGTAAAAAATGTAGAAGAACCTTTATTTATGCTCAACCATTATTTTAAAATTGATGATAAAACCAATCTGAATTCAGCTGTAATGTATCAATTCGGAAAAGTAGGAAACGGCAATATCGATTATCAAAATGCTGATAGTCCAGATCCTGTTTATTATAAAAAAATGCCAAGTTATTTTAGTTCACTTTATGCGAAAGATCAAGGCGAATTTTCAGGTGTATTTACTCCAGATTATGAAAATGCAGAAAAAAACAAAATAGCATTTTTGGCAAATCCACAGATCAATTGGGGCGAAATGTATTTTGCTAATCAAAAACTAGGGATTAATGGATATGAGCCTGCGCAAAGCCATTATGTACTTTATGAAGACAGGACAGATGATAGGACTTTTGCCGTAAATTCAAATTTAAATACACAGATAACTTCCAATATTTCTTTTGATGGCGGATTTACTTTTAAGAAATTAAAATCGCATAATTTTCAGTATTTGCTGGATCTCCTTGGTGGAGCATATTTTGAAGATATTGATCCATTCTTTAAAGGAAACCTCTCTCAATCAGATTTACAGCATCCAAACCGTCAAGTCGGAAAAGGAGATATTTACGGATATAATTATAATTTATGGGCGAATACTTTAGATGTTTTTGCGCAGTTTAAATTTAGCTATAATAAAACAGAATTCTTTTTGGCGCAATCGTATTCAATGTCAGATTATCAGAGAGAAGGATTATATCAAAACGGATTGTATCCAACAAATTCTTTAGGCAAAAGCGAGAAAGTAAATTTTGAGAATTTTGGTTTCAAAGGCGGATTTACCTATAAAATTTCAGGAAAGCAGTTATTGTTTTTTAATGCTGCACATTTTACAAAAGCGCCTTCGTTAAGAAATACTTTTTCGAATGCACGTTTAAATAATAATATTGTTAATGAGATTGAAAGTGAAAATAACAGCAGCGCAGAGGTTAATTATGTTTACCACTCTTCAAAACTCAAATTGCGTTTAACGGCTTATTATGTTTTAATTAAAAACACTTCAAAGACTTCTTATTTTTATGCCGAAGGAATTTTTGATAACGGTTCGGGTTATGATGCCACAAATGCATTTGTTAGCCAGACTTTGACCAATTTGGATAAGAAAAATACTGGAGCAGAATTAAGTTTTGAATATCAGATTTGGCCGACATTAAAAACAACTTTATCTGCAGCGTTTGGAAACTATGTTTACAACAGCAACCCAAATGTAATGATTACAAACGATGCTAACAGAGCAAAAGATGGAGCGCAAACAACTTTTGATTTTGGCACTGCTTATTTAAAGAACTACAAACAGCCAGGAACTCCTCAGCAAGCCTTTTCATTTGGACTAGAATATCGAGATCCTAAATTCTGGTGGATTGGCGGGAATATCAATTATTTGGCAGAAAGTTATATTGATGTTTCGCCAATTGCTAGAACATCTCAGTTTTACATTAATCCAGTCAATGGTTTTCCTTTTCCTGAGGCAACTTCCGAAAGAGGAAATGAATTATTAAAACAAGAAAAATTTAATCCTATTACATTATTGAATTTGAGTGGCGGCAAATCTTGGCGTATACATAAAAAATACGTGGGACTTTTTGCCAGTGTAAATAATGTTTTGAATTTAATGTATAAAACTGGTGGTTTTGAACAAGCTAGAAATGCAAATTTCAGAGCCTTGAATCAAGATGTATCAAGCGGAACGCCCTCTTTTGGGCCTAAATATTATTACGGTTACGGGCGAACGTATTTTTTAAATCTTACAATCGGATTATAAACAGAAAACTTATTTCTCATGAAAAAACTAATTTTATTTTGTGTGTTATTCTTACTATATAGCTGCAATAACGAGATTGAAAATCCAGAATTAGTCTGCAATCAGCCCAATCTTACCGTAAATAAAACGGTAGAAAAAGTGTACGAGCTTTCGGGACCTACAGCTAAACAGTATTTGTATGATGATATTATTGAAGCTTATGTAGTTTCGAGCGATGAAGGAGGAAACTTTTTCAAAACTATTTCGCTGCAGACAAGAGAAGTTGGAGGAATTCCCGCTATTGGTTTTAGTGTTCCCATCGATGCAACAAATACTTACATTGATTATCGCGTGGGGAATAGAGTATTCGTAAAGCTTAAAAATCAATTTACTGATTTATATTATGGCGGTTTAAGAATCGGAAGTTTATATGTGAGCAATGCAGGCGATCCGACAATTGGGAGAATTTCTCAAAATGAATACAAAAATGTACTAAGCGCCTCGTGTACGAATATAGAGGAAAATCAATTAGTAAAATCGCTTTTTATCGAGGAAGCACTTTCAGATTCTAAACTAAATACTTTGATCGAATTAAATGATGTTGAGTTTACCGAAGCGGCATTAGGGCGTCATTATTTTGAAGAATCTAACAATGTTGGAGGTTCTACCAATTGGTATTTGAGAGATAAAACAGGAAATCAGATTATTTTTAGAACAAGTGCTTATGCAAAATTTGCAGATCATTTTGTGCCAGAAGGAAGTGGAAAAGTAAAAGGTATTCTAACAAAATTTGGAACAGATTATCAGTTTATGGTTCGATATGAAAGTGATATTGTGATGAATGGAAAAAGAAATACTCCATTTTTTTCAGAAGACTTTCAATCGGTTAAAAACAATGTCAATTTTGCACTTCCAGGTTGGAGCAATATCGTAGAGAAAGCATCTAAATTATGGAAAAGTATGGTTTATGCCGGAAACGGATATGCCGAATTTAATACTACTAGTACAACAGCTGCTGAAAATATTGCCTGGCTGGTTTCGCCCAAAATTGATTTAACAGGTTATAAAAATGCAGTACTTTCCTTTAGAAGCGCCCAACATGATTTGAAAATAGATTCTCCTTTAAATACTCTTGAAGTATATGTTTCAGCCAATTTTGATGGAGCAAGTGTTACTAAAGCAAAATGGACAAAACTAGAAGCAAAAGTTCCGACGCTTTCAACACCTTCTCGCGAATTTATAAGTTCTGGAGGAATCGATCTTTCTGCTTATTCTGGAAAGATAAATATTGCTTTTAGATATGTTGGTTCAGGAAAAGACAAAACATTAAATGGTGCTTTTATGGTAGATGACATTAAGATATTTGGAGAAAAGTAAAGAGTAATTTTTAAAAATGAAAAATAATAATCTGATTTTTAGAGTATTATTGAAAAGTTTGTAGTTTTTGTATTTCAAAACGTTAAAATCTAAATGAATTTTGTACTTTGGTCATCCCAAATCAATACAAATACCACATGAAAACCTACTTTATTGCCATCTTAATGATGGTGTTTCCTTTCTTGATGCACAGTCAAGACAACGTTAAACTAAAGCAGATTAACATTGTAAAAACAAATTACCAAAATTCTAAAGACGGAGAGATTGTTAATAAAACATTCGTTTTTAAAGATGGAAAACTTCAAACGATAACTACTTCAGATGTTGTGCAGCATTTCTATTACAACAAAAACGGTTTGTTGGATATGACTGTAAAAGATAAAGTTGGAAGTGATTGGAAAGAAGTGATAAACTATACTTATAATGCTGATAACAACATTACTAAATTTGTAAAAAAATACCAAGAAGGGCCAAATTACATTACCAAAACCGTTGCATTTGTTTATGAAGGAGCAAGGGTAAAAGTAACCACGAAAAAGAGTACTAATCACCAGAATTTGGTTGATGACATTGAATATCTTGTTGAAAACGGAATTATTGTAAGACGTACTTCACGTGATAGAAATAAAGCCATCATTGGAAAATTAGAATATGTTTATGTAAACGATAACGTGTCAAGACACAAAGGATTGGTTGGAGATAAAATCTCAAAATCATTTACTTATGATGATAAAAAATCGGTTGATCAGTTAATAGTTCAAAGTCTTTTTGGAGATAATTACAAAGTAATTGTTCCGATGATTTCTTATCACGAGGAAGAATTTGAGTTTGAATCGATTTCTTATAATAATGAAATGAATTTCAGCCCATCGTCTACAGCTTTGGTTGCGGTGAGCAGAAAATACAAATACAACAAATTAAATTACCCAATTTCTTGTTCTCAAATAGAAGAAAACGGAATTGTGAAAACGGAAAAAACCTTTATTTACGAATAAAAGTTTTAAACTTAGACCATTTATTGAGTAAGTGGAACCTTGTTGAGTTTATCTTGGCGGGTTCCATTTTTTTTTGAAGTCTATTCTTCTAAATATAAATGTAAAAACAAAATTGTATAATTGATTGTAGCAGACAAATGATTAAATTTGCACCTTATTCAAGACTATGTTAGAAAAAGAAGTTATAAATTTTGAGAGAACAGTAATTGTAGGTATTGTTACTCAGAATCAAAGTGAAGAAAAGCTAAATGAATATTTAGACGAATTGGAGTTTTTAACTTTTACTGCTGGAGGTGAGGTTATTAAACGCTTTTCGCAGAAAATGGAACGCCCTAACCCGAAGACTTTTGTGGGTACAGGGAAAATTGATGACATCAATCTTTTTGTAAAAGAAAACAAGATATCGACCGTAATTTTTGATGACGAATTAACGCCATCACAGCAGAAAAACATTTCAAGAATTATTGACTGCAAAATTCTAGACAGAACCAACTTAATTCTTGACATTTTTGCACAAAGAGCCGAAACTTCGTACGCTAGAACGCAGGTAGAATTGGCACAATGCCAGTATTTATTGCCAAGACTTTCTGGTTTATGGACACACTTGGAGCGTCAAAAAGGAGGGATTGGTATGCGTGGACCTGGAGAAACAGAGATTGAAACGGATAGACGTATTGTTCGTGACAGAATTTCGTTATTGAAAGATAAAATCAAAACGATTGATAAGCAAATGAGCATTCAACGAAGCAACCGCGGAGCAATGGTTCGTGTCGCTCTTGTTGGATATACCAATGTTGGAAAATCGACTTTGATGAATGCAATTGGTAAAAGTGATGTTTTTGTTGAGAATAAATTATTTGCAACATTAGATACAACAGTTAGAAAAGTGGTGATTAAAAACCTGCCATTCTTGCTTTCTGATACGGTTGGATTTATTCGAAAATTGCCAACACAATTGGTCGATTCTTTTAAAAGTACCTTAGATGAGGTTCGTGAAGCTGATTTATTGCTGCATGTAGTAGATATTTCGCATCCAGATTTTGAAGATCATATCGAGTCTGTAAATAAGACTTTACAAGAGATCAAAAGTAACGACAAGCCAACGATTATGGTTTTTAATAAAATCGATGCTTACAAACATCTTATGATCGATGAAGATGATTTGATCACAGAAAGAACCAGAAAGCATTGGACACTTGACGAGTGGAAACAAACTTGGATGAGTAATGTTGGGGAGAATAATGCATTGTTTATTTCTGCTAGAAACAAAGAAAACTTCGAAGAATTTAGAGAAACAGTTTATGAAGCGGTTCGTCAGATTCATATTACGCGTTTCCCTTATAATAAATTCTTGTATCCAGACTATAAGGATGCGGTTGAAAAAGAAGATGAAGAACAGGAATAATTAATTAAACGCAAAGAGCGCTAAGATTATTTAAAGAATCTTCAGAAAATATAAAGTTCGCGAAGCTATTTTTAGATTTAGCTTTGCGAACTTTATTTTATACAAAAACGCAAATTATGAAAATCTTAGCGTTCTTTACGATAAGATATTAACAGTTTCAATTTTCAGATTAAAAACCAAAATTAACTCCTAAACCAAATACTTCTCTAGTTTGAAGTCCTGCAAACGCATTATCATCATAAATAGCCTGAAACGATAAATTAGCAGATAAAAACTTGTTGATTTTCATTATAACATTTAATGAATAATTTATATCGACATTTTGCGGGTCTTCCAGATAATTTGAATAAAGATTAAGTGTGTTTTCGGCAGTCACGTTTGTCATGATTGCCAATTTGTAATAAACTGAAGCATAAAAACCAAGTTCGTAACGCATACTTTTACCTTCGTCAACGCCAAAATAACTGCCGTCTACATATGGCAGACCTGTAAATCTGTCAATTCCAGTTGTATAGGCATTGTCTACAAAAGTGAATTTTGAAGTTAGCGGAGCAAAATTTACTTTAAGATTGTCGTCTTTTGTCCAATAAATACCTGGCCCCGTGGTAAGATATCCAGGAGACATAAATTTGGTTTGTTCAGTCCTTATTTGCTTTCCATTGGCATCTTGATCGTAAATGTAACCAGTAGAAAATTGTGTTCTAAAATTTAGGAAGTAGGAGTAATACCATTCTCCAAAAGCTCTTTTTCCGAGTATAGAATTGAATTCTAAACGGTCATCTGTTTTTTTTGTGAAGTCATCATTTTTGGTTTGAAGAAGACCGTATGATGCTAAAACTTTGTTGTCCCAAGTTAAATCATCTTTTTTGTAGTTGAAATCATAATTGATTCCTAACGTTCCAGAAAAGCTGTCTTCACCTCCTGCAATCCAGTTGTTAAAACTCGATTGGTTTAGTAAAAGGGAAACAGTTCCTTTTGTTTTCCAGCCTTCGCCTTCTATAGTATCGTTAATTTTTTTTACTGCTTTTTCAGTATTCTGAATTAACTCTTTTTCTGAATTTTGGGCTTGTACAAACGTGAAGTTTACTAAAATGAAAAGTAATAAGGTTAGCTTTCTCATGGTTTTTAGTTTAGAGTGTATAATCAAATATACTAAAAACCAATGGAAAGTTAAGGTTTACGGTAGTGTTAATGCAGGTTATTTCTTAGATTCTTTGTATAAAGGCACTGCAGAACATGCTTCGCCGTACATTATGCTACGGGCAAATGGCTGTAAATAATTTGTGGCTAAAATATAAGCACGCATTGGAACTGGCTTTTTAGAGCAACCTTTTACAATGACTGGTTTGCCTTTGTAAACAGAGTAATCTATTTTACTTAAAAGCTCTTCGTAAAGGCTCGCGTCAAGATCTTCTATAGTTCCGTTTACTACTTTTTTTGCAAAAGGTGCCAGATGAACGCCAACCAAAATTAATGCCCAAGCAGGAATTATAGCATCTGTGCTGCAATGTACTGCTGCATATTGATCTTGATATTGTGACCAATCGTGATTTTTAAGATGCTCTCTAAAGTCTTTTTCTTTCAATAAAAATCCTTCCAAAAGCCATTGCGAAATGTCAATTTGCACACGCATTCCTTTTGGATAATAATCCTCTAAATCAAAAACTTCTAAAGCACTATTGGCAACTTTATTGATGATTTCTTCCATGTGAAAAGTGGTTTCGGGTTTAATGTTTCAAGTTGCGTAACCTGAAACTTGAAACATTAAACTTGAAACAAATATTAAAGCATTCCTAATTCTAATTTAGCTTCTTCGCTCATTAAATCTTTGCTCCAAGGCGGGTCAAAAGTAATTTCAACGTCTACATCTTTAATGTTTTCGATTGCTTTTACTTTTTCTTCTACTTCTCTTGGCAAGCTTTCAGCAACTGGGCAGTTTGGAGAAGTAAGTGTCATTAAGATTTTTACTTCGTAATCTGTATTTACCATTACGTCGTAGATTAATCCTAATTCATAAATATCTACAGGAATCTCAGGATCGTAAATTCCTTTTAAAACTCTTACGATTGATTCTCCTAATTCGTTTGTGTCTATTTCTTGTTCCATTGTTTTTGTTTTTTGAACACTAAGTGTTTTTATTTTTTTACCATTAAGATATTAAGAAAATTAAGTTTTCACTTTGTGTCAAAATAGTATGCTTAATTTTCTTTTGACTAACATGAAAATTAAGTATAGCGTCTTTATGAAACTTAATTTCTTAATGGTTTAATTAAATTTAATTTTTGTTTTTAGCATCAAATGCCAAAGCATACATTTTGATGTTTTTTATCATTGATACCAAACCGTTTGCGCGCGTTGCAGACAAATGTTCTTTTAAGCCAATTTCGTCTATAAAATCGGTATCGGCTTCCAAAATATCTTTTGCTTTTTGATTAGAGAAAGCGCGAATTAAAATCGCGATTATTCCTTTGGTCAAAATAGCATCGCTATCTGCTGTAAAGACAATTTTATCTCCTTGTTCTTCACCTTGCAACCAAACTTTTGACTGGCAGCCTTTGATTAAATTATCGTCGGTTTTATATTCTTCTTTAATTAACGGAAGACTTTTTCCTAGTTCGATGATGTATTCATAACGCTGCATCCAGTCATCAAACATTGAAAATTCGTCTATTATTTCGTTTTGTATTTCTTTTATTGTCATAATTATTCTTTAGAAAAATCAACTAATAAATTTACTAGTTTTTCGATTTCTTTCGGAGGAAAACCATTGTCAAAACCTGCTGTTTCATAGGTTTTTCCGTCTTTAGTTATTTTTAAATTTCCGATAGCAGCGCCATCATATGTACGTTTATCAGTTGGTGCTTTTAGAGAAGAAAGACTCTCTAAATTTATTTTTGAATAGGCATCAACAATTTTATTCCATTTTGCATCGTCAATATTGCTTTTAACGGCTTCTGCGTTACGTTCTTTAACCACAGAAACAGCTTTATTTTGCACTACAATACTCTTGTAATAACCTCTCGACATTGCAGAATATTCAATTTGTGTAGATTTCATATCTGCTTTTTTTTGACTGCAGCATCCCGTAGCAATAAAAAGTGTCAGGAGCAATAATGATACTATTCGCATATAATTTGTTTTTTAGCTTAACATAGTTTGTGCTTTCTTAACAGCATCAACCATTTGATCAATTTCTTCTTTTGTATTGTAAAAAGAGAAAGAAGCACGAATCGTTCCTGGAATACAGAAGAAGTTCATAATTGGCTGCGCGCAATGATGTCCTGTTCTAACAGCAATTCCAAGCTTATCTATAATAGAACCAACATCATACGGGTGAATTCCGTCGATATTAAACGAAATTACAGAAGCTTTATTTTTTCCTGTTCCGTAGATTCTTATACCTTCAATTTCAGACAAACGTTTTGTAGCGTGTTCCAAAAGTTCAGTTTCATATTCGTGAATTTTATCAAAACCAATCTCGTTTAAATAATCAATTGCAGTTCCTAAAACAATTCCGCCAGCAATATTTGGCGTTCCTGCTTCAAATTTATGAGGCAGATCTGCGTAAGTTGTTTTTTCGAAAGTAACTTCTTTGATCATTTCTCCACCGCCTTGATAAGGAGGAAGTTTGTTTAGCCATTCTTCTTTTCCATAAAGAATTCCAGTTCCAGTAGGACCGCACATTTTATGGCCTGAAAAAGCATAAAAATCACAATCTAATTCCTGAACATCTGGTTTTAAATGTGGAACTGCCTGCGCGCCATCAATTAAAACTGCTGCGCCAACTGAATGTGCTTTATCAATAATATATTTAATTGGGTTAATGATTCCCAATGCGTTTGAAATATGATTTACGGTAACAATTTTCGTTTTGTCTGAAAGCAGTTTATCAAATTCTTCAATGATTAATTCTCCATTGTCATTGATTGGAATAACTTTTAAAACAGCTCCCGTTTTTTCGCATAACATTTGCCAAGGCACAATGTTGCTATGGTGTTCCAATGAAGAAACAACCACTTCGTCGCCAGGTTTTAAAATCGAAGCAAAACCATTTGCAACTAAGTTAATTCCGTGTGTTGTTCCCGAAGTAAAAAGAACTTCATGAAGATGTTTTGCGTTGATATGGTCTTTTACTTTTCCTCGAGAAATCTCGTAAGCGTCAGTTGCTAACTGGCTTAAAGTGTGAACGCCACGGTGAATATTGGCATTGATTTCGTTATAATATTTTACTTCAGCATCAATTACAACTTGTGGTTTTTGCGAAGTAGCTCCGTTATCGAAATATACTAATGGCTTTCCGTTTACAGTTTGAGAAAGTATCGGGAAATCAGCTCTTATTTTTTGAATATCTAGCATGTCTTATTTAGAAAAAATCTATTTACAAAAGTACTAAAACTAAATTTGTTTATACATTAATTCTATAATTTCCTTTTATGGCGCCATTGCTATAAGGTGCAAATGCTGATTCCGTAAAAATCGATTCTGTTTTCTGCATTATCCGAATCAGATTTGTAATTTGAGTTCTAAAATCATGAAGATAAATTATTTATATTGCAGTAAAAATATCTAATCATCATGAAAAAATTTCTCAAAGTATTCCTTCTTATATTGGTTCTTGCTTTTTTGTATTTCGGATTTACAACTTATCCAAAGCTCGATTTAATTTCTGGTTTTTCGGCTAAGAGTGTTGCATCCGGACATTTTATAGACAATCGTCCGTTAGATTTAATTCAAAAAACAGACAATGATATTGATATGATTGATCTGGCTAAAAACTCAATTGATGATGCAGGAAAATATGCTATTTCTTCTGTTTATGGATTGAAAGAAAGAAAAGCCATTTACCGCGAAGGATTAGGAGCAACTTTGATTAATGAGAATTTTGATGTTTCTAAACCGTATCTGCTTCCCAAAAGAACAAAATTGGTTAATAATCTTCCTTTTCCATACGGAAATAACGAACCAAAAGATACTGCTTTCGCGAATGTGGATTATGCAAAATTGAAAAAAGCGGTTGACAATTCTTTTGATAAAGATGCCGGAAAGGCAAAACGCACACGTGCCGTTGTCGTTTTATATAAAGACAAATTAATTGCCGAAAAATACGATACAGGTTTTAATAAAGACAGTAAAATTTTAGGCTGGTCGATGACAAAAAGCATTACAAGTTCTGCTTTTGGAGTTTTGGCGAAACAAGGAAAAATAGATATTTATAAACCTGCTCCAGTTAAAGAATGGCAGAATGACGAACGCAAAAACATTACGCTTAATGATTTGCTTCACATGAATTCTGGTTTAGAATGGGAAGAGAATTACAGTACAATCTGTGATGCTACACAAATGCTTTTTCAGGCTGAAGATATGGGAAAAGTGCAGTTGGATAAACCAGCTCAATTTAAACCCAACACGCATTGGAATTATTCATCTGGAACAACAAACTTATTGTCTTTAATTTTAAGAAGACATTTTAAAACACAGCAAGAATATCTTGATTTTTGGTACAGCGCCGTAATCGACAAAATCGGAATGAATTCGATGATTGTCGAGCAGGATATGTCAGGGACATTCGTGGGTTCGTCTTACGGATGGGCAACGCCACGTGACTGGTCAAAATTTGGATTATTATATCTGCATAAAGGAAACTGGAACGGAGAACAAATTCTGGACGAAAGCTGGGTAAAATATACAGCAACTCCAACGAATACTTCGGAAGGAAAATATGGTGCGCAATTTTGGTTAAATGCCGGAGGGAAATTTCCAGATGTTCCTCGTGATATGTTTTATTGCAGCGGATATCAAGGTCAAATGGTAGCGATTATTCCTTCTCTGGATATGGTTATTGTGAGAATGGGAGTTAGAGAGGGCGATAAAAGTTTTGATTTTAATGGGTTTTTGAAAGGGATAATTGAGAGTGTGAAGAAATAAACAATAGTTATGATAAAGAACAAAGTTTTACAGTCGGTTTTAATGATAATTGGAGGTTGGCTTTCAATTGGTTTAGCCTATTCTACTAATCTTGGTTATTCGATAATAAATACATTTTGTTTTTTAGGAGGTATTGTATTGTTTTTTATTGGAATTATAATGTTTATTATTGCAGTAAGAGATTAAAAATTTAACCGCAAAGACGCCAAGTAAAAAGCGCAAAGTTCGCAAAGTTTAAAATAAACCTTTGCGAACTTTGCGAAACCTTTGTGTCTTTGCGGTAAAACTTGACTACAAATCAAATCCTAAATTCACGCCTAATTTCATGGCAATGATTTTAGTAATTCTTTGTTTTAATTCTGGTATTTTGATACTTTCGATAACGGCATTTGAGAATGCGTACATCAATAAAGCTTTAGCTTCTTTTT
>RCUJ01000663.1_pt1 | contig 19510 bp, 17 predicted proteins | sample 2166321 | NCBI WGS metagenome assembly RCUJ01 (sample SAMN09932808, study PRJNA488358) | compost metagenome | feature: garden; material: soil; isolation source: compost soil in an enriched community after 118 h of incubation | place: Germany: Experimental Botanical Garden Goettingen | collected... | reverse complement strand
GCTTAGACGCTGCCGTTTGTGCGGGGCGAAAAATGGAAAAAGAAGTGGACGTTGTTTGAGCGTAGCTTTAGCGAAGCGAGTTTCGTCCGCTTCCCATTTTTTGTCTTGCACAAACGGGAACCCCGCAGGGGCTGCGGCTTCGCGGTCGCCTTCTTTTGCTTACTTTTCTTGGCGAGACAAGAAAAGTGAGCGGCTGCCGGGCCGCCCCCGGCAACCCAAGCCTGATCGAAGAAAACACAGCATTCCCAACACCAACAAGAAAACAAACAAGCAATAAAAAAGCCCGGAGAACCCCGGGCTTTTTATTTCACCACCTCAAACGCTTAATTCAAAACGCGCTTAAGAAAGTTGGAAATATCATCCAACTGCGGCCCACAAACCGAATGCGGCATATTGTATTCATGCCACTCCACCTGGTAACCCAAAGCCTGCAACAGGCTCAGCGAGCGCTGTGCACGTGTAATAGGAATGACCTGGTCACCACGGCCGTGGCCGTAATAGATAGGGATGTCTTTGTTTGCGGCGCTGGCTTCGGCTTCAACAGTCGAATCGATAGGGACATAACCGGACAGGCACAACAGGCCGCCCAGGCGTTCCGGGTAGCGCAGGCCGACCTGGAAGGTCATCGCGCAACCTTGCGAGAAACCGGCGATGAGGATCTTGTTGGCGGCGATGCCGCGTGCTTTTTCACGTTCTATCAATTCATTGATCGATACCTGCGACGCGCGCAAACCGGCTTCGTCTTCTTCGCGACCGAATTCGGTGACGACCACGTCATACCATGCCGGCATTTCGCGGAAACCATTGACCGTGACCGGGATTTCAGGAGCGTGCGGGAAAACGAAACGGATGCCGGGGCAGCCGCTCAAATCCAGTTCTCTGACGATAGGAACAAAGTCATTGCCGTCGGCGCCTAGGCCATGCATCCAGATAATGGAAACGGTTGGGTTGGGTGCGGTTTCAATTTCGACTGTTTCTAAGGTCATGATGTGAGTGAGTTAAGTACTGGAAGTGTAAAAAATTATTTGGCCGGGCGGATCGCGTGCTTCGGACGCCAGGCTTTGCAGATCGCTTCATTGGTTTCAATGTAAGGACCGCCCATGAGATCGATGCAATAAGGTACGGCTGCGAAGATGCCGCCTACGATTTGCTTGCCGTCGGCGTCTTTCAGGCCTTCCAGCGTTTCCTTGATCGATTTTGGCTGGCCCGGCAGGTTCATGATGAGCGCTGCGTGATCGGTGGTTTCGCGGATCACGGTGACCTGGCGCGACAGGATGGCAGTCGGTACAAAGTGCAGGCTGATCTGGCGCATTTGTTCGCCGAAGCCCGGCATTTCCTTGGTGCCGACGGCAATCGTGGCTTCCGGCGTGACGTCGCGTCGGGCCGGGCCGGTACCGCCGGTGGTGATGACCAGGTCGCAATGCTCGATATCGACCAGTTCGATCAATGCCTTTTCAATTGCAGCCTGTTCATCCGGAATCAGGCGGGTTTCCATTTGCCATGGGCTGGTCAGGACCGAGGTGAACCAGGCTTGCAGCGCCGGTATGCCCTGGTCTTCGTAGACGCCGCTGGAGGCGCGGTCGGAAATCGATACCAGGCCGATTTTCAATTCATCCGGGTTAGTCTTCTTCGACATCGTCTTCTTCATCCGTAGTAGATGCGGCAGCGGCTGCCTGCAGTTGTTTCAGGATCTGGAAAATTTCGCGATAGGCTTTCGGCGGCTTGTTCTCCGCCTGTTCCTTGCGGGCGTTGCGGATCAGGGTACGCAGATGCTGCGCATCCAGTTCCGGATTGTCTTCCAGCAATTGGGTCAGGGCCTTGTCGTCGGCCAGCAGTTTGTCGCGTTTGCGTTCGATCGCGTGCAGGGCGGCGGTTTCGGATTTGGATGCGCCTTTCCAGCTGTCCAGCATTTTCTGGATGGCGGCGATTTCATCCGGTTCCAGCGTACGCATTTTTTTGCCGACGTATTGGGTCTGGCGGCGGCGTCCTTCGTGATCCTTGATCAACTGGCATTCGAGGATGGCTTCGCGCACATCTTCCGGCATCGGCACGCGTTTGACGCGGTCGCGCGGTTCGGCGATCAGCTCTTCTCCGAGCTTTTGCAGGGCCGTCATTTGGCGCTTCAGCTCGGATTTTGATGGGCGTTCGTATTCCTGTTCGAATTCGGTCGACTGGAAGCCGCAGGAGCCTCGGTTAGGATTTGGCATGATCTGATTTGATAAGGCGTAGAGCCATTCTGTAAACGACTGCTATGATAACTGTTTTATAGGTATTTCCGAAGAAAACGACCCCCTCATGAGCGAATCAGTGTTTATACATAGTCAAGATCAGTTAAAGCAATTGGCGCAGGACGTACTGCGTTATGCGAAGGAAAAAGGCGCCTCCGATGCTGCCGTAGAGATCAATGAGGGCAGTGGTTTATCGGTTTCGGTGCGCAAAGGCGGCGTCGAGACGATAGAGCAGAATAAAGACAAGGGCATGGGCGTGACCGTCTACCTGGGCGGCGACGGCCATGTACGGCGCGGCAATGCCAGCACTTCCGACTTTTCGCAGCAGGCGCTGAAAGACACGGTAGAGGCAGCCTACAACATCGCCCGGTTTACAGCTGAAGACGATTGCGCCGGCTTGCCGGATGCCGACATGCTGGAACGCAATCCGCTGGACTTGCAATTATGCTATCCGTGGCTGATTTCCAGTGAAGAAGCGGTGGAACTGGCCAAGCGCGGCGAAGCGGCCGCGTTTGCAGTGGACAAGCGCATCACGAATAGCGAAGGCGCCAGCGTCTATGCGCAGCAATCGCATTTCGTGTCCGCCAATTCGCGCGGCTTCATTGGCGGTTATCCATACTCGCGCCATACCATTTCGGTGGCGCCGATTGCCGGCAAGGGCAGCAATATGCAGCGCGACGACTGGTATTCGTCGATGCGCGATCCCAAGAAACTGGCCAAGCCGGAAGCGGTCGGCCAGTACGCGGCACAACGTGCATTGGCACGCCTGAATGCGCGCAAGATAGACACGCGCAAATGCCCGGTCCTGTTTGAAGCGCCATTGGCGGCGGGTTTGGTGGGTGCTTTCGTACAGGCGGTATCCGGTGGTGCGCTGTATCGCAAGTCGACCTTCCTGCTGGATTCGCTGGGCAAGGCGGCATTTGCGCCGCACGTACAAATCGTTGAAGACCCGCACGTGATCGGTGCAGTCGGTTCGTCGCCCTTTGATGAAGAAGGTGTGAAGACCAGCCGGCGCGATGTGGTCAAGGACGGTATCGTGCAAGGCTACTTCCTGTCGACCTATTCGGCGCGCAAGCTCGGCATGCAAACTACCGGCAATGCAGGCGGTTCACATAATCTTTCGATGACTTCGTCGTTGACGAAATCCACCGACGATTTCAAGGCGATGCTGAAGAAGCTCGATACCGGTTTGCTGGTGACCGAGCTGATGGGGCAGGGCGTCAATTATGTGACCGGTGATTACTCGCGTGGCGCCTCCGGTTTCTGGGTCGAGAAGGGTGTGATCCAGTACCCGGTCGAAGAGATTACGATCGCCGGCAATATGAAGGATATCTTCATGCAGGTGGTGGCGATCGGTGCCGATACTTTGGTGCGCGGAACCAAGCAAACCGGTTCGGTGCTGATTGAAAATATGGTGGTTGCCGGTGGTTAATGCGGCGTTTTCGTAGTATGGTTATGACAGTTGTTTATAGCGTAAAGCAGGAAGATTTTTTCTACTTCGAGCAGCTTACGTCACACTTACAACTTGGTTTTTTTAACGAGGTTTGACTGCTGATTTTATCGGCAAGAAAATTTCATGTAGCTGTTGTCGTTAACCAATCAGGAGACATAATGGAACGTCGTTCATTCCTTAAGAAAGCAGCAGTCGGTGCTACGGCAGGTGCGGTTGCCGTACCTTCTTTTGCACAAACCAACCCGACGATCAACTGGCGTCTGGCATCTAGCTTCCCGAAATCGCTCGACACGATTTACGGCGCTGCAGACGTGTTCACCAAACGCGTGACACAACTGACCGACGGCAAATTCAACATCCGTCCTTTCGCTGGCGGCGAAATCGTTCCGGCGCTGCAAGTGATGGATGCGGTTCAGGCGGGTACCGTTGAAATCGGTCACTCGGCTTCGTACTACTACTTCGGTAAAGATCCTACATTCGCATTCGATGCGGTGGTTCCTTTCGGCCTGACCTCGCGTCAGCAAACCGCATGGTTCGACCAAGGCGGTGGTCGTCAACTGACCCGCGAATTCTTCAAGGACTACGGCATCGTCAACTTCCTGGGCGGTAATACCGGTACCCAGATGGGTGGCTGGTTCCGTAAGGAAATCAAGGAAGTTAAAGACCTGCAAGGCCTGAAAATGCGTATCGGTGGTTTCGCCGGTCGCGTCATGCAACGCCTCGGCCTGGTGCCACAACAGATCGCTGGCGGCGACATCTATCCAGCACTGGAAAAAGGCACGATCGATGCAGCAGAGTGGATCGGTCCTTACGACGATGAAAAACTCGGCTTCAACAAAGTCGCGCCGTTCTACTACACACCAGGCTGGTGGGAGCCAAGCCTGCAACTCTCGTTCTACATCGGTATCAAGGAATGGGAAAAGCTGCCTAAGGCATACCAGGCTGCAGTAGAAGCTGCTTCTTACGAAGCGCACGTTGTGATGCAAGCGGAATACGATGCACGTAATCCAGCCGCATTGGCACGTTTGCTGAAGAACGGCGTCAAGCTGCGTCAATTCTCCAAACCGATCATGGAAGCCTGCTACAAGGCTGCGGTTGAAACGATGGATGAAGAAGCAGCGAAGAACGCGAAGTTCAAGAAGATCTACGAACCATGGAAACGCTTCCGCCAAGACCAGAACCAATGGTTCTCGGTCGCTGAAGTGCCTATCCAGAACTTCATGATCGGCCGTAAGTAATCCTTACCGCCTCATTAAAACCCGCAGCCTGTGCTGCGGGTTTTTTTATGTCTGTCTGAAAGGTATCCGTCTCGCCTTGCGTCTTGGCGGCCCGATCAATGTCCGGCTCGTATGTTTGCGCTTGTCACGGGCAAGTTATGGGCAACTTACGGGCAAAAAAAATCCCGCACATGCATCGTGCGGGATAGGTCAGGAGAGTCCTGTTTTTACTTCTTGGCCGGTTCGTCGGTCGAGAAGTTCAGTTGTGGTGCTTCATCTTCACTGCTGGCAGGTTTGTCGCTGCTGCTTTCCGTCGCGTCGTCACTGCCATAGTCGACGCTTTCATCACCCATATCGATCTTCAACTCGATTTTTTCATGCATATCGGTTTTCGATTCGACCGAGATCAGTTTCGGGAAGGCGATGATCAGTGTCACCATGATGACCTGGATCAGCACGAACGGTACCGAGCCCCAGTAAATATCCGAGGTCTTGACCTCTTTCGGCGCGACCGACCTTAGATAGAACAGCGCGAAGCCGAACGGCGGATGCATGAAGGATGTCTGCATGTTCACGCTCAGGAGCACACCGAACCAGATCAGGTCGATACCCATCTTTTCAGCTACCGGACCAACCAGCGGTACCAGGATGAATGCCAGCTCGAAGAAGTCGAGGAAGAAGGCCAGGCCGAAGAACAGGATGTTGACCACGATCAGGAAGCCGGCAGTACCACCCGGCAGCGAGGTCAGCAGGTGTTCCACCCACAGGTCGCCGTTGACGCCGCGGAAGATCAGGCCGAACACGCTGGAACCGATCAGGATGAACATCACGAAGCAGGACAGGCGTGAAGTCGAATTCATCGCTTGCTTGAGCAAGTCCCACGACAGGCGACGATTCATGATCGCCAGTACCAGTGCACCAAATGCACCCATACCGCCGCCTTCGGTAGGTGTTGCGATACCGACGAAAATGGTACCGAGCACCAGGAAGATCAGCGCCAGTGGCGGGATCAGCACGAAGACAACTTTCTCCGCCATCTTCGACAGCAGGCCCAGCTTCATGCGACGGTTGATGACGGCAACCAGGAAGGCGCCGGCAATACCGAGGGTAGCTGCGTAAATTGCACCTTCGTCGGCATGCAGTTTCGGATTGAGGGACAGCAGGACTTCTTCAAACACGAAGCAGACGGCAACCGTTGCGATGAGCAAGAGGAACAGCGATACCACACCGCTTTTACCGTTAGGCTCACGCAGGTTACGTGCTTCCAGCGGCAGCGCAGGTACCCATTTCGGTCTCATGATGGAGATGATCAGGATGTAACCCGCATACATTGCTGTCAGCATCAGGCCAGGGCCGAATGCAGCCTGGTACATATCGCCGACGGAACGACCCAACTGGTCGGCCATCACGATCAGCACCAGTGACGGCGGGATGATCTGCGCCAGCGTACCGGAGGCGGCAATGACGCCGCTCGCGATCTTTTTGTCATAGCCGTAACGCAACATCACAGGCAGCGAAATCAGGCCCATCGAAATTACGGATGCCGCGACCACACCGGTCGTTGCCGCCAGCAAGGCGCCGACGAAAATAACCGCATATGCCACACCGCCACGCAGCGGGCCGAACAACTGGCCAATGGTGTCGAGCAAGTCTTCCGCCATCCCTGAACGTTCGAGGATCAGGCCCATGAAGGTAAAGAATGGAATGGCCAGCAGCGTGTCATTGGCCATGATGCCGAAGATACGATTCGGCAGGGCTTGCAGCAGTTCCGGCTTGAGTAGGCCCAGTTCAATACCCATCAAACCGAAGAACAGGCCGTTTGCGGCCAGTGAAAAAGCAACCGGGAAACCTGATAGCAGGAATACCACGAGTGCGCCGAACATGATCGGCGCCATATTCGCAATGAGAAATTCAGTCATGTTTGTTCCTGGCGATCAGTTAAGTTTGTTTGCAGCTTTGATCGCCGCAATTTCTTCTTCCGGAGTGGCGGCCTGTTTTTCAAAGGCGCTGGCAGGAACCACACCTTTCAGGTAGCCGATCCGCTTGATGATTTCCGATACGCCTTGCAGGGCTAGCAGCACGAAGCCGACCGGGATCAGCAGTTTCGCCGGCCAGACGATGAGGCCGCCGGCATTGCTGGAAACTTCCTGGTTTTCGATCGAGATCAGCGCATAAGGCGTGGAGTAGTAGAGGATCAGCAAAGTCGCCGGCATCAGGAACAGCAGGAAGCCGAGCAAATCGATCCAGACTTGCGTACGTTTGGAGAAACGGCCAACGATCACGTCGATACGAACGTGTTCATTGCGACGCAGTGTGTACGAAGTCGCCAGCAAAAAGATGGCGCCAAACAAATACCACTGGATTTCGAGCCAGCCATTCGAGCTGATATTAAAGAGGTAACGAACCACCGCATTACCGGTACAGATAATAACGGCGAGCAATAGGGCCCAGCTGATGGCGTGGCCTATTTTTTCATTGAGGGCATCAATGAATCGCGATAGCGATAGCAAAAAAGACATTATTTTTGTCTCCAGATTGATTTTGAATGAAGCACGTACGCATGCCCCTGTTTATAAATGCCTGCGAAGATGCTTTTATTGCCATGTGAGTATAAGTCATATCAGTTGGCGCTCACGTTACGAAAGCGTTTTTAATACGTACACACATATCCCATTTTCACAAGGCAGCACGATACAGCGCCTAGCTGACACGAACATTACGGAAGGGGGAAATAATGCGATTTTTCAGAGGGAAATGAACACATAAAGCCCCTACAAAAAATGCGTTATGTGCTGCCCTGAAAGAAGGAAGGGCGGATACAAAACGGGCATGCAGCTTTGCATGCCCGGAATAATGCCTAGTTCAGCTTGCTGCGATGCCGTGCAATTGCCAGGCGCACCTGCTGTGGTGCGGTGCCGCCGACGTGGTTACGCGCGGCGACCGAGCCTTCCAGCGTCAGTACTTCAAAGATATCGGCTTCGATGAGGGAAGAGAAGACGCGCATTTCTTCCAGCGTCAGGTCGCTCAGGTCACAGCCGCGGTCGACGCAGGCACGTACTGCATGTGCGACTGCTTCGTGCGCATCACGGAAGGGCAGGCCTTTTTTCACCAGGTAATCGGCGAGGTCGGTCGCAGTTGCATAACCCTGCAAGGCGGCGGCGCGCATGGCTTCCGGTTTGACGGTGATGCCGGTCGCCATGTCTGCAAAGATGCGCAGCGTATCGACGACGGTATCGACGGTATCGAACAGCGGTTCCTTGTCTTCCTGATTGTCCTTGTTGTAGGCCAGTGGCTGGCCTTTCATCAGGGTCAGCAGGGCGATCAGGTGGCCGTTGACGCGACCGGTCTTGCCGCGCGCCAGTTCCGGTACGTCCGGGTTTTTCTTTTGCGGCATGATCGACGAGCCGGTGCAGAAGCGATCGGCGATATCGATGAAGCCGACGCGCGGGCTCATCCAGATCACCAGTTCTTCCGACATGCGCGATACGTGCGTCATGATCAGCGCGGCAGCCGCGCAGAATTCAATGGCGAAGTCACGATCCGACACCGCATCCAGCGAGTTGTGGCAGACGTCTTCGAAATCCAGTGTACGTGCGACACGTTCACGGTCGATCGGGAAGGTGGTGCCGGCCAGTGCAGCGGCGCCCAGCGGCAGGCGGTTCACGCGCTTGCGGCAATCCAGCATGCGTTCGGCGTCGCGGCTGAACATTTCAACATAAGCCAGCATGTGGTGGCCGAAGGTAATCGGTTGCGCTACCTGCATATGGGTGAAGCCCGGCAGGATGGTATCCGCGTGTTTTTCCGCCAGGTCGAGCAGGGCCAGGCGCAGGTCGCGCAGCAAGCCGACGATGTTGTCGATTTCGCTACGTACATAGAGACGGATGTCGGTGGCGACCTGGTCATTGCGTGAACGGCCTGTATGCAGGCGTTTACCGGCATCGCCGACCAGCTCGGTCAGGCGTTTTTCGATATTCAGGTGGACGTCTTCCAGGTCCAGCAGCCATTCGAATTTGCCGGCAGCGATTTCTTCCTGGATTTGCGCCATGCCGCGCTGGATTTCAGCGTGGTCTTGCTGGCTGATGATTTTTTGGTGCGCCAGCATCTCTGCATGTGCGAGCGAACCCTGGATATCTACCTGGGCCAGGCGCTTGTCGAAAAATACCGAAGCAGTGTAACGTTTGACCAGATCGGAAACGGGTTCGTTGAAGCGTGCCGACCAGGCCTCGCTCTTTTTGGAGAGTTGTGCTGTCATAATTGGGTCCTAATGAATACGCGATTATAGAACAAGCGCACCCCGCAATCCCACCCTAGCCCTGATAAATCCTTCACTCATGCCGCCATCACCAGATTCCGCGCCCGTCTCCCCGCTGGAAATCGTGATTCCTGACTGTTGCAATATAGGCATCATGGTCAGGTCTTTGCTGTGCGTCAACGGCGTGGTGCTGCTGGTGACGCTGATCAATGCGAGCTCACTGCAGGCCGGTTTGCTGGCTTTCGGCGAGGCGTCGATGCTGCTGGAGCTGGCTTGCCTGACTTCCTTGTTCGCCTTATGCGGCTTGCGCCGCCTGGTGCGCTCGGTGCCGCCCTGGGGCCAGCGCCTGGCCTGCGCGCTGGTGCCGGGCGCGATTACCGGCCTGATCATCCATTACCTGTTGAATGACGATGTGCTGCTGGCCAGCCTGAGCCGCGTGTCGGCGCTGGAAGGCGTGGTCTGTGCCGCCTTGTTCGGCATCGCCTTGCAGCATTATTTCGAATTGCGGACGCGCGCCTTTTCACCGGCGCTGGCGGAAGCACGCTTGCAGGCTTTGCAGGCGCGCATACGGCCGCACTTTTTATTCAATAGCCTGAATGCAGTGCTGTCTCTGATACGCAGTGAGCCGCGCCGGGCCGAAACCACGCTGGAAGATATGGCCGACCTGTTTCGCGTGCTGATGCGTGATGCGCGTGATATCACCACGCTGGGCAATGAAGTGCGCATCGGCATGCAGTATCTGTCGATAGAAAAAGTCCGGCTCGGTGAGCGCCTGCTGGTGAAATGGGATACCGATGGCATTTCCGCCGACAGCCTGCAAAGGGCGCGCACGCCTGCCTTGCTGCTGCAGCCTTTGCTGGAAAACGCCGTGCATTACGGTGTGGAGCCTTCGCCGGACAGCGCCTTGATCACGATCAGCATCAGCCGCGTGCGCGACCGTATAGAAATCATGATGACGAATCCGTATCATGCCGATGTGGAATCGACCGGTAACCATATGGCGCTGGATAACATTCGTGAACGCCTGACGCTTTTATACGATATGGAGGCGCAATTGACGACGCAGGTGGTGGATGGGCAATTCGAAGTACGTCTCTATCTTCCTTATCAAAAGGCGGGCGTATGAGGCCGCGCATCCTGATTGTTGATGACGAGGCACCGGCGCGGGCACGCCTGACGACCTTGCTGTCCGATATTGTTGACGAGTGTCCGCATGAATTGGTGGGCGAGGCGGCGCAGGCGCAGCAGGCGCTTGACAGCATCGCCGCGCTGACGCCGGATATTGTGTTGCTGGATGTGCAGATGCCGGGCATGACCGGCATAGAACTGGCGTCACATCTGGCGCAGAGTGATAAGGCTGCGCCGGCGGTGATCTTCGTGACTGCCTATGATGAATATGCGCTGAAGGCTTTCGAAGTACATGCACTGGATTATTTGCTGAAGCCGGTGCGCGCCTCGCGCCTGGCGGATGCGATACGGCGTGTCGGCAGTTTGCAAGCCGGTACGCAGAAAAAAACCGTGAATGAGATCGCCAGCACCTTGCAAAGCCAGCGCAAGAATTTTTCGGTACAGGAAAGAGGGCGCTTGCTGCTGGTGCCGGTGGCCGATGTGCTGTACCTGAAAGCCGAAGCAAAGTATGTGACCTTACGCACACGGCAACGGGAGTATTTGCTGGAAGCCTCGCTCTCGGCGCTGGAGCAGGAATTCGCTACGCAATTCATACGGGTGCATCGTAATGCATTGGTGGCGCGCGAAGCCATCATCGGCGTGGAGCGCGGTGCGCAAATTATTGATGCCGACAGCGAAGCCGACAAGACGCAGGAATCGTGGCAGGTGATCCTGCAGCATATCGATGATCGCTTGCCGATCTCGCGCCGGCAGTGGGCCGGCGTCAAGGCGCTGGTTCGTTAAATCTTCGATGCATAAAAAAAGGGAAGCAGATCTGCTTCCCTTTTTATTGGCCGTGTGACGCTTAGCCGGTGTTACGCAAGCCGGCGGCAATACCGTTGATTGACAGGTGAATACCGCGACGGACACGGTCATCAACCTTGCCATCGCGCATTGCTGCACGGTGACGCTTGATCAGTTCGACCTGCAAGTGGTTCAGCGGGTCGAGGTAAGCGAAGCGGTTCTTGATCGAACGCGCCAGCAATGGGTTATTCGCCAGGCGTTCTTTCTTGCCGGTGATCAGGGTCAGGCATGACGAGGTACGCTCATGTTCCGCCACGATGCGTTTGAAAATGCTGTTGCGCAGTTTGCGATCCACCACCATTTCCGAATAACGCGAAGCGACAGCCAGGTCGGTCTTCGACAAGACCATGTCCATATTCGACAGCAGGGTGACGAAGAATGGCCACTCCTTGAACATGGCGCGCAGCGTTGCAACACGCTTGGCCTTGTTCTCGCCTTGCTCCAGCCATTGTTCGATCGCGCTGCCGAAACCATACCAGCCCGGCAACAGCAGACGGCATTGGCCCCATGAGAAGCCCCATGGAATCGCCCGCAAATCTTCAATGCGGCGGGTTGCCTTGCGCGAAGCAGGGCGCGAGCCGATATTGAGTTCGGCGATTTCTGCAATCGGCGTGGCGGAGAAGAAGTAATCGGTGAAGCCCGGTGTTTCGTAGACCAGGTTGCGATAGCCTTTGTAAGCCAGCTCGGACAACTCGGCCATCACGCTTTCGAATTCGGCGAGTTTCTTCGCCGCCTTGCGATCCGCCGGTGGCGGCGTCAGGCTGGCTTCCAGCGTTGCGGCAACCAGCAAGGCCAGGTTGCGGCGACCGATTTCCGGGTTGGAGAATTTGGACGCAATGATTTCACCTTGCTCGGTCAGGCGGATCTGGCCGTTCACGGTGCCCGGCGGCTGCGCCAGGATCGCTTCATAGCTTGGGCCGCCGCCGCGACCGACAGTGCCGCCGCGACCGTGGAACAGGCGCAGTTTGACGCCGGCACGGTTGAATACATTCACCAGTTCGGTTTCTGCCTTGTACAGTTCCCAGTTCGAAGTCAGGAAGCCGCCGTCCTTGTTCGAATCCGAATAGCCGAGCATGACTTCTTGCAGATGACCCTGTTTGGCGATCAGGCGACGCACCTTCGGGATCGCCATCACTTGTTCCATGATGGTGGCGGCAAGGCGCAAATCAGGAATGGTTTCGAACAGCGGGATCACCATCAATTCGACTTCGCCGACCGATGCGACATCGGTATCCGGACGCAGCAAACCGGTTTCGCGTTGCAGCAGCAGGACTTCCAGCAAATCGGATACGGTTTCGGTATGCGAGATGATGTAGTTGCGGATGGCGCGTGAACCGTAACGCTGGCGAATATGATGTGCGGCGCGCAGGATGTTGAGTTCGGAATTGGTTTCGTCCGAGTAATCGATATACGGCGAGTAGAGCAGGCGCGGTTTGTCCAGCTCGGTCAGCAGCAATTCAACTTTTTTCTGTTCCGGCAAGTCAGCATACGCAGTTTCGACTTCGGCACGCTTGAACAATTCGCTCAATACGCGCTCATGCACGTCCGAGCTTTGGCGCATATCCAGCGTGGCCAGGTGGAAGCCGAAAATTTCCGCAGCGCGCAGCAATGGTGCGAGGCGTGGCTTGATCAGTACGGTGCCATGGCGTTCCTTGAGCGAATCAACCAGCAATTGCAGGTCGGCCGAAAACTCGACGGCGCTTTCATACGGTGCGCCCGGGCCTACTTCCTTGCGCAGGATATTGGTTGCGCCATGCGCGCGTGCAGTTGCCGCCAGGCGTGCATAGATGCCGATCAGTGCACGACGGTATTGTTCATCGGCGCGGTGTTCGGATGTGTCCGGCGATTTATCGGCCAGTGCCTGTACTTCCGGGCTGACGCCGGCGAGGAAGGTCGAGACCGGCAATTCGGCGCCGAGTGCATGCACTTCTTCCAGGTAGAACTCGAGGATGGTGGTCGACTGGCGTGCCAGCGCGAGTTGCATGGTGCCGGCGTTGACATTCGGATTGCCGTCGCGGTCACCACCGATCCAGCTACCCATCTGTACATAGGAATGCAGTTCGCGATTCGCGTTCGCGCTGCTGGCACGTTGCGGGAATTGCTCGGCGATTTCGCTTTCGATGTCTTCGTACAGCGCCGGCAGTTCACGCAGGAAGGTGATGCGGTAGTAGGACAGCGCGTTATTGATTTCATCTTCGACCGACAATTTCGAATAACGCAGCAGGCGGGTTTGCCACAGCGTGGTCACCAGCGAGCGCAGCAGTTCGGTATTGGCGGCGCGTTCGCGTGCCGTCATCGGCAGGTCGCGTGCCGCCAGCAAACGGGCGATATCGTGTTCCGCGTCGAGAATACTTTTACGCTGGACTTCGGTCGGATGCGCGGTCAGTACCGGCGAGATCAGTGCATCCTTGAAGAATTTGCGTACGGTCGCGCCGTTGACACCTGCATGCGCCAGTTTTTCCAGCGCGAAGGCAACGCTGCCTTCCTGTGGCGCCGAACCTGCCAACAGGTGTGCACGACGGCGGCGGTTGTGGTGCTGGTCTTCCGCAATATTGGCCAGGTGCGAGAAATAGGAAAACGCGCGCACCACCGAAATGGTTTGTTCGCGGGTCAGCTTCTTCAGCAATTTATTCAGGTCGGCACCGGCCTGTACATCGGCTTCGCGACGGAAACGCACGGCGGTCTGGCGTATGGTTTCAACCACTTCGAATACGGCATCGCCTTCCTGGTCACGCAAAACGTCGCCCAGGATACGTCCGAGTAAACGAATATCTTCTTTGAGTGGGGCGTCTTTATTGGCAGCTGGATTTGCAGCTTTATTCACAGATGGAGAGCTCACGCGAGGCGGGGTTGTCGGTTGTTTTGCCATATTGGAAAAATGCAGTCAGCTTGTTCAGAGTGATAAGGATGGAGTAATGCGGCGTCTTATACGAGGGTACATGCTAAAATTTCAAGGAACTCATGATGCAAAAATCTGCGATGTCATCGATACTGTGATGACATTGAAAGCGTGTCGAACTTGTTGAAAACAAATAAGAATTCAGCAAATTTGGCAGCCCCCTGACAGAAAATCGAAAGAAGCCGTGTTGAAATTCCCACCCCCGAAAAAACTGGTCATTGCCTCGCGCGAAAGTCGCCTGGCCATGTGGCAAGCCGAGCATGTCCGCGAAAAACTAGCCATATTATATCCGCAGTGTTCGATAGAGATTCTCGGGATGACAACTCGGGGTGATCAAATTCTTGATCGGGCCCTGTCCAAAGTGGGCGGCAAAGGCCTGTTCGTGAAGGAATTGGAGGTCGCGATCGCCGAGCAACGCGCCGATCTCGCCGTGCATTCGCTCAAGGATGTGGCAATGACGCTGCCGGACGGCTTTGAACTGGCGGCGGTGCTGGAGCGCGAAGATCCGCGCGATGCCTTTGTCTCCAATGCATTCGATACGCTGGAAGCCTTGCCGGCCGGCGCCATCGTCGGTACCAGCAGCCTGCGCCGCCAGGCGCTGATCGCAGCGCGCTATCCGCAACTGGTAATTCGCCCTTTGCGCGGCAACCTCGATCGTCGCCTCGGCAAACTCGATAGCGGCGAATATGCGGCCATCATCCTGGCTGCCGCCGGCCTCAAGCGCCTCGGCCTGAGCGAGCGCATACGTTCCTACCTGCCGCCGGAGCAAAGCCTGCCGGCACCGGGCCAGGGTGCGATGGCGATTGAAATCCGTTCAGACCGCGCCGACCTGAAGGAATGGCTGGCACCGCTGAACCACAACGAAACCGCGCTGGCGGTAACGGCCGAGCGTACGGTCTCGCGCAATTTTGGCGGTAGCTGCCAGATTCCGCTGGCGGCGTTTGCCACCATAGACGGTGTTGACATGCGTTTGCGCGCCATCATCGCGACCCCGGACGGTTCGAAAATCGCCAGCGCCGACCTCACTGGCGCAGCGGATGCGCCGGAAGTACTGGGACGCCAGATCGCCGACGCCTTGCAGCAGCAGGACGCAGCAGCGATCCTGGCTTTGTGCAAAACGGATGCGGACGGGGATGTCTGAGTTTGTAGTTATTACACGGCCATTGGCGCAAGCCGATGCGCTGGCACAACGCGTGACGGAACTGGGACGCAAGGCGGTGATTTTTCCTTTGCTGGAAATCCTGCCGCTGGATGACCAGGAAACTTTACGCCAGGCTTTGCGCGAGCTGGACCAATATGCGCTGATTGCCTTTGTCAGTCCGAATGCAATCGACGCCGCCTTTCAGGCGCGGCCCGACTGGCCCTGGCATATCCCGCTCGCGGTAGTGGGCGAGGGCAGTCGTATGGCTTTGCTGCGGCATGGCGCAACGGCTGACAACAGCACCATCATCAGCCCGACCGATCTGGAGCGCACCGATAGCCAGACCTTGCTGGCCGAACTGGACTTGCCGGCTTTGCGCGGCAAGCAGGTTTTGATCATACGTGGTGAGACCGGACGCGAATTATTGGGTGATACCTTGCGCGCCGCAGGCGTAGGCGTGACGCCGCTTGCAGCTTATCGACGGGTCGCGCCGGAATTGAATAATGCAAAACGTAGCGAACTGAAACGTTTATTAAGTTGTCAGAATGACTGGATCGTAACCAGTTCCGAAGGTTTGCGTTTCCTGACGGAGATGGTTGCACAACTTGATGAAGCAGGGAGCGTCGCAAAAATGCAACAACAAAGAATTATCGTATCCCACGTTCGCATCGCAGAAACCGCGCAGTTGCTGGGTTTCCCCAATATTACGCTAACCAGATCAGGCGACGACGGGCTGTTAGCCGCGTTACAATCTTGCTCATGAACGATATGCCAACATCCCCCGAATCTACGCCGCCGCCAACTCCGGCCGCGGCTCCATCGCATGGCCTGCCGCCGAATCCGGCGCCATCAAACAAGAATAACGCTGGCGGCAAGCAGGGCCTGGTCTATGCGGCGCTGATAGCGCTGGCCGCCTTGGTCGGCGTGCAATGGTGGATGTCGCATAAGGAGTTGTCGACGGTGCGCACTGAAGTCGCGCGCCGTATCCAGAGCGGTGATGCCACCAATACCGAAACCAAGGTGATTGTGAAGTCGGCGCAGGAAACCATCACCGAGCTGCAAGCCAAGGTGAATGTGCTCGAAGGTAAGCAAGTCGAAGCGCAAAGCCAGCAACTCGCACTTGAGCAGCTGTATCAGGATCTGTTCAAGAAGCGTGAAGACTGGGCGCTGGCAGAAATCGAACAAGTACTGTCGACCGCCAGCCAGCAGTTGCAATTGGCCGGTAACGTCCAGGGTGCCTTGATCGCCTTGCAAAATGCCGATGCGCGCCTGTCGCGTGCCGACACACCGCAATTCGTCAATGTGCGCCGTGCCATCGGGCACGATATCGCGCGCCTGAAAGCCTTGCCGAGCCTGGATCTGACCGGCATCGCCTTGCGCCTGGACAGCGTCATCGGCCAGATCGATACCATGCCTTTGCTGTCTGATGAAAAACCGGCGCTGCCAGCCAGCGAACCGAAAAATCGTCCGGCACCAGTCAAGCCTGCCGCGAAAAATGCCAAGGCTACCCAGGCTCCCGAGCCAGTCGCGAATGACTGGTGGCCGGTTGCCAAAGCCAAGTGGGAAAGCCTGAGCAATGAAATGTGGGGCGATATCCAGCAATTGATACGGGTACGCAGCGTTGATACTTCGGATGCCTTGCTGTTGTCGCCGACCCAGGCTTACTACGCGCGTGAAAACCTCAAGCTGCGTTTGCTCAATGCGCGCCTGGCCCTGTTGTCGCGTAATGAAGTCGCCTTCCGCAGCGATATGATCGCGTCGCAGGATGCGATCAGCAAATACTTCGATACGCGCGCCAAACAAACACAAACTGTACAGGCGCTGCTGAAGCAGGTGCAGTCGAGCAATCTGGCGATTGAGATGCCGACGCTGGCGGAAAGCCTGAATGCAGTCCGTAACTACAAAGCGAAGCCTTGATGCCGGCCCTGGCCTGGCTGCAAGCTCCGCTTTAAAACAACAATGATTGCCTACCGTTTTTAATATGCGCATATTCCTCTGGCTTCTCGTCCTGTTTGCCACTGCCATCGGACTGGCGGTGGTGGCACGCTTCAACGCCGGTAACGTGGTGTTCTTTTACCCGCCGTACCGGGTCGACCTTTCGCTGAATTTCTTTATCCTGCTGTCGGTCCTGCTGTTCTTCCTGGTCTATGCAGTCCTGAAGACCGTACGCGTGGCGCAAAAAATGCCGGGCAAGGTTGCCGCTTATCGCCGCGACAAACAGGAGCGCAAAGGCAATCAGGCTTTGCGTGAATCGCTGAAAGCCTACTTTGAAGGTCGCTTCGGCCATGCCGAAAAAGCCGCGATGCGCGCCACCGAATCGCCGGACAACTCCGGCCTGGCAGCACTGATCGCAGCGCGCGCCGCACATCGGATGCAGCAGACCGAACGTCGCGACACCTGGCTGGCGACCGTCGAAGAAGACCAGACCCTGAAAACCGCACGCCTGATGACGGCGATTGAATTGCTGGTCGATGAGCGCCAGCCGGAACTGGCGCTGGAAGTCGTCAAGGAATTGAATGCCAACGGCACCCGCCACATCCATGCGCTGCGCATGGCTTTGAAGGCGAACCAGCGCGCCAACAACTGGCCGGAAGTCTTGCGCCTGGTGCGTACACTGGACAAGAACAATGCCTTGCATCCGGCCTTGTCGAGCCGCTTGCGTGAATTGGCGTATCAGGATTTGCTGAAGAATCCATCGAACGATGCCGAGTCGCTGCGCAATATCTGGTGGGCGATTCCGGCCGATGACCGCGTCAAGGCCTACGTCGCGATCCATGGCGCGAATGCTTTCAACCAGCGCGGCCTGCATGATGATGCGCGTGCGATTATCGAAAAATCGATGGCGGTGGAATGGGATGAGCGTTTGTTGCGTCCGTATCGCGCGTCGGCTGCAGGCGAAGGTTCGCCGGCCCTGCTGGCGCAGATCGAGCGTTGCGAAGAGTGGAGCAAAACCCATCCGACCGAGCCTGAACTGGCTTTGACGCTCGGTACTTTGTGCCTGCGCCAGAATCTGTGGGGCAAGGCGCAGCGTCATCTGGAGCAGGCGTTGTCAGATGCAAACGGCGCGCGCATGTTGCAGGAAGTACATTTGAAACTGGCGCAATTGCATGAAGCGCTGGGTCATGAAGAAGAGGCTGCGTCGCACTACCGTCAATGTGCGGTGGCGACCATCCTGTAAGGCTGCTGTAAAGGCAGGTGTGTAGCGTCACACCTGTCGGTATTTCCTGGTTTTTGTTGGTCGCGGTGGCGTGCATCGATATCGCCCTGAGGCAACATTTCCTGCAATCCCATCCGTAATACCCCAGCCAGAAAAAAGCTGAAAGCCGCTATAATTCAGGGTTTGCAGCACTGTTCCCCACTTTTGAGAAAACAAATATGAGTCTGAATCACGTCCCAGCCGGCAAAGATTTGCCGAACGACTTCAACGTCATTATCGAAATCCCAATGAACGCCGATCCGGTCAAGTATGAAGTTGACAAGGAGTCGGGCGCGATGTTTGTCGATCGCTTCATGAGCACCGCGATGCACTATCCGTGCAACTACGGCTACATTCCGCAAACCTTGTCGGACGATGGTGACCCGGTAGACGTATTGGTGATCACACCATTTCCGCTGTATCCAGGCGTCGTGGTTCGTTGCCGCGCAATCGGCATGTTGAAAATGACCGACGAAGCTGGCGGCGATGCAAAATTGCTGGCAGTGCCTATCGACAAAATCCTGCCTATCTACAGCCACTGGCAAAAACCGGAAGACATCAACGATCTGCGTTTGCAACAGATCCAGCATTTCTTTGAACACTACAAGGATCTGGAAAAAGGCAAATGGGTCAAGGTTGACGGCTGGGTTGGTCCGGACGAAGCCAAGGCTGAAATTATGTCGGGTGTTGAGAGCTACAAGAAAAGCGCTGGCAAGTAATTGCGGGGATGCTTGAGTTAAGAGGCGCACTTTTTAGTGCGCTTTTTTTATTGGTGGTTTGGTTTGGTTTGGGTTTGCGGGTGTTGATGTCTTGTTTTCTTCGATCAGACTGGGTATGCCGGGGGCGGCCCGGCAGCCGCTCACTTTCTTTGCTTCGCCAAAGAAAGTAAGCAAAGAAAGGCGACCGCAACAGTCGTCGCCCGCTGCGCGGGTGCCCAAGTCAAGCGATCGCCAGCCGGCGTCGCAAACCAACTCGCTACGCTAAAGCTTCGCTCAAACATGTTTGCGCCGTTGAACCCGTCTGACAATCGCTCGCCTTGGCAACGCCTAATGCGGACACGTCAAAAGCACAGCCTTGATGCGCAAAGGGAGCAGATCTTGAATCTTAGAGGCTGTATTGGTGTTCCGCTTAGACGCTGCCGTTTGTGCGGGGC
>RCUJ01000662.1_pt1 | contig 19526 bp, 17 predicted proteins | sample 2166321 | NCBI WGS metagenome assembly RCUJ01 (sample SAMN09932808, study PRJNA488358) | compost metagenome | feature: garden; material: soil; isolation source: compost soil in an enriched community after 118 h of incubation | place: Germany: Experimental Botanical Garden Goettingen | collected... | reverse complement strand
TGTATTCTAACCAACTGAACTACCAAACCTCTGCGTTATTGCGGTTGCAAAGATATAACAGAATTTCGTTTCTGCAAGTGTTTTTATAAAAAAAATGAAATTATTTTTATAAAAATTACCCAAAGTTTTGTTTTTCAACTAAATATGTAGTCAATATTTTTTCAAAATTATCGCCCACATTTACCGGAACGTACTTAATTTGGTTCTTTGCACAGGTTAAAGCCAAGTTTTTAAAATAAGCTTCTACCCTTTTTTCATATTCTTCTTTTACATTGTCAGCAAAAATCGAAACCTCTTCACCTGATTCTAAGTCGATAAACTTTCTTGGTGCGTTGTCAAAATCAAATTTCAATTCGGTTTCATTATCAACTACATGAAACAAAACCACTTTGTGTTTGTTGTGTTTTAAGTGCTGTAAAGCGTTAAAAAGCTTTTCATCATCTTCTGTCTGAAACATATCGGTAAACAAAATAATCATCGAACGACGGTGCATTTTCTCTGCTATTTGGTGCAAATAAGTAATCGTATCGGTCGTTTTTTTGACTTTTGGTTGAACCAATAATTCTTCCAGTTTATTCAAAAGCATTCTATGATGGCGATCGCTTCCTTTTTCTGGAGCGTAATATTCATAATGATCCGAGAAAACGCTTAAACCAACAGCATCACGCTGTTTCTTTAAAATATTCATCAAAACTGCCGAAGCCAAAACTGCAAAACCAATCTTCTTTTCATAAAAAGGCTGATTCGATTTCAGTTCAGGATAATGCATTGATGACGAATTATCGACAATCAAATGACAGCGTAAATTGGTTTCTTCCTCAAAACGTTTCGTGTATAAACGATCCGTTTTGGCAAATAATTTCCAATCGATATGTTTGGTGCTTTCGCCTGCGTTATAAACTTTATGTTCGGCAAATTCAGCCGAAAATCCATGAAACGGACTCTTGTGCATTCCCGATATAAAACCTTCCACAACCTGATTTGCCAGCATTTCCAGATGCTGAAAACTCGAGACTTTCTCTATTTCCGATTCAATTTTCATTCGGTTTCTTTTTTAATATTTTGTGCTTTATAAAGCAAATCTGTTGCCTGAAACAATTTGCGTTTCAAGATCGGACTAAAATTAGGGTTTTCTTTTAAGAATCTTTGTACTTCATCAAAAGCAAATTTCGACGAATATTTTCCAACTGTATTATCCAGCCAATCTTTCGGAAAGAAAATATCTCCCGTGCGCTGAATTTCATCAACCAAATCTAATGAAAATCTAATATACTTTTGTGCACTTTTCTGGCGAAGCGGATGATTTACATTGGCTAAACCAACCGAAACCCAAGATTCTTTTTCTCGGTTTGCATCGTCTTTTAACGATTCCATAAAAGCATTTCGAACTGATTCGTCATTTGATAATGAAGGCAATAAAAACTCAAAACGCTTTTGTTTATCAGGATTTATAAACGATGTTCTAGTTTTCTCCAAGATTTCATAGGCTTTTGGATGTTCAAAAATAGCCAGATTCATCGCCATATTGGTATAATCGTCTTCGTTTAATTTCAAATTTGGAATTGAAATTTCTTTACTCCAAACTTTGTACAAACTTGTTTTTCCCAAATCTGAATAAGCCACTGAGCTAAACAACCCAAATAAAGTCTTTTTGATATTAGGAGATAAGTCAGATGGCAAGCGCGTAAACAAAGTATATACAAGCATTTTTTGACTAACCATCTGTTGTTTTTCTGTAAAAAACCTCCAGTATATAGCACTTATATTGTTAGTTATAATTCGTAAAACCAGTTCATTTTCTTCTAATTGAATTCCTCTGAAATAACATCTAAATGCATCATCAGGTGAGATGTTCCCAATAAGCATATTTTCGTAGAGATTGCTGTAAGCCGAAGCTCTCGCCATTTCATCTTTTAAACCAGCAATATAATTTAAATTATTCCCGTCAAGCGGAAAAACTCCGTATCCAAAACCATTATAATTGTAAATAATAGCGAGCGGTTTTTCAAGTCCAATAGCCTCTTTTAGAATCAAACTTTTATCTATAATATTTGCCGTCAGCACTTTTACTTCATTAGTGTAAACCAAACCAATTTGAAAGATTTGAGGCCAGACATTATCTGATTTATCTTCAGCTTGCTGTGTAATTTCAAACTTCTTGATTTTGTTTTGCGTATCGTATTCTATTTGATCCGTAAAATTGGCTCTTCCAGATTTGTTTACCCAGACATCGCTCCATTTTTTCATATCAAGCGGAGTCTCGGCATCTAGAAGTTCCACAAGATTATTCCAATCGGCATTATCATTGGCATATTTCTGAATGTACTTTTGAATTCCTTTACGAAAAGCTTCCTTTCCCATTGAAGCCTCTAACTGACGCATCATAATTGGCGCTTTGTTATAAATAATGGCTCCATACAACGAACCCGCATCTTTCAAATTTGCCAAATGCTGCTTGATCGGATGTGTTCCTAAAGATCGATCTTCCGCGAAAGCGCTAGAATAATGCGCGGTAAAAAATTGCAGATTATGATTGACTTTCGGAAAAATCGGATTCATGATTTTATCAGCCATAAAATTGGCAAAAACCTCTTTCATCCAAACATCGTCAAACCATTTCATGGTTACCAAATCGCCAAACCACATATGCGAGGTTTCGTGTGCGATAAGTTTTGCTCGGTTTAATTTCTCGCTGTCGGTTGCGCTGTTATCCAAAAACAAAGTCGATTCTCTGTATTGAATCGCTCCAACATGTTCCATTCCGCCATATTGAAAAACAGGAATCGAAGCAAAATCTAACTTCTGAAACGGAAATTTATAATTCGTATATTTTTCTAAAAAGTCTAACGATTGTTGATGCAGATTAAAAATAGTATCAGCGCTTACGCGAAATTTCTCCGGACTATTTTCACGATACATCATCGTCATTTCTAAACCTGGTTTCTGAGTCGCGCTTTTGAATTTTCCTGCAACGAAAGAAAATAAATACGTGCTCATTTTGTCCGATTCTCCAAAAGTGTAAGACGTAAAATCACCTTTTTCAAATTTCTCCACGACATCGGCTCCAGCCAAAACCGACCAATCCTTTGGCACAGAAAGTCTAAGTTTATAGGTCGCTTTTAAATCGGGCTGATCAAAACAAGGAAACAAAGTACTCGCGCGGTCTGGAACTAATAAAGTATAGAGAAAATCGTCGTTTCTATTTAACGATAAATTACCTGCAATAAAAGAAATTGAAATGCTATTTTTTCCTGAAACTAAAGCCGAAGAATCAATCACAATATGGCCATTTTCGTGTACAATTGAAACCTTTTTTCCATTGACTTCAATTGCTTGTATGTTTTCCGTTTTCTCTTTAAAATCTAAATAAACATAACGATAAGGATAATTTGGCAAAGTTACTCCTAAAACCAAATTGGCTTTAATTTGTTCTTCTTTTTTATTCGGAATTTCAAATGAAAGTCCGTAAGTGACATCTGAGATTTCCTGTTTTCTATAATTAGCCAATGACTCTGAAACACCTTTATCCAAAAGATAAACCTGCATTTCTTTTGACTGAGAAAAACCATTGAAAATCAAGATAAAAAAACAAAGAAAGCTGTAGAAAATTTTCATTTTTAAGGAATATAAGATTTGCTAAAATTAACAAAAGCATTGATTTTTCGCAAACAATTACTGCAACAACATTGCATTTAAAAATAAGATTTCTATATTTGCAACACTATTGCATTAAATAGTATAAAAAACCTCATCTAGAAGTTAATCTTCACGAATGAAAAAGAAACTTAAACTTATTAATCTTTTAATGCCTTTAATTGTATTGTTCGCAATACTTTTTCCGGCTGTCCATTCGTACGAACATATTTTAGACACTCATAATTGCAAAGAGAAATTAGAGTTTTCTGTTTCCGAAAAACCGCAATTCAAAGCCAAACTGCATTCGTTTCATAAATGTTCGATTTGCGATTTCAAATTCAGCGCAGTTGGTACATTTGAAATTAATATTTTTCAGTTTTTCAAGAATAATCCTGTTGTAAAACACCTTAGTTTTTACAGTAAACCTCATTTTATATTTTTTAAGGGTTCTCTTTTCTCACTTCGAGCCCCGCCTTTTACACTTTAGTTTTTTTGTGTTTCCGATTGTTTTGCCATTCGGCTATTTAATTGTTTTTATGATTTCAAAATCTTAAAACATTCAAAGGCTATTTTATTCATTTTAAGCATTTAATACAACATATTGATATTGATATTGATATTGATATTGATATTGATATTGATATTGATATTGAAATAGCTTTTCTACACAAAAAACACTTTCCAATTTTTATCGATTTACTGCATTCGAACTAAATCCCAATTTAGGTTTTTAGTTGCGGCTATGCTGTTTTAACTAGAGAAAAGAAATATGTCGCTTCTCTGAGGCTTTTTCTTAGGTCAAATCTTTTTTCTATAAATATTTCGTCCCTCTGGGACTTAGCCAAATATCCAATTTTTTACCAGTATTCCGTCACAATGGGACTGGAATATTGAAATCGATATGCACTTTTTGTAACCCAAATACCCTTTATAAAATGATCAAAATCAAATCAGAAAAAATGAAAACAACAAAACTCATTTTGGCTTCTCTCTTTGCTGCAATTGCTTTTACAAGCTGCAGCAATGACGATTCCGAAAAAGAACAGGCAATTCCCACTATTGACAAAATCGAATTGGGTCTTGGCAATAACGAAACAGCAACTATTGGTCAGGATTTCCATTTTAATGCAGAAGTGACAGCTGCTGATAAAATCGAAAATGTACAAGTGAAAATTGTACAAAAAAGTACCGAAACGTATTCTAAAATATGGTCACATGAAATTACATGGACGCAATATGCGGGTGCAAAAAACGCAACGGTTCACAAACATTTTGATATTCCCGAAGATGCTGCAGAAGGCAAATATGACTTCATCATTTTCGTAAACGATCAAAACGGAACGAAACTAGAAGTAAAGAGAAACTTAACGATTTACAAATTAGAAAATATACCTGTAAACCCTGTTGCTTCAGTATTTACGCTTTTTATAAATGATGCTTTTATGTACCGAAAAGGCAAATTTTCTGATGAGACGGCTAAATACAAAAACAACGACATTTTCAGTTCGCAAGTAACACTTGAAGGCGTAAAAGGCGACGGAATTATGTATTTGCTTTTGATTAATAAAAATGTCAAACATAATCCAGAAAGTGTAGATCAAATTGATTTTAGCAAAGTCATCGTTTATGATGTTTTTGAACATAAAAACGTGGCAGATGCAGGTCAATTTTCTAACATTCCGTGGGACGGAACAAAATTTCTGAGAGAAACTCCAAAGCTTACTATTGGTGCCGCAAAAGATAACAATTTACCAGTTCCACAAGATTTGGTTGCTAATAAATCTTGGACTTCTGGCAACTATACTTTCTTGGTTTTGTATAAAAATACGACGTACAATATCAATTTTTCGCAATCTCTTGAGATTCCATTTGCACTTTAATTCCAATCAAAAAATATGAAAAATTTAAAACTCCTATTAGGCATTTTTGTTCTTGCCTTTATTTCTTCCTGCTCCAGCGATAATGCAGAAATCGACACCGAATATCCTGTAATTGACATCACTGGGGCGAATGCTTTTCCGATTCAATGCAGTACAATCGAGCGTGGGCAGACTTTCACTTTTAAAGCCACTTTTAATGACAATGTCGCTTTGGGGTCTTACAGCCTTGATATTCATCACAATTTCGATCATCATACGCATAGTACAGAAGTAACGAGCTGTGAAATGGAAGCGGTAAAAAAACCTGTAAAACCAATGCTTTTTATTAACAATTACACTATTCCAAATGGTGTGAAAAGTTTCGAAGCAACGGCACAAATCACCATTCCTGCCGATGTTGATCCTGGAGATTATCATTTTATGATCCGCTTGACGGACAAGGAAGGCTGGCAAACGCTGAAAGGTTTAAGTATTAAAATTTTATAAGATCCCATTAATGAAGAATGCCCTATCCATGTATTGGAAATTTTGTTTTTTACTCATCAGTTTATTGGTTACAGCAGAGGCTGTTTCTCAAAATCCGCCTTCAGAAAAAAAAACTGAAATTAAAGAACTTAATGAAGTTTTAATCAGTAATAATGCTGTTGAAAAACGCAAAAAAGAAGAATCGCTAAATGTTGAAACGGTAAACAATAGTTTCATTCAGCGTAATCTTGGCGGGAGTTTGATGCAGTCTTTGCAGAAATTGCCAGGCGTTAAAACTATTTCGATTGGTTCTGGAGGTTCAAAACCGCTTATTCGTGGCCTGAGTTTCAATCAGGTTATTGTCGTGGAGAACGGTTTGAAACACGAAGGCCAGCAATGGGGCGCAGATCATGGTTTGGAAATCGATCAATATGCTGTAAATCGAGTAGAAATTATAAAAGGCCCTTCTTCATTTATTTACGGATCTGATGCTGTGGGCGGTGCAGTCAATATTAAACCGTTGCCGCTTCCATCTCAAAATACTTTTGGCGGAAGCGTTGATCTTACCGGAAAAAGTAACAATGCGCAATTTGGAAGCTCCATTAATTTATTTGGAAGAAACAAAAATTGGTTCTTTGATTCTCGCATAACCACAATGGATTACGGCGATTATCGTGTTCCGACCGATGTGGTTCATGTGTATAGTTATGCTGTTCCATTATACAAAAATCATTTGCGAAATACGGCAGGACGAGAACTCGATTTTCATTTGAGTTCAGGTTATTCGGGAGAACGTTTCAAATCTGTTTTCTATTTCAGTAATGTGCATACCAAAAGCGGATTTTTTGCGAATGCGCACGGACTCGAACCCCGAAATGTAGATCTGGAATTACACGATAAATCGAGCCGCGATATTTTGATGCCATATCAGCAAGTCAATCATTTAAAGGTTAGCAATACGACTTCTTTTCAGTTGGGAAATCATGCTTTTGAGACGCAAATTGGTTTTCAGAATAACTTTAGACGAGAATATAGCCATTATGTAAATCACGGATATATGCCACCGATTTATCCGGAAGACATGTACGCTCCGCAGGATTTGGAACGCCAATATGATAAAGATGTTTGGTCTTTTTCTGCTAAAGACGAATTTAGAATTCAAAATCATCAAATTACGGTTGGTTCGAATTTAGCTTTTCAGCAAAATGAAATTGGCGGATGGAGTTTTTTAATTCCCGCTTTCACACAATTTAATGCAGGTTTATTTGCTTATGATAAAATTGAACTGAACGAAAAATGGTTTTTAAACGGCGCCGTTCGCTACGATTACGGAAAAATAAAAATGAAATCGTATTACGATTGGTTTCAAAGTCCCGTTTCAGAAAACAATCAGACGGAGTTGGAATATTTACAGCGTTCTCAAGATTTGACCAAAACCTTTGACAGTTTTACATGGTCGGTTGGAGCAAATTATAATCCTGGAAAGCTTTCGCTAAAAGCCAATTTGGGTTCAAGTTTCAGAATGCCAATTGCCAAAGAACTGGCTTCAAACGGTGTAAATTATCATTATTTCCGATTCGAAAAAGGAAATCCAAATCTGGATGCAGAACGTTCGTATCAATTGGATTTAGGTATGGAATGGAAAGCGCAAAACTTCTCTTTTCAATTTACTCCATTCATAAATTATTTTCCAAATTTCATTTATCTGAATCCCACCTCAGCTCATGATATTTATTACGGCGCAGGAAATCAGGTTTTTGAATACGAACAAAGCAAAGTCTTCCGCTATGGCGCAGAATTACAGACAAGATATTATTTCCTGAAATCTTTAAGCGCAGAAATTGGTGCCGAATATCTTTATTCGGAACAAAAATCAGGCAGTAAAAAAGGGTATACACTTCCGTTTTCTCCGCCACCCTCTGTTTTGTTTGGATTGAATTATGAACCTCAAATTAGCTTTTTAAAAGAACCTTACTTTTCTGTTGATTATCGCTTTACGGCACAACAAAATAATATCGTTCCGCCTGAGAAAAAAACGGCCGAAAGTCATGTATTCAATTTGGCTTTTGGTTCAAAAATAAAAACAGGAAAACAGGATATCAGCCTCAATATTCAGATCCAAAATTTATTTAATACAAGATATTTAAATCACACCAGCTTTTATCGACTTATCGAACTTCCAGAAGCGGGACGAAACATTATTGTTTCTATGAAGATTCCGTTTTCGGTTTCGAGATAAGTCAGACCACTCAAAAATCAATTATTTACAAATTTTAAACCCTTTATTACAATGAAAAACAAGTTTTACAAACTATTATTTTTATTTGCTTTATCGCTTTTTGCGGTTTCATGTAGCAACGACGATGACAACCATGATGATCATGATCATGATCACGACACTTCAGAAGAACATACATTTGTTCGAGTTTTACTTTCTGACGAAAAAACTACGGAGTTAACCCTTTTTGATCCTCATGAAGATAAAATCAGTTCTTTTACGGCAAAATTTGCTAAAGCATCTTTGTACACAACAGAATCTGGACGTTTTGCAGGAATTGTTCACAGAGACAATAATTTTGTAGAAACTTTTGACAGCGGATTGGAATTACACGGCGATCATATTGATGTTGATGATGTTCCGAAATTTGGAATTTTAGCGACAAGCGCATTAAAACCAACGCATTTTAAAAGTAAAATTGGAGAAATCCTGACTTTTAATGACGGAGACGGAACGCTTTCTGTTGGTAAAGAAGCCGATGTAAACAAAACTGGTTCAACTTTCAAAACGATAAATGCTGGTTTATTGGCGCATCACGGTGCAATGGCAACTTTTACAAACGGAACTTATGCGATTACAGTAAAAGACAATTCGGTTACGGGAACGCTTCCAGAAAAAGTAAAAATTATCGACAATACTGGAAAAACGCTTTTTGATGCTAAAATTGCGACAAAAGGAATTCACGGAAATGCTTCAGACGGTTTTTATGCTGTTTTTGGTTCGTCAAGCGGAATTTTGGTTGTAGAAAGCAACGGAAATCAAAAGTTAATCGATCACCCAGCAGATTTTGGAACGGCTTGGTTTGGAAGTATTTTAGAAACGGCTTCAGCAGGGAAATTCATTGGCTATACTGCTGCAAAAGGCGCTTATTTAATTGATGTTGTTGCTGGTTCAGTAAAACCAATTATTCAGAATACAACCATTATGCAGTGCAAAACGAGTTACGATCGTAAAAAACTGGCTGTTTTATTGCATTCAGGAGAATTTAAACTTTACGACATCAGCAGTTTACAAGCGATAAAAGAAACTAAAGCGACTACAGAAACAGCTACAGATGCCACATTAAAACCTCAAATGGCAGTTACAGACCGTTTTGCTTATATCACTTCGCCAACAACTGGAGAATTAATACAAGTAAATCTTTCTACATTGGCAATCAAAAAGACTAAGGTTTCTAGTACGCCCTATATGATTACGGTTTTGGGTTACGAAAACAGCGAAACTCATAATCACTAAAATACTATTTAGCTAGTCCTAAAAAATCTATATCGATTTTTCAGGACTAGTAAATGAAAGTAACTACAATCGCATGCTCATCTTCAGAACTAATTCTCAGTACAACAATAAAGAATATAACAGATCAAAATAAATAACCCAGACAATTTCCAAATCATAATTTATGAAAACAAAACAATTTAGACTCTTGTTTTTCCTATGCATACTTTCCTTTATAGCCTGTAATGATGACGAACAGGTAGCCCAAAAACCAACAATCGATAAAGTTGAACTTGGACTAGGGAATAATGAAATCGGCGTTATAAACCAGGATTTTCATTTTAATGCTGAAATTACCGCTGGAGAAAAGATAAAAGATGTTAAGATAAAAATAGATCAGATCAATACTGAAACATATTCTAAAGTATGGTCGCATCAAATCATTTGGGAGCAATATGCAGGCGCTAAAAATGCTGTTGTTCATAAGCATTTTAATATTCCAGCAAATGCTGCAGAAGGAAAATATAACTTTATTATTATCATTACCGACACGAATGGAACCCAACTTGAAGAAAAAAGAACTCTAAATATATATGCTCCTGAAAATCTTCCGATTGATTTAAAATTTGAATTCGGAATAGAGGCCGTTGACTCAGATTTTAAGCATATCAGAACATTGTATTCACAGCGTAATATTTATGATAACGAATCTTACAAATCAGAAGAAAATATACACGAAAATGAATTTCTATCTCCCATTGTTAACATTGCTTCAATAAAGGGAGAAGGAAAGATGTATTGTCTTATTATTAATAAAAAGCATAATCACAGACCGGAGACAATAGGCTCTATTGATTTCTCAAAATCTATTGTAGCTGACTATTGGGAACATAAAAACCTGTCAAAGTCAGAGTTTGGCTCAAATATGTATAACTTTACTACAACCCCATTAACGATACTTTCGCCTGCAATTAAAATCGGAGCTACTTCTGATAAAAACTTTCCTACACCAAATCCCGTTCAAAATTTAAAAAAATGGGAATCAGGACAATACTATGTGGGTTTTATATATCACAACACCACCTACAATATGACGTTATTCCATTACGGAGAAATTACGGTGCAAATGAAATAGACTATGATTTGCTGAGCAATTAATGATCCGCTGTTATAAATAATTATATCCTGTATTTAGTATTTTACAGACGAAAAATCTATGTAATATAGTTCTTTTTAAGTTTATTAAAAGATCAAAAGATTTCTTCTTCACTTCCATTAAATTTAAAAGACAAGTAAAGTAGCAGTTTAACAACGTTTTAATATTAATTTTTAATGTAAAAATCATTAGCATATATTAGAATTTCGATTTTCTAAAAATGAAAAAAGGTTTGACTATTGTCAAACCTTTTTTCAAATATAAATCGTAATCTAAGATTACAATAAAGCGTCTAAACTATCTGCGTAGGTTTGTTTCGGAGCTACTCCTACTTGTTTTCCTACTACTTCACCGTTATGAAACACCAAAACGGTTGGTATGTTACGCACACCATATTTTGCAGCAAATTCTTGGTTAGCATCTACATCTACTTTACCAACAACTACTTTACCAGCGTACTCGTCGCTTAATTGGTCAATGATTGGACCAACCATTCTACAAGGACCACACCATGCTGCCCAAAAATCTACCATTACTGGTTTATCTGATTTTAAAACTACTTCATCAAAAGTAGCATCTGTTATTGCTAATGCCATAATATATTAAGATTAAATTAGGTCTGAAATATTAACTTTCAAACTACAGTACAAATTTAAAAATTTAAAATAAATCAAACACCATTACTAAATTAGTTTTCGTTATAAATGTATTATCATTAATTATAAGCTAGATAACTTTAAAATTACAATTTATTTACCTGAAAATCAAACCAATAAAAAGTTAATGTTTTTTGTAGTATCTTTAATACATCTAAAATTCGGCTACTATGAAAGAAGCTATATCCAAAACAAAAACCTTTCTGCAATCTGATTCTTTTAAAAAATATGCCAAACGTTTTGGATATTTTATCTTGGGCTTAATTGCCATTCTTTTGCTTGCCTGCGGAGGTTTGTCGATATATTTTAACCGAAATAAAGCCGAAATTATTGCTAAAGTCAATACTAAAATCAACGAAAATATAAATGGCAAATTCCATATTAGAGATTTTCATTATAAGTTTCTAACTGGTTTCCCAAACTTTACATTGGCGCTAAATGATGTCGAAATAAAAGACAATCAATGGCAGAGCCACAAACATACTTTGTTGAGAGCAAAAGAAATCGAAGCGCGTTTGAATATTTTGAGTTTGTTGCAGCACGAAATCAACATTCATAAAATCTTAATCAACGACGCCGATATTTATATTTATAAAGCTGAAAATGGTTATTCTAACGCCAATATTTTTAAACCAAAAAAGAAGAAAGCTCAAACCGATAAAGAAAAACCCGAAACTACGATTGACGAAGTAAACCTCAACAAAGTTCACGTTATTATTGACAATCATTTGGGACATAAATTGTTTGATTTTGATGTGGCGAGTTTAGAATCTAAAGTAAATTATGGCGATAACAGCTGGCAAACCAATCTCTATTTGAAAACCAAAATTAATAGTCTGGCCTTTAATACCGTTCACGGAAGTTTTGCTAAGGAAAAAGTTCTCGAAGGCAATTTTGATATTTCGTATGCTGAAGCCAATCAGAAAATAGATATTAAAACCAAAGGACTTAAAATTGGTTCTGACGCTTTTGACATTATCGCTTATTTTAATATCGGAAAAAACAATTCGCTTTTCGGAATCAATATCGGAACGGATATTTTATGGCGAAATGCTTCCAATTTATTATCGGCAAATATCAGTTCAAAACTCAATCAGTTTGACATAAAAAAACCGATTAAAGTAAACTGCGACATCAAAGGCGATTTGAATGTAGAAGGCGATCCTAAAATTGTAGTGCAGGCAGATATTCGAGATAACGAATTAACTATTCCTGATGGCTTGTTTACCAATTGCAGTTTCAAAGGAATTTTTACCAATAATTTCAAACCCAAAGAAGAACCCAGCGATCCAAATTCAGCCATTATTCTAACCAATTTTAAAGCTGAATACGAAAGTATTCCATTAAAAATTGCGCAAGCCGTAATTAATAATCTCGAAAAACCGATTGCCACAGGAGTTGTAAATTCTGATTTTGATATTTCGAAACTCAACGGAATAATGAACGAAAAAATTCTTCATTTTGAAAGCGGTCATGCCAAAGCCAATTTGAAATTTCAGTTTGACATTGTCGATTTGTACATCAATAGACCAAAATTTACAGGCGATGTAGATATTGCTGATGCTACATTCGATTATCTTCCAAAAAAGATTCACGCCGAAAAAACAGCTGTACAATTGTCGTTTACGCAAGAAGCGCTTTACATTAAAAAAATAGCCTACAAACACAAAAAAAACATTATCCGCATTGACGGAAAAATCGATAATTTCCTGAATCTCTATTACGACGCTCCCGAAAAAATGGTGGTAAATTGGAATATTTACTGTCCGAATATTGATGTGAAACAGTTTTTAGGCGTTCTACAAAATTCTCCAAAACAAAAAGTGGCAGAGAAAAAACCAGTTAAAAAGAATGTCAATTTTACAAATCAGTTACGATCGGTAATCGAAAAATGTGCGGCTGTAATTAATCTTAAAGCCGATAAAATTACCTATGGCGCGCTTACGGCAACCAATACGAAAGCAACGCTGCAAATGCTAAATTCTAAGATTCTGCTTAAAAACGGAACATTAAATACTTCTGGCGGAAGCATAAACTTTAGCGGTTCTGTTGAGCCAAGCGGAAATCGTTATATTTTTACTTCAAACGCACAAGTAAACCGAGTTGATATTGCAAGTTTTTTAAGATCTTTTAATAATTTCGGAATCAAATCTTTCAGTCCAAAAAACATTCGCGGACGATTGACCAGCAATGCTAATGTTGCGGGTTTAATGAGCAGTAAAGGCGATTTGATTGTAAATTCTATGAAAGGGAAACTGGATTTTAATGTCAACCAAGGTGCCTTAATTAACTTTGAACCGATTATGAAAGTCGGAAAATTTGCTTTTCCGTTTCGCGATGTTGAGAATATTACTTTCAGCGATTTATCGGGTTCGCTTAATCTGCGCGGAGAACAAATCGATATCCATAAATTGACGATAAGTTCAAGCGTTCTAAACCTAGACGCAGAAGGCATTTATTCTTTCGGTCGAGGCACCAATCTCGCCCTTACCATCCCGCTAAGAAACTCTAAAAACGACGCCAAACTCGCCACCAAAGAAGAACGAAAAGCCGTTCGCGAACGCGGTATTGTCTTGCATTTAATCGCTTACGATAATGAAGGAAAAATGAAGGTTAAGTGGGGGAAGAAGGATAAGGGGTGATTTTTTTTCCAAAAGAAAAATCAAACTGTTTTTTAGTAGACAACACTTAAATATTTTCATATTTTTACGTGAGACTATTAATACAAACAATAATACATGGCGGGAGAAAATTGGACTCGAGAACAAACTATAGTTGCCTTATATGCATATTGTCAAATTCCATTTAATAAGGTTTCATCAACTCATCCTGAAATAATTCGCATTTCTAAAATCATAGGCCGAAGTCCTAATTCCTTAAAGATGAAAATTGGAAATTTTGGTAGTTTTGATTTAGAATTAAAAGCACGAGGAATTATTGGGCTAACGAACGCTAGCAAACTCGATAAAATTGTTTGGGATGAATATAATAATCATTGGGAAAACCTAGGTTATGATAGTGAATTACTTATTTCTAATTTTACAAATGAGCCTATTGAAAAAACATCAAAAATTGATCTCGATAATTTACCTTTAGGAAAAGAAAGAGAGTCAATAATCAGAACAAGAGTTAATCAGAGTTTCTTTCGCTCTACAATTCTGTCATCATATAATTCAAAATGTTGTATAACTGGATTATCAATTCCAGATTTTCTTGTTGCCAGCCACATAATTCCTTGGTCAAAAAATGATAAAATTAGATTAAACCCTCATAATGGGCTTTGTATAAATTCAATTCATGACAAAGCTTTTGACAGAGGTTTCATAACTATTACAACTGATTATAAAATAAAGATATCACAATACTTCAATGAATATAAATTTGAAAATGTGGTAGAAGATTTCTTTTTAAAATACCACAACAAACCAATCATTTTACCAGAAAGGTTCCTTCCCTCCAAAGAATATTTAGATTTTCATCAAACAACAATTTTTAAAAAATGAAATTTATAACTGAAATAATTTTTGGCAAAGAGCAGATAATAAAATATCGTAACAACGAAACTTTTAATGATTTTGAAAAAATAATTAATGTAAAAAAATATATTTTCGAAACTCAATTAGAAAGAAATGCATTTTATAAAGGTTTGGCAGAAGGAGTTGGTTGGTCAGAATTTGAAGTGGTAAAAGAATTTGAAGAAACTGACCTTAAAGAAATAAATGAAAAAGAAGAAAATAAATTCTATTACTGGTTATTTATAGAAGAATACTATCCAAATTATTCAAGTTGTGATAATGTTTTACTAAGTGATATTTTAACTAGAAAACTTGAAGGAGAAGAAGTTTGCATTGAAGATGAAGAGTATATTAAAGATTGGGATATTAGAAAAGAATTAATCGAGGTAGACAAAAATTTGCTTTGTGATGCTTTCGAAAATTATTTTGACACTATTTATCCTCAAAATACAGATATTTAATATTCTTTTACAAGAAACAAAAAAGCCACTTCTCAGTGGCTTTTTCTCATTTCTCACTCCACCTCCAAATAAGGATCAAGAGTTTCAGCTAATTTATTCAGCCAATAGATATTATTTTCGAGATTTATGTTCTCGGGTTGTATGACTTCTGGTTTTAGGACATTTAGCGCAAGCATATAATTTACTTGCCTAATCGTTTTTGCCATACTTTTGAAATCAATTGAATTGTTGAAGAATTCAGTCAATCTCAATTCGGTTTCTTTTGAAAGGGTGTTTGTACTCATTCAGTCTGAGAGTTTAAAACTACATACCCATAAAACCAATAAACAAGTTTTTCCCTTAGCTTATTAGGTAACTTTTGGCCATATTGGAAATTACAAAATTGAAAAATAAATCAATTTAAAATTTCATAATATTTCCTTAACCTACTTGTCTTTTAGCTTTAAAATCGATAAGTTTGAGAATGAATCATTAAATTTTATTTGTTATGAAAGTACAAATCAACACCGACAAAAACATTGAAGGAAGTGCAAGATTAGAAAGTTATTTTTCTGGAGAAGTAGAAAAAAGCTTAGACCGTTTTCAAGATAAAATTACTCGCGTAGAAATTCATTTTGGAGATGAAAATGGAGAAAAATTCAGCTTGCATGACAAAAAGTGTGTGATTGAAGTTCGTCCCGTAAAACTACAGCCAATTACTGTTACAGAACACGCCGAAAGTCTTGAAAAAGCTTTTAGCGGTGCATTGGCCAAAGCTAAAAAAACATTGACGAGTACTTTCGAGAAAATAAAAGAACATTAATTTTTTTTAAACCATATAAGTGACATAAGTTCATTTTAAGTTTATATCACAAAGCAACGAAGCCGTAAAGTAGTACTTTACGGCTTCGCTTTTTTTATGGATAAAAACAAGTGAAAATCTTAAATTAACTTATGTCACTTATATGGTTTACTTTATTTAGGCAACGGTGCGCCAACTGCAATATCGCAACGGTGACCTGGTTTTCCGTGTGGCGGATTCATTCCGTCTGCTACTGTAGCTTCAGTACCTTCTGTACTTAACAAAGCTGGAACTGGGTTTGATGCTGGCGGAGTAACAGTAAAGTTTTTAGTAACTGTTCCGCTTTCAGCAGTATTTGATGTTGTCGTTGCAGCTTTTGCAGGAGGCGAATTTAATGGCGCTCCAACCGCAATATCGCATCTATGTCCCGGCTGTCCGTGTGGCGGATTCATTCCTTTTGCCACTTTAACTGGTGCAGCAGTTGTAGTGGTTACCATCTTCTGCTGATTCGGATTTACTTGAACGGTTTGTCCTTGAGTTGCCTGAACTTGCTGTGTCGGTGCAGAATTTAACGGCGCTCCAACCGCAATATCGCAACGATGTCCTGGCTGACCGTGAGCTGGATTAATTCCTTTTGTATCGCTTAAAACTGTATTTGGGTTTGTTGCAGGTGCTTGTACCACTGGCGCAGCAGCTGGTTTAGTTGTATCTTTTGCAAGTCCTAATCGTACTAATTCTGAGGATGCTGTGCTTTCTTGTGGCTCCAATTCCTTTTTACAGGAAACAAAAAGTAAAGAAGTAGCAGCTATTGAGCTTAGAAGTATTTTTGCCTTCATGACTGGGTATTTTTATTGAGAATCAAATATAGTGGTTTTTGAGATATTACAACATATAAGTAATGTAAGATAATTTAAGCTTTACTTTAAGATTGTAATTTGAAAAGAGTTTCGTTTTTATCTCTCGCAAAGCCGCAGAGTCGCAAAGTTTTTTTGTTTCACGCAGATTTTAAAAGATTTGAGCAGATTTTTTTTAGAAATTAATCTGCGTTTATCTGCTCAAATCTGCGTGAAACTTGAATTACAAAAAATAAAAAAAACTTCGACTTTCTTACATCACTTATATGGTTCAAAAAAAATTATATCTTTAAACTCAAATACTATATCTAATGGAAAAAACACTTTTACTCCTTTTATTTGTTGCTTCTTTTGCCAATGCGCAAATCGACAAAAACAAAATCAATCAAACTTTAGATGCGTGGCATAAAGCTGCGGGCGAAGTAAAATATGATGCTTATTTTAATACATTGGCCGACGATGCTATTTACATTGGAACCGATGCAACCGAGAATTGGACCAAAAAAGAATTTGCTATTTGGGCAAAACCCTTTTTCGACAAAGGAACTACATGGAATTTTAAAGCCTTAGAACGTCATATCTTTTTTGATAAATCAGGAAAAATAGCTTGGTTTGATGAATTATTAGACACACAAATGAAAATCTGTCGTGGTTCTGGAGTTCTAATAAAAGTGGGGAACGAATGGAAAATTCAGCATTATGTTCTATCGATGACCGTTCCAAATGACGAAGTTGATGCCGTAACCAAAATAAAAGCACCAATCGAAGATGCTTTGATTGCAAAACTTCAGAAAAAATAAAACATTTTACGGTTTTCTTATTATAAACATAACTTTTTGAGCACTTTAGAAGCACTGTTAGCATATTAATTTTAATAAATTCGGCAAAAACAGTGCTTTTTTGTAACTTTAGAATAAGATACTGTCAAAAAAACGAGCGGTATTTTACAAATTTCATCAAAATAAAACCCACACCTCTATTTTAACAGCCTTAAAAACAAGAATATTTATTTTTTTCTAACTTTGACCCCAAAAAAAACAGGGTTAAACAAAGTATTTTAAAAATGAAAATAGAAAAACGCTGGATTATCTCCTTTATCATGATAAGCGTCGTATGTACGATAGGGGCATTTTGGCCAACAGTTACAGAAAATAATTATGTTTTATCAGAATTTGGAACTACAGATCATATCGTTCCTGCCGATGTTGCCTGGATGCTTACTTCAAGCTGTCTGGTTTTAATCATGACTCCGGGATTGTCTTTCTTTTATGGCGGAATGGTAGGAAAGAAAAACGTTATTTCGACCATGCTTCAAAGTTTTATCTGTCTGGGTGTCGTTACACTTTTATGGGTTGTTGTAGCATTTAGTTTGGCATTTGGAGAACCGGTTGGTTTTGGCTCAGGAGATCATTTTTACAGCTTTTTTGGTAATCCGACCACTTTCGCTTTTATGGATTATGTTGGTGTTCTGCCTCATAAACAATTGGCCAATACGATTCCGTTTATGCTTTTTGCTTTGTTTCAGATGAAATTTGCCATCATTTGTCCTGCAATCATCACAGGTTCGTTTGCAGAGCGCGTTCGTTTTATTTCTTATTTAGTTTTCATTAGTTTATTTACCATTTTTATATACGCTCCTTTATGCCACGCCGTTTGGTATCCAACAGGCGTTTTAGGAAGTTATTTTGGCGTTAAAGATTTTGCTGGAGGAACTGTAGTACACATGAGTTCTGGTTTTGCTGCTTTGGCGGGAGTTATTGTTTTAGGAAAAAGAAAAAACAGTCAGCATATTCCAACTAATATTCCATTTGTATTATTAGGAACTGGAATGCTTTGGTTCGGATGGTTCGGATTCAACGCTGGATCTGCTCTTGCTGCCAACGGAACTGCTGCTATGGCTTTTGCTACAACCACAACTTCATCGGCTGCAGCGATGCTAACTTGGATTTTCTTTGACAGAATGAACGGAAGAAAAGTTTCTGCTCTTGGAGCTTGTATTGGAGCTGTTGTTGGTCTTGTTGCCATTACGCCTGCCGCAGGATTTGTTTCGGTACCTGAAAGTATGTTCTTCGGTTTCATTACGGCTTTGGTTTCTAACACAGCTGTAAATTGTAAATATTCTAAAAAATTCGACGATACACTTGACGTTTTTGCCTGCCATGGTGTTGGCGGAATTATGGGAATGATCCTGACTGCTATTTTCGCTCATGGCGAAGACGCAAGTTTACTTCACGGAGGATGGAATGTTTTCGGACATCACATGATGGCGTTGGTTTTAGTTTCGATCTTTACTTTCTTCGGAGCTTATTTCTTGTTCAAAGTAACAAATTTCATTATTCCGTTAAGAGTTTCAGAAGAATCAGAACACATAGGATTGGATTTATCTCAGCACGATGAAACTTTAGATCCGAAATCAAAACCAATTACTGAGCCACATTACGGTTAAAAAATATAAGTTGCCACGAATTACACTAATTTTCACTAATTTTTTTTTGCAATGCGTTAAATTGATTTGTGTAAATTAGTGTAATTCGTGGCAAAAAACAAAATATACTTCACGCGAATTCTTTGCGGAAAACTTTTTAAACCCAATTACGCTATTTTCATTCGTTTATATTCCTTAATTTTG
>RCUJ01000657.1_pt1 | contig 19593 bp, 20 predicted proteins | sample 2166321 | NCBI WGS metagenome assembly RCUJ01 (sample SAMN09932808, study PRJNA488358) | compost metagenome | feature: garden; material: soil; isolation source: compost soil in an enriched community after 118 h of incubation | place: Germany: Experimental Botanical Garden Goettingen | collected... | reverse complement strand
AAATGGCGTCGTTTTTTTCAGGTAAAATAGGCGCTTATCAAGGAGATCAGCGTGGCCGAACAGCAGTATTTTCCCGAGTTGGTCATCGCTGATGAGCGTGTAGATCTCTCACACCTTGAACCTTTCACCTTTGTCATCCATAGCCAGTTGGCCAAACGTGATTTGCGCGTGCACGTCACTTTTTCCAACCACTGTTTCACCAAAGGTTATGAGCAAGACAGCCACCCTGCCGGTGAGCCGATCATCGATGCCGGATCACCCAGGCCAAGAACGTTCTGCCCGATCCGCTACCGCCTCTCTCAGCAGCTGCCCGACCTGATTAAAACGCTGAATCACCCCAAAGCCAAAGTCCGGGAAACGTCAGCAGAGCGCAACTGGTGTTACTCGCTCACCATCGAGGATCCGGAGGGCCCGTACCACGTGTTTTTTGAGGTGCGCCGCGCTTCCAAAGATCGGCGGCAATGGCAGGATCTGAACCTGGTGGTCGAAAGCGCGTATCACGAAGATGAGGATGGCGGCCCCAGCCTGAAAGGCTCCATGGCGTTCATCCTGCTGTGCGGCAAGGTCTATCTGGGTCAGCCGACCGCGACCAAACGCTGAAGGACAGAAACGAAAAAAGGCGCCATAGGCGCCTTTCTCGTATTCGTTAAAGCAGATCCGGACACCACTTCGGCTTTCGCCTCGGTTCGCCTTGCGCGAACACCCGTGAGGGCTAGGGAACGTTCAATCTCATCCGGTCAGTCGTTCCGCAGTTGCAAATTAATTATGCAAGGAACTACAAGCGTATACAAGGCTTATTGCTCATTTTTGATCAGCGTGGCTCACGCAAAATCACCCTCGATCATCCCTCAACCCCCGCTCAAAACTCGCCTTCACGGCGGCCAGCTCGTCTTGCAGAGTCGCCGGCCTGGCCGGCTCATACAGTGCCAAAACCGCTTCCTGGGCCCGCAGCACCTGGTCAACTTTGCGCTGCTGCTCGGCCTCGCGGCGTTTTTTCCAAAAATCGAACATGTTCATTCCCTCCTAAAAAAGTAAGCGGCCAGCATAGGCCCTGAATTCGCGGCGTTTTGGGGAGGGTTTGCATGCTTTTCAGCTCGGCCAAGACCCTTAATGGTTATCCGGAGAACCATTACCCGTGCTTGTCAGGTGCAGCCTAGGGCCTGCGCCAGGGGCCTTTTTCCGGGGGTTTCCGAAGATCGCCAAAAGCGGGCTAATGGTAAATGAGAAAAATTATCAATTGTGTGCAGTCAGTGCGGATAACGAGGCATATGTAAAACAGCTCACTACGCCAGGCCCAGGCTTGGGGGTTGCACGGTCATTTGCTCCATCCGCATACTGTCATGACACAACAAGAGCGACGGAGATAGCGCCATGTTAGAAGCAAAAACCCTTGTTTTATCTGAAAATAACCGCGTGATGTGGGCTAAAGCTGGGACGACTTTCCCCGGCGAAAAGCTGAACGAGGTGGTGACAAGAACGCTCGCAGATCTTCCAAAAAATCGTGACCTTGCCGACTTTTACGAAATTCGGCGGACTGATGTTCCTGCAGCTTTTGACGCGTTGCTCAAGCTTCAAAATACCGGCGCAGCAAGTCGGTACATTGAGACCGATGAGCACGAGTTTCGGGAAGTTTTGAGAGTCGAAGTGACGCTTATGGATGCGATCATGCTTGCGCTTGCGCTGCTGCTTGACGTGATTCTTGGCATGCTTTCGCCAAGTGCAACTACAAGTACAAATTCCTCTGATAAACCACCGTTGGCGGTTACGCCAGTGGTGCCTGAAATCAAGCCATACGTACCGAGCTGGAAGCGGCATCAACAAAGAATCGGCTACGACGAGCCGACGCTATAAAAAAGGCACCCAGCGAGACGAGAGAGAGGGGGACTTCCGCCCCACGCAAGGCCAGGACTCAACGGACGGCGCGCAAGCTGGTTGAAAAGCGGACTACAAGGTTACGCAGAAGGGCGCCAGCTGAAAACCGTGCTTCATGGATCTGGCCTGGCCCGGCTCGAAGACCTGCGCACCCTGTCGCGCTGCGCGACGGCATCAAGCCCGGCATGCGCAACACCTACATGTTGCTCGCGCTGTCGGGCCTGGTGTTACCCACAAAAAATCCCGCTGATTGGCGGGATTTATTGATCAGGGTTCGATATTACCCCTCAATCAGATCCAGTACTTTCTGACCGTCGGGCATCCCTGACATCGTTCTCAGAAAAACAACGTTGCGCTTGAGGATTTTCTTGAGCTCGGCGGCGGGCAGAGGGCGCTCCAAGACATTGAAGCCCTGCAGCTTCTGATAATGAGTTTCGTCTTTATCGCCATCGTGATCGCCGATCTCAACTTTTCCGGTGCCCCGACCGTAGGCGACGATGCCTTTGCCATTCTCATACAAGAACACCACGTCATCTTTTTTGATCCGGTCGATGTTGAATTTCCAGGGCGAGTAGAAAGCGGCGGCAGCACCATTTGCCAGCATCCACTCATGGTCTTCGAGGTTATTGCCCTTGTTCGTGTTCAGAACGTGAAACCCGCTGACGGAAGGTTCTTCAAGCTCGGCTTCGGTTTTTTCAGCGCCATCTAGGGTTTCCTTCGCAATGGCGGCCCCTTTCTCCAACAACTTGAGCATGACCTCTTGCTTGGAGATCTCGATTTCGTCCGCCAGCCCCTCGATGAACGAATACAGTTCTTTGGGCATTCTCACGGTGGACGCGACCAGCTCTTTTTTTGCTTTCTTGGAGTTTTCGATTAGCGAAATGATGTCGTTCATGTGATGCTCCTGTTGGTTAACTACAGGCATCATTTCATGATTCAAAAAATGAATCAACATAAAATCAAATTTAAAACCGCTTTGAGAATCCATAGGCGCGTCCGCGCTTCTATATGTGATAATGTCCTTTATCACATATAAGAAAGGATTCACCCGATGGCCCGCGCTAAAGTTCCAACCACTACCGTCGCTCCCAAGCTACAACTGACCCCTCAGGGCATAGAACGGGGTATTGCGAGGCTGGAAGAAAGAATCTCTGAGCTGAATGCCTTCGATGTCGGTACGTTGGTTAAGGGACGAAGTGCTGAGATCACGGCCTTGGAAGTCGCGATTAAGGACACCCTAACTCGCTGCTTTGGAGAGGGCACCTCGGCTTATGACCTTTATGAACGGGCGGCAAATCTTCAACATTATTCAATGGTCATTTCTCGCGGTGAAGTGGTGGACTATGCCACACCTACCCGGCGAAACATCGGCAATGCAGTCGCGCTGCTTACGCAGGCTCAACTGGCCCTGATGGAGGATCTTGCAGATCTTGATGTTGAGTCCAATCCGTCACTCCCAGCTATTTCAGAACCGGTACCCCAAGAACTTTCTCGCCGCGTGTTTGTAGTACATGGCCATGATGAGGCCGCTATGCATGGTCTAGCCCGGTTTCTCGAAAAGCTTGGATTGGAGGCCATTATTCTTAAGGAGCAACCCGATCAGGGTCGCACCATCATTGAAAAGTTCGAGGCTGCTGCGGGAGATGTTGGCTTTGCGGTGGTGTTGTTAACGCCTGACGATCTGGGTGGTTCCATCAAGGCAGACACCTCGGACGCTAGAGCGCGGCAGAACGTTATTTTTGAACTGGGCTACTTTGCCGGAAAGCTCGGCAGAGGCCGTGTTTGCCTGTTGCGCAAAGGCCATGTGGAAATCCCTTCAGATCTGTACGGCGTCATCTACACCGACATGGATCCTGCTGATGGCTGGCAAACAAAGCTGGTGAGGGAGCTCAAAGCCGCAAAATTGGACTTTGATGCCAATAGGCTTTGGCAGTGAATACGGTTGCCGTTATTCCCGGGCTCACTCTGCCGGCAATCGTCATGGGAGAGCGTGCGCAGGTGTGTTTTCTGGAGTTTTTCACGGCCCAGATCCGCAACCCGAACACACGGCGGGCCTATGCACGGGCGGTGAATGAGTTCCTGACCTGGTGCCATGGCATATGTGTTGCTGATCTGCGCGCAGTGGGCCCACTACACGTCGCGACTTGGATCGAACTGCAGACGCAAACGCTGGCCGCGCCCTCGGTGAAACAACGTCTGGCGGCCATCCGGCACCTGTTCGATTGGCTGGTAGTGGGTCAGATCGTGCCGCATAACCCCGCCGCGTCAGTGCGCGGGCCGAGCCACACGGCTCGTACTGGCAAAACCCCTGTGCTCGATCCGAGTGAAGCGCGGCAGTTGCTGGACAGTATCGATATCAGCACACCGGTGGGCTTGCGCGACCGGGCGTTGATCGCGCTGATGGTGTTCTCCTTCGCCCGCATCGGCGCCGCCCTGGCGATGAAGGTCGAAGATGTGTACACGCAAAACCGGCGGCTGTGGGTACGCCTGCGGGAGAAGGGCGGCAAGCAGCATGCGATGCCCTGCCATCATCTGTTGGAGGAATACTTGCATGCGTACCTGGTGCAGTCGGAGATCGAGAGCAATCTGAAGGGGCCGCTGTTTCGGACAATCCAGCGCGGAACTGGCCAGCTAAGTATCAGACCCCTACCCCAAGCCAATGCGCATGCCATGGTACGTCGGCGTGCCTTGGCAGCAGGGATTCAGACCCTGATCGGCAACCACTCCTGTCGAGCGACCGGGATCACGGCTTACCTAAAAAACGGCGGAACGTTGGAAAACGCGGCGGCGATGGCCAACCATGCGTCGACGCGCACGACCCAGCTATACGACCGGCGCAGCGATGATGTCAGCCTGGATGAGGTGGAACGAATTCGGGTGTGAACGAATTAATCTGGAGCCGTACTCAGATGGAGGTCTCTAATCAGTGCTCTGCGATAGCGCAACGGTGCTCCATTGAGTTCAATAAACAGCAATCGATTCGCCACGCTCACCAGCATGGGCATCTGATGGCTGGGAATGCCGACATAGCCCGTTAGCTGTTTGTCATTGGCATAGAGCGAACCGATAGTCGATGGTTGCTCTACTAAGGTGTCTAACCATGGGTCAGCGACTAAACGCAGGAGTGCTTCTGGATATTTGAACACCTCAGGCTCAATAACATGACCATGCAACGTCAAGGTGGCCATCTCCTTAAAATGGCTTTTCCCTTGCCACCTATCCGTAGGCCTGGCGAGGTAGAACGACCAGCTAAAATCCCAGCTTGTGATCTGTATTTCATACCTAGCAAACAGCGTCTCTAAACGAGGTCGGCCACGTTTTTTTGAATGCTTAGTTTTAGGGGGGGATACCATAGCCTTTCCACATTGCCTCGTCGGCTTCAGCTGTCTGCGCTGGCTAAACAGTATGGGGAAAAACGAACCCGGTGTGCTTTCCGTGCATCCCCCAACCCTTAGTGGATGCAGATCAGCTTCCGCAGCTGCCTATAAGAAAATAAAGGCCGCTTCTTTGAAGACCAGCGGGGCACATTAGTCAGTAAAATAAAATAAATAAGGTAACCACTGGTTACCTACAAAGCTATACGATAGAATGACAGGATCAACCTATACCTAGAGGATCGTATGGCAACTGGAATTTCGAAAAAAGAACAGCTCAGTGTTGACTCTTTAACAGCAGTCATGCCGCATCGAGATCCGCACCCGCTGCCTTACACAAATTTTTTCGAGTTTACTTATCCTAATAAAATTTCAGTCGCAGAAATTTTAGAGCCATTGCCTTCGTCGTTTTTGAAGGTAATGAGAAACGGCGAAACAAAAAAAATAACAACAGTAGACGATAATAGTATTATTTTGGCGGATAACTACTTCGGCCTGCATAAACTGTTAGAGTCAGGTGAAAAAGCCACTCTAATATATCTTGACCCACCCTATAATACAGGTATGGATTTTCAGACTAGAGATTTGAAACATGCATATAATGATCAGATAAGCGATACTGCTTACATAGAATTTATGCGTCGTCGACTCATACTCATGCGAGAAATTTTATCTGATGATGGTTCGATCTATTTACATATTGGACACCAGATGGTGGCGCAACTAAAAATAGTAATGGATGAAGTTTTCGGCATTAAAAATTTCAGAAACATTATCACTCGTAGAAAATGCAGCAGTAAAAACTTCACAAAACATCAATATGCAAATATAAATGACTATGTTCTTTTTTATTCCAAGACTGAAAATTATAAATGGAATAAACCAGGGCAAAAACCAAGTGACGAGTGGATTAGCAAGGAATACACTAAAGTTGATGCAAAGGGACAGTATAAACTCGTTCCAGTTCATGCTCCCGGCACCAGACATGGACAGACCGGTTTAGAGTGGCGTGGAATGCTTCCCCCTCCAGGTAAGCACTGGCAGTATGTACCATCTAAACTAGATGAGTTGGATGCCGCAGGCGATATTCATTGGTCAAAAAACGGAAACCCACGTAGAAAAGTGTATTTAACTGATGATAAAAAAAGGCCTTACACTGATTATTGGGAAGATTTTAGAGATGCACATCATCAGAGCATTGTAATTTCTGGGTATCCGACAGAAAAAAATTATGACATGTTGAAGATGATAGTTGGTGCTAGTAGTGATCCAGGAGACCTAGTTTTAGATCCGTTCAATGGGTCGGGAACCACAATGCACGCCGCTTGCGAGCTCGGACGCAGGTGTGTAGGCATAGATCAGTCCTTTGCTGCTATTGAGGCTACGCTGAAGCGCTTGCGCAAAGGATTGTCGCCTATGGGTGACTACGTGCAAAAAAATAACGAATCATTGGAAAAGAAAAATCAAGACCTTTTTGGCTTTGATAAAGAAAATCTCGGAGTTGTTCATACCTCAAACACCGGCTATGAAATTTCATTTATAGCCGATGCTGAGCTTTTACAAGCATTCAAAGAAGAGATATTGGAGTTAGCTGCGATTTGATGCAACGGAAAGCAGCCAATCTCTTGTTATTCGTTGATCAGCTGTTTTTAGAGTTGTAACTCTGACATGGTCTAACCAAGATCCATCTAGGGCACAGGTTTCCTCCCACGTATCGCCGTGGGAAAGACCTGGGCCATCGGATAAAAATATAATCCTTATCGAGTCATTGGTTCTTTCGCAGAATTGTTTGGCTTTTAGAACCTTGTGTGCGTTGCCTCCTGTGCGATCATCCGATTGAGCACCTCCTCTCGTTGAATCATATCGAGCAAAACCAATAGCTAGTGCTTCTTGCGTATATTTATTTCTGATTACAAAGTCACACGGATATTGCCCTTCGAACTCAGAAAACAGGGTATTTAATTCTATGTCACGGCCTGCGCCGCGCGGCCCTTCTATTATCATCTCTTCCGAAAATACGTAATTAAACCAATCAAAAAACAATCCAGTCAGAGCGTAGCCAGAGCTGCCTCTTGTATCATATTCGCCAAGTAACGCACACAGTGCGGCTTTGTAATCGTTACTCATATATGCAAACTGATGTCTCAAAAGCTCAATGGGTTTAAAAGTGTGGCCAAAATTAATGACTAGACTTTCTGTTGTGATTTTTTTGATTTTTTTTGTGCTTTCCGTATCAAGTACAGGGCTTACGCACCGTCGAAATAGTTTAAGCAATGACATCCGTGTTTTGGCATCGAGCCTATCGTATCTAATACGATGGAGGAGCTCCGCACTATTGTTAGATGATAAAATATATTCTCGAAATAACTCAACATGGCCGGAATATATGTTTATTTGGTTATCTAGACTTTCTGGAAATCTTATGACGTTATCTATTGCCGTTATAATAGAGTTTACATCTTGAACACTTCTCATAAAACTCGGTGATGTCATTTTGACCTCCTTGGTGGGCTGGCGCATTTGGCCGAAATTTTGTCTATCTGTCTATGGTAAGCCTGCGGCGGTTCAGCCATCGAGATGACTATCCCTACAGTTGGCGAATAACGGGGCATTCGTTCAATTGCCCCCCACGAACTACGCGCTCCTGGTTGAAATCTGAGTGGGTCTTGGTGGCCATTCACCACACTTTTGGCGTACCACACTGCCGGGGTCTGGTTTTACAGTGATTATGCCGCTGCGCCGGAGGCCCCATGCGTGACCACTACACCGGGAACATGCTGCACCTGATCAGCGAGCTCCAGGAGCGACATGGGCCGTATCCATTGGGTCGGCCCGGCCTGGTGACATGGCTCAGCGGAGAGCTGACGAAAACCCCTGGGGATGCCGGCGTGCTCAGGATCCTGGCCGACTACCCGGTGCACTTGGCCTGGCTGCAGACTGGCTAAAGGTCGCGGAAGGTCAGGTGCCGGTTTCATGGCGCCTGGCCTTTCGGGGCCCGCTGCCGCAGGCGACTTTGCGGTCTCGCCATTTGATAGTGGGTCTATCAAAATCACCCCGCTTTTTGAGACTGCCGGCCCGCCGCGTGAGCGGTGGTCTCTCAAAATCGACCAATTTTTTGATACTCCAGCTATCACCTGGTGAGAATTGACGTGAAGAAAGCCATACAGCAAGAAACGCTGGAAGTCCTCATAGGCGACTCAGCGCTGCGCGAGTGCCGAGCCGTGCGAGTGGATGGCGGATGGTCGCTGTAGGGTCGTATTGGCCTGTCGTGGCGTCCTGTGCGCTCCAGACGTGAGTCCGTGAGGGTTTGGGCCTCGCTAACAGCGATTGAGCGTTTCTGCGTGAGCATCGGGCTCAAGCAGCTTGTCGTCGAGCTCTGATAAGGGATCGCCCCTTCCGCGCAGCGGGCTACGCTTTTGATCCATACCTTACCTGGCCACTGCGCTTTTGATCTTGATCTGGCTTTTGATCTTCCTTAGAGGCCAACGACCGGGACGGTCAACGGCAAAAAGACAAGCCGCAGGCGCCGGCTTTGCCGTGCTTCTTAGATTTATTTTAGATAAATCTTAGATCAGAAACGCATATAAGGCTGAAAGCCACGTCCAGTACGGGTTTCAGCGTTTTCTGGCGTGACAGTTAAACTGGGGGTCTGTGACAGTTAAACTGGGGGTCTGTGACAGTTAAACTGGGGGGTCGGCTGTGACGGTTAATCTGGTATTTTTTGATTTTTTGTCAATAAACAGGCCGATAATCGGACGATGTTAGTCGTGTATACCTCAGAAACCGTGACAGTCAAACTGGGGGGTAAAGGACAAAAAAGGCCGCATGAGCGGCCTATTGTGAGCATTGAAAGCTAGGCGCTAGGCCCTTTCGGGCGGGTTATCTCGTACTTTCCTTTGGCGTACTCGACGACACCCCAACCGAGGCTTGCCAGCTCTTCAAGGATGGGCTTGGCTCTCACCCGCCGCTGCCGCATAGCAGTCGCATCCACCGCTTCCGGCCAGATGTAGCTGCAGAGCGTATCCAGGCTGACTTTCCTGCTTTTACCCTGGTCAATCCAACCGCAAAGCCGTTGGTGCATCAAACGTGTGCCACCCAGCTTGATGGCACGGACTTCCTGCATGTCGATGCGTGTGTGCCGAACGTCGCCGACAATCGCTGAGGTGAGCTGAGGATTAAGGGCGACGTAGAGCGAACCATCCTTATCATCGCTGCCATACTCGGCCAGCAGCCGAAAACCGAGGCGCTTGCCGTCTTTCTGGACGATCACCGAGACTTTCCACATGCGCTCGATGCTATCGCGGATGGTCTTATAATTTTCGATATCGGCATAACCGATCTCTCTGGATAGGCTGCGGTAGCTACCTTTGACGACCATCCCGTTCTTGCTGGTAGCTCCCCACTTCAGCTCCATGAGCTGCCGAATCGTCAGCCCCTGTTGCGTTTCAGGGGATTCATCCAGGATATGTCCTGACGGGCCGGCCATGGCAACAAGCCCCTGTAACACGCGCAAATCGTCGTCACCCAATGGCTCTGGGCCGCTAAACTCGATCTTTTCGCCCTCACCAAACTCATAAATGACGTTCAGTTTGGTGGCTTTCCGTTCGCCGCGCTTCAGGCTGCGAAAAAGCCCTGGAGTGAGGCAGTGGATAGTGTCATGCATGGCAAACTTGAGGCTCAGCAGATCAGACACGGGCACGGCCCTCTCTGTTTCCAGACGATTTTTCGACGGCATGCAGTGTGGCGGGTATCAACACTCCGCCGTCGGCCCTGGTGAACCACTGTTCGGGCTGAGTCTGACCATAGTTTTGCTTGCTCACGCCATACCGGACAAGGTACGCACGACGACCCAGGATCGCCGCGCCGCCTGCGCGCTCCGTGAGGCGTTTTGATTCGTCCTCAGTCATCTTCGACATGTACGCACACCAGCGCGAATTGTCGATCAACGATGAGGCGCCACGCGCCGCATGCTGGTGATCGCCCTGGCCTTCGCGGATCGACATTTTGTTCGCGTGGTGCAAAAACAGTACGGCAGCGCCAGTGGCTTTGCTGATGTCTTCGAAGGCAGCGATCAGACGCGACATGTCTGCGTTGCTGTTTTCGTCGAGCTGGTGAACGCGACTCAGCGTGTCGATGACCAGGAGTCGGGCGCCACGGCACTTTTCGATCAGGGTTTTGCGCTGATCGTCGTTGATCAAATTCAGTTGCGTACCCATAACCGAATCGATCACCAGATGCTTCGCAATCGACTCCCGTGCTTCGATGCCCAGATGACTGCTCATGCTGTACAGACGCTGAGTCAGTGCCAGCTCAGGGTCTTCGCCTGCGATGTAATAAACCCGGCCATTTTGCGTCGGGTTGAGACCCAGTAAATCACCGCCTGGTACGTGGCAAGCAACGGCCATGGCCGCTTGCAGGGCCCAGAAGCTTTTGCCGGTCGCACCAGGAGCGACCAGCGCACCTACGGTGCCAGCCAGGAAACCTGGCCACAAAAAATCGGGGTCGGGTTGCTTCTCATCAAAGGCGCGCAAGATATCAATCGGCATGGTCAAGCTCCGGCGACTGAGTCGCTCTCATTGTTTTTAGTAGGGTGTCGATAGCTGCTGACTCTTCTGCGGTCAGCCAAAAAGTGCGCTGGGAATAACCAGCGGCTCGCATGCGCGCTGCATACGCCGCTTGCCTGGTTGACCCAGGAGTCGCAGGAGGAGCCAAAAGGTCTCGCGTTTTATTGTCACGTGCATCTTTCATAACAGCCCCGAAATCGTCACTGCTGACAGTGTATTAGTGTGTCAGCAGTGACGCAAGAGATTTTCATTATTTGGGTTTGATCACGTCTTCTTGCTCCAGGGCTCTGCGCTTTTTCGCCTCTTCCTGGGCCTGTTCCAGACGCTTGTGCGCTTCAGCGTCCAGGCGCTTTTGATCCTGTTGCCGCTCCAGGGCCTGTTCAGCAGCTTCGCCCTTCAATTCCGACAGCGTTCCCTTTTCCGCCTGTTTCAGCACGTCCGGGAAGCGCGTGCGCGCCTCTGCTTGCAGGTCGACCCCCTCCGACGAGCGCCCTTCGTGCTCAAGGGCGACACGGGTATAGGTCTCGGTGACCAGGTGCGCCGCGTCCAGGTCGCGACCTGCACACACCCTGGACTCGTCAAAAACGGATCTGTAGGCCTGACCAGCTGTCACCCCTTGCCGGGCCATCGCGGCGATAACACCGCGTTCAACAGTTGCGGGGGTGTACGTGTCGCCGAGAGTCGTCGCCGTGTTCAAAGTCGCGTGATATTTGTCGCTCAGCCAACCTTTGCGAAGGGTTTTGATACCGCCGTGGTCTGCGTAGTCCACGCTTTTGACGTGCACCTCTTTTTCAATCGCCTGTTCCAGGCGCTTCGCGGCAATCTCCTGGCGTGCAAGCGCTTTGGCCTCAAACGCTTCGGCCCTGATTTCTCCAATCAGCTCGCGAACTGTCGGTGCGATCTGGCCAGGGCAAGCGCTCAGGCTCACGGCCCGCTGGCCGCTTGAGAAGCCCGCCAGGCCGCCCGCACCGCCATGCTTTTGCTTGACACCGGTGAGCGTTTCAAGGCGCTGTGTAAGCGCTGTGCGCTCGTCTACCGACAGTTTTGCACCGGTAGCAATCCACGCTTCTTTTTTGCCACTAATATCGACGACAGCGGCGGGCTGCAGGCCGATGGCCTCAAGTTTTTTGATGTGGTCGGCATCGAGGCCCTTGAGCAGAATCACACCTGACGCGGGGTCAGGTCGGATGCTGACATCGAAGCGCCTGGCGGACATGTGCGCCATGGATCTGATGGTGGCCGGGTTCTGCAATTGCTCTGCCGTGAAGACCTTTTTCACTGGTTTCTCACCAGGGTTCGGGCTGCTGCAGGTGATCTCGAATTTGCCGGCACCGGTGGCCTTGGCGAACGCCTGAATTTCCATCCCGCGCCAGGTCGGATCCGTCGATCTGTCAGACAGCCAGGACAGGCGATTGCTCGCGGGCTTATCGAGCTCGGCCTGGCGTTTTTGCGCGCTGGCCATATCTGCGGCATGCTGCTTTTTCTGCCGCGACAGGGCTTCGCGTTCGGCTTTCATACGCCCGCTGTGAGCGGCCTTGATCAGCTCATCGCTACCTTTGTCGCCGGTCAGGATTACACCGGCTGAAGAGACCTCTACGCCAGAAGTAATACCGTCGCCAATGTCACCATGCTGATGACCATGTTCGCGAGCAGGAGCCACGGCAGCGCTTGGGTCAGAGGGTCTTTCGGCAGCGGTTTTCGCGCCTGGATCAACTTCAGCCCTGACGTCGCGTCTCTCAACGCCTGGATCGAATCCTTCAGGTGTTGTTCGCTCTGCCCGATCAACGTTCCCAGGTTGCTCGCGACGTCCTGAGCCAGCCGCAGAATCTCCAGCAGGGCCTCGGTCGAGCTCACGACTTCCTTGGCGATCAATTCGCCGCTGATCGCCAGGAGCTTTTTGATCTCGAGAATGGCCTGCTGGATTTCGGCTGTCGGGTTCAGCTTTTCCAAGGTCTGTTGCAGCAGGATCACGCTGCTGATTGCCTCTTGATGCTGCTGTGAGGGCTTGGAGTTGCGCATAGTCTCGATCAGGGACATAAGTTAAACCTCTTTCTGCCAGGCCTTGGCCCGTATATTGTTTTCCCAACTGGCTGCCTTTAAACGGCACACCATTTAGACTGAAACTAAAACCGTTCAACGTGCCTTTGTTGAAGTTCGCCCGAACTTCAACCCCAGCCAATGCCAAACGCTCAGCAAAAGCCGATGCGCTTGGTTTGTCGGTCATCGCGGTATCGATGAGTTTGGCCAACGCAATGCGTTCTGGAGTTTCTCCGGTGCGCTTAAACTTACCGGCCTCACCTGCTGTCGGTCTTTTAGTATCAGGCATCACCAGGTTGCCGCGAACTTTGTCCGGGCCTGTGGTTTGTGTCAGTCCATAGTCGCGTTCAAGTTTCTGAATATGCCTGGTCGACTTTAAATTCTCGTTCTTGCCCAGGTAGAGCTTATTTTCCAGGCTTATCCGACTGGCAATAATGTGAATGTGCTGACCTTTTTCATCATCGTGCAGTATGTAGACGCGCTGGTGGGCCTCGGAAAAGCCCATGCGTTTCATATAGTCGTTGGCCATCTTGACCCACTTGTCTTTTTCGAGCTTGTCCCCTTTGGGCAGTCTTAAAGAGTTGTGCCAAACTGGCTTTTTAACATCTGGTCGCAACTTTCGCGACAAGCCAAACTCTTTTGAAAGTTCCTGAGCAGTGGTGCCCGACATGTTGCCGCCAATGATCTCCCCCTCCAAATCGCCGTTCGCATTGACCACGCCGTATTTCGTCATACCACCGAAGCCGCTCCCCCGCGAGATTGCCTGCATGCCCTTCATACAGACTCCTCGTCGCTCTGGGCCTCAGGCTTGAGCCCGCCTACGAGTAGCGCGTAGCGAAATGCGGCCAGATTTTTCAGCACTCGCTCGACCTCAACATCAACCCCGCCGTGCAACAGCTTGGCGATCTGATTGAGGTTGTTTGACACCCTCGATAACTTTTTCCAGATCTCAATATTCAGCTTCGGCATCTTGGGTGCTTGCGGCGCGAGTTTCCCATTGATTGCGCGGGTACGCACAAAGACTGGCAGGTCATTGTCGCCGGCCTTCTCTTTAAGCTGGGCAAACTCGGCATCGGTCAGAAAGATCGAGACGCGATGTTTGCGCTGTTGCGCCTCAGGCTTAGGCATCGGCCCATGCCGTCTTTTCTTTGGCTTTTCAGCTGTTGGTTCTGTCATTGATCACGCTCTTTGTTTTTGTTGTTAGTGAGCACAGCGAGCCCGATTTGAGCACAGCGAGAAGAGGCCAGTGGAAGATGAGCGGAGCGAAATCTGAAGTAACTCGCGTAAGCGAGTTAGCCCTGGCTCCTAAGCTCTACCGCTTAAAAAAGGCATTTGGTTGATTGCCTTGGTTTTTCTCTTACTGCTTTTTCACACTGCTTATCCATGATCATGAAACCGCATCACATTAGTCAACCATATTTGATTACAACAAAAGAACGATATGCCATACTTACTACAACACCATATAAAGATAGCCATTTATGATCAACTTAGAAGAACTCAGAAAAGAAGCCATAGAAGCGGATAGGTGTTTTTCGACGTCGACTCTTAAAGCTGAATACCGCATGAAACCATCACCCACCGCGCAACCCGTCAAATACTTCAAGAATGGTTATGGCGGTGAGTTTGGTGTTTATCGCATTGTCGACTGTGTACCGATGCGCGAGAAAAGGCCGGTCACTGAAAAGCAGATTGAGGCCGGCAAGTTGCTCGGGGCCAAAGCAAAGCTGAACAGCAAGCGAGGCAAGGCGGCGGTGTTGGCTCAAACCTGGCTCGCTGCTGATGCCCTGTTCATCGACACGGAAACGACGGGGATTGATTCAGGTGATGAGGTCATCGAGCTCGCCGTGATTGATAGCAGCGGCAAGGTGTTGCTCGAAACCAGGTTGAGGCCAACCGTCGCGATCCATCCAGAAGCTCAGGCCGTACACCGCATTTCTGCAGATGAACTGGTCGACGCGTCGACCTGGCCAGACATTGCCCCTGGTCTGCGTCAACTGCTGGACGGGCGCCAGGTGGTCGCCTTCAACCATGATTTCGACAGCCGCTTGCTGCAACAGACGGCGAAAGCCTTCGGCGACGACTATCGGGCTTGGAACGTCGTAGAGCTGTGCGCGATGGATCTGGCCGCCAAAGCCTATGGTGCGCAGAACCGCCACGGCACCATTTCCCTTTATGCGGCCAGGATCGAAGCCGAAGTTGCCCACCAGGGCATCGAGCACAGCGCTGCAGGTGATGCGCTGACCGCCCTGGCGGTCGTTAAAGCCATCGCCGTGCTGTAAGCAAAAACTCGAGGTTGTCCAGGTGAAGGATTTTGATCTGTTCGCCGGCACGGCGGCTGAGCGATAGCGACGGGGCAAATAGAGCTAGCCCCACCTTCGGCGGGAAGAGGCGACTCCCCCCGCCAGGCAAGGGAAGGCAAGCCCCCTCCCCTGCCCTCCTTCCATTAGTGTTTTGCCGGGCCTTTGGTTGCCGGCTTGTTCGCCGCGATCAGGCGCTGAATCTCGCTGTTCAGACGCTGGATTTCAACATGGGCCGTACCGAGCTCGGTGTGCGCAGATTTGGCCTCTTCGCGCATCGTGACGATGTCACCGCGTGCCGTGTCGCGCTCCCGTTCAGCGGCCTGCAGTCGCTCTTCGGCAGAGGTGAGTTTCACGGTGGCTGCATGGGTTTCATTGCGTGACGTGGTCAGTTCGCCGTCCATGACCTTTAACTCATCCTTGAGTTGCTGCTCGCGAGCAGCGGCGTCGACCAGCTGACTTTGCGCTGACTCCAATTTGCCTTCGGCCTTGGCCAGGTTTTCGCGGGCGGCCTGCTCTTTTGCCGCCAGCTGTTTGGCTTCGGCCTGCGCCCCCTTCAGCTGCTCAGCAGTTTCACGAGCCGTCGCCTCAGCGGCGGACAGGTTTGCTTTGAGGCCGGCCACCTCGACCTCCAGCGCCTGCCGGCGACCTTGCTCAGCGGCCAGCGATTCTTTGAGTCCCTGAGATTCGGCCTGGGCCTGCTCAAGCTTGTCGTTCAGATCTTCCAGGGTTGCTGTCGCGTCTTCAATTTCGCGCTCTGCCTGCTCTCGTTGTGCACCCGCTTCACGCACCACGTCAGCCACGCGGCGCTCGGCGGTTTTCACTGCCTTGTCATTCAGATCGTGCGCGAGGCTGCTCATGCGCTCACCCAACGACTGGATCACTGCCTTGAGCTCTTCGGCGACTTCAACAGGAAGATCCGCCACTGGCTCAGCGGCAACGACGCCTTGCGTGCTCGCGTACTCGTCCCAGACCTGCTTGAGGCGTGCGGGCTTGCCGCCACCAACCAGCTGCGCCAAGGCAAAGCCTGTGACGGTGCGACCCTTTTCCTTCAGTTCCTGGCCTGCGGCGATGATCTGTTCAGCAGTGAATTCGGCTGGGCGCATGTTGGTTCTCCGGTATGCGTTTCGTTGCTATGGACTTATTGTAACACTATTCGGAAAAACAAACAAACAAACAAACAAACAAACTTACGAACAAACAAACAAACTTATCCCCGGGCGAATGCTTGCGCAAGTTGCGCAACTTGTGTAAGCTACACAAGATACACAAGCGAGAGGTGATTTATGATTCTGGTCGTGGGTGGTGAGAAGGGCGGGGCCGGCAAGAGCTGCATTGCGCAAAACCTGGCCGTCTGGTTGAAGCGTGAGGGGAGCGACGTCCTGCTGGTGGATGCCGATCCGCAAAAGACCAGTCATCTTTGGGCCCAGGAACGTCAGGCTAATGCGGCGCTGATCGAGCTTCCGGTGGAGCACGGGATGGGCGACTTGCGCAAACTCCTCCTGGATCGCGCCAATCGTTATGCCGCTATCGTCGTCGATGTCGGTGGAGCTGACTCCGTGACCCTACGGTCGGCAATGACGGTGGCGACGCATATCCTTTTCCCTCTGCGACCAAAGCGCCGCGACCTTAAAACCCTGGCCAACCTCGAGCACTTGGTCAGCCTGACGCTACCGGTCAATCCGCAAGTAATCGTCCGCGCCGTGATCAGCCAGGCACCCACGTTGCCAAGCCAAGTCGCTCGGATTCTCGACGCCAAGGAAGCCTGCGAATCTTTCGGCCTGAAGCCGCTGAATGCACTGGTTTGCAACCGGAACGCATATGACGACGCAGATGAATCCGGGATGACCGTCATGGAGCTGGGCACAGATCCGAAAGCGTCAGAAGAAATCAATCAGCTCGCCACAGAGCTATGGAGCATATAAATGTCCACTCTCAAAGGTCTGAGAAAGTCGCCCTCCCCTGCCCCTACCGGCCAAGATGCTGACGCGTTTATCGGCGCCGCGAAAGTGACCCACAACGGCGACACGACGAAGCCCAGGGCAGTGCGCTACAAACGGGTAAACCTGAGTCTCGATGAGCTGGTCGACGCCGAAATCGACCGCCTCAGCCTGCTGCCACGGGACTTCAAGGCCTCGCGCAGTGATGTGGTCAAAGCCGCCGTGGGGCTGCTGGCCACGTACTCGGAAGCCGAGATTATTGAGCGGTTGCGCAACTTGCGCAACTGACACAAGCTGTGTAGCTTGCGCAACTTGCACAAGGCACTCTGAGCGTGCGGTGCCGCCAGGCGCCGGACGGGCAGGGGCCCGCTGCCGCAGGCGACTTTTCTACCCTGCAGCCATGAATCCTATCTTGCTGCTCGAACCCCTCAGCCTGTGCGGCATAGCCTCGCTGACGGCTTCCGCGACCTGCCCGACGCCCTGACCTATCAGAGCGCCGAAGGCTGCGTGCGTTTTGACAAGACGTCAGGCTGCCTGACGCTCGATCCGCCTGAGACCGATGTCCTAGGGTTGCTGGTTGAGTTGCAGGCCCTGGCCAACCTGCAGGAGCGGGAAGAGCGCGCCGCTATGCTGAGGCGCTTGGCTCGACGGCCCTTTTGACCAGGACTGCTGCAGGCGCGTAGTCAGGTAGTCGTAGCGCTCGCCACGGATCGCCAGAGACGTCGCCGAATCCCAATCCAGCTCGGTCATGCGACGTTGACGCAAAACGCCCTGAAGCGCTTCGTACGCGGCCTGACCCAGGGTGCCCGGATCGAGCACGACCAGCTTGGCCAGCGGATACTCGGGCTCAGCATCCAGCCACTCATCTAGCCGCTGCGCCAGGGCATCGGGCCGCAGCTCACGACCCGCCTGCCGCCAGGCCTGTTGGCTGCGCAACTCAGCCAACAGCGTCTCAGTGGTCTCGCCGGCAACGTAGCGCTCAAGCCGCTGCCGCTGTGCCGGCGATGGCCGCAGACCTTCCAGAGCCTGACAGCCAAGCACCTTGGCCACCGCCTGCCGGCGCCGCTCAGTTTCATCGCTCATGTGTCCTCCTTGTCAAAGCGTCACAGCTCCAAATGGCGTCGTTTTTTTCAGGTAAAATAGGCGCTTATCAAGGAGATCAGCGTGGCCGAACAGCAGTATTTTCCCGAGTTGGTCATCGCTGATGAGCGTGTAGATCTCTCACACCTTGAACCTTTCACCTTTGTCATCCATAGCCAGTTGGCCAAACGTGATTTGCGCGTGCACGTCACTTTTTCCAACCACTGTTTCACCAAAGGTTATGAGCAAGACAGCCACCCTGCCGGTGAGCCGATCATCGATGCCGGATCACCCAGGCCAAGAACGTTCTGCCCGATCCGCTACCGCCTCTCTCAGCAGCTGCCCGACCTGATTAAAACGCTGAATCACCCCAAAGCCAAAGTCCGGGAAACGTCAGCAGAGCGCAACTGGTGTTACTCGCTCACCATCGAGGATCCGGAGGGCCCGTACCACGTGTTTTTTGAGGTGCGCCGCGCTTCCAAAGATCGGCGGCAATGGCAGGATCTGAACCTGGTGGTCGAAAGCGCGTATCACGAAGATGAGGATGGCGGCCCCAGCCTGAAAGGCTCCATGGCGTTCATCCTGCTGTGCGGCAAGGTCTATCTGGGTCAGCCGACCGCGACCAAACGCTGAAGGACAGAAACGAAAAAAGGCGCCATAGGCGCCTTTCTCGTATTCGTTAAAGCAGATCCGGACACCACTTCGGCTTTCGCCTCGGTTCGCCTTGCGCGAACACCCGTGAGGGCTAGGGAACGTTCAATCTCATCCGGTCAGTCGTTCCGCAGTTGCGAATTAACTATGTCAAAAACCACAAGCGATTACAAGGAATATTGATCATTTTTGATCATCCTGGGTCATCGAGTTTCCTCGCCAATCACCGAAGAAACTCGTCACGACCCCTTTCAAAGCTGGCCTTCACGCGGGCCAGCTCGTCTTGCACAGTCGCCGGCCTGGTCGGCTGCTCGTACAGCGCCAAAAACTGCTCCTGGGCCTCCAGCAGCGCCTCTATTTTGCGAGCCTGCGCAGTTTCCCGGCGTTTTTTCCCAAAATTGAACATGTTCGGTACCTCTCAAAAAAGTAAGCGACCAGCTTAAGGCCGGAATTAGCAGGGTTTTGGGGTGGGTTTGCATGCTTTTCACCTCCGCCACGGCGCCTAAGGGGTCAGCATAGGGCCGGTGCCAGGGGCTATTTTTTGAGGGTTTCCGAAGATCGCCAAAAGCGGGTTAGCAGTAAATGCGAAAAATTCTCAATTAGGTCTGTTCAGTGCGAATAACGGGACATATGTTCAATCGCCCGGTACAGAGAGCGCGTTGCTGGTTGAAATGTGGCACGGTGATGGCTGCCAGACTAGCCACTTTTGGCGTACCAGCACCCCCTGGCCTGGCTTCAGAGCAAAACAAAGGATGTTGAGCGACATCCTTTCGCC
>RCUJ01000653.1_pt1 | contig 19685 bp, 19 predicted proteins | sample 2166321 | NCBI WGS metagenome assembly RCUJ01 (sample SAMN09932808, study PRJNA488358) | compost metagenome | feature: garden; material: soil; isolation source: compost soil in an enriched community after 118 h of incubation | place: Germany: Experimental Botanical Garden Goettingen | collected... | reverse complement strand
CGTCAGGATGACAAACGTTGTCCTAGAACTATGTGTTAGAAACTAGTTTCTTTCTCTTTTCTATTCTCTATTTTCTTTTTTCTATTCTCTATTTTCTCTTTTCTATTCTCTATTTTCTATTCTCTATTTTCTATTCTCTATTTTCTATTTTCTATTCTCTATTCTCTATTTTCTATTTTCTATTTTCTATTTTCTATTTTCTATTCTCTATTTTCTATTTTCTATTCTCTATTTTCTATTCTCTATTTTCTCTTTTCTATTTTCTCTTTTCTTTTCAACATTAAAAAAAACTATGTCTCTATATGTTTAATTTCATTTTTTTTCTGATTAGAAATTCAATTTTAAAGACGTGAAAATATTACGTCCCATCCTTGGGATATTTCCCCAGTCTGCATACGTACTGTAATACTCGTTTAATAAATTCTCTGCCCCAATCTGTATCGTGCTTCTCACTTTATTGATTGTAAAAGAATAATTGGCAGAAATATTCCAGATGGCATAAGCTGCCGTCAAATCTTCTCCGTATTCTGGACTGTAATTAATCTGTTCAAAATCGCCATTTACAGAAGTCTGGATTCCGAAATTTTTATACATATAATGCAATGAAGTCAAATAACTTAACGGACGAATAAATGGCAGATTTCCTCCTTTATTGTCCATTCCGCGAGCGTAAGTCAATGTTCCTTTCCAATGCAAATGCTCCAAAATATCATAGCTCACGTTGGCAGACATATTCAAAAGCGTCGCATAATCTAACGAGGTATATCCTTTTACTCCAACTGACTGATAATTCATCGGACTTCCTAAACTCAAGATTTTACCAATAATATAATTATCAATGTAGAAGTAATTAATTTTTCCCTGAATGCTTAATCTTTCGCTTGTAAAACCTGCACTTGCATTTCCTTCATACGAAATTTCATTTTTCAGATTTGGATCTCCGATATAATCGTAGCGGTCAAAACTATTATAAATGTAATATCCGTAACCTTCAGAAACAGAAGGCGCTCTATGCCCGTAACCCGTTCCTACAGAGAAATTAAATTGGTCAACATTTAACTGATAACTGGCATTTAAACTTGGCAAAAATCTCGTTTTCTCCTGAGGCGCACCCGGATGAAAAATCCAGTTGAACTCTATATATTTAGAATAATTGTAATTTACTCCCAAAGAGCCTCCCAAATTCACTGTGCTTTTCTCCGAAAGTTCCCAAGAATTATTCATAGAAAGTCCAGCAAAACGAGTCGTTACCCAAGGCCAGCTATAAGCAAACATCGTTCTTTCGCTTCTGTCTTGCGGATACATACGCATTTCTGCAATCGACAAATTATCGTAAGCATTCAACTGAATTTCAGACGAATAATTATTCTTTCTCAAATTGGCTTTCGAAACCAATCCGTATGTTGTGCTCCAACCCGGCATATCCATGTGAACTAAGTTTTCTGGTCGTGTTGTATCATCCATATAGTGCTCGATTGCATTAAAATATATTTTTGTATCTACCACTCTTACCAATCCTTCTTCGAACAATTGCTTATAAGAAGCCGAAGTAATCAGTGCTCGCGAAAGCCACAAATCCATTGGCAAAGCAGGATAACCCACATCTTTTGCCACATCAAAAATCGCGTCTAATCTAACCGATGATAAATCGCTAGTTTTATACGCCAATCCTAATGAAGTGTTGAATTTATTGTATTGCGAATGCTTTACCTCATTGTTATTTCCGTCAGAATAATTATCCGCAGTTCGGTATGAAATGCTTCCGTCAGCCACAAATTTAGTTCCCGAATAAGAGATGTTTCCTAAGTTGAAAAACTGCTTATTATTAAATTCAAATCCTGTTTGATACGCTCCATTCCACTTCTTTTGAAGACCAAATGGCGTGCTTTTTCGTTTTAAATCGATGCTTCCCGCAATGGTAGATCCGTGTAGGCTTCCCTCCTGTCCCGATTTAATATCAATTGCCGCGAGATTATTGCTTTCAACATAAGACGTAATTGGGTCCATTTTATCGGTACAAGCGCCAAAAACGTGCATTCCGTCAATGGTAACCGTAGAACGTTCGGTGCTCATATTGTTCAATAATGGTTCCCAAGCGTAAGCTCCGCGTTTTATAAAACTGATATTCTCTGATGACGACAAAAATTCATCAACAGAAACAGCCATTTTCATCTCGGTTTCAATTTTCTTTTTTGTCGCATTTTTTACGGTCACTTCTTCTAAGTTTTTGATGCTGTCGTGATGTGCATGCTGATTTTGTGCTGTTACAGACAATCCCAAAAAAAACAGCATTATAATATATTTCATGGTATTAGAATAAAGTATCAATATACAGTTCGCTTTTCACGCCTTCTACTCCAGGCGTATGATCCGTTGGAACTACGGTTCCTTTTACGATTAATCCATTTTGATTCATCATAATTAAATTCAATGTCCAGTTTCCCGTCATCGTATAATTAACCACACCATGATATAAACCATCATTTTCTTGAACCAAATCTTTATTATTTGGCGAAGAATGATTCCCCATAGAAGGCTCTGGCATTCTAGGATCAAGTTTTAAAGTATATCCCACAACTTCTGAATACGAAAACTGTGTTGGATCTGGAAAAGTTCCCGCAGGCGTTGTTGGTTTGTTGTATTTGTAAACACCAGCCACAAGTGGATTTTCTGAAACTGTCGGTTTTTGAGGCGAAACTAAAGCGATTACATATTGCTCACCGTCATTTCCTGCAAAAGCCGTCATATTTAGATTTTTATTGGGTTGTTTTTCAACCGTTACATCTTTATTAATCTCAAATTTCTGATTATCAGCAGTAAAACTGATGTACAGTTTCCAGCTTGCCGTAGTAGAGCTTTCGCCAGTAAAAACAGAATATCCGCTGTAGTATTTATTTGCAGTATCATATGCCACATTATACTCATGCGGACATGAACTTTTGCTTCCGTCAGCATTGCTTAATATCGGCAGGAAAGTTACAGCAGATGAAGTCAGCTCCTGATTACTTTGAGTATTGACAATTTTTAAGTGAAGCTCATTATACCCTTTATAAAATGTTCCGTTTAAGGCATCGATAGTGATTTTAAAATTACCGCTGGTAAACGAAGTTGCTTCTTTAAATTCATAGCTTTCAGGAACTTCAGAACCGGTCTCAGCTTCGTAATCTGTTTTATCAATTGTACAGGAAGTAACCGCAAACAATAGTGCGATTATCCAAAAATTAAAAGTTTTCATTTGATGGTGTTATAAAAAAACGTTTAAAATATAGCGATTTGATATAAATTATTGAATATCAAAAAAGAAATCAAACGCTATGAATGAGCCAAAGAAATGGCAGTGCAAATAAAAATGGAAGAGCTTTTCCTTTTCAATTACAAAGAAGATCAAAATCAGTTTCAGAAGATAAATTACATAATCCGAGCAAACAGGCCAAAGATTCAAATCTCAGATTTGAATTTGGAATTTGGGATTTAAATTTTGGAATTTTAAACTAAAGTGACCTCTACACTGTATAGAGCGGAGGATGAAAAGTAAGATTAGAAGCCCCGATAGGTTTCTTTTCAAATAAAATTGAAGAATTATCTTTTGATTCGATAACTGGAAGTACGCCAAAATTGATTTCAGCAGTATTTTGAACATACACAAGCTCTAATTTGTCTTTTAGGCTGTCCTGCATTTTTCGTTCGTTATCAGAATATTTTTTAATGCTTTTTTGAAGTTCGCAACGGCCGTTACAGCTGTTAAAAGCTTGTTTACGCTGAACGCAAATGGTTTTGGCAATTTCCTTCTGATTGATTTTAAAAGAAGCGTAAACGAACAAGCTGCCAAAAGATGGCGACAAAATTAAAATAGAAAGCGCTATGATGATTACCCTTTTCAAATGCTTGTTCAATAGTTGCTGGCAAAAGTACATACTATTTTGTATTTATTTTTAACTAATTCTCATTTTTTTATTTGATCAGAGAACTCTCGATGCATTTGCAAAAAATGGAATATTCATAAAATAACGAAATATCGTAAATAAAAAAACATCTGTTTTTCAGCAATCCCTTTAATACAAAGGCACTACAAATAAGGCACGTTAATTGGCTATAGATATTGCATTCCAAATAAATCATTTAAAATGCTACATCACATCAAACCTAAATATTGCCTTATCAGAGATCGAGATCTAGACTTCCGGAGAAAAGAAAAGCAAACTTTCACCGAAAAGACCTTAATAAACAAAAAATTCAAGGTCATTTTTACTTCTTAATCTAGGTTAATCGATGGACATCTATTTCCGTAATAAGTTTGCATCAGAAACATCACAATAACAAAAACACAACAATCTATTTGTTAAAAAATTAAACATAATTATACAAAATTCAAATATTAATCTTAAAATCAAAAACCATGAGCACATTTACAGTAAAAGACGGAGCAGAAATTTATTACAAAGATTGGGGAAAAGGACAGCCAATTGTTTTTCACCACGGATGGCCTTTATCAAGCGATGATTGGGACGCACAAATGATGTTTTTTCTTCAAAAAGGATATAGAGTTATTGCACACGATCGCCGCGGACATGGACGCTCAAGCCAAACTTCTGAAGGAAATAACATGGAAACTTATGCATCTGACATTGCTCAATTGGTTGAGGCTCTAGATTTAAAAGATGCCATTCACGTTGGTCACTCAACAGGAGGCGGTGAAGTAATTCGTTACGCAGCAAAATACGGAAAAGGACGCATCTCAAAAGCAGTTATTATCAGCGCTGTACCGCCAATTATGGTTCAGAGCGAATCAAATCCAGAGGGTGTGCCTTTGTCTGTTTTTGACGAAATTAGAAAAGGAACAGCTTTTACCAGATCACAATATTTTTATGATTTTCCAATTCCTTTTTATGGATGGAATCGTGAAGGACAAACAATTCAAGAAGGAATTAAGCAAAATTGGTGGCGTCAAGGAATGATGGGCTCTGTTTTGGCACATTATGAAGGAATTAAAGCTTTTTCTGAAACAGATTTTAGAGAAGATCTTAAAAGTTTAGACATCCCAGTTCTTGTGTTGCACGGAGAAGACGACCAGATCGTTCCTTATCATCAAGCACCAAAATCGGCTGCATTGCTGAAAAACGGAAAATTGATTTCGTACCCAGGATTTCCTCACGGAATGCCAACTACAGAAGCAGAAACAATCAACAACGATATTTTAGATTTCATCAAATAATCATAATCACTACCTGTAAAAGTTCATTTACAGGTAGTTTAATCTTCTCAAATTATGAGTTTTTTTCAACAACCCTCTTTTGATACGGTTACAGAAGCTTTGCAATGGTTGAGTACACAAGGTTTTACAGAAAACTTTAATCTGGATTCTAATTGTATTCGCTACAATAACAATACGCAAAGGATGTCGCCAGAAGAATTCAAAATTGAATATTTATTCCGTTTTGAAGGAGATACTGATCCTGGAGATGAAGATATTGTCTATGGGATTAAATCTGAAATCTACAATATCAAAGGTGTTTTAACCAGCGCTTTTGGAATTTATGCCGATTCTATTTCTTCTGAAATGATTAAGAAATTGTCTACGCATTAATCTTAAAAAAAACACGAAATATCGCTAATGATTATTCTATTTCATTAGTCTAACCAATTAAAAATCTTAAAAATAAATAGTATGAAACCATCAGTTAACTTATTATCACCAGACAATCACACATTAGTATTAATCGATTTTGAAGGACAAATGGCCTTCGCAACGCACAATATTCCAGTAAGCGAATTACGCACGAATGTAGCAATCGTTGCTGGAGCGTCTAAAATTTTTAATGTAGCAACAGTTGTCACTACAGTTGCAGAAGAAAGCTTCTCTGGTCCTGTTTTTCCTGAAATAGAAGAATTTTACCCTATTGCTACTTCTGGCTACATTGACAGAACCACAATGAACACTTGGGAAGACGAAAATGCCTATAAAGCTATCGTAGCAAAAAACAAAAAGAAACTTGTGCTTGCCGGATTATGGACAAGCGTATGTATTGTTGGACCAGCTTTATCGGCTATTGAGGAAGGTTACGAAGTTTACATAATTACAGATGCTTGTGGTGATGTCACTGCTGAAGCTCACGAACGTGCTGTACAAAGAATGATACAAGCTGGAGCAATTCCGGTAACTTCTATTCAATATTTATTAGAACTTCAAAGAGACTGGGCACGCGAAGCAACTTACGGTCCTGTTACTTCTTTAATGAAAAAATATGGTGGTTCTTACGGAATTGGTATTCACTACGCACATAACATGTTGAAACACTAATCTGACTAATTCATTTTATTACAAATCTCTTACGCTTCATTATGTTGGAATCATCAAAATCCATATTATCCAAAATCCTTTTTATATGTATTGCTTCTTTTCTTTTAGTAGGAAACACGGCATCGGCTCAAAATTTTAAGCTACTCCGTTACGATGAAAATTATGAGTTTTTAAAAGATTCAAATAGAAACTTTTACGAACGATTAAAGTTCATTCCCTTAAATCAAGAAAAAGGCATTTATATGTCAATTGGTGGCGAAGCTCGATATGAATACGTTGATTTCAACAATGAAGACTGGGGAAGATTTAATGTCGGACATAACAATTTCTTACTGCAGCGTTACGATCTTCATGCCGATGTGCATTTAGGAAAACGTATTAGAATATTTGCCCAATTGAGAAGCGCCCTAGAAGATGGACGCGTAAATGGTGCTCGCGGTATAGACGAAGATCAGCTTAATGTTCAGAATCTTTTTGTAGATGTTAATGTTTGGCAGCAAAAAGACAAAAAAATAACCATTCGTGCCGGAAGACAAGAATTGGACTATGGTTCTGGAAGGTTAATTTCTGTTAGAGAAGGTCCAAATACGAGGCTTTATTTTACAGGAGGAAAACTGATGTACAATTCGTCACGAGTATCAATTGATGCCTTTGCAATGATGGCTGACACGGTTCACAACGGTGTTTTTGATAATAAAATGTCTAAACAGCTTAATCTTTGGGGAGCTTATTCTAAAATAATTTTCCCAAAAGCAGGAAATCTCGATCTGTATTATCTCGGGTTCAGAAGAGATGCCTCTGTTTTTGAAGAAGGAATTGCTCCTGAAAGAAGGCATACAATAGGTTCCAGATTATGGAAATATGGCGGCGGTTTTATTTACAACCTTGAAGCAGCCTATCAATTCGGGACTTTTGGTTCTGGAAATATCAATGCCTGGACAGGATCTATTGATATTGGATATATGTTTGAAAACGTAAAATTTAAACCTACCATCAATCTAAGAAACGATTATATATCAGGAGATAAAAATCAAGGCAACGGAGATCTTCAGACATTTAATCCGCTGTATCCAAAAGGAGGATATTTTGGTTTTAGTCCGCAAGTTGGCCCAGTTAACCTTATCGATATTCATCCGTATGCAACGATGGATTTATTGCCACAGCTAAAGATGCAGGTCGATGTGGTTTTAAACTGGAGATTTTCAACACAAGACGGAGTTTATAGACCAAGCGGAATTCTAAATCTCCGCGGAAGCGATTCTAACGAAAGATATATTGGAACTGCCTATCTCGCCAATTTTACCTATAGCGTAAACAAATATATTTCGGTTGTCAGCGGTATTCAGTATTTCAAAACAGGTGCTTTTATCAATGATGTGATTCCGAATTCTAAAGACGGTGTTTTCTTTAATGCCAGATTAACATTCAAATTTTAATAATATAAAAATATACTCGAACGACATTAGAACACTGATAAAACGGATTTGCTAACGCAAAGACGCGGATTTACACAGATTCTTTTTAAGATTCTTTTTATAAATCCGTTTTTATCAGCGCTTTTGCGATAGCAAATCCGTTTTATCCGCGTCATAATCTTTGCTTGTAGATATTTAAAAAACGATAAACCTAAACTACATAAATAATGAAAACAAACACTTCAAAATACAGCATTAGATATTCCTATTTAATACTTCTAATTATAACATTTGCAGGCGCACTTAGTAACAATGCATTTGCACAAACCGCTTCAATTGGCTCTACGGTAACTTGGGGGAAAGTAGACGGAATTGCAGTAAACGGATTGGTTCAAGGACCATCTGCGGCAGAAGCTGATTTACAAGTTGCCTGCGTTTTTGAATACACAGAAGGTGATATTTTTAACCCTCCTGCCCTTCCTGCCAACTTAAACGGAATGGTGCATTTAGACGACGCGTTAAAAGGCATTATTACAGAATTACGCAAAAGTGGCAAATTTACAGGTCATTCACTTGAAACTTTATTGATTACGCCTCCAAAAGGCACTTTAGCATCCAAACAATTACTATTAATCGGATTGGGAGACCGCAATAAATTTACTCCAGATTTAATGATTAGTGTTGGAAGCACTGCCATGCGCGAAGCTTTACGTTTAGGGGTTTCAAACTATTCTTTTGCAAGCGATATTAAAGATGCAGGAATCGATTCTCCAACTGCTTTAGTTGCCGAAAATGTGGTTTTAGGTTCATTTGAAGCCTATAGAACTCAATCTTATTTAAAAGAAAAAAAACTAACAGATTATAAGCCTCTAACAAAAGTTATTTTACTTGCTGGTCCAGCTTATTATAACGTTGCAGGAGAAGGAATCAAACAGGCAATTGCAAAATTAAACTCTAAATAATCGAATTATGAAAGCAGATTTAATTTTATTCAATGGTAAAATTCATAGTTTCAATCCAGAAATGCCAGAAGTTACAGCAGTTGCAATTAAAGACGGAAAATTTATTGCTGTTGGAAATGACAGCGACATCATGCAGTTTGCTTCTGAAGAAACCAAATTAATTGATCTTCAGAATAAAAGAGCTGTTCCTGGAATCAACGATTCGCACATTCACCTAATTCGTGGTGGATTAAATTATAATTTGGAATTGCGCTGGGATGGTGTTCCGTCTTTGGCAGATGCGCTTCGAATGCTGAAAGAACAAGTAGATCGCACTCCAAATCCGCAATGGGTTCGTGTAGTTGGCGGTTGGTCTGAATTTCAGTTTGCAGAACGCAGAATGCCGACTTTAGAAGAAATCAATGCCATTGCACCAGATACCCCAGTTTTTATTCTGCATTTGTACGACAGAGCGATTATGAACAGAGCGGCGCTAAGAGCGGTTGGTTACAACAAAAATACGCCAGCGCCTCCAGGCGGACAAATAGAACGTGACTCCAACGGAGAACCGACGGGGCTTATTATTGCAACGCCAAATGCGATGATTTTGTATTCGACTTTGGCTAAAGGTCCGACGCTTTCTTACGAGCATCAGATTAATTCAACGCGTCATTTTATGAAAGAATTGAACCGTTTCGGAATCACAAGTGTTATTGATGCTGGTGGCGGATTTCAGAATTTTCCAGACGATTATAAAGTGGTGAACGAATTGAATGAAAAGAACCAATTGACAGTAAGAATTGCTTACAACCTTTTCACACAAAAGCCAAAACACGAATTTGAAGATTTCTCCGATTGGATTGATACGGTAAAATTATATCAAGGAAACGATATGTACCGTCATAATGGAGCTGGTGAAATGTTAGTTTTTTCAGCTGCCGATTTTGAAGATTTTCTTCAGCCAAGACCAGATCTTCCTGAAAACATGGAAGCTGAATTAGAAAAAGTAGTTCGTCTTTTAGTAGAAAACCGTTGGCCTTTTAGACTTCACGCGACTTACAACGAAAGCATTACAAGGTTTTTGAATGTTTTTGAAAAGATCAATCAAGATGTTCCTTTCAATGGACTTCCGTGGATTTTTGATCATGCTGAAACGATTGACGAAAGAAACATCGAACGTGTTAAAGCTTTGGGAGGTGGTATTGCAGTTCAAAGCAGAATGGCGTATCAGGGGGAATATTTCACCGATCGTTACGGAGCAAAAGCTGCCGAAAACACGCCGCCAATCAAAAAGATGATTGAGATGGAAGTTCCTGTTGGTGCAGGTTCAGACGCTACGAGAGTGAGCAGTTACAATCCGTGGGTTTCTATGTATTGGATGACCGTTGGAAAAACGGTTGGAGGATTGCAATTGTACAACGAAACCAGATTGAACAGACAAACTGCTTTAGAATTGTACACCAGAGGAAGCGCTTGGTTTTCGCAGGAACAAACTAAAAAAGGAGATATTAAAGTGGGAATGTTTGCCGATTTAGTGGTTCTAGACCGTGATTATTTTACCATTGACGACGAAGACATCAAAAAAATCGAAGCCGATCTAACCATTGTAGACGGAAAAATTGTGTATGCAAACGGAGATTTTTCTTCGTTCTCGCCACCTCATATTCCGATATTACCCGATTGGTCGCCAACCAATATTTACAACGGATATCCTGTGAGAAGCAGTTTCCAAAGTGCAATTGAAAAAAATGCAAAAACAGATGCAAAACCAAAACTGACTTCACAGATTCACAGCTGTTCAGGAAGTTGCGATGTGCATTTACACAATCACGACGCTGCTCGAATGAGCAATGTTCCAGTAAACAATTATAATGCATTCTGGGGCGCTTTGGGCTGTTCTTGTTTTGCGTTTTAAATTTTAAAGAAATGATCGAATTTATAAAACAAATATTGCATTCCGATCTAGGAAATTCATTCAACAACGCAGCGCTTTTAGCATTTAGAGTATTGCTGGCAATTGAACTTTTCAGAGTTCACGGAATGAAAAAATTTAGAGTCGAAAACGGACAAAAAGAACACGTTCCGAATCCGTTGCATTTGCCTGAAAAACTAAACGGTTTAGTAGCAACGTTTTCAGATACTGTAATTCCGTTTTTCATTATTCTGGGACTTGGAACAAGACTTGCTGTATTGCCTACAATTGGCGTAACGGCAATTGGCTACTTTGTAGTTCACAAAAACGATTCGCTAGAAGTGCGTGATGTTCCATACATGTACACTTTATCCCTATTACTGCTTCTTGCCTTAGGCGCAGGAACGTATTCAATGGATTATTATCTAGTAACATTATTAAACAATTAATTTAAACACAAAATATTTTTAACACATAGAAACATAGCTTTTTGAAGCGAGTAAAAGGCGTTTCACTTGCATTAATACACATAGCTTTGTCAACTATGTCAAAGTTTAAAACTTTGACATAGTTCTCGCAAAGAACTATATGTTAGAAACTAGTTTCTTTCTTTATTCTTTTCAAAACAAAGAGAAAGCCTATGTTTCTATGTGTTTATTGATTTAGATTCCTCCAAAAATCAAAACTCATAATTCATAATTCATAACTTAACAAAACCTAATTTAAAAATGAAAACAAACATCGGAATTAAACAAGAAAACATCTCAAAAATTGTTGATGTATTAACTAAAGTTCTTGCAGACGAATTCGTACTTTATACCAAAACAAAAAGAGCACACTGGAACGTTGAAGGCCCAGATTTCTATAACAAACACCTTTTCTTTGAACAACAATACGATGCAATTGATGAGATTGTAGATACAGTTGCAGAAAGAATCAGATCTTTAGGACATTATACGCCAGCAACTTTAAAAGATTTCTTAGCACTAACTCATCTTACAGAAGAACTTAAAGAGAAAAATGACAGCAATGGTTTTATCAAAGAATTGCTATTAGATCACGAAAGCATCATTATTTACCTGCGAGAAAACATTAATTTTATTGCTAATGAATTGCAAGATGCAGGAACTAGCGATTTTATTACAGGTCTTGTAGAAAACCATGAAAAAATGGCGTGGATGCTTCGCGCTCATTTAAACTAAAAACAAACTATGGAAATTCAACAAAAAAATATTTGGTACGTAACCCTGCTTCTCACCATGATAGCAGGGTATTGCGATACCGTGACTTTTGTCGCAGCCGATTCGATATTTTCGGCTCACGTAACAGGCAACTTTATCGTTTTTGCTTATCAGATTGTAAAAGGTTCAGACATTCATGCTTGGATAAAACTGCTTACATTTCCAATTTTTATTATTGCCGTAATTACGGGCGGAAGAATCGCGCAAAAAGCAACCAATCGTTATACTATTTTATTTTGGGAAGGCGTAATTTTGGTTTTAAGCGGCATTGCATCGTATGTTTTTGGCTATTTGCAGAACTTTGAAGAATGGACCATGTATACGGTTGCCATGACAACAGTTTTTGCAATGGGACTCCAGAATGCCTTTGGGAAGCTATATGCGAAAGAAACACATGGTCCTACAACTATGATGACAGGAAATGTGACTCAAGCTTCTCTTGATTTAGGCAATTTATTAAAAAATGGATTTAAAGATGCTGAAGTTTTTTTAAACTTTAAAAAACAGCTCGTTACCTTAATTGGATTTCTTGTCGGATGTTTTCTAGGAGCAATTGCAGGAAAGTTTTTCGGATTAGGGACTTTAATTCTTCCAGGATTGGCAATGATTATTTGTTACTTATATCACCGAAATAACTAAGCAAAAGGCCATTTTCAGATTGCAATTTTCTGATAATATAGTATCTTTAAAAAATGATTTTAGCGTTCTTTTCTCCAAAAGAAGGTTCTAAACTCTCTCAAAAAAGAAATTTCTAAAACTCCAAATTCTTGGCTATTCTTGAAAATTCTGAAATTATACAAACAATGTAATGAAGGAGAAACTACTAATTGTTGAAGATGAATTTATAGTTGCAAATGATTTAAAAATCATGCTGCACAAAGCAGGTTATCAAGTTGTTGGCATTGCTGCTTCTGTAGCCCAAGCAAGAAAACTAATCGAAGAAAAAAGACCAGATTGGATTTTGCTGGACATCATCTTAAAAGGCAATTTAACGGGAATTGATCTGGCGTGGGAACTGCGCAAAATGAATCTGCCTTTTCTATATATTTCAGCAAACACCAATCAAAGTACGCTTGAGGCTGTAAAAGCTACCCATCCGTACGGTTTTACCGTAAAGCCTTTTAGAGAAAAAGATCTTGTTGTGATGCTTGATATTGCCCGATATCGATTTAATCAAGAAAAAGAAGGTTTCGCAATAAATCAAGTAAATCCAGAAATTCAAGAAATTGAAGGAATCATTGGACAAAGTGCACTTTTGAAAGACGCTATTGAAAAAATAAAAATTGTAGCTCCCACCGAAACTTCAGTTTTGATTTTAGGCGAAAGCGGTACAGGAAAAGAAAGAGCAGCCCATGCAATTCATGAACTCTCGGCACATAAATCAAATCCGATTGTAGTTGTAAATTGTGCCGCTTTACCACAATCTTTAATAGAATCTGAGCTTTTTGGACACGAAAAAGGTGCCTTTACAGGCGCTAATGCAATAAGAATAGGTAAATTTGAGCAAGCCAATAACGGAACTATTTTTCTGGATGAAATTGGCGAATTACCGCTTGACTCTCAAGTAAAATTGTTGCGTGTTCTACAGGAGAAAGAAATTCAGCGTCTTGGAGGCAATAAAACTATTAAAATTAATGTTCGTATAGTAGCCGCGACCAATAAAACGCTTGAAAAAGAAGTTGCCGAAGGCCGTTTTAGATTGGATTTGTATTACAGATTAAATGTATTTCCGATACAATTGCCATCTTTAAAAGAACGCAAAGAAGATATTGAAATATTGGCTCATTATTTTCTAAAAAAATATGCCGCTAGCTCTAAAAGAAATGTCGTTAGTATAAACACAAAAGCTTTAGAACAATTAAAAAATTACAATTGGCCAGGAAATGTACGTGAATTAGAACATTTAATTGAAAGAAATGTACTTCTCGCCAAAACAAACGAAATTGATTCTTTTGACATGCCTTCAACTACTCCTACTTTTTCTTTAGAAATCAACACAAAAAAAATAAAGTCGATGGAAGAAATGGAAAAAGAACATATTATGAATGCGCTTCAAATGTGCAATGGCAAAGTTTCGGGCACTGGCGGCGCTGCAGAACTTTTAAAGCTGCAGCCACAGACTTTGTATTCAAAAATGAAAAAATTAGGTATAAAACAAGAATATAATTAAATTTATTTAACCGCAGATTTAACTGCAAAGCTCGCTAAGATTTACGCAAAGTACGCTAAGTTTTAATTAAAGATTAATTGAAAAATTAAAAGTTCGCAAAGGCTTTGTGTATATAAAGCTTTGTCTTCATAAAGTTTTATCCGCACAAACCTTTGCGAACTCAATATTTAGATCTAGCTTAAGTTCTTTTAAAAAAAAATCTTAGCGACCTCTGCGTAATTTTTTTGCGCAATCAAAAAGTAAAAAACTTCGCGAACTTTGCGTAAACCCTTGCGCCTTTGCGGTTAAATTTTACAAACAATACGAAATATATGGAAACAATAAAACTAGAATTAGACGAAAAAAAACATGGAGCTTTCAACCTTTATGTAGACGATAAAAAACTAGGCGAAATGACTGTAAGCATTAAACCAGATTTACTGACGGTTTATCACACAGGAGTTGAGCCAGAAGCAGAAGGAAAAGGTTATGCTAAGAAACTTTTAGAAGAAATGGTTTCTTATGTACGTGCCAATAACCTAAAAGTTTTACCGCTTTGTCCTTACGTTCACGCGCAATTTAAAAGACATCCAGACGAGTACGAAGATATCTGGAAGAAGTAATTTTTGATAAAGAACATACACATAGTTTGTCATTTCGACGTAAGGAGAAATCACACTAGTTGCTCCACAAAGTGAGTCAATCTTTGTCGAATCCCGTGTGCGATTTCTCCTTACGTCGAAATGACAAGATTGGACAAATCTGCTAAACTCTCTCTAAATCTGCGTAAAAAAATATACTGCGCAAAATTATTTCTCGCAGATTTGGCAGATAATGCAGATTTTTAGCTGGAAAAGATTTACGCAGATTTTTTATAATCAACTTTAAAATCAAAATCTGCTAAAATCTCTTTAAATCTGCGTGAAACATTAATTCGCTGTTCTAATAATTTAAAACAAAAAACTATGAATACAAATATTTTAACAGATGGTATTCCTTTAAATGAAGCTAAAAAAGCCCTGATTATGATTCACGGACGCGGTGCTAGCGCTCATGATATTCTTTCAATTGCCAAACATCTTAGGGTTGAAGATTTTGCATTGGTTGCCCCTCAGGCAGAAAACAGAACTTGGTATCCGTATTCCTTTTTAGCGCCGCTAAACGAAAATGAACCATCATTTTCAAAATCATTAGAAGCAATACATCAAGTTGTGGTAGCTATACAGCAAAATGGAATCGAAAAAGAGAATATTTATTTCTTAGGATTTTCTCAAGGCGCTTGTCTTGCTTTAGAATTCACTACAAGAAATGCAGCAAAATATGGCGGAATCGTCGCTTTCACGGGCGGATTAATTGGAGATCAAGTTTATGAAAATCATTATTCAGGAAACTTTGAAAATACACCAGTTTTTATTGGAACAAGCGATCCTGATTTTCATGTTCCTGTTGAGAGAGTCAATGAGACTGAATCACTTATGGAAAAAATGGGTGCAGATGTTACTAAAAAAATCTACCCCAATATGGGACATACCATCAGTCAAGATGAAATAAATTGCGCCAATGCATTAATTTTCAATAAATAACAATGATTACGATCACTCGTGTTTATAGCGATGCCAATGGAGAAAGTCATTTTGAAGACTTTGAAGTTCCGTTAAAAAACAATGGCGACATCGGATTTTTATCAGATGATGAACCTGTTAAATCTATTGTTTTTAGAGCAGTTAGCCCTTCTTATGATTACGACTTTCACAATGCTCCAGATCGCCAATACATTGTTTTGCTAGAAGGAGGCGTAGAAATCGAAACTTCATTGGGAGAAAAAAGAACATTCAATACAGGGTCGATTCTCTTGGTAGAAGATACGACAGGAAAAGGGCACAAAACCAAAAATATTGAGCCTAAACTTCGAAAATCCATCTTTATAAAGTTGGTTTAAATAGTTTCAGGTTTAAAGTTTCAAGTATCAAGTTCTGTCGAACTTTGTCAAAGTTTAAAACTTTGACAAAGTTGATACTGTTTTTTTTTTAAACACATAGTAACATAGTTTTTTTGATCGTGAAAAAGACTTAAAAAAGAAACCAGTTTCTAACATATAGCACTATGTGTATTCATGCAAGTGAAACGCCTTTTTCGCACAAGCTAAATCTATGTTTCTATGTGTTAAAGACTTTACACTTTCAAAAAAAATCAATCCAAAAAATGTTCTTTTTTAATTCCTAGCTTCTTCATTCTAGAAGTCAATGTTGTAGACGGCAAGCCGAGTAAAACAGCTGCGCCCTGCGGTCCCGAAATTCGCCCGTTGCATTTTTTAATGACTTTTAGAATGTGCTCTTTCTCTACTTCTTGAAGGGTTTTGGTATAAAATTCATTTACTAGAGCATCTGAACTAGCAATTACAATTTCAGGAAAAATCATTTCTTTGATTTTTTCATCTTTGGCAAACAAAATGCTCCTTTCAACCATATTTTCTAGTTCACGCACATTCCCTGGCCATGCATTGGCCATCATGCTGTTGAGCACTTTTTTAGAAAAACGTTTTACGTTTCTGTTCATTTTTGCAGCGTGCTTTTCTAAGAAAAAATGCCCCAAAATAGGAATATCTTCTTTGCGATCGCGTAAAGCAGGAAGCTTAATCGGGTAAACATTCAATCTAAAATATAAATCACTTCTAAAACGCTCGCCATAAACTTCTTTTTCAAGAATTTTATTAGTTGCAGCAATAACTCTAGCATTCACTTTTATGCTTTTGTTTCCGCCAACTCTTTCAATTTCTTTTTCTTGCAAAACGCGAAGCAGTTTTCCCTGCAATTCTAGTGGCAACTCTCCTATTTCGTCTAGAAAAATGGTACTGTTTTCAGCTTGTTCAAACTTACCAATTCTCTGTTCGGTTGCTCCCGTAAAAGCCCCTTTCTCATGTCCGAATAGCTCGCTTTCAATCAAGTTTTCGGGAATCGAAGCGCAATTAACCTTTATCATTTTCTGGTTAGAAACCTCAGACAAATTATGAATTGCATTTGCAGCAAGTTCTTTTCCTGTTCCCGTTTCGCCTAAAATTAAAACAGTAGAATTGGAAGATGCCACTTGCGAAATCAATTCGTAAACATCTTTCATAGCATTGCTGGTTCCAATAATTCCGTGGAAATTTTCATCTTTAAGCGTGTTTTTTTCTTTCTTTTTCCCTGAAATATTCTTCTTTAATACTTCCAACTCGGCAAGAGTATTTTCATTTTGCTGCGTCAGCATTATGTTTCTTAGCGTAATAGAAAACTGCATCGCAATTGCTCTTAAAACGCGATTAGATTCTCTGCTAAAAGTTTTGGCATTTTTAAAGAAAAGAAAAAGGACATTTCGATTTCCTTCTATATAAGGAAGACCAATTCCAAAAGCGGTTTTAAAACCTTTTTTATAAATGTTCTGAATATAATCTGGATGTTTTGAATTTGATAAATCAAAAGAAACTACATCAGCAGCATTAATGCATTCATTAAAAAAGCCATCATTTAGAGGATAACTTTTTGAAGCTATATTTTTATCTGTTGAATGAAAAATATAATAATCCCCTTTGCTTTCATCAGAAGAAGCCAAAATAAAGTCATCAAATTGAAAGTTATCTTTTAATATTCCGTTGACAAGAGAACCTAGTTCCTTTTTGTTTAAAGCCCGAGAAAGTACCGTACAGATAGACATAATAAGCATTTGTTCTTTTTCTCTCTCCTGCAATCGATTTATTGCGATTGCAGCATTATCTGTAGGCTTTTCCATAAACGGTATTTATTGTGGCATTTGGGCGGTTATAGCGTAAAAATAAGGAATCACATTTAGTAAACAAATATAGATTGTCTAAATATGCCATTTTAAAATCATAAAATTACGATATATCGTATCCCCTCAAATTTAGTTTTTCTTCAAAAGCCTTGTTTTCAAAGCCTTTTTAAAATCGGAATGTTATTTGGTTTGCCTTTAATGTTTTCAAAAAACAGGGCGTTTTTATTTCTTAATCTAGGTTAATCGATGCAGAAGCATAACCGCCGTAAATTTGTAAAAGAAAAATCAAACAACAATTTAATATAAAAAATACCATGGAAAATAAAATTTTAGGCTTACACCATATTACTGCAATTGCAGGTGACGCTAAACGTAATTTTGACTTTTACTCAAAAGTTTTAGGATTAAGATTTATTAAAAAAACAGTGAACTTTGACGATCCAGGAACGTACCACTTTTACTTTGGTGACGAAGTAGGAAGCGCAGGAACTATTTTAACATTCTTTCCTTGGGGGGCAGGAATTCAGCAAGGAAGAAAAGGTTCTGGAATGGCAACTGAAATTGGCTATTCTGTTCCAAAAGGAAGCCTTGATTTCTGGCAAAAACGTTTCGAAAAATATAACGTAATTTACAATAAACCAGCTGAAAAGTTTGGTGAAAAATATTTGACTTTCTTAGATCCAGACGGATTAAAATTGGAGTTAATAGAATCTAAAACAGAAGATAACAGAAAAGCTTGGGAAACTGACGAAGTAAAAGCTGATGTGGCTACAAAAGGTTTTCATAACATTACTTTGACTTTAAACAACATTAAACCTACTGCGGCTATCTTAACTGATATTTTTGGTTATAAATTGATCGATCAGGATGTAAACCGTTACCGTTACGCAACAGACGCTGTAGAAAATGCTGCAATTGTTGACTTGGTAGAATTACCTGAAGAAAAACGCGGTTTAAATGCTAACGGAACTGTTCATCACGTAGCTTTCCGTGTACCGAATGATGAAGTATTAATGAAATTCAGAGAGAAAATCGAAGATTACGGTTTGCAGATTACGCCGCAAATTGACAGACAGTATTTCCACTCTCTATATTTCAGAGAACCAGGCGGAGTTTTGTTCGAAATTGCAACAGATAATCCCGGATTTACTGTAGATGAAAGCTTAGAAGAATTAGGTCAGAACTTAAAACTTCCAGCTCAATACGAATCTCAAAGAGCTGCTATTGAAGAGCATTTGGTTAAAATTAATTAATTGGTTTACTTTAAATACAACACAACTCTATTTTTTGAAAAAGCTGTCCAAATTGGGACGGCTTTTTTTTGTTTTGGGAATTGAATGGATTTTGATTTGTAGTAAAACTTCTTATATTTACTTGCAAATTATTAAATAGCGACAATTAGCCTGTTTCCGGATGTGTTGTCGCTACTGAGTGGCGAGAATAAACGAGTTATGTGTAATGTTAATCTAAATTACTCAAAATTAAATGACCAAAGAAATACCAAAATTTTACGAAACCTTTAAACCAATTTTAGAAACTTTAAGAATAGAAGATAATATATCACGCGCTAAACTTCGTGAAAAAGTAATTAAAAAATATTATGATGAAATTCCAAAAGAACTTTTGACTCAGAGAATCAAATCAGGAGACATACTTATTCATAATAGACTAAATTGGGGTATTTCGTATTTAAAGCAAGCGGGGTATTTAGCACATCCCAAAAGAGGTTACGTACAATTAACTGAAAAAGGCAATAAAGCTTCAACTGAAATAAGCTTAAATCAAATAAAATCAGACATATATTCTTTAAATCCTTATAAAGAGAAAGTTGAAATTTCAAATGTTTATGAAATAAAAACAGAAACTCCAGAAGATTTAATTAATGAGGGATTTAGTCAAATTGAAAATGAAGTAAAAAACGATCTACTTGATAAGTTAAAAACTATGGATCCATATTATTT
>RCUJ01000651.1_pt1 | contig 19715 bp, 23 predicted proteins | sample 2166321 | NCBI WGS metagenome assembly RCUJ01 (sample SAMN09932808, study PRJNA488358) | compost metagenome | feature: garden; material: soil; isolation source: compost soil in an enriched community after 118 h of incubation | place: Germany: Experimental Botanical Garden Goettingen | collected... | reverse complement strand
TGAGTGAGTGAAACATGACAATGGTGGATACATACTATTCTATGCAAACACCGCTTGGCTCACATTCAAAATATATGAAGCAAGCGGTATCTACATTGAATAGTCAGAAATACACAAAGTGTGGATTGTTAATGTACTTCGGAGAGGAATCTCTCAACAAAGCTTTATAAGCATACTCTCAGGTAAATCTAACGTCAAGCATGAGCATAGACATCGCCTCCGTATGTAGGCTATTTTTACCTAGTTAAACTAAGCCACTCGATAATACGTTCGACATCAACCTGAGTTAGTCCGTGTCCAGCATCGACCCAGTCGTGACGCACGTCGGCACCAGCTTCTTTCAAAAGAGCCGTCAGCTCTTCAGCGGATGCCCTGGGCATAATCGAATCCTGCTCTCCACTCAGTGCCAATATGCGACAACCGTGCAGATCAGGAAGTGTAGGCGGCACCAACGGGAGCTTTACTCGTAGTAACGCCGCACTATTAAACGCAGCCGGCTCAAGCAACAACATCGAGGCGGCCATATTCGCTCCATTAGAAAATCCGATAGCGACTATCTCATACTCGTCGAGGCTATGTACTCTCTTAGCTTCTGTAATAAAGTCAGCTAACTGTTTGGCTCGCTCAGCCACTTCCTGCGAATCAAAGCTACCATCAGGCAATCGACGAAAGAAACGGTTTGCACCTTCATCAAATACCGCACCACGGGGACTTAGTAGGTGAGCGGACGGATCAAGATGTCGACCCAATCCGAGAAGATCGTACTCATCAGCGCCGACACCGTGAAGCAACAGAAATACTCGCCTACTGGATGAATTACCTGCCTGGTAAACATAGCTATGACCTGCCAACTGTCCTGTTGTTACATTCGTATCCATTACTATACAGTGTATAGTAAAATAGACAGCCATGCAACATTCCAGACAGGGGAGTATCAAGGATTTTGACCCTGGCCGCCCAATACTATATACTTATGCTAACTATGTGGGCAAAACATAAACAACAACCAGGCTTTACGATCGTCGAACTCCTGATCGTTATTGTCATTATTGGCATTCTTGCCGCCATCACGATCGTCGCCTATAACGGCATCCAAAACCGCGCAACAAATCAACAAACAGTCTCGTCCGTTCGCGCCTATTATGCAGCCCTGACCGCCTATACTGTCGACAACGGCGCTTATCCAGCAGGTAATGCCTGTCTCGGAACGGCCACATTCTACACCTCGAATCCTTGCTATATCGGCAACAGTACCTATACACACAGTACGACACTCAATAACGCCTTAGCTCCATACCTAAATAACGGCACACCGGCGCTGTCTAATGCGAAGATCGTCAGCACCTTTACGGGTACGGGCATCTTTTATTACACGGCGAGTAAATATATTGGGTTTCCTATTCTCGGATCAAACACCTGTCCAACAATCGCCGGCGCTACCGAGCAAAGTAAGGCTGTGGCTGGATCAGATGTCTACTGCCGCATCGACTTCCCATCAGTCTAGGTGCATTCAAGCGCAATAGATGCGAGCTGCACATAAAAAAGAGAGGCCGGTAGGAAGCCTCTCTTTTTATTTATAGCCGGGAATTATTGTCCGCTACTCGGCTGGACATTCACCGTATCTGGCGTATCGACATTGATTGTTTCAGTGCCGGAGTTGGCGCCGTTAAACATATTAAATCCGCCTGCCATGTAGAAAATAATCAACAGAGCCGCAATAACACCTAGCGCAACAAGCCAGCCGTAAGGGCTGCGGTCACGTCTATCACCCTCAACAATAACAGTCTCGCGTTTATCTTCAGTCATATAATCTCCTTGTTCTTAGGTTATGTCACAATCATACGTGACAACAATCATCAGCCAGTATGAAATATCTTACAAAAAAACAATTTTAATAGCGTTGGCACCCACAGACCAAACTGCCTTACCGTCCTAAAGAAAGGAGGGAAGTCTGCTCGCCGAGACCTGACCGCATGACAATAGAGGCAAGCGCATCTACAAGGCTACACGTCTCATCAAGCACAACTTCGCCTTCATAGCCAAGGCTATCATGAGCGATATACCATCCCCGCATCTCCGTCTCGCCGAACTGATCTTTTTTAGCTCTCTGCTGGTGACGTCTCAGTGTTTCACCAAACGGCACATCCAGGTAGGTCAAAATGGTATTACCAGGGTGATATGAAATCAGATCATCAAAGTAGTCTTTATAGCGTCGTGAATCAAATACCCCTTCCAGGATAACCGTATTGCCCTGGTCGAGCGCCCGTTTCACATCATCAAAAATACGCTGCTTACGAAGTGCATCTTGCTCTTTATCTGCAGACATATACTTAATGTAGTAGTCTTGTTCGATCAATACAGACCCGTCGACCATACCATGAAGCTTGGCGGCAATCGTGCTCTTTCCGGAGCCTGAATTACCTCGAATAATGACTAACCTCGACATAAACATCCTGTAGTTTAGCTATCTGACTACTTAATAATAACCGTTCGATAAAACTCACGAACGTCTTTATCAACTTGCTTAATAAGGGCAGATGCACTCGTTTGAGAGGCTGAGTCAGGATTACGTAGAGTCGCAAATTCGTCGAGACAGTTGTTCTCGGTTGGGTATTCTATTGCTCGTACAGATGTACTCATCGTTGCAACAACAATATTCTCAACCTGTGCCTTCTCTCCATTGGCACCACAAAGTAACTCGACTGAGTCCTGCTCGGCAGCCGCTAGATAGTCGCCGATAGCCTTATAGGATACATCTACGTAGTCATCACCCATAGCCGACGCTGAAAAGGACAGGTTTTTATTAGCCTCAGTGTCCGCGTAGGTCGCCGTCTTACCGTTTGGCAGGGTAGTCGTTATCATGGCAGCCTTGTTTGTAGCATCCGTGCCATCAGCCTGCGACTGATTATCCTGCGTAGCAGCCTGATCATTCTTATCATCCATCTGCATATACGCATACACACCGAGCCCAATCAGTGCCAGCGCAATGATACCCGAGATAATAAGAATCATGCGCTTATGAGCTGCATCCTTGGTGTTCGTTGGACGCGATGAATACGGAGAGGATGATGGTGTTCGAGGGGGCGTAGGTACCGGAGAGTTAGTCGGATCTTGATGCATAAAATATTCCTTAGTGATTAACGTAATCGTTATAGGTATAGTACTAGAGTATATACTGCCATGTCCAGGTAGCTCCTTTGACTCACGTAACTCACTCCTATATACTCATCAGTAATATGTGGGCAAAACATAAACAACAGGCTGGCTTTACGATCGTCGAACTCCTGATCGTTATCGTTATCATCGGTATTCTTGCGGCAATTACGATCGTCGCTTTCAACGGCATCCAAGATCGTGCCCGCTTAACGAAGATCAATAACGACCATCGCTCTCTTGCCGTTGCTATCAAAGCAGCACAGGCTCAAACAGGCAGTCCGATGAAGGACATCGTTCTCGATTCTAATATCAACGGAAGTTGTAGTCCAGTCGCCGCTGGTACCGATCTTGCTACGTTACCAAAAAGCCATGCTTGTTGGGTGCGCTACTACGCAGGACTCGACAAAATCAGCGTCGCTAGTAACTCCAACGTACGTGACCTCGTTGATCCCTGGGGAAGACCGTACTGGATCGACTCTAATGAGGCTGAAGCTTCCGCAGCAGATTGCCGCAAAGACGAACTAGCGGTCTACGCTCTGCCATTTAATGGCTCGAGCCGCACTAACATCATGTCACTGCCATTTGTGACGCCAGCTTGCGCGTAATATAGCTTGTTTCATTATTATGGTAAAACGAGTAGAGAAACAGACAGACATAAAAAAACATAATAACCGGCTTCATACCTGGATAGTGGCCATTCTTATTTTCATTGCATGCTATTCACTATCCCTAGCAGTGCCAATGGCTAACAATTTTACGTACTACCCCATAAAAAAGATTGAATGTGGCTGGAGCCAACTCTATTTCGGAAGTGACATCTTCGGCATATATACCTACCATATATCCAAGGGTCCTAGTATATTAACCACTCCCAATCACTTATTTTGCAGTCCCGCAGAAGCTGAATCAAAAGGATACACCAAAGGCTAGTTACATCTACGTTATTTAAGTTACCTTGCGAGGTACTCTCGATGCGTATTATAATAGAAGTAGTTAATCGCCACTTTATGCGACGTAATGAAAAGGAGGAAGTATGAAACGCTTTGCCATCATTGCACTACTCACACTAGGACTATCAACGATAGTATCAACAACGGCATTTGCCGCAAGCGGAAGTTATGTAGCACTCGGCGACTCTATTGCTGCTGGTGCTGGACTCAGTACGGCCGATCCGGTCTGTGATCGTTCGCCGCAGGCCTATCCGTACGAAGTTGCAGCATCGACCGGACTGACGTTATCACATTATGCTTGCACTGGCGCCAAGGCTGATGAAGGAATATACGACGAGCAGGAGACGGCGCTCGCAGTCCTTCCTGCCCAGCTTGATCAAGCGTATGCAAATGGCACACCTGAGCTTATCACGCTCACTATTGGCGCCAATGACAGTCGATGGACGCAGTTTATCCGTCAGTGCTATTACATTCGCTGTGGCTATAGTCTCGACACTGCTCGATTCAACGCCTATCTCATTGACTTGAAACTCGAGCTGAATATTATCATGGCAAAAGTTCATACGCTCAGTGACGGCACGCCGCCACAAGTCATTGTCACCGGCTACTACAACCCGATCTCTACAACACCGTGCACTGACACAAATGGAATCACGGCACGAGAGGCGGCATGGCTCAGTGAACGAGTTGACCGGCTCAATAGCGCAATCAGCGGTACGGTCGCAAACTATTCGTACGCGCAATTTGCTCCAGTTGATTTCACGGGTCATGAACTATGCACCAGCGACAGTTGGGTGCAAGGGCCATCAAGCCCGCGACCGTTCCACCCTACCACAGAGGGGCAGCAGGCAATTGCTAGTAGCGTACAGACATACTACAGCGAACCCACTCAATCTCCACCTGAAGAAGCACCGCTATCATACCGTGAGCGCGCATTAAATTGGTACGAACGACTGTTTCGCTAATGAGCCGAACAATTGATCACTCTGCTACTATAGAATCATGAACATACTACCTCACGCCCTCTCAATTCTTTGCTATGGAGACTCTAACACGTACGGTCAAAAGCCAGACAGAAGCGGCCGATTTGCCGCCAATGAACGCTGGACAGGAGTGCTTCAAGAAGAGCTTGGCGACACATACTATGTTATCGAGGAGGGGCTCGGTGGCCGCACTACGGATCTCGAGCACCCCAATCTGAATAAACCAGGCCGTAATGGCCTGACGTATTTCAAGGCCTGCCTTGAAAGCCATAGCCCAGTCGATGTCATAATCATCATGCTAGGAACAAATGATCTTAAAACAAGGTACGAGCGCTCCGTAGACCAGATTGCCGATGCGATAGAGCAGTACGTAGACTATATCAATACTTCCTATGCAGATTACCCAACGAAGCCCAAAATTGTCATAGTTAGCCCGCCGTACATGAACGACGCTATGCCTCTTTTTCACAAGAGCATGCCGACACCTGGCATTTACGACCATAGTTCTGTTCTTAAATCTCACGAACTTGCCGCCCGTCTTGAGGCGCTCGCCAAACACCACAGTCTCGACTTCGTTGACGCCGCACGTCTTACAGATGTTGGCGAGGATGGCTGCCACATTACTACGCCGTCTCACCGCACACTTGGTCACGAGCTCGCAGGGCTACTACGCCGCAGCGAATAAGAGATCAAGGCAACAAAATATGACGACAACAGGAGGGGTGTCGTGCTATTCATTGAATTGCTTTTCAAATTCCTTGAAATCATGAATTACAAGCGAACGGCCCTGGCGTGAGATAAGATGACTGGATTGGATAATTTTTCCCAGTTCACGGCTAATTGTTTCGCGTGTCAGTCCCGCACGCTGCGCAAGATCGGCCAAGCTGACCGTCACAACGCACGAGCCGTCACTGCGCATTTCACCCGATCGCTTACCCTCCATCATGAGTTCAAACAGGAGTCGATGATAGGCATCGCCGTCCATCAAAAGGATGACGCGGTGCTGTGTATCTTCCAGGCCGCTATAAACCTGTTTGAGCAATGAGAGAATAATCTTTGGATGAGATTCGAGATAGGCGGTGAATGCGTCAGCTGGAGCGCGGCGGACTTCAATCGGTGTCGTTGATTCAAAAAAATACTGATTGGCTGTCCTATTAACTGCCCATGACATAGGGAAGAATACTTTGGATTTAAATACGTTTAGGACAACTTCTTCTCCATCAGGACCAATGTCATATTTACGCACCTCGCCGCTTTCAAGATAGAAGATACCAGTAGGATCTTCATGGGCGTAAATAAGAAGCTGTCCGCTATGATACCGTTTTACGGGGTACTGCGAAAAGAAATCATTCAGGCTCTGTTGCGTCATATTGTCCATTGGTGCACTTGTCATAATGGTGTATGTCCGTCGTCTATCCTCGGCGTGTCGCTGATATACCTTAAAGCTTTACCGTATTATGCTATACATTAGCTAGTATACATGTGATGTAGATCACACATTTTTATTATTCGATGCTACGGAATTCATGCTAGCTGATAGCATATGATTGATCCATTGAGTAATTAATAAGCATAAGGAGAATCTACCATGTACCACCACACAACAACACTGACAACCTTCGGCATCAAAAAACTTCGATCACAATTCGATTATCTTAAAGAGCGCTACGAACGTATTACTCAGGACCTTAAAGATAAGACACAAAGTCAAAGCATCCTTGCGAGCAAGCGAATTGAACGAGAAATTATTTCATCGGATATGCTCAAGGTTGAAACGATCTTATCAAACGCCACCATTCTTGAACGAAGCGCCCGTCCGCAACAAGTAGAGCAGGGGGCAAAAGTAACCTACGTCCAGGAGAATACAGGCGAGAAACATATCATTACGCTCGTCGATCCGCTTGAAGCCGATCCACTCGAAGGCTTTATTTCCGTGCAATCTCCGGTTGGCTCAGCGCTAATCGGCTGCCAAATCGATGACTCGGTCATTATCATTACGCCAAAAGTGCGACTACGCATCACCGTCCTCGATATCGAATAACTGTTCATGCGCTTTCTGCTAGAATGAGGCTATGCCAAAGTATACACAAAAATACACGCTAATCATGCCGCTCGAGCCGCTCGCGGCCGGCATCGAATACGCCTCAACAAATTGGCCACTTCATATTACGCTCGCCGATACGTTTGCGATTGACTGGGAAAAAGATGGTCTCCGCGAACAGCTAGCTAATCTTCTAGTAAGTCGACGACCTGTTACGGCAGTCGCTAGTCATGACGAATGGTTCGGTGCTCAGCAGCATACGCAGGTTACTATTCTCACCATGAGTTCAGAGCTTATCTCGCTCCATAATGACGTCGTCACGTTTCTTGAAAAACACGGTGCAGTCTTTAATAATCCCGAATACCATAAAGATGGCTACCGCGCCCACGCAACTGTTCAATCACACAAGAGAGTAACCGAAGGCGAGACTATTACCTGCAGTACTGTTGCGCTAATCGACATGTTTCCACACGGCGATCCGTATCAGCGAGCCGTACTTGCTCTCATGCCCCTAATGAACAGCTAGCTATCCCGGCTACAAAAACAGCCCAACAAGAGCGGGAACAATCATATATATAAGCATGCCGCCGCCCAAAAGAATCATGAGCCATGCCGCGATTGTGTCTTCATAGAGCTTTAGAAAATTAAACACAATAAGTGCAGCTAGATATTGAAAGAGGAGCAGAGTGAGATTACTCGGCGAGATGAGCTGCCAGTTGGCCTGTCCAACGATCCACCCGGTAGCAAATGCAAGCGCAACAGGTGTAGTAACCGCAAATAGCGCTGGCCAGTAGATTTTCCAGCGGTACGTATCCATACCTTTTGCAAGTAGCGCAAGTACGCATAGCTGAATGATTGTTCCGTATGCCATAGGGCAAATTATACTAGTAAACTCTATCCGCGCCTACATTTTTCTATCCCAAGAATATGATTTGTCTTTTTCAAAGATACATCATTTGCTATGATGATCAGATGAGTGGAAAATATCCAGATGCGCACTACCGAGTTTCGACAAAAGCTATTATTCGTAATGGCCAAGGAGAAGTACTCGTCGTTAAGGAAAACGGCAGCGCCTGGAGCCTGCCTGGCGGCGGCATGGATCACGGTGAAGATCTGCACGCTGCGCTTGCACGCGAGCTGTACGAAGAGACCTTAATTATCGCACCGTTTACCGAACAATTCGTCGGAACCGAGCATCTTTACCTCGAACGCAAAGAGACTTGGCTACTATGGCTGGTGTTTGAAATAAACATTGAAGAGCCATTTGAATTTGGCATCGGTCAAGACGCCGATGATGTTGCGTTCATTAATCCGGAGTCATTAAAAGACAGTGACGTTCGCTCGGAACAACTTGTCTATAAGTTTACAGTGGAGCAGGCTACTCGAACTCCAAGCTTCATCACGTAAGCACACCGATATCTCACACAAGTAATTGACTTTCACATAAAAGGGTATATAGTACGAAAATGTAGTTCTTTCCATTTTCGACACAACTAAGGAATGCTATGTCAACGCGCACCATTTCTAGGCCCAAGGATAAGATCGGGATTCTCATCATTGTCGGAGTAGTTGTCGTAGTGATGGTTTCGATCATCATGATCGCCAACAGCACTATCCGCCAAGATGAAGCAAAGCGACAGACCGTCGCGGCGCACTGGCAGAAAGCCGGCATCGAGAACCCCGTCACCACCCTCAAGAGCGATGGCAACAAAAGCACGACTGGCGCCGTCGGCACCTGCACCGTAACAGTAGAAGGTTTTACCGACTACACAAACGTCACGGTCAAGACCAACCAAGGACGCTGGCACCAAGAGGAGACCAGATTCCGTCCGATGAATGACGATCCGCGCTCGGCAGACAGCGCCGCTTTCAGCTTCATCGAAGGCATCCCAGCCTCACTCGCGACGTACTGCTCGCACGGCTAACGAAAGTAAAAAGAAGAATCTACACAGCTCCGGCCACGGCCGGAGCCTTCTTTTGCTCAAAATAAGAGTCAGCTCGACAGCATATCGCGAAGTGAACGCAGAGCCTGAGTTGGTTGCATACGCGTGTCCCATAGAAAATCTTGGCCCTGATTAATAGAGCCGTCATCATCCAGCGACATATTATACCGATCGCTCACACCCCACGTTGACCATGATACGCAGCTTGGCTCTGTAAGGCATACATTGAAGATATCGGCGTATTGTTTTGCCTGAGCCGTGCTACCATTCTCACGGTGGACATCCATTTCAGATATTCGAGACGTCAGTCCAAGCTTTGCAAGCGTCTGAATGCGCCCGCGTAAAGTAGCCCGATCTATCTCATCACCAGGCTCATATACGTGCGACTGAAAGCCGACTCCGTCGATTGGCACACCCTGAGATTTCAGTCGTGATACAAGTGCTAAAAATACCTGCCAGCGCTCGTCATCATCCTCAAGCCCAAATTCGTTTATATAAAGCTTTGCCCGAGGATCGGCCTCGTGCGCCGCTTTAAATGCTGTAGCAATATAGCTTTCACCAAGCGCCTCGTACCATAGATGTTTCCGCAGGCCACTTGTACCAGCATCCGTATCGTAGTCCGCTAACGGCTCATTGACGACATCCCACGATGCAATCTTGCCCTTAAAGTGACCGACTGTCTGACGTATATGGTCGATCATGGTCTGTTTAACACGTTCTTTGTCTGACGCCGTCACAATCGGAAGAGCGCGCACCCAAGCAGGATTTGCCTCGCCAAACACGAGCGTGTGTCCGTGAACCGATAACTTATTCTTTCTCGCAAGATCGACCAGGGCGTCTGCCTCACTAAAATCATACACGTCGGGCTGCGGATGAATAAACTGCCATTTCAACGCATTCTCAGGTGTCAACTGACCAAAGTCACCGCCAAATAACGTACGGGCGTAGTCCGTATCACTCACCGCTGGGCCGAACGTTGCCGCAACACCAACCAAAAAACCAGGTCGTTTCGCGGTCGCAAGCGCCTGAATGCCGCTGCTCGACTTAGTATACGGCGACGCGGTTTGAGCGTTGTTCGCTACACTATCTTTTAGTCCATCAGCCTCCAGACGACTAAGTACCCAGCTGTCTCCCGGTCGTTCCGCAGATAACCCGAGCCACACTCGATCACGTACAAGATTGCGTGTCGATAACGTCACGAGATTGTTGCCGTTAGCGTTGACTGTCATTTTGTCACCGCTACGCACAATCGATAGCGAGACTGTCGAAGAAGAAGCGAGAGCGTACGTATGCGTTTCAACCGGGGACTGTTTTTCCGGTGCCCGTTTTGTAGCGTCGCCCCACGCAGCCACGCGTATATTATTTTTTGTGATCTTGAGTTCAAGACCTCTCGTCTCACTCCTAAACTCATCCTGAACGATAGGTACGCTATCATAAAACCGAATCGTAGCACCGCCATTGATGTTGGCCAACGTCCCGTGGATAGCGAAATCCCCAGGCGTACTTAAATACGTGCCATACGTATTTATCGCCGGATTAGCCTGTCTGAACATGCCATCTTGCTTGACGATACCTCGTCCGATATAAGAGACGTGAAGGCCATCAGACTGAGGCGACACTCCGGGCATATAGTTCCAGCCGGATTTGAGCAGGTTAACTGTATTGTCACTGGCAGAAACATTCATCGACGATCGCCCAAGCCATGCCACGACACCCAACAAAACAAAAACGCCAACAATTGCAAGCGTGAGATACCTATATTCATACAGCCTCCGTATCATTTTGATCCATTGTTTAGTCATGAACGAATCCTCCGCTATCATGATTCTACGCGCAACAAGTAAAAACTTATGTGCGCGGGATCACATTAGACCGATAACTGTTTAACTAGTTATGAATCTCAAGGTAACGCTCTAAGCGCTTGAGGTTCGGTATAATAATCGAGCTGTGATGAACTTCAATCAACTTCGCAATCTTCAACACCCTGGCTTCGCGACTCACCGTTTCTCGCGACAGTCCAGCGCGTGAACCGAGCTCACGTTCGCTAATTGCAACGATGTAGCTGCCGTCGTCTTGCTTCTGACCGAATTGCTTGCACTCGGCAATGAGGCTGTAGATCAGGCGATTTTTTGCACCGCTGGAAATAAAGTGCACCATACGTTCGAGTACATTATCGAGGGTTCTATAAAGCGTCGAGAGTAACTCGAAAACAACCGACGGATGAGTTTCAAGAAATCGTTTCGTATCATCAATAGGCGCCTGCCGAACGGCAATATCAGTGCTCGCCTCGTAAATATATCGAGTCGTCGTCGAATTCACGATTAACGATAATGGGAAGAAGGCAGGGGCCTGAAAGGCATGAATCATAATTTCATCGCCTCGGTACGATATGTCATAAATACGTATCTTTCCCTCGATGAGATAGAACGCAGATGGTGCTGTTTCACCCGACAGAATGAGAATATGACCTTTTCTATAGTGCTTGAGAGGATACGGACTAAAGAAATCGTCAACCGCCTGACGTGAGGTAGGATTCATAGATGTCATGGCTGGCATATTGACAGATCTTTCATTATCTCTACTCACTTGCTTCCAATTTCATCATACTCCTAATTCGACTGTGCGCAATATCACAGTACTGTTTTGATAGCTATCACGAACAGGCAGTCCTTGTGTGAGTTATATTACATTGTAGGAAATGTAAGGCAATAGGAGGTGACAATGGAAAAATACGCAACCGCTTCAGCGATGTTTACTGTCCAGAATCTTCGCGAAAAGCTTGACCGTCTTAATACGCGCTACGAACATGTTAGCCGCGATCTTAAAAATAAAAACGAACCGAAAAACGTTCAATCGATTAGAAAACTAGAACGCGAGTTTCTCGAGTTTGACATACGTCGCATCAAAAAATTAATCGACGAAGCCAACACTCTACGTAGCGATACTCATCGACCATTCATAGCAATACTACGGCGTCTGGCGTAAGTCTGTGTCTTATATACCGTACGATAACCTAAACAAGAGAGTGGGGAGAATAACATGTTACCCGAATTACTATCAACCGTATTTGACTTCAATCAATTCACTGGTTTTGAGCACGTCCGCGCCACAACACTCCTCACCGTTCTAGGACTTATCAGTATCGCAATATGGATTATTATCGCAATTAGTATGGCTGTCCGGCACCTGGCAACCTTCATTATGCGATCATCATACAGCCAACACACACATAACTCGAAAATCGCAGGTAAAAAGTCATGATCGTCAGCACCATAGTTCTCTATCTCTTTGCTATCACGAGCATACTCTACGTAGTTCACCTTGGCTTTTACCTTATCGGCGCCAGTGCTTATGATATCTGGCAACATCGGCGGCTCTATCTACTACGTAAATCAACCGTTGAATCAACGTACGCGCCACATGTCACGGTTTTAATTCCAGCTCATAATGAAGAGAAGGTTATTGTGCGCTGTCTTAATTCAGTATTGACCAGCACGTATACCAACATTGATGTTATCGTCGTCAACGACGCCTCAACTGATGATACGAAACGAATACTTCGCAGCTTCAGTCATACTCATGGCCGTGGGCTCGTTCGTGTTATCAACAAACGCATTAATGTCGGCAAAGGAGCAGGGCTCAACTATGCATTACGGCGCTACGTGAAAGGCGAGTTGGTCATGATGCTTGATGCGGATTCAGTGCTCGCACCCGACGCCATTGAGCGCGCTGTCAGTTACTTTGTCGATCCAACTGTAGCCGGCGTTGCCGCCAACGTCCAGATACTTAATGAGCATACGACCCTCAGCATTCTTCAGAAGTTCGAACATATGATTAGTTACCAATCAAAAAAATCTTATTCAATTACCAACTGTGACTTTGTCATCGGCGGCGTTGCTTCAACCTACCGAATGGATACGATAAGATCAGTCCGATTCTATGACACCGATACCATGACCGAAGACATTAGTCTGAGCATGAAAGTTGTCGCCAAAGGCAACAAACAACACCGCGTTATTTACGGCGCGGACATCGTCGCAATGACCGAACCAGTCGAGAATCTACGGGCACTATTTCGGCAGCGCTTCAGGTGGAAATACGGCAGCATGCAAAACCTTTTCAAGCACGCCGACATGATTGGCGTCAGCAAGCCCGAGTATACATCGATGCTTACCATTTATCGACTACCGGCGGCTATCATGACAGAAATAACACTCCTACTACTGCCGATTACCTGGGCCTACGCTATTTACTTAACGTTCATGGAAAAGAGTCTGCTTCTCATCGCCGGCGCCTACGTTACTATCTCGATCTATATGCTTGTGACGCTCTGGTACAATAATCATCTGCGTCGTCGCGAACGATTATATCTCTCACTCTACGTTCCCGTTGCCTACTTCGTTTTCTACGTCATGGATTTTATTCAGATTATTGCCGTCATCAAGTGCTTGATTAAGGCACGACAACTAACGCGTCACGAGGATGCCGATTCCACGTGGATATCACCGGATAGAATCGGTGGAAGGTTTGCAAATGCGGCAACCGCCCCTCACATGCGCACGATAGGTAAGGCCCATGAATAAGCTAGCTCGCATCGTAAAGAATCCGCTCCTTATTGTTCTGCCGGTAATAGCAGTTTTGCTCGTCGCATGGCAGCAATATACCGGTGCTGAATCTGAAATCAATACCTCGAGCTCCAATATATTACCAAATGGCGGCCTCGACACACTTGATGATCGCGGTCTGCCGGTTGGCTGGAAGTTTTCTCCCGCAAGTTCATCGGCCACTGCTACGAGTATTGCTGGCCATGAGAGCCCTTCACTTCTTGTCCTCACGAACAGCAGCGACACGCCTCGTCTCAACACGACACTCACCAGCCCGCTCGTCAGTACTGAAAATGACAAAACATATTTTTATAAGGGATTCTATAAATCAACCGTACCGTTTGATCTCATCTTACAGTCAAACTATAAAGACGGAACAAAGAAACTATCTATCATTGAACGCTACGGATCAGGTAAACAATGGGCAACTGTCAGTCATTTATTCACCCCAGATCCGACCGTCCAAAGCGTCCAGTTCATCTATAGTTTTTCAGCAAAAGGGGAGTTACAAATAGATAATAATTATCTTGAAGCAAATCCACAAAATGTCTACAGACCTCCCGAGACAACACTTAGTAGAAACCTGCTGCCAACGCTTGATCGATCCAATGGCTCCGCACTGCCAGCAAGTTGGAGCAGCTTTACTGCTGGCAACAACAAGACAGAGTCAAGCTACATTACAAATGACGGCAGCGCCTACTTCCGCAGCACCATCGGCAGCTACACAAATGGGGAAGCAAAGTGGCAGTACACGGAAATTCCCGTGCGAGGCAATCAGGCATTCTCATTTAACGTCAGCTACCGAAGCGACAGTCCGACCGATGTTATAGCCGAGTACCTCCTCTCCTCGGGTGAGAGACAATTCTATACACTTACTACACTACTACCAGCTAAAGACTGGACAACGTATACGGGTCGCTTCGAAGTACCATCCAATGCAGTTAGCGTTATGGTCACGCCGACACTTCATCAAAACGGGACACTCGATACGAAAGACTATGCTCTGTACGACATATCGAAATCCGGTACCAAAGCCTGGCAACGACCGCTCGTCTCTATCACGTTTGACGACGGCTGGGAGTCTGCCTACGCAAACGGCGTACCGCTGCTTAACGAGTACGGCTATAAGGCAACATTCTACTTAAATCCAGCCGCAATAGACACCTTCAGTTTCGTCAATTCAGACCAGGTCGCCGCGCTTGCCAAAGATGGGCACGAGCTGGCCTCGCACGGCTATGAGCACTTGAACTTCACGACACTTGCGGCGCCGTCAATCGACTACCAACTAAAGTACGCGAACGATTACTTCAAGCAAGTACACAATCAACAGACCACACAGTTCGCAGCTCCATTTGGTGGCACAGATAATCAAGTAAGTCACTACGCCCGCACATACTACAGCTCACTCCGGGGTACCGAAAGCGGCATGAATACACGACAGAATTTTGACCCGTATAACTTGCTCATTCTCTATGTTGGAAAAGATACGCCGTCAACCAAGCTTGCTAGCGCACTCAAAGAAGCAAAGGCAAGCAACGGCTGGCTCATCCTTGTCTATCATCGCGTCGACACCAACACACAAGGTGAGCCTGTTATTAGTCCCGCACAATTTCAGGAGCAGCTTATGACCTTAAAAGAAAGCGGAATCACTGTTTCTACCGTCTCCGCCGCTATGCAGGAAATAGGCAAACAACCCTAACGTCAATCATCCACGCACGCCGAATAGGCAAGGAGGTACATATGCGTAAATTACACTCAATCATCAATCGATACATACCAAAGCGACACATCTCGCCGCGCACCTACATGCAGGTAGCGTTGGCCATGCTCCTCGCTATCTCGTCGCCGCTATGGCTAACGCGAAATAGTGAAGCCCTCGTTCAAAATCCCGCCGCAACTGCAAAAATATCTTTTACCTTTGACGATGGCTTTGCGAGCGCCCGCACGCAGGCCCAGCCGACTCTGACAAAATACGGCCTTACTGGCACAAGTTATGTCACGACAAAATGTGTCGGTATGACCACGGTGCCAAATACCTGTCGCGCTGACAACGATGTCAGATATATGACCTGGGCACAAATTAAGGAGCTACAGACAGCCGGCTGGGAGATCGGGTCCCACACACAGACCCACCCATATCTCGCCTCACGCGATGCGGATGATGGACAGCCCAACCTTCTCACTCCCGCTCAGGTTGCTCAAGAACTAAGCGGTAGCAAAGCAGACCTGGCCGCACAGGGAATTACCGCTACCGCATTTGCGTCACCTTACGGAGACTACCTTCCTGCGACACTCTCAGAGATAGCCAAGCACTACACGTCGCACCGTGGATTTGCCGATGTAGCCAACAACATCTGGCCATACAACGATTATCTTCTTAATAATATGCCAGTTCACGCAGGCGTCACCGTCGCACAAGTAAAAGCAAAGATTGATGCCGCTATCGCGAACAAGCAATGGCTCATCCTTACGATGCATGACATACGAGTCAATCCGAGTACTAACCCAGATGACTACCAGTACTCAACCGCCAACCTTGATCAAATTGCCGCCTACGTCAAATCCAAGCAAACCGCCGGTCTGATTACACCCGTAAACATTAGTAAGGGTATCGTCACAAGCGACACCAATCTTCTTCCAAACAGCAGCTTTGATAGTGGCATTACCGGAGGCTGGACGACAGACGCCGCCGCTAATGTCATTAAAGACACAGCTAACAACGGTAGTATGCCAAACTCTACCAACTCAATTAAGTTTACGAGCAGGGCAGCCAACTCGCATCTCTTCTCGCCACAAATAGCGGTCGATGCCAACACTACCTATCTACTCAAAAACTACGTCAAGGTGACCGCACTTAGCAGCGGAGAGCTCGGCTTCTACGTAGACGAATATGACGGCAGCGGCAACTGGTTATCCGGTCAGTACAAAAACGGCGAACGTACGGCCTTCGTTGAAGAATTTAACTTTACCTACAAACCATCGTCAGCGGGCGTCAAGAAAGCCCGATTACAGGTGATCACTTCAGCAAACTCTGGCATCACCGCCTACCTAGATAACGTGCAGTGGTTCGCACTCAGCAGTGTCGCTCCGCCAGCTCAGACGAACCTTGTCGCCAACGGCACATTTGACGCAGGCATCGCTAGCGGCTGGACAACTGACGACACTACAAATATCGTCAAGGATGCTGCTAGTCACGGCAGCCCGAGCAATATAGTGAATTCAGTCGCAATTAAGTCAACGACGAGGAATACCCACCTATTTTCACCAAAAACAACCGTTGACGCCACGAAAAACTATTCACTCACCAGCTACCTAAGTGTTCAGCAATTGGCATCCGGCGAAGTCGGATTTTATATCGATGAATACGATGCAAACGGAGCCTGGGTATCGGGCCGCTATGTAACAGGCATTCGCGGCGTTAGCACAGGTGATGTCAGCTTCCAATACAAGCCGACCTCAGCAGCTGTAAAGACGGCCAGCCTTCAAGTTATCGTGCCTGCAAACTCCGGCATTAGCGCCTACTACGACGACGTCAGGTGGTATCAGAACTAGCGCGCAGCCTTACGCGCAAAACCCCCAAATGATGGTTTTATATTCTTTTACATAGGAGTATAGTAGCAACAAGCGAGTACGTACGACTACCTTAGGAGGTGATAACCGTGCCGCTTGATAGAGTATTTGAGGCCATCGACAGCCTTGGACCATTTTGGAGTACGGTTGCCTATGCAGTCATCCTTGCGGGTGCGGCGTTTCTGGCGTACATCAAAACATTCAAGCTCGTTGAACAAGGCAATCAAGCAATCCGCCTCAACCGAGGCAAGGTTGCCCGTGACAAGCATGGCAATGTAATTATTCTAGGGCCCGGCCTCAAGATGATGATTCCATTCTGGCAGACGATTAAAATTGTCAGCGTGCTTGATCGTACGATCGACCTTGAAACGGTCCCCGTACGCGGCAAAGGTAAGTTCGAAGCCTACAATATTCGTGCAACACTGACCGTCAGTATTTCGAGCATATTCTACTGGCTCTATGGTGCCGAGACAATCGATGCAAGGGTTCGTGCAATTGCGCAGGAACTCCTCATTCAGCACTTCAGCGTACTCATCCGCAAAGCTGCGGGCGACAACGTCGAAGTGCAGGCCCTTGAGTTATTCGAAAACGGAGGGAGACAGGCATTTATCGAGTCACTGAGCCACAGGCTCAAAGCAAGTGAGCTCGGCGGTGTCGGTAAGGATCTCAACATCACACTCCTTATGCCGGCATACGAAGGCTGGACACCACAGGCCCTCTCGACGATCGGTGGCGCAATAAAATCCAACGGATTCGATCTCTCTTTCAAGACAGTTGCTGGCAGAATTGCCAGACTGTTTCGTATCTAAAGAGCATGATCTCCGGCCCCCGTCTGCGCGATGCGCGGGCGGGGGATTTTCACATTTGGCAGATGACATAGATCACATACAATACACCGATTACTGAGGCATACTAAAGCCACTAACCGGGGGAGATGAGTATGGCAAGCAATAATCTACACATGGCTCCGCATCATACATCAAAGCGATATAGAAAGCGACCACTCTGGCAATGGGTCATCGTCTATCTTATTTTCGCCGTGATTATTTATGCTGCGATTTATTACTTTTTCAGCGGCAGCAATCTGATCGATCGCTACTCGTACTAGCGCTATTTATCTAATTGCGAGTAAATCCAGGCCTGCATATAGGTACGGGAGTTACCGTCGTCAATAAATCTATCCTGCTGAGCAGACGCGCGTTCGGCTGCCTTTTTCGGATCAGTCAAGGCTGAGTACATCAAGACATAGTCACCGAGTGCCACGTTGAAATTATTGTCGACAATCGAGCCATCAACCAATCGCTTCACCTCATCACCGTCTGATGCAAATTCACGCATCGCCGGATTAAGCGGAATAAGTTGGATGCCCAGCTTCGCATTCGGCTCATCGCTAAAGAACGTACTATATGTACGTTTGCCGCCAAAACTAAGTGATGCAATCGGACTCGTATAGTTATCGAGTGCCGGCGTGTCCGTTGTCACATGACGCCAAGCAGATCGAGCGGTCGCTGCCTCATTAGCAAGAAGCCACTTACCAGATTTTTCGAGCTGGATATTGTTCGTTAGTTGCCCCCAAAGCGCGACAGCGTTCCACGCTTGGATTGCCTCAGAGCTCGACTCTTGGTTATTGCCGTCATCAAACGGCGCCAGCCCTGCCGCCCACGAGTGACCCGCATATGGATCATAGTTGCGCCTCACGGGAAACTCAGCCGTCGGCTCGTAGCTTGCAATATCAGCAACAAGTAGATCAATCTGCTTCTGTGAACTACGGAGGAAGTTGGCATCGTGTCGGCCTAAGATACTTGCAGCGTAGATGAAATAGCCGTAATGAAAGTGGTGGTCGTTAAAGTCTTCGGAGCCAAAGGCGGTCGTTGCAGCGGCAACGCCTTTTAATTCGCTATCGTAGTACCAGTACTCAGTAGTAAGTCGGCGCGCAAACGCAGCGTTCAAGCGGGACTTGAGCGTGGCAACGGCTTCCTTTTGGTCAAGCTGCACCGCAATATCAAGCAGGTTCGCCGCACGGGCCAATTGTTTTCCAGCGTAATAGCTGTCCGTCGGTACTATATCCGTACTCGCCACGTCTTTTTTCAGCGTCTCTATCAGTTGTTGCTTGTGCTCCTGAGATAGCCGAGAGACATCCAGCGTATTACCCGGCGTAATCGCCTGAGCAGTTGTCGTTAGTGTCGTACCTCTCCGTAACTGCATAGAGCCATAGATACTATCGTACGTATCACCGGTTGTTTCCCCGGTTGTCGTCTCGCGGTAAGGCATCGCTGCAAACACTGTCGGCTGGCCATTAGCAGTCGTATACTCAAGCGACGTCTTGCCGCCATCATCATACCCGGCCTCAACCGACGCTATCTCATTACCGGCGTACTTTCTTAATTCGTTGTCGTTACCATTAGGCAGTGCGTAGAAGGTGACTAGGTTATCTTTCGACAGTCGGATCGTAGCCGTTTTCCCGGTGA